>Ga0180437_10000131_pt1 | contig 158211 bp, 125 predicted proteins | sample SS_ome_4_FD_132410 | JGI IMG/M metagenome (GOLD analysis project Ga0180437, IMG submission 132410) | Hypersaline lake sediment archaeal communities from the Salton Sea, California, USA - SS_3_D_1 metaG | ecosystem: Environmental > Aquatic > Non-marine Saline and Alkaline > Hypersaline >...
ACCGGCGAACGTGGCACCGCTTCGTTCGCTACGCTCACTCCGCGGCGCCACGATTACCTCTATAAACAAACCAAAAACAAACTAACTTTCAAGATACAAGGGCGAGGCTCCTGCCGAGCCGTGCAATGAGATGCGTGTTTAGATCGACGCAACAACCAAACGCGACTAGCCTGAAACGTCAACGAGGCCAGCGAGTCCGCGCAAGACGCCCGTCGCACCATGGAGATCTACGGTCGGCTCGATGGGGCGGTCGGGAGACCGCCCCACAACAAAGATCGCCCCGTAACAAGGAAGAGACCATTCCATAACTGGGAACACATGACCTCGACCGAAAAATCCCGATCGAACCACGAACGACCGACGAACATCGCGCCGAAGACGACCGAACAAATGGCCGACAAGAACGAACGTCCCCGCCAATGATCTCAATCCACCGACAACGCCGGCTGGCTCAGCGTGACACAATGCACGCCGCCCAAACCCCTAACCAGCGCGCGGGAATCGAAGCCATACATCTCCCGCCCTGGGAAACAATCGCCCAAGATTTCCTTCGTCACCGCATCGGCCGGGTCGTCGAACTGGGGGACCACGACCAGATCGTTGGCAACATAGAAATTCGCGTAACTCGCCGGCAATCGCTCCCCTTGATGCGTCACCGCCGCCGGCATCGGCAAGCGGATCAATTCGAGTGGGTTCCCCTGAGCGTCGCGGGCCGCGGTCAACTGCTCCCACAAGTTGGCCAGAAAATCGAAATTCGCATCCGCCGGATCTTCCTCCGCCGCCACCACCACTCGGTCCGCCGCGACGAACCGGGCCAGCTGGTCGATATGGCCATCGGTATCATCACCGACGATCCCGGTCTGGTCCCCCAGCGGCGCAATCCAGATCACCTGCTGCACACCTGCGAAGTCTTGCAGCAGCCGCTCGAAATCGGCGCGGGCCAGCGCGGCATTGCGCCGCTTGCCGACCAGGCACGACTCGCCTGCCAGCACACTGCCCCTCCCATTGCTCTCGACCGCGCCCCCTTCCAACACCACGCCGGTTGCGTACCGGTCGAGGTCGGTCAACTCCGCCACCCGGCGGGGAATCGCGTTATCCAAATCGAAGGGCGGGTATTTCCCACCCCAGGCATCGTATTCCCAATCGACCACGGCGGCCCTCAGCAACTTCTCAGGGCGGTCGTCGCCACTGCGGAGAAACATCGGACCCGAGTCCCGAAGCCAGGCGTCATTGGTGGCGACGTCATGCAGAGTCACCTCGCGGAGATGGCCAACACACCGCTCGGCCTCCTCCATCACGGGCGACGTGCCAGCGAGAATATGCACCGGCTCCCGCGCGGCAATCACCTCCACCAACTCGGTCCACACCCGAGGTATCGGCTCAAAGCTGCCGGGCCAGGTATCGCGATTATGAGGCCAGGCCAGCCAGGTCGCGGTGTGGGGCTGCCACTCGGCTGCCAGCTGCAGGCCCAACTGGCCGGGAGAATCAGGACGGGAGAGATCCGAAACAGGCCTATCAGTCATCGGCCAGCCACCGTTTGCTTAGACCGGAATAGGCATCAATGCGACGGTCGCGCAAGAATGGCCAATGGGTCCGCACCACATCGAGCTGGGCCAGATTGCACTCCACCAGCAACGTCTCTTCATGCTCACTGCTGGCCGCGGCCAGAACGTTGCCCGCTGGATCGGCCACAAACGAGTGGCCCCAGAACTCGAGCTCGCCCTCGGTACCGGTGCGATTCACGGCCGCCACGAACACCCCGTTGGCAATCGCATGACTGCGCATCATCGTCACCCAGGCATCCTGCTGGCTGGCGCCGAACTCGGCCTTCTCCGCCGGATGCCAGCCGATGGCCGTGGGAAAGAATAACAACTCCGCCCCCGCGAGCGCGGTCAGGCGGGCCGCCTCGGGAAACCATTGATCCCAACAGACACAAACGCCAACGCGACCGTAACGCGTGGCAAAGGAACCGAAACCAGTATCGCCCGGCGTGAAATAGAACTTCTCGTAATAGAGCGGATCGTCAGGAATATGCATCTTACGGTAACGACCCACCAACGACCCATCGGCATCGAAAACAACGGCCGTATTGTGATAGAGCCCGGCGGCGCGCTGCTCAAACAGCGAGCCGATGACGACGACCTGGTGCTCGGCTGCCGCCCGCGCCAGCCGGTCACTGGTCGGTCCAGGGATTGGCTCCGCCAGATCGAATTGCCGGTGGTCCTCACTCTGACAGGGATAGGCCGTGGCAAACAGCTCCTGCAAGCAAACGATGTGGGCACCCGCCGCGGCCGCTTCGGCGATGCGCGCCTCGGCCTTGGCGATATTCGGCTCCGTGGCAGAAAGGGTGGGCCCGTCAGCAGGGCCGCTCGCCGCCGTACTTTGCACCAGCGCAACAGTGACCTGCTGCGGCCGAGGAGCGACCTCGCCGCCAGCCGAAGCGGAGCCAACGAGGAAGGCCGGGGAGGTCTTGGCGGCGGAGGGGGGCGGCGGGGTGTCATCTGGACTCATAGCGACTTGATGGTAACTTAATCGCCATGAACTACAAACCAGCACGCGGATTATTCATCACCGGAACCAACACCGAAGTGGGCAAGACCTACGTGGCCGCCCTGATTGCGCAAAGTCTGGTCGCCGCCGGGCACCGGGTTGGTGTGTACAAACCGGCGGCCAGCGGTTGCCGCCTCGAAAACGGCGAGCTGGTGGCCGATGACGCGGTCGCGCTTTGGGAAGCCGCCGGCAAACCTGGCCGCCTGGAAGAGGTCTCGCCACAACGCTTCGTCGCGCCGCTGGCCCCGCACCTGGCCGCCCGCGCCGAAGGCCAGGAGATTGACCGTGAGCTGCTGGTCACCGGCATCGAACCCTGGCTGCAGGGCTACGATCTGGTGATTGTGGAAGGCTCCGGCGGACTAATGTCTCCGATGAGTGACGAAGATTATAACGCCACGCTAGCCGAGCATTTTGCCCTACCGCTGGTGGTGGTCGCCCCCAATGAACTGGGCACCATCAACCAAACCCTGCAAACGCTGATCACCGCGGTCAGCTTCGGCGAGGGGCTAAGCGTGGCGGGCATTGTCATCAATCAAGTGCGCGACGACATCGACGATGTCAGCCAGGCGAGTAACCGCCAACAGCTCGAACAACACTGTGTGCCGCCGGTCTTGGCCGAGGTTGCCTACGGAGCCAGCGGGTTCAAAGAGGAAGCGGACGCGACTCGGCCGGTCGACTGGTTTGCACTGGGTGCACAAACCGGTGACCAGGAAACCTAACTAGACCAACACCAACCGACAGAAAGAGATTGCCGATGACGAGACTCGGGGCAGTCAACTTACGCCGCCAAGCGAAGGGCTCCGGCGCCCCTTCGCCGACTGCGGGAAGCTTAGCCAAGGAATTTCTAGCCAGCGGAAACCTAGCCAACCACCGCCAGAGCGGGCTGATCATTACGGCTCTCGGCCAGAGATGTGTCAATCGAGAGACTCATCGACACACTCCAGCGACCCTGATCATCGCCCTGCACCAGCCAGTGCGGCATCACCACCACCGACTGGTGAACGGCTTCAAAGCCACCCTCCGACTGACTCACCGACTGGACCGGGAAGGTCCAAATATTGGAAGGTCGGGCAATCGACAGCCCGACATCGACGCCGAGCCACTCGTCAATCAATCCCAAACCGGTCTGGTCGGCCATATCAATCTGGCGACCGAGCTGACCGAGCCGCTGACGCTCACGATCGTAGAAATAACGATCATCCGCTCCCGATGGCATGCCGGCAAAACCGAACTCGACGGCGAAGTGCAGCGAGCGGTCCGAAGGCAGGCCTTCGAGCTGATAAAGAATCTCGAGCGTGGAACTGCCCGCGGCGAGCGTGACATTCTTGGTAAGCGTGATCGGCGCGTCACCGACATGGCCCTGGCGGGACATTTGCACCTCGACCCGGTCGGCATGTCTCCGCATCTTGGCATCGTAACGCCCCCCGGCAAAGTCGCCGAGTTCCGCTGCCTGGGCGTTGGCCACCTCGCCCAGCGAGACGTCATTGTCAAAGAAATGATCCTGCAGCGACTTCCGCAGATCGGCATCGTATTGCAGCATTTGGTCGAGGCCTTCTTGCTTGAAGACGACCCGATCGTGGATGCTGGCACAGTCTTCGCCTCCGGCATTGGGGCCCGAGCGAATCTTCTCGTGATACGCTTCCTCGCGTCGTGCCAGCGTGGCCAGCAGGTTGTGACGAATGGTGCGGACATCGAGCTCATAGAGCCGGCCGCCGTGCGAAGGGTCAATCAACCCGACCAGACGATCATTGGAAAGCTTAACCTCCACCTCGCCATCAAAATTGAAGTCCTCGGCCTCCACCTCGACACGCGGCCCGGTTTGACCCGCCACGCGGTCGAGCAGGTTATCCGCGGTGATCAAGTGGCGATAGACCGCGTTGCGCAGGTGTGGCAGATAGATTCCGCCGAAGGCCCCGTGCCAGTAGCTGCAATTGCACTGACCCCGGTAGAGCTCCAGACGCGCCGCTTCCAGGTCCTGACCCACGACTCCGGTCGCCTGCAATTCTTCCAGCCGACGGCTGACCATCATCATGCGGCCATACATTTCATCCGACTCGGGATACTTGGCCTTGAAGTTGCGCCAGAAACCGCCTCGCACATAAGGCGAAACCCGGTCCCACTGGCCGGCGTGCTCCATCTCGTGACGCACATGGTCGAAGTTGACGATTCGCGAAGCGGGCAACGACCACTCGGTCATCTCCCGGTAGCTGCCCTCGGGAACGTAGACCTTGCCACACGGCTCCAGCTCGCTACGAGCTTCCGCCAGGGTGACGGTCTTCAGCCAATCGGCATTCGCCGAGAGCTGCTCAAAGAATCGTTGCAGCCAGCCATTATCGTAGACGTGCTGCTTGGTATCGGGCCACGTGCCAAATTTCTCACCATCGTCCCCGAAGACAAGCAACGCATTGGGCTGCTGCGCGGCAATTTGGCCAAGATAACCGATGGTCTCTTCCGGCTCACGGAAGGGAATCAGGTAACGCAACTGCTCGCTCCCCGGGAAGACACGCAACACGCGTCCGTCATCCTCGGTGACGTAATAGCCGTGGAGTTGGTCCTCGGTAAGGCCGGCATTCTTGAAGTGGTAATCGTCAAGCACCGCGTACTCGATGCCCGCATCGGCGATATCGCGGGTCATCGACTGCTCCCAGACTCGCTCGGGAATCCACATTCCCTTGACCGAGGCGCCCAGCCGCCGCTCGAGCCAGGAGGTGTAGCTGCGGATCTGACCCACTCGGTCACGCGAAGGCAGCATGCCCAAGATCGGCTCGTAGAAGGCACCCCCGACGATTTCGACGCGACCCGCCGCGACCAGGGCAGCGAGACGATCGAGATACTCGGGATGATGGGCTTCAAGCCACTCGATCAGCGAGCCACTGGTGTGCAGCGAGATTCGCAGCGAGCTGAACGGTTCAAAGACATGCAGAAACGGCAGATAACTATCTTGATAAGCCTGCTCAAAGACGTGGTCGAAGTTGCCCATCGGCTGATGGTTGTGAAGCACGAGAGCGAAGCGAATGGGAGGTGTCATGGCGGGGAGTCTCTTAACGTCTTTGAGAGGGGCGTGACTGAGCGAGGGACCGAATTTCAGGCGGCCAGGAGAGGTGCCGGCAAACAGCCCCCAAACTGCCTGTCTTTACTAATCGGCAAGCTTTTCGCCAATCTTCGCTTTTCCTGGCAAAGAAGTGCGAATTCACGCCTGCTTCATAACCGCTCTCAGTTGCTCCGCCGCTTTCTCCGGTTGAACAACATTAATGACACAACCGGTCGCCCACTCGAAGCCTGCAATCTTCGTTACACGTGGTACGACCTCCACATACCAGTGATAGTGGTGCATATTTTGCCTGTCAAAGGGGCCACTGTGAATCACGTGATTATATGCGGGTTGGTGAAGAACGACATCCAAACGATGCATCACATCGTGCAGCAGGCGGGCCAATTCGCCCAGCTGCGGCTCTTCGGTCTCTTCATAGTGGCTGGCATGAACCCTTGGCATAATCCACATCTCGTAGGGCGCCCTCGACGCAAACGGACAGAAGGCGACGAAGCCGTCATTTTCCGCCACGATTCGCTCGCCCGCGGCCAGCTCGTCTCGGAGAATGACATCGAAGACGCTCTCTCCGTGACGCTCATAGTATCGCTCCGCCCCCTGGAGTTCCTCTTCAATCAAGGGCGGCACGAACGGCAGAGCGATCAATTGACTGTGTGCGTGCTCCAACGTCGCCCCGGCGGCGGTGCCAACATTCTTGAAAACCAGGGCGTGCTTGAGTCGCGGATCTTCTCGAAGAGCTCGCAACCGCTCTCGATAGGCGACCAGCACATCGGTCAACTGATCCGGCGACATATCGGTCGTGCGCAGAACATGCTCGGGCGACTCGATGATGACTTCGTGGCTGCCAACGCCGGGCAAGGTATCACGGGCGGCGACATCAACCGCCCGGTCCGTCGGCAGCAAGCCGGTGGCCAGTGGTGCGGCATCCAACTCCAGCGCCGGGTACTTGTTGCGAACTACGCGTACCCGCCACTGATGTTCCGACTGCTCCGCGTTCTCTTCGCGAATCACAAACAGCTCGCGGGGCGTCTCGTCTTCGTGGCCTTCGCAGAAAGGACAGCCTTCGAGGCTGACCGGCGAGTTATCGGCGACGAACGCCCGCGGACGTTTCGCGCGTTCCTCGGCGATGACCACCCAACGGCCACTGATCGGATCCTGGCGCAGCTCGCTCATGGTGTGTGTCGGCAGACCTTATTGAAGAGCGACGGTCTCACGTCGGCGTGCCACCATCTGCTCGTAGAGCGTGACATATTGGCGGGCACTATGAGACCACGACCAATCTTGTCGCATCCCCGTGGTGACAATCTGCTGCCAAATCTCCGATGCCGCATAATGGTCACATGCGCGCAACACGGCTTCGGAAAGCGTACGAGTATCGTAAGTCGTGAACTGGAATCCGGTCGCGGTACCGGCGCGAAGCGTATCGGGATTGGTATCGGTGATCGTATCGACCAGGCCGCCGGTGGCGCGCACGATCGGCACGGTTCCGTACTTCAAGCTATAGAGCTGACTCAACCCGCACGGTTCATAACGGCTCGGCATCACGAACATATCCGCCCCCGCTTCAATGCGGTGGGCCATCGGGTTGGAGAATTCGAGCAGCGCGGCCACTCGCTCGGGGTGTCGCCGCGCCAAAGTGCGGAGCTGCTCGCTGTAGGTGCGATCGCCGGTGCCCAACACAACCCACTGAGCGTCGTGCGTGGCCACCCACTGCTCGATGACCGGCACGAGCAAGTCGACCCCCTTCTGCTCGGCCAATCGACCGACAAAACCGATCAGAGGGACATCCGACCGCTCCGGCAAACCACAGGCCCGCTGCAAATCGGCTTTACAAGCCGGCTTGCCGGAGGCGACCGACCCGACGTCGTACTGGACAGGCAGATGTTCATCGACCGCCGGGTTCCACTCTCGATAGTCGACCCCATTGATAATGCCGAACAACGATTCGCCGCGATGGGCCAACAGGTCTTCCAATCCGCATCCCAGCGGTGCCGTCTGGATTTCTCGAGCGTAGGTGGGACTCACCGTATTGAGCGCATCGGAGAAGACGATTCCGGTCTTCATCAAGTTCAGATCGCCATGGAACTCCATCTGTCGCCAGTTGAAATATTTCCAATCGATCCCGGTAAGCAGCATGTCCCAATGCCAGAAGGTTCCCTGGTAGGCCAGATTGTGAATGGTGAACAGGGTCGATATCGAATCGTACGGGGGCAAGGCTCGATACTCGGTCGCCAAACAGGCCGGAATCAAACCGGTCGGCCAGTCGTTGGTGTGCAACACATCGACCTTCAGGTCGAGCAGGCGAATGGCCTCCATGACCGCGCGACAGAAGAACACAAAGCGCTCGCAATTATCGCGATACCCCTTGCCATCGGGCGAACCATAGATGCCGTCGCGATCGAAGTACTCTGCCTGGCGCACCAGGTAGACGGGCACCTGCGAATCGGGCAGATGAGTTATCAGCAGCTGTCCATCGACCCACTTGTTTCCGATCGGTACCCGCAACGAGACGTCGTGCACCGCCTGGGCCGCGAATCGTTCTGCGATCCCACGATAGGCCGGCATGATCAGCGCGACGTCGTGGCCAAGATTTGCCAACTCGATAGGCAAAGCGCCACAAACATCGGCCAAGCCGCCTGTCTTGGCCAGCGGCACCGCTTCGCTAGTGGCAATCAGAATATTCACGACGTCAAGCTACCAAACTGGGTAAAACCCGCAAACGGCAATCGGACCCCCGACGAGCTCCAACGCTCCGTTTCAGCATCCAGCGGGAATTCACCTCTCACCAGAAAATTCGCCCCGGGGCACCGTCCGTGTCGAGGCGAGCTGGTGGGCCGGTCCACGGACGGCCGAGAGCGGCTCCCGCAAGATCATCTTACGCCAATAACGTCCTTTAAAGCACGTCAGCGATCGCCCGAGTCAGCGCCTCCATGTTGCCGGTCGTCATGCCGGCCACATTGATGCGACCCGATCCGACAATATAAATCGAGTGTTTTTCCCGCAGGGCTTCCACTTGCCGCTTATTCAAACCGGAAAACGAGAACATCCCTCGCTGGCCGATAATGAAGGAAAAGTCGCGATCGACACCTTGGGCGGTCAGGGAGTCGACGAACTGACGACGCATTTCGTGAACTCGCGATCGCATCGCCGCCACTTCAGCCATCCATTGAGTTCGCAACTCGGCGTCGTTCAACACGGTGGTGACAATCGCCGCCCCGTGAGCGGGCGGATTGGAATAGTTGGTGCGGATCCGCAACTTGACGTGGCTCATCGCCTTTTCGGCCGCCTCGGTGGAGTCGGCCACCACGGTCAACGCGCCAACCCGATCGTTGTAGAGGCCGAAATTCTTGGAGAAGGAATTGCAAATCAACAACTCGCGACCAGGTTGGGCCAGTGCTCGCAGACCAACGGCGTCTTCTTCGATTCCCTCGGCAAAACCTTGATAGGCAAAATCCAACAGCGGCAGCAGGCCACGTGCATGGACCGCCTCGGCAATCTGGGTCCACTGCTCGGCCGTCGGATCGACTCCGGTCGGATTATGACAACAACCATGCAGCAGTATCACATCGCCGGCCGCCATCTGCTCGATCGCGGCAAGCATGGCCGCGAAATCCAAGCCGTTACACTCGGCATCGAAGTACGGGTACGAAACGGTCTCGACACCCGCGGCCTGGAAGATGCCAGCGTGGTTGGCCCAAGTCGGATCGCTCAGCCAGATCTTGGCACCCGGGAACATCGTCTTGATGAAGTCTCCCGCGACGCGCAAGGCGCCGGTCCCACCGGGCGTCTGCGCGGCCTGCGCGCGACGGCTCTCCAACACCTCGTGGCCGGCGCCGAACAACAGCTCCAACACCGCAGTCGAGTAAGCCGGCGAGCCCTGCATGCCAAGGTAACCCTTGGTCTGCTGGCTATCGAGGACGCGCTGACTGGCAATCTTGACACAATCCAAGATGGGGGTGGTGCCATTCTCGTCCTTGAAGACTCCCACACTCAGGTTGATCTTGGCCGGGTTTGGGTCCTGCGCAAACGCTTCGGAGAGTCCCAATATGGCGTCGGGAGGAGCCCACGGGAGTTGGTCAAACATGGCGATTCCTGGAGCGGTCGGCTCGGGCTACTTGGAGAAGCTGGGGTCCGAGAAATGGGTGTCTCACGGAAGGCCTTCTCAGTGGACGAAATACGCACAAAATGGTACAGACACCGAGGCCAACGGCGGTTCGTGCGACTTGACTCGGCCGTTCGCGGCGTGCGACAATATGGTATGCACGGGAGTTCGCCGCCGGTAGGGGCCCGCGGACTACGACTCAAACCACCGCTGCATTTCGCCCCGCCACCTGCCTTTCAACGCCCCTGTCAAAGCCCAGACACGTCCGCCCTCGCTTCGTCGTTGGTCTCCCCTCCGTCGTCGACCGGACCCAGACGATTCTCCTGATGAAATCCGATCACCATCTCGATGTCGATTTTCATGTGCCGGTACGCCACCGTTTGCGCTTCACGGAGGATGTGTTGGGCGAGGATCAGAGCGTGTTGGCCGAGGTGCTCGAACCATCGGGAGAACGGCCCCCCCGAGTTCAGTTCTGGATGGACGAGGCCGTGGCCCACCACTCGCCCGAGGTGCTGGAGAAGATTCGCACTTTCTCGGACGCCAGTGCCGAGCGGCTAACGCGCATCGGCAACATTCAGCTGGTTCCTGGTGGCGAGGCGATCAAAAACGACATACATATAATTGAGCGGATGCTCAAAGTCTTTCACGCCTCGGATCTCGATCGTCGCAGCTACGTGGTCGTGATCGGAGGCGGAGCCGTCCTCGATGCCGTGGGATTCGCGGCCGCCATTGCCCACCGTGGGCTGCGGTTGGTGCGATTGCCGACCACGACCCTGGCCCAGGCCGACTCGGGAATCGGCGTGAAGAACGGCGTCAACCTGTTCAACAAGAAGAATTGGGTCGGCTCGTTCGCCGTTCCCTGGGCGGTCATCAACGACGCCACATTGCTCAAGAGTCTCTCTGATCGAGACTTCATTTGTGGTTTCGCCGAGGCGGTCAAAGTCTCATTGCTCAAAGACCCGGCCATGTTTGATGAACTGTGCCGATCGGCCAAGAAGATTCGCAGCCGAGATATGTCGGCCGCGTCGCCTATGATCCGTCGTTCCGCCGAGTGGCATCTCAAGCACATTACCCGCGGCGGCGATCCGTTCGAGGCTCTCGAGGCCCGTCCGCTCGACTTCGGACATTGGTCGGGTCACAAATTGGAGGCCATGAGCAACTTCGAGATCCGGCATGGCGAAGCGGTCGCCATCGGGCTGGCGATCGACGTCGTCTATTCCTCGCTGGTCCACGATTTGTCGCCAGAATCGGCCGATCGCATCTTGGAATGTTTGAGAAATCTTGGATTTGAATTCTCCTGCCCGCAGCTCATCTCAGAAAGCCATCGGTTGTTCGCCGGTTTGGAAGAATTCCGTCAGCACTTGGGCGGCCGATTGACGCTGACCATGCTCGACGAGATTGGCCAGCCGATCGATGTCCACGAAGTCGATCGGTCGGCCATGAAGGCGGCTATTCAGCGGGTTGCCAACGCCACGGCGTCGACCGACTGAGGCGATCGAAATCTCGCAACTCCCTACAAAACAGTCACTTACGACTTCATATTGAAGCTCCGTACGGCTCTCTTTTCGCTGTTCTGGCGTCTCTCTCTGCGTTGCAAGAGTCGGGTTCTCTTCCGCTACCCTACCACCGATTCGTTGCTTGTTGAGTTGTCATTCGGAGCGGTTCAAGTCGGGACGACTCGCGGCCGGCACTCGCGGTTCCAACGAAAACATTTCAAGCAAGTTTGATCGTCGTGCCGATGGACAGTCGATAAACGACGCGCAAGAAACGCGGATCGGTCGCGGGATATTTTGTCGAAAATCAAAATTAATCTTGACGAATGACAATCCAAGTTGCTCAAATGCGCGAAATTGAGCAGGGACTGTGGTGGCCGTGCGCGGTTGTGGGTTGCCTATCAACCGCCAATGTTGTCCCGCACCAACGTTTCGTGAACTGAATCAAACGAGGAATTCCCAAAGGCTCGGATACGATTCGACCTCCGACGGTTGAGTCATCGAGTCAAGCGTTCCGGTTATCTTGCATATGGGAGATCGCTAGAAACGCGTTACCGATCCGAAGCGAGATCATCGTGATTCTCGCGCATTGTCGGGTTCTTACTCGATAGTTGCATCGACTTCCCTCGCCTGGGTGCCCGGGGGAAGCATATGAAGTTGATTCCGGGTACCCGATCGTTAGGAGTCTCAGTCATGGCGAAGAAGAAGGCTAAGCGGTCGACCAAGAAAAAGGTCGCCAAGAAGAAGACGGCCAAGCGGTCGACCAAGAAGAAGGCCACGAAGAAGAAGGCCAAGCGGTCGACCAAGAAAAAGGCCACCAAGAAGAAGAAGGCCACGAAGAAGAAGGCCAAGCGATCGACCAAGAAAAAGGCCACCAAGAAGAAGGCCAAGCGGTCGACCAAGAAGAAAGCCGCTAAGAAGAAGACCGCCAAGCGGTCGACGAAGCGTAAAACGGCCAAGCGCAAGACGGCCAAGCGCAAATAGCGCGATGATTCGGCGTTCGCGCCGTTAATCGATAAACTTGAGAAGAACGGCCAGGCCGGTCCCCCGCGTGTGTGTTGGGGTGCCGGCCTCGTTCTTTGGTAGTTAGCGCAAGGCCAGAACGAGCCGGTAACCGATCTCGATCAGGCGGGCTGGCGCGGCACTCGAAGCGGTCCACGGCACCTCCAGGCGCCCATCCGTCCCTGCCCTGGCAGCTGCGCGTGCGGGATTGACCAAAGTCATTGTCGCTGCTAGGCTTAGGCTAAAAATACTCCAAGACTAGCCGTTTCTTGAGTTCGCCCGTCGCGCATCGGAGCTACGGACCCGCCGGTCCATCGCGCTTGAAAACGGTGGCGAACCACCCTGTTGGACAAGTGTGAAAAACCCTCCGGCCGACCCACCTACCGTTCGATTTGACGAACTGTCGCTTTCCGAAACGACACTCCAAGCGCTTGCGCGAGCCGAATACAGCGAGCCAACCCCGGTCCAGGCAGGGGTCATTCCACGAGCCGTTGAGGGGGTCGATATTCTCGGCCAGGCCCGCACCGGCACCGGCAAGACGGCCGCCTTCACGATTCCGATCTTGGAACGTCTCGATCAGGCGAAGACCGGCAAGAAGGGCAAGGGTCCGGCGGCACTCGTGCTCGTGCCAACCCGCGAACTGGCGGTTCAGGTTCGCGAGGAATTCCAAAAACTTGCCCACGGCCGTCGCGTTCATACGGTCGCCTGCTACGGCGGCAAGCCGATCCGCGGGCAGATCGAACGTCTCAAGCGTGGCGCCGATGTGGTTGTCGGCACGCCGGGGCGCGTGCTCGATCATATGAGCCGGGGCACCTTGATACTCGAACAACTTCAATGCGTCGTGTTGGACGAGGCGGACCGGATGCTCGACATCGGGTTTCGCCCCGACATCGAGAAGATTCTGCGTCGCTGTCCGAAAGAGCGTCAGACGTTATTGTTGAGCGCGACGGTGCCGCCGCCTGTGGAGCGTCTGGCCCGTCGTTATATGCGTGACCCCGAGTCGCTGAATTTTTCTCCCAAGGAAATCTCCGGCGACACGATCAAGCAGTACTACTTCACCGTCGACCAAGATCGCAAGTTCAGTCTGCTGGATAAGCTCATTCAGCGCGAACAGCCGAAACAGGCGATTGTGTTCTGCCGCACGAAACGTGGTACCGACAAAGTCGCGCACCGGCTCAAGAAGAAACACAAGAATGTCGATTGCATTCACGGCGATCTGTCTCAGAACATCCGCGATCGGGTTATGAAGAACTTTCGCGACGGCAAGCTGAACGTTCTGGTGGCCACCGATGTCGTGGGGCGAGGTATCGATGTGACCGGCATCTCGCACATCATCAATTACGATACACCCACATTCTGCGACGACTATGTACATCGCGTCGGTCGCACCGGGCGAATGACGAAAGAAGGGATTAGTGAGGGCGTGGCGTTCACGTTCGTCACCCCCGAAGAGGGCAGTGAATTGACCCGCATCGAAATGCGAATCAATCGCGTGCTGGAACGGGACGAAATCAAGGACTTTGAAGCGGTCGCCAAGAAGGCCCCGCCGAAGACGGCCGAAGAAAAGGCCGAAGAGGCACGCAAGCCGGCCCCGCCGCAGCTGAGCGGTGGCCGACGCCGGGGCCGTGTGCGGCGGGCTCTCTAATCGCCTGCGGCTGGCTTCGCAGTCGTGTACAGCAAGTTTTCTCGTCGTGTACAGCGGGCTCTGTCGTCGGCTGTGAAGGGCTTTCGAGCTGCAAGCGACGAGCCGTGTAGTCCGCTGGCTCCGCTCGCCAACGTTCTTCCGCCCCTTCAAGGTTGGCCTGCTAGTCTGCCGTGAATTCTTCCTTGAGAAACTGGGCCGCCGTTTCCCATTGGTCTGCCGCGGCGCGGAAGTCGATCTTCATCGGCCGAATGGTCGCCGGCGTTTCGACACGGACGGGAATCTTTACCTCCGGATTGAGTGGAATCTGGGCGCTGGCGCCGGCGGCCAATCGCTTTTCGATCTCGGCCGAAAGCAAGAAATCGACAAGCCGTTTGGCCTGCTCCGCGTTGGGCGATCCCTTGATGAGCGCCAAGGTGTTGGGAATGAACAGGGTGCCGACGCCTCCCTCCTGCTGATCGGGATAGACGATCGCCACCGGACGACCCGCTTCCAGTTCGATCATCGCATCGTCGGTATCGGTCAAGCCGAAGGCCAGCTGACCGCTGGCGACACGCAAGGCGACCTGCTTGTTGCCCGACTCGATACTGACGTCATTCTCTTTCAAGGAACGGAAGAACGCCTTGGCCCACTCTTCTCCCCACAGAGCGAACAGGCAAGCGGCATGACTGGCCGTGGTGCCAAACAGCGGTTTGGCGATGCCGACGCGTCCCTTCCACTTCGGATCGGCCAGATCAAGAATCGACGTCGGCCGCTCATCGACAGGCACCAAATCGGTGTTGACGATCAGCACTCTGGCTCGTGAGGCAAAACCGTGCCAGGTTTTTTCGGGCGATCGATATTCGGCCGGGTAGCTCGCGTGGGTCGGAGAGAGATAGGCGGCCAGTACGCCTTCCCGTTCCAGCCGCAGGGTATTAAGAATCTCGTTGTTCCAGAACAAGTCGCAACGGGGGTTGCCGGCCGCAGACTCGGATATGAGCCGCTCGGTTAGCCCAACCGTCTTGGTCGATTCGGCATCGAAGATGGGGCGGACATGAACGCCCGTCTGTTGCTCGTAGTCGCGTAGAATCGGCTCGGAAAAGAGGGAGTCGAGCGCCGAATAGACAACGACCTCTCCGTTCCTGTCGGCGCCGCGATTCATATACGAATCGATCAGCAAGGCCACGATGACGACGATCGATGAGAACAGAACCGGCCGCACCCAGCGTCGTAGCCCTTCTCGCTCCTGATATTCCTGGTCTTCCATCCTCGACTCGTTTTCCATGTTGGCCCCTGGCATGAGGAAACGCTGTTAAGGCCGGGTAATTTTCTCCTGGCCCAGCCGCCCCGCCGCCTCCTCGCATCGTAAAATAGCTGATATTGGCATACTATACCCAACAAACCGCTCGGGCAGCCGACCGGCGCCCCAGCCAGGGATTAGCCAAGGCTAAACGAGCCACCGCGCAGAACCTTGGCCTCGACAGAGACGAGCGCCCCCGCGAGACAAGTACCATGGCATTTCGGCCGACAAGCAGCAGAGTACGACAATCTTTCGGCGGCCAGCCGGCCGTGTGGCTGCTGGTCGTCCTGAGCCTGCCGCTTATCGGGGGCTGTGGTCGCGGCGGCGAAGAAGCCTCGGCAGTTGTCGAACCTGAGGGACACTCGGGGGCGAGTAACGCCGGCGGCGATCGCCCTGTTCGGGAAGAACCATCAACGGGGGCGGCTGCGGACAATGCCGGCCGGCGATTGCCTGCCTTCCCGACGGAATTGTCGCCCGCGCAAGGGACGGCAAAGGGAACGGTTGGCGAAGATCCCAATGATCAAAGTCCCAAGAATCGAAATCCCGACCTGGAACGCAGCGAACCTTCGGGCCCCAGCGAACAGGAGTTACAGCGCGGCGGGCTGCGTCGAATCGTCGGTAAACACCTCACGTTGATCACCGATCTACCACCCGCGGCAGCCGTCGACGAGCTGCCACAAGTGTTCGAGCGGGCGATTCCATCCTGGTGCGACTATTTCGGAATCTCGCCCGAGAAGGTCTCGAACTGGCAGGTCGTGGGCTATCTCATGAAGGATCGACGGCCGTTCGTCGATCTGGAGTTGATTCCTGGTCATGTGCCGCCGTTTAACAACGGTTATGCCACTCGACGGAGACTGTGGTTCGACGACCAGCCGAGCGATTACTATCGTCGGCATCTGCTGCTGCATGAGGGGACGCACGCCTTTATGTTTGAGGTCTTCGGCAGCTGTGGACCGAGTTGGTACATGGAGGGAATGGCCGAACTGTTGGCGACCCATCGCTGGCACGATGACAAATTGACGATGGGCTATTTCCCTAACGACCGGGAAGAGGTCGCGCTATTAGGCCGTATTCGCATGGTGCGAGACGAAGTAGCCGCCGGCCGTACCGAGAGCCTGCGTTCGATCATGGCCTACGACGGGCGCGCCTATTTCGAACATCAAGTACCCTACGGTTGGAGTTGGGCTCTCTGCGCTTTCCTCGACGGTCACCCTCGGTATCAGCAGCGATTTCGAGAATTGTCTCGACTGTTGGAAACGCAATCGCCGGAATCCTCACCGTCCGACAAAGACCTGACCGCGACGTTTCGCCAGGTCATGGATGCCGACTGGCATGAATTGAACGCCGAATGGCAGCTGTTCACCCACGAAGTTGTCCATGGCCATGATCTCAAACGGACAGCGATCGAGTTTGCCGCGGGGGAGCCGCTGGAGGCCGCCGGGCGAACATTCGAGGTCGATTCGAGTCGCGGCTGGCAGTCGAGCGGGATTCGTCTCGAAGCGGGCCGGCGATACCAGCTGCAAGCCAACGGCCGCTACCAGATCGCTAGCGAGCCGAAGGTCTGGTGGTGTGAGCCGGGCGGGGTCACGATTCGCTATCACCGGGGCCAACCGCTCGGTATTCTCCTGGCCGCCCTGCGACCCGATATTGGCGAAAACAAGGAACCGAAGGTTGGCCGAGAGAGAGATGCGCACGGCGCCAAGGGCGACCCACCGGACGGGAGCCTGTTGCTGCCCCGCGTGGTGGGGCTGAAAACAACCTGGAGGCCCACCGAGAGCGGCACTCTCTATTTGCGGATCAATGATTCGGCAGCCGATCTAGGCGACAACTCCGGCTCGTTGGTTGTGGAAATCCGCGAACTTTCCGACTAGATCGCCAGAAAGTCGCCGCCGTGCGGGGCACGCTTGTCGATTGAAGGCTCTCCGAAGAGAGACCGCCGGCCCGCCAATTGACAGCGCTAGGGGCGGTGCCGAACAATGGAGGCCGCTGGCGAGCTAAGACCGCGATAACGGCCCCCACCTGGAAGTCGCCGGCAACTTGGCCCACAGACGTTTGCCGCGCAGTCCGACCCCGTCGCGCGGGGCGTTCAATTGGAATCACGACTTCTACGAGGAATTCTGCTTAATGAGTTTATTGGAACACCAAGATCGTGATGTCTGGGCAGCCATTGCGGATGAAGCGCGGCGGCAAGAAGACGGTCTGGAGATGATTGCCAGCGAGAACTACACCAGCGTGCCGGTGATGCAGGCGGTGGGCAGCGTGCTGACCAATAAGTACGCCGAGGGTTATCCCGGGCGGCGTTACTACGGCGGTTGTGAGTATGTCGACGTGATCGAGGACCTGGCGCGCGATCGAGCCAAGGAGCTGTTCGGCGCGGAACACGCCAACGTGCAGCCCCATTCTGGCAGTCAAGCCAATCTGGCCGTCTACCTGTCGGCCATCGAGCCGGGCGACACGGTATTGGGACTCAGCCTGGCGCATGGCGGTCACCTGACCCATGGCATGAAACTGAACATCTCGGGCATCCTTTATAATTTTGTCAGTTACGGTGTCGACCCGGAGACCCATCGACTCGACTTTGACGCGATCGCGAAACTGGCCCGCGAGCATCGGCCCAAGCTGATCGTCGCCGGCGCGATCGCTTACCCTCGCGAGATTCCTCACGGTCGCTTCGCGGAAATCGCGGAAGAGGTGGGAGCGATGTTGTTCGTCGACATGGCTCACTACGCGGGACTCGTGGCGGCCGGCCTGCACGACAACCCCGTCCCGGTCGCCGACTTCGTCACCACCACCACCCACAAGACCTTGCGGGGTCCGCGTGGCGGACTGTCGATGTGCAAGAAAGAGCCTTACGCCAAGTTGCTCGATCGCAACGTCTTTCCCGGTATTCAAGGTGGCCCGCTGATGCATGTGATCGCCGGCAAGGCGGTCTGCTTTGGCGAGGCGCTGCAGCCGGACTTCAAGCAATATGCCCAGCAGATTATCGACAACGCCAAAGCGCTGGCCGAGGTGCTACAACAGGGTGGCCTGTCGCTCGTCAGCGGTGGCACCGACAATCACTTGATGCTCATCGACGTAACGTCGATGGGTCTGGGTGGAAAACTGGCCGAAGCAACCCTCGAAGCGTGCGGCATCACGGTGAACATGAATATGATTCCGTTCGACGAACGCAAACCTCGCGATCCGTCTGGAATTCGTGTCGGAACGCCGGCCTTGACCACACGAGGTATGCAGACCGACCAGATGCGGCAAATTGGCGGTTGGATGGTCGAGGCGCTCAAATCGCCAGAAGACGCCGCGGCTGCCGAGCGAATTCGTGGAGAAGTGAGCGACCTTTGCAGCCAGTTTCCGGTACCCGCCGCGGGTGTCGAAACGGCCTAATCGCGCCCGTTTCGCTAAGGGAGAGATGGCCTCGACTTGCGGCGACACGACAAGAGACTCGATGCTCTTTATTTCGACAATCAATTTTTACGGATGAACAAGAGTTGGATATGGCTGCTTCCAAGAGCAAGATTTTGATCGCGGACGACAACCAAGCGAATGTCGAGTTGCTCGAGGCCTATCTGGTCAACGTCGACTGCGACATCGAAATCGCCTGCGACGGACCCGAGACACTGGAAAAGGTGGCCAGCTTTCGACCCCACCTGATCTTGCTCGATGTGATGATGCCGGGACTTTCCGGATTTGAAGTTTGCCAACAACTCAAAGAAGATGCAAAGACCCGAGAGATCATGATCTTGATGGTCACCGCGCTTAACGAGTTGGGCGATATCGAGCGGGCCATCGAAGCCGGCACCGACGACTTTCTCAGCAAGCCGGTCAACAAGATCGAGCTGCTCAAACGGGTCGAAAACATGCTTCGATTTCGCGAAGTCAAAGACGAAGTCGAGCGACTCCGTTGCTACATCCAGGGTATGGAAGACGAAGCCGGGCCATAGCCATTTCTCGAATCGTGGCCGCCCGAATCCCACGCCGGTGGGGTGACCAACACGACCGGACAAGCTTGTTCGATGAAGATTCGAGGTATTTCGGCGAGGGTCGGACCGCGAAATGCGGTAGGTGAAAACCGCTAGCACATTCCCCGTAGATTGACATCCGCTGTCGCTTTCGACAAACTTATGGAGACTTTCCGGGGATCATTTACCAGCCCAGATATCCTTCCCGCTCGCCCTTCCCCCGGCATCCCCAATTCCTGCGCCCGTCGCCACCCTCCCGTCAGGAGCCTCGATCAATGGCACACACTTCGTCTCTATCTACCAGCGCGTTTCGGCTGGGAATGATTGCCCTTTGCGTGACTTGTCTGGCCGCGGAACACAATCACCGTCTCGATGTCGGTGACTCGGGGCCGACTTGGAAAGACGTTCCCGGCACGGACGATCAGCTGCATCAGCTCGACGACTACAAAGACAAGAAATTGGTGGTGGCCGTGTTCACCTGCAACTCCTGCCCGGTGGCGGTCGACTACGAAGATCGACTCATCGCCTTGCAAGAAGAGTACGCCGACAAAGGCGTGCAACTGGTCGCCATCAACGTCAACACGAATGAAGCCAACAACCTGGAAGCGATGAAGGAACGAGCCACCGCGAAGAAGTTCAATTTCCCGTACCTGTTCGACGCCACGCAACAGTCGGCGCGGGCTTATGGAGCAACCGTCACACCGCACGCTTTTGTGTTGGACGAAGATCGCAAGGTGGCCTACATGGGCGCCATCGACGACCATCGCAGTGAGTCGAAGGTCAGCAAGACGCATCTTCGCGACGCCCTCGACGCGCTGCTCGATGGCGAGACGCCCGCCGTTTCCGAAACGCGACAGTTCGGTTGTGGTATCAAGTACGACAACTGAACTCCGCCGGCCGCCCTGCTCCAACGATGGATACTCGATGCTGAAGACTCTTGCCCCTATCGCTTTCGGTTCGCTGTTGACTCTCGCTTGCCTGGCGCTCGTGAGTTGTGGGGAAACCGTCGAGAGAGACGATTCGCCAGCTCCCCCGCCACCGCCCGCCTTTGAACCTGAGCCCGCGGCGGAAGCGGCGATCGAGATTCCGGACCTGGTGCCGGCCGGTTCTGTCGAACTGAAGAAGATCGTCGACGAGTCGCGGGGTAAGGTCGTGCTGGTCGACTTCTGGGCCAACTGGTGTGCGCCGTGCAAGAAACAGTTTCCCCACACGGTCGCGCTCCACAAGAAACATGCTGATGACGGCTTGGTGGTCATTTCCCTCAGCATGGACAGCCCCGATGATCACGACGGGGCGAAGGATTTTCTTCAGAAGCAGGGAGCCGACTTCGTCAATCTGATCAGCCATGATGGCGACGCGAAAGCGTCCTACAAGGATCTGGGAATCTCCGCCCTGCCTGCTTACGTCATCTTCGATCGGGCTGGAAAGCGGCACGATCTGACTTCGGGCGATCCCAATAAGCCACTGACGACGGAGGAACTGGACCTCGCCGTGGCCAAGTATCTGGCCGAGTAGAGTGGCCCTCTTCGGTAATCGCTTCGCCGGCAGCGAGGGCATCCTTCCGCGTGCTTGTTGCCCACAGCCCCGGCGGAGGAGTATGCTTAGAGGACGAGCGTCCGGGAGGGAATGCGTGGGGTCGCGGCTGCGAGGACCATTGGCACCGCTTCAAGGTTATCCTCCAGGTGGCGTCAGCGGAATCGAAATTGATCCACTTCTGATCTGAAATGGACCGCGACATGGACCGCGACATGGATTCTGGCAACATCAAGTTCGGTAGCATGAATTCTGACAACATCCAGTTCGGCGTGTCGACGATCGTCGGGCGATTGCTCTTGATCGTTCTCTTGCTGTCGTTGTCGAGCGGGTTGTGCTGGTCGGACAACAATCAAGATTCGGCCGCCGAATCACCGGCCGCCGAGTCACCAGTCGCCAGTGCCGAAGAAATTGGCGAATTGGTGGAGCAACTGGGCAACGATCGCTACGTGTTGCGAGAGCAGGCTCAAGCCCGACTGGAAGAGCTCGGAGCGGCGACGTTCGACGCCCTGGCCAATGCCCTCAATCACGACGATCTGGAGGTCACCAATCGCGTCCGCTTTTTGCTGGGCAAGATTCGGTTCAACTGGTCGAATTCCGACGATCCGCCCATCGTCCAGGAGCTGCTGAAGAATTTCGCCACCAAGGAGGAATCGCGGCGAATCGCCATCATTGATTTCCTGGCGGAGAACGATCGCGAGGGCGTGGCCCAGGCGCTCTGCCGTATCGTCCGCTACGATCGCTCCCATCGCGTTTCGAAACGGGCCGCCTTGGCAATGATGTTGCACTGGATGCCGTTGCCGGAAATGGTCGGTTCGCGAGACGAGCTGATTCTTCGCGAGTTGGGAGATACGACCCGCGAGGCGGCTGACTGGTATCGCACGTTCGCCAAAGCCCGAGCACCCCAGAACAAGGCGAACTCGCGATCGTGGCTGGAGAAGCTGCAATCGATGGCCAACGCGGAACACAGGAATACGGTCGCCGGTCAGGAGGGAACGGGTACCGATGTCGCCTCGCGATTTCGATACCTGGTGGCCGATATGTACGCCACGCTTGGAGACTCCGCTTCCGCGGAGGCCAACGCCGACGCGGCGCTGCTCGCCGGAGGTGGCAACGCGGAGCATCGATTGGAGGTGATTCCCCATTTGGAACTACGTGGCCATTTCGCCTGGGCGGAGAGAGAGTACAACCGCGTGATGGAAATCGCGCCGGGAAACACCTATTTCGGCCGTCGGGCCCGGCGCAGCCTGTGCGACATGCTCCATGACCAGGGTCGGACTGAAGAAGCCGCCAGCAATTATCGACTTCTCATGGAGTTGATAAAGAAACCGGGTGAACGATTCCGGGACTTGGAGTTGGGACAGCAAACGATGCAAGTGCAAATGCACTATCTCGACTCGCTCCGTTATGAGAAACAAGGCGACTTCACGAAGCAGGCAGCCGCGCTGGAAACGGCAGCCAAGGGACGATCGAGCCATCCTGACGTGCTGATCTCCTTGTATCGGTTGAAAAATCGCACCGACGAGGAGCGGGCCACAGACAAGCGACGTATTCAATCGGCGATCACCAATTTTCGCACCTACATTCAACAGGTTCGCCGAGGACACGGCGCGAATCGCTTCGCCCCGGGATCGATCAGTGCCATCCAGCATGCACGGACAGCCGCCCAAGCACACAATCAATTTGCCTGGCTGGTGGGCAACACCTTTGGCGAAGTCGACCCCGATCTCGCAGACGAGGCAATCAAGGCTTCGCATACCTCGCTCAAATATCGACCCCAAGAGTTCGCGTTTATGGACACGCTCGCTCGTTGTTATTACGCGCGCGGCGATCTCGACTCGGCGATCAAGTATCAGAAACAGGCGTTGGCCCTCAATCCCCACTCGGGCTTGCTCTTGGGTCAACTCAAGTTGTTCGAAGATAAACTGGCCGAGTCGAATTCGGCCACGCCCTAAGACCCTCGTTACGAGCGCTCCCCGCGGGCTTGACCGGCTATCGCCCGAAGTGTTCCGCGGACGATTAACTTGCGGGACCGGCTGGCATGTCTGCTGACGAATCGATGACGGTGAGGACCTCGGCACCGATGACGGCGGCGGAAGAAGTAACTCTTACCGAATCGAATGCAACGGGGCGAGGAGCCGATTCCCACCAAGTTTGGGCCCGGCGCGTCCGCTATCATCTCTGGATACTGGCCACGGCTCTGCTCGTGTTATGTGTGGCGCTGTTGCTGATCGTTCCAGATCAAGGGCTGACGAGTTTCCCCTTGATCGGCGAGATCCCCCCGCTCTGTCTCTGGAAGCGACTGCTGAACGTCGACTGTCCCGGTTGCGGTCTGACGCGTTCGTTTGCGGCGCTGGCCCACGGTCATTGGCTGGCCGCCTGGAGCTTCAACCCGGCCGGTTGGATGTTCTTTGCGGTCTGCCTGTATCAACTACCGTATCGCGGTTGGCAACTGTGGCGACTGTTTCACGGTCGCGCAGAATATGAACACCGATCTCGCACGATCGCCATCGTCGTCTGGACCTTGCTCGCGGCCCTGTTGGCCCAATGGATTTGGAAGATGTTGTGATCCGCCGCGGGCCGTATGTCCGCTTATAACCCGTAATCGACAATCCCCGAGATCGACAAACCCCGTGATCGATAAGCAAGAGTTGTTCCTCCATGAAGACCATTGATCTCGACGGTTATCGGATCGCCACCGTAGACGAAGGAGCAGGCGACGTGCTGCTCCTGGTTCATGGATTTCCGCTCGACCACACCATGTGGTTGGAGCAAGTTGCGGATCTCAAGGCTGACTACCGCGTCGTTGCTCCCGACTTGCGCGGCTTTGGCAACAACGTCGAGGCGACCGAACCGCTGACCATGGATCAGCATGCCGACGATCTGGCGCGGTTACTCGATCAGCTCGACATCGACTCTCCGGTCCACTTCTGTGGGCTATCGATGGGCGGATACGTTGCCTGGGAGTTTTGGCGCAGACATCGCGACCGAGTCCGTTCTCTGTTGCTTTGCGATACTCGCGCCGGCGACGATACTGCTGAAGCGGCGGAAGGTCGGCTGGCCATGGCTGAACGAGTCCTGAACGAAGGCAACGCCTTTGCCGTGGATGCGATGCTTCCCAAACTGGTGGCCCCGCGAGAGCTGAACGAAACCCCGCGAGAGCTGAACGAAACATCGTCGGTTGCCCAGCGTTTGCGGCAGATGATCGAGAAGACTTCGCCAGCCAGCATCGCCTCCGCTCAGCGTGGCATGGCTCAGCGAATCGATGCTCAAGCGTTACTCTCGGACATCGATGTCCCGACACTGGTCGTCGTCGGAGAGCACGACGCGATTACCACCGCGGCCGAGATGCGAGACATCGCCCAAGCGATTCCGCGGAGCACCTTCGTGGAGATTCCCGCGGCCGGGCATATGGCTCCGCTGGAGGAACCGGCTGCGGTGAACCGGGCGCTGCGAGAGTTCCTCGCCCGGGCGTGAGTCGCCCTAGGGTATCTGAAACTGCGATTGGCTCTTCACAATCGCGTAGTCGTCGGGAAACGTGTGGAACGCCTGCACGCGCATGGTGCGCTCGCGACATTGCAAATTAATGTAGCTGACGGCCCCCATCGCCATTCGTCCACTCGACTCGAACCGAAATAGCATGCCTTCGGTCTCGATATTGTTGAACAGTTCCTGCTGATAATTCCAGAAGATATCCGGATCGACCCGTTCGAGTTGAAAATGAACTTCATAGGCGGCTCCACCCCGACACTCGACGCGATCGGACCGCTCTCCAAGCAGCCGGTAGGATAGCAACCGTCGTTTCTCCGGCAACGGATGATGGGCGCTGGTGGCCACCTCGGTTAGCGTGAGTCCGTGATATTGCCAGGTGACCACGTGTCCGGCGTTGGTAATTTCGACCCGCGCTTCGTAGTCGCCACGGCCGACGCTGCGGGCGGTGTGGACCTCGAACAGTTCGGGGTGCAACGGCCTTCCATAAAGTTGGAAGACCAGTTCGGCAACCTTGGGTCGGACAATTAACACGGACACGAATTCCCGGATGATTCTTTAATCTTGTAACGCCGCCTAAACTGGTCACGTGGCGCCGCGGGCCCGCGACTCGCTTCCGCGTGAGGCTGGGCCGCCTAGTGAGTTCCCTCGCCGAGCAACAGCTCAACGAGAGGAACGGCGAAAGCAGCGAAGTGAATCGTGCTGCCGGCGCCGCTGTACCCATTATACGCTGCATGTTTAAAAGCGACAAAGACGATTCCGTCGGCAGCAAAATGGGGCGACAGAAAGTCACCATTCCGACTTGACAAGAACGTCGCTAGCAATTCTCAAAGTGCCAGCTAGTTTGTCGAAGGCATGCCGACAAAGATGTCGTAGAGAGCGTGCGTTCCGGCGGCGATGCCAAAACCCCGCGCGACGAACAGCGCCGCGAAGAAGGCCCCCGCCACACCGCGAAACACGAACGTGTAAGTCTGCAGCGGTTCCCCATGGGGACCGACATAGTGGGCGGCCGAAAAGATCAGGCTCGTCGCCACAATGCCCCCGATGAGCTGTGTGCGACGAGAAGCACCGCAGACGGCGATCAACGCGATTACCAGCGACAACAAGATCAGGCGAAATAGCAACTCCTCGTAGATGCCGGCGCCAAAGTATCGAACCAGCGAGATACTGAACCAGCGATACGCCTCGCCTGCTTGTAATTCGCAATCGGGCGCGTGGCCGGTGATCGATAACAGCTGAACGTGCAAATGGGCAATCACAACCAACACCGCCGCCAGCACCGCGCACTCGACCGCCATGCCATACAGAACAGAGCCCGAGACGCGCCACTTCTCGCGAGTCGTGTAATGCCAGCCGACAAGAATCGCGACCGTCAGAATCGGCATCAGCAGGTAACCGCCAAAACCGAATAGCCGCAGGAGTTGCTGCATCCACACATCGGCGCCGTTGCGGATGGCATCGGGACCGAGCCAGATCACCCCGCCCTCGTAGACCAACAACAGCGGCAGAATGAACATCAAGCTGGCAAAAGGCTGTCGCGATTGTTGCCAGTAGTCGTCCTCGGTATCAACGGCGGGGACGGCGGCGCTTTCCAGAACGGACATCATTGTCGACAGCAGCCAGCTTTGGATTCGGTAATTGAAAGCAGAGCGGCCGGGACGACCCCTCCATCGATTCGGGCATCACCCCTCTCCCGGACTCTCAATGTCCCGGCAGATCGCCCTCTTTCTTTCTTCGACGCGGCGGGAGCCCCGGCTTGAACGGCTCGTGCTATCATGTGGGACATGGTCAGCGCATTCGGGCTGAACAGTCGGCCGAATCGGACCCGGAGAGTGCGCTGAATTACGGAACGCGAGACAAAAACGGCATGACCGCTACACTCGACGAAGTTTACGACCGGCTGCTGACGGCCTACGGACCCCAGGGTTGGTGGCCCGGGGAAACACCGTTTGAGGTCATGGTGGGAGCCGTGCTCGTGCAGAACACTGCCTGGAAGAACGTCGAGAAGGCGATCGAAAATCTTCGCCAGGCCGACCTGCTGGAACCGAATCGGCTATTCGCCACGGTTCCAGAAGAACTGGAGGAGCTAATCCGCCCGGCCGGTTATTTTCGACTCAAGGCCCGTCGCCTGAGAAATCTGCTGGCCCTGGTGGTGGAGCAGTACGCCGGTTCGCTCGAGCAGATGTTTGCCAGCGACGCCGAGACGCTCCGCGCGGAGCTGCTGGCTGTCAATGGAATCGGGCCCGAGACGGCCGACTCGATCTTGCTGTACGCGGCCAACAAAGCCCGCTTTGTGGTCGACACCTACACGCAGAGGGTCTTCAAACGACACGGCTGGCTTGAAGAAGAGGCCGACTACCACGCCACCCAGGCACACTTTGAAAGCAACCTGGAGCGCGACAGCACCCTGTATGGCGAATATCACGCGCTGTTGGTTCGCGTCGGCCATCTGCACTGCCGTAAGACAGCCAGGTGCGAGGCATGCCCTTTGGAAGACTTGTTGCCGGAGAGCGGGATCCAGCTGCCGGAGTGACCGCGGAGACGATTCCAGCAGGCGTGGAGATGATTCTGCAAAGGTGTAGCCGGCCAGCGGCCGATTAGGTATAATTTGTACAGTACTCGTGGTCTGTCTCCTCTCCTGGCTCTGGTAGCCGCCTCCGCTGTCGTCTCGCGAGTGTTGCGACTGGTGAGCCGGTCGCCTGTCATCATGTCCGAATCGAGCAAGACAACCCGGCGACCGATCGGCCGCGGCGCCCCCGTGGCACCGCCCAATCGATTCGAGTCGACGGCCCTCGAAGACGACTTCTCCGATTTGAGCGAGGAAGATCTCTTCGAGCTTCATCCGGCCAAGGTCCCCACCACGTTTCTGCCGGACGCCAGCCGGTCGATCCTCTGTTCGAATGACAGTCCCGATATCCCGTTTCGGTTCAGCATCAATCCCTACCGCGGCTGCGAACATGGTTGCGCTTATTGTTACGCGCGGCCCGGACACGAATATCTGGGCATGAACGCGGGACTCGATTTCGAGAGCAAGGTTCTCGTGAAGCACGACGCGGCCGAATTGTTGCGGGACGAGTTGGGCAAGGCCTCCTGGAAGTGCGAGCCGATTGCCATCTCGGGCGTGACCGACTGTTATCAACCGGCCGAGCGGCACTTCAAGATCACGCGCAGTTTGTTGGAAGTGATGCTGGAGGCCAACCAACCTTGTGGGATCGTCACCAAGAACGCCTTGGTGCTGCGGGACCTCGACCTGTTGGTGCCGATGGCCGAGCGCAATCTGATCCGCGTCTTTCTGAGTGTGACCACTCTCGATCAAGAACTAGCGCAGTCCCTGGAACCGCGCACCTCGACCCCGGCAGGCCGACTCGCGGCCATCGAACAGCTGCATGCCGCCGGTGTTCCAGTGGGGGCCATGATGGCGCCGATCATTCCGGGGCTGAACGACGAGGAGATTCCGGCGGTCCTCACCGCCGTGGCCGAGGCCGGAGCGCTCACCGCCGCCTACGTTTTGTTACGTCTTCCGCTGGCGGTGGAGCCGATCTTCCGGGAATGGCTGGCGGTCAACGTCCCGCTCAAGCGTGATCGCGTTGAAGGACTGATCCGCTCCACGCGAGGGGGCAATCTGAGCGAGAATCGCTTCGGACATCGGATGCGCGGTGGTGGCCAATACGCGGAACAGATCGCCACGACGTTCAAAGTCTTTCGCCAGAAGTTGGGTCTCGATCAACCGCTACCTCCGCAAGTCACCGATCGTTTCCGCCCCCCGCGTTCCTCTTCGGGCCAGCAGATGCTGTTCTGAACGGTGCTGGGAGAGTCGGTCGCTCCGCGCCTCTGAGACCATTGAGTCGCGATCGTGAACGTGGTTCAATTGACGATTCCGACCGACATCCATTTCTCGTTTCGCCGAGTTGACGCTTGGCGCCCAGGAGTAAGAGCGTGTCGTTATTCGCCGCCGCCGAAGAAGCCAATCGCAAGCAGGTTCAACCGCTGGCAGCTCGCATGCGCCCGCGTTCGCTCGACGAGTTTGTCGGTCAGAAGCACTTTCTTGCGCCGGGCAAACTGCTGTGGCGATTGATCAAGGCGAATCGTCTCGGCTCGATTGTCCTCTATGGTCCCCCCGGCACCGGAAAGACGACGCTCGGATATCTGCTGGCGGGAGTGACCGAAAGCCGCTTTCGACAGATCAGCGCCGTGACCAGCGGCGTGAAGGAGCTTCGCGAGGTGCTGCAGGAGGCCCAGGATCTGGTCGCTACGCGTGGCACGCGGACTCTGCTGTTCGTTGACGAAATCCACCGCTTCAATCGGGCTCAACAGGATGTGCTGCTCCCCGACGTGGAACATGGGGCGGTGATTCTCATCGGGGCAACAACCCAGAACCCGTTCTTTTCCATCAATAGCGCGTTGATCAGTCGGTCACGAGTCTTCGAGTTCAAACCGCTCGCCAACGAAGACATTGTCGACTTGCTGAAGAGGGCTGTACAGGACGAAGAGCGTGGTCTGGGAAAGATGCCGATCACGGTGCATGACGACGCGTTGGAGCTACTGGCGGAGCTCTGCGACGGCGACGCACGGCGGGCGCTGGGGGCCTTGGAAATCGCGGTGCTGTCCTCCGCCACGGGGGAAGATGGCGAATCGGCTGAAGAATTGACGTCGCCGATCGATCTCACGCGAGAATTGGCTGCCGAATCGGTGCAACGCAAGGCGATCGAGTACGACGCGACTGGCGACTCACATTACGATGCGGCCAGCGCGCTGATCAAGAGCATTCGCGGTAGCGATCCTGACGCGGCGCTGTACTGGCTGGCACGGATGCTTGAAGGGGGTGAAGAGGTTCGTTTTCTTACCCGGCGACTCGTGATTTTGGCCAGCGAGGACATCGGCAATGCCGACCCTCAGGCCCTGCCGATCGCGGTGGCCGCCATGCAGGCCTGTGAATTCGTCGGCCTGCCTGAGTGTCAGTTGACACTCTCGCAATGCGTCACCTACCTGGCCTGCGCCCCCAAGTCGAACGCCTCGACCGTGGCGATCGGTGCCGCTATGAAGGATGTCAGAGAAGGTCGATTGCTGCCCGTTCCCATCCACTTGCAGGACGGCCATTATTCGGGAGCCAAAGATCTGGGCCATGGAGTTGGCTACGAGTACGCACATCATGCCGAGGGTGGAGTTGCCGAACAGGATTATCTGGGTGTCGAAAAAGAGTACTATCACCCGGTGCCACGGGGTTTTGAAGCAGAACTGGCCCAGCGACTGGAGGCGATACGGGAACGACTCCGCCGGGCCAAGTCAGCGGAGCCCACTTCGAGCGAAACGTCTTAGCCTGTCGCCCCGCTGGTCGATCGACCATCGATCGTGATAGGCTGGAGCCGGATGTCGACCCGACGTTTGTTGGCCCCGCGTTACGACCTCAACGAAGTAGAAGCATGGCGACCACCTCCACCCAGTCCGACAATTCGCAACTCGCAGGTGAGCGCGTGGCCATCGCGGGCAAGTTGTCGAGCATGAGCAAGCGCGATGCACATCAGATCATCCGACAACATGGCGGAACGGTGGCCGAGCGGCCGGGCGCCTCTCTCTCGCTGATCATTGTCGGGGAGGAAGAACTACCGCTGGGAGACATCACCGGAATGGAGGACTGGCTGGACGACGAAATTCGCTCGGCAGCCGAGAGCGGGAAACTTGAAATCGTCAGCGAGACCGTTCTCTGGCAGCGTCTCGACATGTTCGAAGATGACGACTCCCCCGGCGTACGACGTCTGTATACTTCCGCGATGCTGGCCAACTTGCTCGATGTCTCGACCGCGGTGATTCGCCGCTGGCAGCGACGTGGGTTGATCACACCGGTGCGCGAGGTTCGTCGACTGGCCTACTTCGACTATCACGAAGTCACCAACGCCCGGCGGCTGGCACAGCTGCTAGCCGAGGGCATTTCACCCGCCGCCTTGGAAAAGAAGCTGGCCGATTTGGCCCGCTTCTTACCCGATGCTCAGCGACGGCTGACTCAGCTGTCGGTCATTGTCGAGGGCAAGCAGCTGCTGCTCCGACAAGGCGACGGTCTGCTCGATCCGGGCGGTCAGTATCGTTTCGACTTCGAGGCGGATGAACCCGATGCCGAACAGATCGCGTCGATCATGGAAGCGACGGTGCCATTGACGACGCCTCTCGACGCGGAGGTCGATCCAGCGACGACGGAGTTACCAAGTACTCCCCAAGAGTTGCTCCGCACGGCCGCGGACTATGAGGACGATGAGGAATTCGATTTGGCCGCGGCGACATATCGGATGGTGCTCGCCCTGGAAGGCCCCAGTCCGGAAGTGAATTTTCGGCTCGCCGAACTGCTCTATCGAATGGGTGACGCCGGGGCGGCCCGCGAACGCTATTACATGACGATTGAGCTGGACGAGGATTTTGTCGAAGCCCGTGCGAATCTGGGCTGTGTGCTATCGGAACTCGGCCAGCTGGAATTGGCCGTGGCGGCATTCCAGGGCGCGCTGGCCTATCACCCCGACTACGCCGATGCCCACTATCATCTGGCCCGCACGCTGGACGATATGGGCCAGCAAGAAGAGGCGGAAACGCATTGGCGGACCTTCATTCAGCTCTCTCCAGACAGCCCCTGGGCGATGGAAGCCGCTTCTCGATTGGCTCCGGAAGACGATTGACGCGCCTGCTGGCTGGTAATCGCCGTCCGCAGACGGGCCCTCGCTCTTTTTTCTCACCGCTGTCACTCTCGACAAACCGGTCTGGCCGCGGTGGGCCGAGGTCGATACGATCTGGCGCCGAATTCGGTGCGATGCTAGCTGTTCCGGGTCCCGATCGAGAGTGGCCCGATTGAGAATGGCCGTATCGAGAAATTGTGAATTTGAAGTTGAGCATTTCGAGACACGAAAGGCGCTATGTACACAACCACCAGACGACCGCTCTCGGGAATCGGCTTTTGTCTCCTGGTTTTCGCCGTCATGACACCCCAGGTCGAAGCGGCCGAACCGTCGGACTTGCGTGAGCGGTATCGAATCGTGGTCAGTGATGACGTCTATCCTCAAGACACTCCGAAAGCGACCATTCGGTCCATTATCGACGCGATCGAGAATTCAAATGCTCGCTACGCCTTGGCGCATCTCATCTCACCGGCGCAGGTCGACCAGCGACTGCGCGGGAATGCTCGAGAGTTCGAGAAGCTCGTCTCCGGTATGACACCCGCCAAGAGTCGCCAGTTGCTCCAGCGGTTGGAGGATCATCTGATCGACGGCGACTGGAATACGCGTCATCGATCAGCCTGGTCCCGCCTGGAGGGACTGCCTGACTTGACACTGGAGCGGATCGGCGAGCGGTGGTTCATGCACAACGTGCCACGCACCCCCCAGCGACAGGCCCGCTCGCGTTGAGCCTCGACTGCCGGCGATTCGGTTCATGAGGTTGGTCCGCCTCTATTCCGCGAACGGCCCGCGCAGTGGACTTTCCACCTGGAAGTAATCGCTCGATTTCATGCTGATCGAGATCGAGCGATCGCCCGCATTGAAGTTAATCGTTTCCTGGTCGGCCAAGCCTTCGTCGCAAAAGGTCGCCAGAGAGAACAGGCTGCCAAAAGGTGGAATCGAGCCGGTCAACAAGCCGGTCAATTCCATGACTTCGTCGGCCGAGGCAAAACGAAGCTTCTTCCAGTGCTGTAACTTGCGAATCGACTTGCTTGCCAGGCGCCGATCCGCCGGCATGACGACCATGACGTAATCGGCATCGGCCTTACAAATGAGCGCCTTTGCGCCGCTTGCCAAGGAAGTTCCGCGGACCTCGGCCGCCTGCTCGCTCGTTAGTACCGGAACGTGCTCAAGGACGCTAAACGGGACGGCGTTGGTCTCGAGAAGCTGACGAATCTTGTCAAAAACGGTTACAGACATATTATTAGGCACGTTATTCGTCCCGTCTGACCGACGTAACGTGTTGTGAGGGCAGTGATTGAGGCTAATAGCTCAATTCAGTCCTGGCTGTGACGCGCGGCTCGATTCCGGCTACTCATCCTTTAGCCGATAGCACGCTGATCGAGAATGAGGTCACTATATCGACCGGACCGCTTGCAAAATAGCTGCCCCAGCGTATCCTGCAAGATTGGGCCCGTGGCTCGACATGGAAACATCCGCGACGCATGAGGCACCACCATGGCCAGCCGTCCAACCGATCTTCGGCTGATTAAGATTCACGAACGAACCAGGCGCTTGACGAGTCGATAGGCATGGAGCCGTTTCTATATCAGTATCAGAGAATACACCCCATGAACTGGGTGTATCTGTCTTCGCTGTTGACGATTGCGCTCTATTTCAAGTTCAGCCGTGTCTGGAGCGTGCGCAACATCGACATTCTGGGGCTGCTGCTCTTCGCCCCCGGACTGGTGCTGTATGAATACGGGCAGACGCATCCGGAACAGATAGCCGCTTCTTACACGGGCTATATTTGGTTGTTCACCGTGGGCGGAATATTTCTGATTCGCCTGCTGCTGGACTCCGTGATGGTTCGTCGGCCGCTGCTGGAGCCAAACCTGTCCGTGGGCGGGATGACCTTCTTAGGCGTATCGCTGCTGCTGTTTCTACTGACCAATGTCGCCAACAGTACTCCGGAAGACTTGGATACGGGGTTTGTCGAAGGGGCGGTGGCGGGAGCGGAGACGGCGGATCCGGGGCCGGACGAACCGTCGAGGGAAGACTCTGCTCAATCATGGCAACAGAGATCGGGCCCCATGTATCCGTTGCTCGATGCGCTTCCCGCTATTCCCACGCAACAGTTCTTTGAAAAACCCGCGGATAGTCGTCAAGAACATGACGAGGCAATGTCCGATCCCCAGCGACGCGCCGCGGCCAAGACGATCGCGATTCTCTCGCATCTCGCGGTGGTGGCGGGCTTAATGTTCATCGGCTACCGCCACTTCGACAACGCGAAGACCGGCATAGCGGCCTCGGTGCTCTACCTGTTGCTACCGTATACAGCCTTGATGACCGGTCACGTCGAGCATGTCCTGCCGGCCGCTCTGTTGGTGTGGGCCATTGCCATGTATCGCCAACCGATGATTTCCGGGATGTTCATGGGTCTATCGATCGGCGTGATCTACTACCCTGTGTTTCTGCTGCCGCTCTGGGTCAGCTTCTATTGGCGGCGTGGCCTGCTGCGATTTTGCATCGGCGTATTGGTCACCGTTAGCATTCTGGCGGGAATCCTGGTGATTCGTTATTACGAAGACTGGAGCTTACTCGGGGTAGGTTTACGCCAAATGTTCGGTCTGGCCGCGCCGGAGTTGATCAATGTCGAAGGCTTCTGGGCCATGCCTGGCATCGAGCCGATATGGCGCGTCCCCGTGATGGCCCTGATCATCGTGCTCGGCGGTAGTTTTGCTCTGTGGCCAGCGCAGAAGAACCTGGGAACGCTAATGAGTTGCACAGCGGCCATGATGTTGGGGATGCAGTTCTGGCACGCTCACGGAGGTGGGCTGTTCATGGCGTGGTATCTGCCGATTCTGCTGCTGGTGACCTTCCGTCCCAACTTGGAAGATCGCGTTGCGCTTTCGGTGCTCACGCAAGGCCGTCGCCGGCGAGGCCAGTCGATCAAGTCGCCATCGACCGATCAGGCCGCTTAGCCGAGTAGATCGTCGGCAGCCTCAAGAAGCGTCAACATCGTGCGGCGTGATGCCGAGATCGACAATGCTGCAGGCGACAATCGGATCGAGTCCCAGCGAGCGAGCCGCCTCGACGACCTCTTCACTGTCGCTGCCTGGATTGAGCCAGAACTCCTCGCAACCCTTGGCTGCCACTTCTTCCAAGATGGTCATTGCCACTTGCGGCGGCAGATAGACGCTAACCCGATTCAACCGCTCGACCGGCACCTCGGTCACGCTGGAGTAGACATCGAGTCCTTCGATCTGCCCCCCTTTGGGATTGATCGGATAGACCTCGTATCCCTGACGGAGATGGGCGCGGACCGACTTGTTTCCGAACTTGGCCGGATCGGAGCTGGCTCCGAGAATGGCAACGGTTGGTTTGTCAGGCATGTTAGTCGCGTCGTGGATTGTGCTGGGGGCCCTTCTTCTCACTCTTGTACTTGGCGTACCAGGTCTTCCAGGCCTTGTGGTCGTAGCCAAAGTCCTCCTCGGTGAGACGAATCAGGGCATTGAGTACCGATTCATTCTTGTAGATCGCCTTACGAGTGGTCGGTTGTCCGGTTCCGAAACCGGTTCCGCTCGATCCGGACGAAGAACCTGAATTGCCACCCGATGAAAAACCGGCCTGGGTGCTGCCGGTCACACCGTTGCCAATCTTCACTCGATGGACCGAGGTGACCCGATCGATCAGCGCCGGAATGGCGGCCTTATCTCCCAGATACTTGAGACCGATCGCCGCGCGATTGATCCCGCGGTTGGTCGTCTTGCGACTATTGAGAACCTTGAGATACAAGTCGAGCGCCGGGGCCGGCTTGTAAACCTCGATCATGTCAAAGCAGTGGGCTCGGAACTCACGATCGTCGTCGATAATCGAATAGTCAACAATCTCACGAGTCGCGGCCTTTGTACCCAGGGAGGTGAGCACCTTGGCATACAGTTTTCTGATCTTGAGCTTGTCCGCGTCTTCCAGACGACTGATCAAGGCATCGACCGCGGCGGGATCCTTGATCTCGAGGATATTGGCCTTCGCCTGCTCGGACCGTTCGCTACCGAGCCAACTGTCCCAGCGTTTGATCGTCTTGAACCACTCGCGGCGCTGTTTGGCGGAGGCCGCCTTCTGCTCTTCGAGTTCGATATCTTCCGGATAACGCCAGCGACCGTCGATCTTGACCTTGCCCCTGGCCAACTCGATTTCATCGCGTGTCTTCCAAACTCCATCAACGAGCTTGTACCGCAGTAGCACTCGAGCTTCGCGATGATCGCCGTCGAGTTCCAAAATGCGGTGCAGATGCGCCTCGCGTTCCTCCTTAAGACGTTTCTTGCGACACCACTGGGCCACCGCCCAATTCCCTTCCACCGTGTCGGGGTGTTGCCACTTGAGCTTTTCGTATTCCTCAATCAACGGCCGCTGTTCGACAACGCGAGTAATCAGACCACGAGCGATGGAAATTTCCCCACCAGAATAGGGATGAATCGTGTAGTGCGAGGGCTCCTGCTCATCGGCGTTGATCAATTCACCGCGAATCTGACCACCCGATTTCAGCGCAAAGATATCGGCCTGAGCCAAGCCCGCCCCGAGCGCTAGCCAAACGGCAAGCACCATCGATATGTTTCGCAATGGATTCATCGAACCAGCCCCCGTCCGCTATGCCGCCATGATAAACAAGGGTCGACAGGTACGCCCGCAGTCGACCTGGGTCGCGATCGCTCGCCACCTCACCATTATAGTATTCGATGAACCGACGGCGAGTCGAGAAAACGGCCTCCAACCCGCTATTATTCGCGAAAAACCCACCCCGAAGGCCGGTTATTCGAACATCTCCTAGCCGAGGGTCAACGGCCCCACCCGTCTTCAATTAACGATCGGCCGCCGCGGATCGCCTTGCCGGCGCCCCCTACCTCTTCAATCGCGGGGACGGAATTGCGTGGACGGCTCAAGACCTCGCACGTGCTATCAGCAAGCACTCGGCTCGACGCGACAATAATCGCCCTGGCTCGAATCTCACCGAATCACTATTCTTACGCCCTCTTACTGTTATGCGCGGCGTCCCTGTTGTGCACAAGCGAATGGCGTCACGGTCCCACGCGGGCGCGGCGTCCTTGTCACCGTCTTACCGGACAATCGAACGAGAGATCACTGTCGACGATGCGTCGTCGACGTCCACTGCTCGCCAAGCCCATGGAGGGGTTTTCGTGCGAAAATTCTCAATCTTGACGATGCTCGCCCTCGCGGCCGGCAGCTACCTCTTCTTTAAGAACTTTGAAATTCAAGGTCTTGAGAAACTCGTTCTCGTTTCGCGCACATCGAACGAGACATCGACGCCACCCGGTCTCGGACAGCCTCGACCTTATGACCCGGCCGCGGTGGGTGAGACGATCCGCATCGCCTCCTTCAACATTCAGGTGTTCGGTACGAGTAAGGCCCGCAATCCTCAAGTGATGGATATCCTGGCGAAGGTCATCCGACAGTTCGACATCGTCGCCATCCAAGAGATCCGCAGCAAAGACCAAACGATCATTCCTCGATTCGTGGAACAAATTAACGCCACCGGAGCGCGCTACGCCCATGTTCTAGGGCCGCGCTTGGGACGGACCGTTAGCAAGGAACAGTACGCTTTTATCTTCAACACCGATACGGTTGAAGTCGATCACAGCGCTACCTATACGGTGTCGGATCCCAACGACCGGCTCCATCGCGAGCCGTTGGTCGGGCTGTTTCGCGCCCGGGCGCCACCGGGCATGGATCCCTTCACCTTCCAACTCGTCAATATCCACACCGATCCCGATGAAGTGAAATCGGAAGTTGACGCCCTGGCCGATGTCTATCGAGCGGTGTTGGCCGACAGTACCAATGAACGGGATGTGATTGTGCTGGGCGACCTCAATGCCTCGGAGTACAAACTGGGCGCGTTGGGCCAAATTCCCGGCATCACTTGGGCCATCTCCGGTCAAAAGACGAATACCCGACGTACCAAGTCTTACGACAATCTCATCTTCCACAGCGCTGAATCGGACGAGTACACGGGGCACAGTGGTGTCGTCGATCTGCTCCGCGAATTCAACCTGACCGAGAAACAAGCGCTCGCCGTCTCCGATCACCTGCCTGTGTGGGCCGACTTTAGTGTCGTCGAAGGCGGTGGAACGCAACATGTCGCTACCCGTTTTCGAGACAACTCAGGTCGCCAGTAGTGGGCAGCGCAGCGATCGTGCAAAAGGGTCGCTCTTCAACCAACACCTGCGCTCGCTGTCGTTCAAGACTCGTGTCAAGATGCCAGACTGACGTGGACGATTCTTGATTTGACTTTTGTGAAATAATCAGTAATATGACACTTCGATTCGCAACACATTTTCTGTTCGCGAGCACCATGTAAAAACTCGAACCGTCTTCGACGCGGTATCCTAAGAGCTTCCCCGTTTTCGTTTTTTGAGCGAAGACGTGGGCGAGTATCCAGAAGAGCCCGTCATCCCGCACAGGTTGCGTGATGACGGGCTTTTTTTATGCCCTCGACCGTCAAACACCTCTTCGACAATTTCAGATACCAGCCTGCGGACTCGATCACCTCATGAGATCCGACCAAGAGAAACACGTTCGATTGGACGAAGCAGAGCGATCCATCGCCGATGGCGACTTACTACTGTGGCGTCGGTGCGGCCTCATTTCGATCGCCGGACGGGGCCGTCACAGCCATGCCGCCAAAGCGGCCTGGTGGGACAACGATCTGTTCTGCCTGGAGATTCGCGAATTCTGTGGCGGCCGGGCTGTCACACTCGCCAGCCAGGTGGAAAAGTATCCGGGACAAATCGATGTCTTTGAAGTCAATCCCGACAATCGCTGGCCAACTTACGACCGCCAGGGCGCGACCCGCGCCATGCGCAAGAAAGCGGGCCAACGGTACGGCTATCGGAATCTGGCCGCCGCCGCGTTGTTGCACCTGCCCTTGGTGCGGTGCTTTCACAAACCGAATCTTCGCGACGAGGCGACGAGCGGACGACCCGAGTTTTTGTTCACAAGCCTGTGGTTCAGCCGATCGTCTCGGGGGTGGCGTCGATCCGGTTCCCAATCTCAATGACCGTCTGACCGAGCCGGCCGACCTGGCCCGGAGCCCATTCTATCGATATCGCTATACGCTTACACCTTAGTCCCCCTCTCGTTCATGAAATCGACGTTTCTCTTGGTTGCGCTGTTGATGGCCTCTCCCGCCGGGGCCCAGCTCTGTCCAAAGGGGCAGTGCCCGACACCTCCGTGGAATGCCGCCCCGCGTTGGCAAGCCGATTCGCTCTCCGGCGGTGGCCCCACGAGCTATTTCGGAATCTATTTCCTGTGCCCTGGAGACACCAAGGACTATTCCCTAGAACTGACGAAGACTAGCGGCGCGGGAGACACACTGAAGCTGGGTGGATACTACCCGCTCGGCGAAGCGAGTGGTGACCGCGACAGCAGCTCCGGGGCACTACTCGAACTGGAGGACACCGGCGGCAATTCGACCGGTTCAAGTGGCGGATTGATCGGCGATACGGTGCATCTCGATCTAGTCGACAATAAACTTTCCAAAGGCTATAGCGGAATCACCGAGCTGCGGCCCGCCTCCGAGCGATTCAACATCGCTTTCTGGATCCAACTCGAAGACATTGTCAGCGGTAATCCGTCCGATTTTCATACGATCGTCGGACTCGACGGCACCACCGGGTGGCAAGTTCATCTCGACAAGACATCGGGCCTCCGGTGGCGCGTCACCGGACCCGGATTTACGCAAACGACAACACCCTACGTGGCGCTCGACCTCGACGCCTGGTATTTCGTCGTGGCGAAAGTGGACGGACCAAATCAGTTAATCAGCCTGCGGGTTCGTGCGGCCGACGGAAGTTCCGACGTCACTCAATCGGCCGTTGGGCCGGACAAGTATGGTTGGGAGTTAGCACCAGGGAGTTACAATCTATTCATTCGCAATACGGTCGCCACCTGGTTCATGAATTTTCGTATCGATGAACTGGGCATCTGGAGCGATCAGATATTGACGCTCGGACAAGAAGACTTCTTGTTTGGCGCCGGTCGCGCTCGAGAGCTGCTATAAGAATCGGAAGTTGGGCGACTCGGCGAGCGAGCCACGCCATGGGAAGTGACAATACCTTGTCACCCCGGACCATTCTTGTCGGGCTCGACGGAAATTCTGTGGTAAAGTACCTGCACGAGTTCGATCAGAAACTCGGCTTCGCTACTCTCAAGAATCAGTGCAACGTTTCGATGCACAGTCCGGTTGCGATTCATCGCCTCGACGGTCTTCAGAATCGAATCCGTGGCCATGGCCCCCCCGGTTCCGAATCGGCTGTACAACTCATCGAAGTCGGCCTCGGTCCAGTCTTTGAACCACTCTGGATGATCGACCACGGCTTGGTCAACGTACGGATTGGTTTCTCGATCGAAGAGTCGGTGCGCCAACAGGGAAGGTTCCTGAAAGAACTCATCCGCCGAAACCCCCAGTCCTTCCGCGAGTTGATGGAGCGTGCGCGCGTGAGGCGTGGTGGCGTGCGACAGAATACGTTTGATTGTCCGCTGATCGAGACCGCTGCGTTCCACGACATCTTCCAGGGTGAAACCATCACGGGCCATGAGTCGCCGCAAATTCGTTCCGAATCGCAACATTCCCTCTTGCTCCTCAAGCTGCCGGTGACCTCATGCCTTCCACATTCACCGCGGAATGCGCCGAGTTCTTACGGAAGACAGGAAAGCGCTTGACCGAACCAATATACTTATGTATACTATTCTCCAGGAAAGTCAACCCCCGACATGGTGACGAAAGTAGAGCCATTTCGATGGATGTGCTGGTCGCGATTCGAGGCGGGATCCCATCGACAAGCAAGCACGGCCACAGCGACCAGGGGTCTTCCTGAGTTCAGAGCATCTGGGATCGGCTGGATCCACTGAGAAGAGATTTATTCGTCGCAGGATGTCAGTTCGAGAGGGACCGTCATACGAGGAGATCGATCATGGAAGTAAGCGACGCTGCTGGAAACCGAAGATACCGCGTTTGGATTGTCGTTACCAAAGATTGGCGACCGGAGGGTTGGCGAGATGTACCCCGTTGTGCCAAGGTGGTTGAAGCCGCCACCGCCGCCAGTCTGTCCGCCGAAGATGCCGCGCTGTTCGTCGAGGGATTCAACCGACAGATGCTCGTCGAAGAACGGGGACTATGGGCGGTAATCGTGCCGGTCCATCTTCTTTACGAAGGCGATCTCCGGCCAGGCCAGATTCTCAGAAGTGACCGGCTGTTGTCATCTCCGATATCTACCGACTAGCGAGTTTCAACGAGAGGCGTCGAGCACGCCTTGGCTCTCAAGTTTCAGTCCTCGCGCCAAAGATTCGACCAATCGCCCCACCGCTCCAGATAGAGCTGAAACGCCGGTACATCATCGGCCCGCTTGGTGAGCCAGGTCTTGGCCTCGGCAATGATCCCCTGCTCCTCATCCAGATCCAGCTCGCCTACCAAGACGCGCGTTCGCAAGAATACAAAATACGTGTCGAGCACATCGCACAGACAATAGTCGTTGATCTCGGCGAGCCGGCCGTCGTCATACATGTCCTGGACCATGTCGCCTTGCACGTCCATCTTGCCCGGCTTTCCGATCAGGTTCGCGGCCAGATTTAGTCCGCCGGTGAATCGTGTCGCACCAAAGTTGGTCAACAGTTCCTGCAAGTCGATATGGGCATCGAGATTGAATCGATTTCGCGGCTGATCAAAACTGCGAGAATGCAACGAATACCAGCGTGGCAGACTGAGGCCATAGCGGAAGGCGGCCAACTCCAACAGAGGAATATCGAACGTGCGGCCGTTGAACGTGACGAACGTCGGTTGGCCATACTCCCGCCAGCCGCGCCAGAACTTCTCGACGAGAACGTGGGGCCGCGATGCTTCGTCCTCAAGCGCCACCAGATCGATCAATCGATAATCGCTGGCCACTTTGGCAACCGCAATGGAGATGGGTAGTTGGAACGGATAGGGAATGAAGTCGGAGTCGTACTTCTCCATCCGCTCCTTTCGCATGCGAGTGACGGCCGCCTTCGGCGAAAGCTTGGTTTCCGGATACTGGAGCTTCGCAATCAGCTCTCCGTCGGCTATGCTCTCCACATCAAAGACAAGATAAGCGACTTGGACCGATCCCATGCTTCTTGGCGCTCCCTTCAGAACGGGTTGAGAGCCGGCGCGAGGCCGCGGCACTCGGCAAATGACGATAAACTGACCACAGCGTAACAGATAGAACCTCGATTGCGCAGCAGAGTACGATCATGAATAAAGAACGACTGTTAGAACGTTTCCTTCGTTACGTGCAAGTTGACACCACAGCCCGCGAGGAAGTCGACGACTATCCCAGCTCGCGCGGCCAACTGGAGCTGGCCGATCTGGTGGCGGAAGAACTACGCGCCGCCGGCGCGGAAGAGGTCTGTCGGAGCGAGTTTGGAGTGGTGCTGGCCACGGTCCCGGCAACCGCCAATCCTGACGCACCCGTTGTGGCGCTCTGTGCCCATTTCGACACCTCGCCTGAGACGACCGGCAAGAATGTCTGCCCTCAGGTGATTCGCGACTATCAGGGAGGCGACATCGATTTGCCGGGTAACGATACCGCCATCGTTCGAGTCGAAGATTGTCCCGAGTTGGCTGAGCTGGTCGGATCGACTCTCATCACCACCGACGGCACGACCCTGCTCGGCGGAGACGACAAGGCGGGCGTCGCGATCATCGTTGAAACGGTTGCCCACTTGATCGAGCAGCAGGAAATCCCGCACGGCAAAGTGCGGATTTGCCTGACCTGCGACGAAGAGATTGGACGGGGCACCGACCATATCGATCTAGTCGAATTGGGAGCCGACGTTTGCTATACACTCGACGGCCAAGGGCGAGGTGAACTCGACATCGAGACCTTCTCCGCCGATCTGGCCACGGTGCGATTTGGCGGGGTCAACATTCACCCGGCCATCGCCAAGGACAAAATGGTCAACTCCATCCGTGTAGCGGCCGATTTCATGAACCGGCTGCCCGCCGACGGCTGCTCACCGGAGACAACATCCCAGCGGCAAGGCTTCCTGCACCCTTACACTATCGAGGGCGGCGTCGGCGAACTGACTCTGCGAATCTTGCTGCGCGACTTCGACACTGCCAGGCTGGCGGACTATGCCGAGACACTCCGAGCGACCGCCCAAGCGGTGGCGGCCGACCACCCCGGCTCGAGCATTACGGTCGATATCCGCGAACAATATCGAAATATGGCCGACGGCTTAAGAGACGAACCGCGGGCGGTTGCCTTCGCCGAGGCCGCCTACAAGAAGCTCTGCATCGAGCCCAATCTAACGATTGTCCGTGGTGGTACCGACGGCTCGAAGTTGACCGAGATGGGGCTGCCGACACCGAATCTCTCCAGCGGTCAACACAACATCCATTCTCCGCTGGAGTGGGCCTGCCTGGAAGAGATGGAGTTCGCCGGCCGACATCTGATCGAGTTATTACAACTGTGGGCCGAGGCGAAGAAGGCCTAGCCTCGCTGGATATTCATCAGCGGCGCGGCACAAGCTCTAAAACGACAACTCCGTATTGTCACAACCGAGCTGTGTCTCTGGGAAGATCGCGCGAGCCACGTCGAGACCGACCGGATCTTCCTCGGTCGCGGCTGGATTCATATGGATCAGCACCAAGCGACCGACTTCCGCGTCGCGGGCCAGTTTCGCCACGGGACTCGTGCAACTATGACCCGTCACTTCCGCCAACTCTTCGTAGCCGTCGGGAAAATAACACTCATGCAGCAACAGATCGACTCCGCGAATCTTCTCGATGTAGTCGGCCGAAGCGTGGGCCGTGGTATCGGTTACGTAGGCCAGGCTGTGACCGGGCCAGTCGAGGCGAAAGCCGCGGGCGGTGCCGGGATGCCGGAGTGGAAAATGGGTCAAGCGACCACTGTCAGGCAGTTCCACCTCCTCGGTCAGTGGCACCAGATCGAACTCCGGCTCCACCGGAAAGATCGCCTCGGCAAACAAGTGCTCCTTCACCGCTAGCAACTTATCGGGCATGCCGTGGACGGCGACGCGGCGCATGGGCCGCTCGTGAAGGACACCCAACAAGTGCGTCAATCCCATCACATGATCGAGATGCGCGTGAGACAGAAAAATATCGAGCGTGTCGGTCACGAGATGATCGGCAATGCGAAACATGGCCGTCCCGGCGTCGAGCACGATGCCCTGGTCGGGCAGCATGAAGCAAGCGGTATGCCGATCTTTGCTCGGGTGATAACCGGTCGTACCTAACAATAGCAGTCGCATCGTCAACCCAAACATCTCCAGAAGGTTTGCCGAAAAGACTCTCTCACCTGCGTCTGTCAGTGTAACGCACCTGGCGGAAGTATGACAAAGCCAATACGGTTGTGCCTGTCGACGCAGTGCTTTGGCACCGCTAAACTTGACTATTATCGGTGCTGGACAAGAAACGATCGAATGAGCCGAGCCTGGCGATGAACTTCCCACAATTCTTCCGACTGCGACAACAATTCCGTGGACCGAAACTTGACGACGTCGCCTCTGAAGTGCATGAGGCGCTCGGTGGACTCTCGCTCGGATCGAAGATTTCGGCCGGACAATCCGTCGCCATAACGGCCGGCAGTCGCGGCATCAGTAATATCGATGTCATCCTCCGCGCGGTTGTGAAACATCTCCAGGACTTGGGGGCCGAGCCATTTCTGGTGCCCGCCATGGGTAGTCACGGCGGGGGAACGGTCGAAGGCCAGGTCGGAGTCCTCCGCACACTCGGCATCACCGAAGCAGCGATGGGCTGTCCGATTCGAGCCAGCATGGAGACGGTGGTCGTTTGCCATGCGCCGGAGGGATTTCCCATCTATTGCGATCGCCATGCTTTCGAGGCGGATCATCTGCTGGTCTGCAATCGCGTCAAACCGCACACCATGTTCACCGGCAACATTCAAAGCGGTCTGTTCAAGATGATGTTCACCGGACTGGGAAAACATGATGGGGCGCGCACCTATCATCAAGCGGCGGTCAACTTTCCCTTCCCGCAGATCGTTCGCGGCATCGGGGCCGCGGTTATCGAGAAATGCTCGGTGGTCGCGGGACTGACGATCGTGGAGAACGGCCGCAACGAAACAGCCCGCATCCAAGCCATTTTGCCGGGCGACTTCGAACGTCGTGAATCGGAAGAGTTGGCATTGGCCACCGAGTGGATGTGCAAGTTGCCGTTTGAAGACGCCGACATTCTCCTGCTCGATGAGATTGGCAAGACTATCAGCGGCACCGGCATGGACACCAACGTCGTGGGGCGCAAGTTCAACGATCACGCCGCCACCGAAGAGGAAACTCCCAAGATCCGCCGAATCGCGGTCCGCAGTGTTATTCATGGAAATGGCAACGGACTCGGCATCGCCGAGTTCTGCACAAAACGAGCCATCGAAATGACCGACCTGGAGCAAACCCGGGTCAATAGTCTCACATCCAATCATCCGGCCGCCGGCATGCTGCCTCACGACTACCAAACCGACCGTGAAATGCTGCAGGCCGCCCTCGGCACGATCGGTCTGGCCACGCCTGAAGAAGCCCGTATCGTGTGGGCTCGAAATACAAAAGATCTGGAAGAGATTGCCTGCTCCACCGCCTACCTCGAGGAGGCGAAGGCCCGCGACGACTTGGAAGTTCTGGGGCCGCCCTTTGAATTGCCGTGGGACGAGCAAGGAGATCTTCCGCAGCATGTGGCTTAATAAGATTTGCCCGGCGCATTCTCCCATCGCGCATCTCAAGCCACGGAATTCGCGAGAAACCGATTCTCATTGCAAGAACAGACGAATTGGACACCATGAGCAAACGACCTGATGACATCTGTGTGCGACCGGAGGGGCCACTCGACTCCGGTTCTCGGCCCCTGGCCTCGCCACTCTGCCCTTCGACAGTCTATTACTGCGAATCGCCCCAGCACGCCGAGCAACTGCTCACCGGGCAGATCGACGGCTACGTCTATAGCCGATACGCGCACCCCAATCAGCAGCAGCTGGCGGAAAAATGCGCGGAGCTTCACGGCGCGGAGCGAGCCACGATTACCGGCTCCGGCATGGCCGCACTCTCCTTGGCGATGGTCGCACTTCTCGAACAGGGCGATCATATCGTGATCAGCCGAGAACTATACGGTCGTAGCATTCAACTCTTCACGACCGAGGCCAATCGGCTTGGCATCGAGAGCACGCAAGTCGACGCCAACGATCTCGGCCAAGTCGAAGCGGCGCTGACCGACAAGACCAAGCTGCTCATTGTGGAGACGATCAGCAACCCGATGTTGAGGGTGGCGAACATCAAGGCCTTGGCCGCCGCGGCCCACGCGCGAGGCGTTCGGCTCTTGGTCGACAATACGTTCGCATCGCCGATTGTCTGCCGTCCGCTCGAACATGGTGCCGACTATGTCATGGAAAGCATCACCAAGATCATGAACGGCCATAGCGATGTGATGCTGGGCATGCTGGCCGGACCCAATACCGATTGGGATCGGGTTGCGACCGCCTGCTCCACCTGGGGTTTCTTTGCCAGCCCTTGGGATTGCTGGCTGGCCACGCGAGGCCTGGGCACCCTGGCCCTGCGACTGGAACGAGCCGTGAGCAATGCCGCGGCCGTGGCGGATATGTTGTCGGATCATGCGGCCGTTGAAGCGGTGCGCTATCCTGGGCTCACCGCCCATCCCGACGCACAACTGGCGGGAGAACAGCTTCATGGCGGCGGCAACATGGTGACCTTCACGTTGCCAGGTGGAATCGAAGCCGTGCAGAAGTTCATGGCAGCCGCGGCCGAGATCCCTTTTTGCCCCTCGCTCGGCGAACTTTGCACGACCTTGAGTCACCCGGCGTCGACGAGCCACGTCGCTCTGGCCGCCGCCGATCGTGAACCATTGGGGATCTTCGACGGCACCATCCGGCTGTCAATTGGCGTCGAGTCAGCCGAGCAGATCCTCTCCGTGCTGGAGGCCGGACTGGCAGCTGCCACCACCTAGAGATGGCCACGACCAAAGTCCGGGGCGGTCTGCCACGGTCCAGGTCAGTCTGACGCGGTCCGGCTGAGGCCACCGAGCACCTGCAATGGCTGGGTCGAGGCGGTCCATGCTGGCTCTCGCGGTCGGTTCTGAAAGACCCCGTCGGGCGCCGCCGGCACTCGATTCGACTAGACAGTCGCTTCGTAACTGATATGATAGTGGTACGTTGCGTTGTCCAATGGGGCAACGCTTTAGAGTTCCGATGTGGTCCTGGAGGTATTTATGGCGAAGCAGAAAGAAGAAGCACTTGAAGTCGAAGGCACGGTAACGCAAGCCTTGGCAAACACCCGGTTTCGAGTCGAAATTGAGGGCGGTCACGAAGTCATCGCCCACGTCGCAGGAAAGATGCGGAAGCATTTCATCCGTATTGTTCCCGGGGATAAAGTGCGCGTTGAGCTATCTCCATATGATCTGACCAAGGGTCGCATCACATTTCGCGAACGCTAAGGGTCTTCCCGCGAGCGGCGAGTCTCGCTCGTTGCCGTTTCGCTAGAGACATACTTTTTTTGGGCAATAAGAGGGCAATTCTGAAATCACCATCGGCGACGGTCTGCCACGATCGCGCGGGTGACAGGCGGGAAATATGTGAGTGCCCCGCTCAGCAAACTAGCGGAGAAGTCTCTCTCTGCGCCCTTGGCTGTCAGCATCGACCCTCAAGCCACGATTGGCGGTGTTGGAATACTTAGGACTATCGATTTCGAGCCTCAAATAAATTCGACTTTGGCCGATCCATCGGTCATACTCCGGGAGACCGAGACTGCCAATCTTGGCGCATCCGTTATCCATCAGAAAAGAAAGCCTGCTATGAAGAAATCGTTCCCCATTCTGCTCTGGCTGCTCGTTGCGTCGACGATGCTGACGCCCCGCGCGTCGGCCGAAGATGGCAAACCGTTTGCCGTCGCTTCGGCAAAGAGTTTCGACGGCCTCGTCCAAGGTGTCATCGACGCCGCCATGCTGGTCGGGATTCCTGATGCCGACAAGATGGTCATGGAAGCCATTCAGGGATTCACACAAGGTCAAGAGATCGAAGGTCTCGATAAGGATCGTCCCTGGGGCGTGACTTTCTCCGTTCGCGAAGATGTGGGAAACGCCGCTCTGGTATTCATTCCCGCCACGAACCTGGAGGCGCTGCTCGCTCTCTCCCCGGTGCCGGCCGAAGATATCGGCGATGGGGTTTTCCAGGTCAATACCGGCGGACCGATGGTGTGGTTGAAGCAGAAAGGCGATTGGACATTCGCAGCCGGCAAGCCAGACGTGCTCAATCAATTGCCCGAAGATCCTGCCAAGTTACTCGGCGACCTACCGTCGAAGTACCTCATCGGCGCTCGCGTCGATGTGCAAGCGATCCCGGAAGAGATGCGCCAGCAGTGGATCGGCATGCTAACCATGATGTCGGGCGGAGGTTTTGGTCCCCAGGCAGGTCCGGTTCCAGCACAGGTTCAACAGCTCAAGATGTGGCTGGAAGAAACGAACGACTTGCAGATCGGTCTGAAGGTCGACAACGACTCCAAGAGCCTCGTCTTGGAGGGCACCACTACGGCCCAGAAAGAAACCACTCTGGCAAGCATGTACGGTCGTTATGGGAACACGACCAGCAACTTCTCCGGTTTCCACTCCCCCGACGCCCCCATGTCGATGCTTGGTATGCAGAAAGGGAAGCCGACCGAGGCGGAAATCGCGTTGCTCGAAACGCAACGAGAACAATACAAGGAGCTGCTGTCTGACGCCATTGCCAAGGAACGAGGACTTCCGGACGCCGCCAAGACGATTGTTACCACGGCATTGGTAAAGATGCTCGACGTCGCAATCGATACTGTCATCGAAGGTGACTTCGATGCTGGAGCGATTATGGTGGTTGACCCCAAGCCAACACTCGTCGTCGGTGGTAAAGTCTCGGACGGGGTAGCGCTCGAAGAGTCTGTCAAACAGCTTGGCCAACTCCTTGAGGGTGGCGAGGGCATTCCGGAAATCGACTGGGACGCCGATACCATCGAAGGACTGCGTGTCCATCGATTGGCAATTCCCATGGATGGAGGTGGCGATAGCTTTCTCGAAGTGGTCATGGACGACGAGATGGAAATCATGCTTGCTGTGGATGATAAACGCGCCTTCCTGGCGGTCGGCGGTGCCTGTGAAGAAGTGCTCAAGAAGGTGCTGGCCGATTCCAAAGGGGGCGAATCGGAATCACGAATTCCGATGGAAATGAGCATCTCCGTCGAAGCCATCGTGAATTTTCTCGTGGAGACCGGAGAAAAGCTCGCCGATACTCCCGGTGGCCCCGGCCCGATGGAAGTCCAGATGTTCAATCAGATCGCCGCGATGATGGCCCAACACACAGGAAAAGGACATATTCGGATTACCTCGGAAGGAATCACCGACGGCATCAAGTACCAGCTTGTTATCGAGGAAGGCGTCCTCAAGGTCCTACAGATTCCGATCCAAATGGCCATGATGCAGGCCATGGGAGGCCCTGGTGGACCAGGCGCCCCCGGCGGCGAATTCCCGGGCGAGGGCGACTTCGACGAGGAGGAATTTGGGGAAGAAGATTTTGAAGACGAGGACTTCTAGCCGTCTCGCGCCCTTCAAAATGCCGCGAGTAACTCAGGTGGAGAGCGGTACGATGGGGCTCGCCGCCGGCGGCTGCGACCGACGCAATTGACCGCAAGCGGCGTCAATCTTGGCGCCCTTGCGGCGGCGGATCTGCACATTGACCCCCTGCTGCCCCAGGATATCGACAAAGCTGCGACAGCGGACGAGCGTCGGTGTCTCGTAGGGCAAGCCGGCTACCGGATTGTAGGGAATCAAATTCAGCAGCGCCCCGCGGCCCGACAAGAGACCGGCCAGTCGTCGAGCATCCTCATCGCGATCGTTCACGCCGCCCAGCAAGACATATTCGAAAGTCAGTCGTCGACCGGAAACCTCGAAGTAATGGTCGGCCGCGGAGAGAATGTCTCGCAAGGGAATCTTTTTGCTGACCGGCACCAGTCGATTGCGAAGTTCATCGTCGGCCGCATGCAAAGAAACCGCCAGGCTGTATTTGCATTGTTCATCCGCCAGTCGGTGAATCGCCGCCGGTAGGCCGACGGTCGAAATGGTGATGCGTCGCGAACTGATTCCCAATCCCGTGTTGCTCTCCGCGTCGGACAGCGCCGGCAGCAGTGCGTCGAGATTGGCGAGTGGCTCGCCCATGCCCATCACCACGATATGACTGAGACGTTCCGGTAAATCCTTCGCGTTCTCCCCCTCTGGCAGCAGCCGGGAGAGCCGCAACATCTGCTCGACAATCTCGCCATGAGTCAGATTTCGTACCACGCCATCGATGCCCGTGGCGCAGAATACACAACCCATCGCGCAGCCAACCTGAGTGCTGATACAGATCGTGCGGCGGATTCCCTCTCGTAACAACACGCTCTCAATCTTCTCGCCATCCTTCAGCTCGAAAAGCAACTTCTCGGTGCCATCTTCCGCCTGTTGATGGGCGGCAATGCGTGAGGTCCAAATCTGAAAATCGGCTTCCAGATCGGCACGCAGCCCAGCCGGCAAGTCGGTCATCACCTCGAACTGTTCCGCGCGTGATCGAAAGAGCCAGCGTCGGATCTGCCCGGCGCGAAACGGCGGTAGCTCCCTGGCGGCCAGCCAGGCCTTGAGTTCGTCTTGTGTCGTGTCGAGTAAATTCATCGAGACTTGCACGTTCCACGATAAGACGGCCGAAGGCGGTGATCTATCGCTTACTTTCTTGCCTTCGGCCAACACTGAGAAGCTGATACGGACCGCTATGGAGTCGGCCTGGGACGGGCCTCCGCTCTCCCGGCGATGAAGAGCCAGTCGGCTCCGAAGCGTCCATTCTGTACCGCCAAGTGCTGAGTTCGCAATCGGCACAGCGGGGTTTCATCGTCAACGGAGCACCAAATCCGCCACTTTCGACCGTTTCAGGTCTGGCCAAACTTTTTTGGAAAGATCAAAAAAATTCTATTGAGAATGAGCCCTGCAAATCCAAGTCTACCCAATTTACCGAAGTGCGGTTTCCTTCGAGAAAAACATGGCCTCGTTGAGCTCCGGGCCAGACAATCACCTACACCGGTGACCCCATCGATTTGGCCTTAACTCTTTGTTAATAATTGACTTAGCGGTTCTCATTTTTACATGATTGACGGGACAAGCCAAATGTGTAAACTGCTTTTCTTTCTACTGTATATTGTGGCTCACACGAGCCGAACTACCATATATAGGTGATCCAAGCCGAGTAATACATACAATGGGGGGTTTGAATGTCTTTTACCCCTGATATTATGGATTCTCTCAGGTTAACGTGGTGGTTGACCTGATTATAAATAGTGTACTCTTGTATATATTTGAGTATATAATTCGGAATGGACGCCCGAATCGTTCCGCCTCCTAATGAAAGGATTCAGCCATGGCTACTGCCGATGCTGGCACCGCTTTGTCTCGTCAGAAATCCCTCGAAGAGAATCCCGGTCGTGCGGATGCCGCCGGTCTTCATATAGAAACGGTTTTCTGCCCCGTCGAGTCCGCGGACGTCTTCGACACCGTCGAGTGGGAAGTTCGCTCCGCTCAGATCAAGGGCGAGGGCGGCGAAGTTCTTTTCGAGCAGAACGATTGCGAAATTCCCTTGACCTGGAGCCAGTTGGCGACCAACGTCGTGGTGAGCAAGTACTTCTATGGTGAAGTGGGCACGGCAGAGCGGGAGAATAGCGTTCGCCAGCTAGTCCACCGCGTTAGCCGCACGATTGCCGACTGGGGTCAGCAGGACGGTTACTTCGCCACGGCGGAAGACAGCGAGCGATTCTATCGCGAACTGACCTGGCTCTGTCTGCACCAGCATGGGGCCTTTAACTCACCCGTCTGGTTCAACGTGGGTCTGTTCCACCAATACGACGTGCGAGGCGCCCAGTGCAACTGGAACTGGGACCCCGAGGCGAACTCGGCAGTTCAGCCCGACAATCCTTACGAATATCCGCAAGCGTCGGCCTGCTTTATTCAAAGTGTCGACGACAACATGGAGAACATTATGGGTCTCGCTACCAGCGAGGCGATGCTCTTCAAGTTTGGCTCCGGAACTGGTACCGATCTTTCCACCTTGCGTTCGCATCGCGAGAAGCTCTCCGGCGGTGGCAAACCATCCGGCCCGTTGTCGTTCATGCGGGTTTACGATCAGATCGCCGCGGTGGTTAAGAGTGGTGGCAAGACGCGTCGCGCGGCCAAGATGCAATCGATCAAGGTTTGGCATCCCGATGTCATGGACTTCATCGAGTGCAAAGCCAAGGAAGAGGCGAAAGCTCACTGCCTGATCGAAAAGGGTGGTTACGAATCGAACTTCAATGGAGAAGCCTACAGCTCGATCATGTTCCAGAACGCGAATCTCTCGGTTCGCGTTACCGACGATTTCATGCAGTCGGTTCTCGACGATCAGCCGTGGACCACGCATTGGGTCACCGACGAGAACAAAGCCGGGCCGAGCTGGCCCGCTCGCGAGGTGATGTCGCGGATGGCCGAGAACGCCTGGCAATGTGGCGACCCCGGCGTGCAGTACGACACGATCATCAACAACTGGCACACGTGTCCTCAGTCGGGACGCATCAACGCCAGCAATCCGTGCAGCGAGTACATGTTCCTTGATGACACGGCCTGCAACTTGGCTAGCATCAACCTGATGAAGTTCCGTCGCGAGAACGGATCGTTTGATGTCGAGCGATTCAAGCATGCCTGCCGCATCTTTTTCATCGCTCAGGAAATTCTGGTCGATCACGCCAGCTACCCGACCAAGACGATCGCCGAAAATAGTCATCGTTTCCGTCCGCTCGGCTTGGGCTACTCGAACTTGGGCAGCCTGCTCATGACCACTGGCCACGCCTACGATTCGGACGAAGGCTACGGCATCTGTGGGGCCATCACCTCCTTGCTGCACGGCGTCGGCAATCAAACGAGTGCCGAGATGGCAGCTGTTGTGGGGCCGTTCGACGGTTTCGAAATTAATCGCGATCCGATGCTCGGCGTCATGCAGAAACACCGAGACGCTGTCGAGCAGATCAATCCGGCCTGTCCTGACTATCTAAAGGTCGCCGCCCGTGGTGTGTGGGATGACGTTCTGGCCATCGGCAAGCAGAACGGCTTCCGTAACGCTCAAGCCACGGTCCTCGCGCCGACCGGAACGATCAGTTTCTTGATGGACTGTGCCACCACCGGAATCGAGCCGGATATTGCCCTGGTCAAGTACAAACAACTGGCCGGCGGCGGCATGCTCAAAATTGTCAACAACATCGTACCGCTGGCGCTGAAGACACTCGGTTACGATCAACAGCAGATCGACGCGATTACCGCCTATATCGACGAGCACGACAAGATTGAAGGAGCTCCGGAACTCGATCCTGAAGATCTGCCGATCTTCGACTGTGCTTTCGAGCCTCGCGGAGGAGGCCGCTCGATCGACTGGCGTGCCCACGTGAAGATGATGGCCGCGGCCCAACCGTTCCTCTCCGGAGCGATTTCCAAGACGGTCAATATGCCCGCGAACACCACGCCCAAGGACGTTGCCGATGCTTATATGTGGGGCTGGCGACTCGGCCTCAAAGCGTTGGCCATCTATCGCGACGGCTCGAAACAGAGCCAACCGCTTTCGACCTCGACTGAAGAAGACAAGAAGTCGGACAACATCAAGCCGGCGCCCCGCCGCGAGCGATTGCCGGACACCCGACAGTCGATCACCCATAAGTTCAGCGTGCAAGGGCACGAAGGTTATCTCAATGTCGGCCTCTATGAAGATGGACGACCGGGAGAACTGTTCATCACGATGGCCAAAGAAGGAAGCACCATCGGTGGATTGATGGATTCCTTTGGCACCGCCGTCTCGATGAGCTTGCAGTATGGAGTCCCGCTGGAAGTGCTCGTCAACAAGTTCTCGCATACGCGATTCGATCCGATGGGATTCACGAAGAATCCCGATATTCGCTATGCCAAGAGTGTTGTCGACTATATCTTCCGTTGGCTCGGCTGCCAGTTCATTCCCGGCTATCGCGAGGCGAACCTCGGCCAACCGGTCGAGAGGGACTCCGGTGGTAAGAGTTCCGGCGATGGGGGAGACGGAGAATCGGAGATCTCGCCCGTCGCCAAGAAGGCTGGCGGGCAGGAAGCTGGGCACGGAGCCAACGCCACCGAACAGAGCAACGGAACCGCGACCGCCGTCAAAGGCTCATCGACGAGCAATGGCTCGACGGCCCGGAACGGTTCGTCTGGTGCCAATGGACATACCGCTCATGCGACTCCGAGCCCCTCGTCCGTGACGTCGGTCGCGATGCAATCGAAAATCGATCGCCTCGAATCGTCCGGCATGGCGGTCAAGGGATCCTCCGGTGGTCGTAGCACGCAGTTTGCCCAGTTCCAGATGGACGCCCCGGCCTGCGACAACTGCGGAGCCATCACCGTTCGCAATGGCAACTGTTACCTGTGCCACAACTGCGGTAACAGCATGGGTTGCTCCTAGTCCCCGCGGATCGATTAAGAATTTCATCCGCCAACTAGTCACAACCAGTATCGACAAGCATCACGGGCATCGCCTCGATAACCATCGGAGCGGTGCCCGTTTTTTTGTCCGCCAAACAGCGACGACCTGCTAGATGATCTTGTCGAGCAGTGGCGGTCCCAGAATCATCAGACCGGTCACCGCCGCCCCGAGAGCCCCGACCAAGACAGCCCCGCTGGCGATATCGAGCGCGGCACCCACCTGAGGATGTTCATCCGGATGGACGGCGGCCGCCAACCGCTCCAGCGCGCTGTTGAAGAGCTCGGCGGCCATGACCGCCGAGATACAGAGAATCAATAGGCACCAGTCCGTTCGCGTAACGCCAGGCAAACTGGCGGCCAAGATGACGACCGCGATGGCACAAAGCGCGTGAACGACAAAGCTGTTCTCACCGCGGACACCCCAGACGACACCACGGATTGCGTCGGCGAACTTTCGCCACCAACTTCGTCGTTTCTTGGGCCCAAGTACGTTCATGACTATTCGAGTCCGTGAGCTCCGGCCGGTGGAACAAATATCCCGTCGATCGGTCGACCTTTTCCACTTCGCAAGAAACGTGGCTCAATGGCCAACTTGACACCAAAGTTGTCCTTGCTCGTATCCGCGTTGAATCCGACGCGGACCAGGAAGGACTCACCAAGACGGGTTACCGTCATGCTCTGGCCAAGATTTCCGGCGTCGCCCAGGTCGACGGACGAACCGAAGGTAGCGATCCACTTCTCGCTCATGCGATAGTTGAGACTCGCCAACACGACCTGACTGTTGATCGGTCCTTCCAGCGAACGCATGCCCAGGTAGAGACTGCCGCGATGGGGTCGATTGAGCAAGCCACCCACGGTAATCAAGCTTTGCCCATCCGTGAAGAAGTCAAAGATTCCATCCGACAGCAGGGTGAATCGATCGCCCACATGCCAACGGAAATCGTAATCGACCAGACCGAGCGTTTCGCCAAAGTTGCCTTCGGTATTGTTACTGTCCTTCGGGAAGATCGAGAGATGCGTGTCGAAGACGACATAGTCGACAATGCGACGGGCGCCCGGCATACCCCGCTTGGTCTGCCAGCGTTGGCGAGCACCCAGGCGCAAGACGGTCAGGTCGTCAACCACTTCGGTCGCTGGTGAAGTCACCCAACCGCCAAGTCCCGAGCGAATCGCGTACGACCGCTCGTCGAATCTGGTGGGAATGGCGCCGGGGAACGTGAGCGTGGTGTAGCGGCGCCGGAACGCCTCGATGGCGTCGTCGTCCAACGGGTCGTACAGGGGAAAGTCATCGACGTTTCGATTGGAATCCGCGTAGGCGAACTCCATGTCGAAGACCACCTTGTGTGCCAAGCCATGGACGTTGAGCAATGACGACTCGACGCACGGGTCGACCTTCCAGATCGGTAAGCTGGCCCGGAAGCCAACCTGTCCGTAGGCCCGCTGAATATCGTCGCCATTGATGTCACTTCCCCAGTGGCCCAATTCGCCGAGGACATAGGGCACCATCTTCATCGGACCCAGGTCGAACGGCATGTCGAGTTCTTGGCGAGTGACAACACGTTCTCCCTCGCTCTCCACTTCCCACGGTCGCAGCGTAAAGTTTGCCGCGTCCGCCGGATCGGTTGGGGCATCGGCCACACCCAGACGGGCAAAGCCGGCGCTGGAATGCTCGTACCAGGTCAAACGATCGAAGAGGATCGACTGGCCCAGCCAGAAATGATCTCCACGCGGAAGCCATTCGGTCTGTGTGAAGAAGTCATTCACTCGATAGTCGGCCGAAAGACTCCAGGCGCGGTTCTCGTTGAGTCGTTTCAGCTCGATGCCGGTTGTATAGTCCTTGGCGGTGTCCCACTCCTCCTCGAAGTACTGTTCCAGGAAGTTGCGGTCCGAGATATAGCCCAGCTCGGCGGTCAACTGCAGACCGTTCCAGTACTGCTGACGATGTTGCCAAAGAGCTCGCCCACGGAAGTCCTTCTCCGGAACCAACGCCCGTCGACCTCGTCCCAGATTATCCAGACCGTCGTCGTGAAGGCCCCATACATCGAGCAATCCTTGGGTGGGACCAGGGAAGCCGAAGAAACCGGGCAGATCGTACTCAAAGGAGGTTCCCCCGCCCAATCCGCGGTCGCTCATGTAGTCGCCACGAAGCAGCCACTCCGTGCCGGGAATCGGCTTCAAGCCGAACAACTCGTAGGCGTTCCATTCGGTGAGGATTTTGGTTCCATAGACGCTGTCGTTGCCCACACGAATTCGTCGTAAGTAAAGCGCGCCCTCTTCCAGGTCGGTCGTCACCCGGGGCCAGTAGAAGATGGGGACTCCGGAAAGGTAGATGAAATTGTCGGCGCTGGTGATGGTCCGCTCATGGTCGACCGCCGGCTGGCCGGTTACCGGATCGATCACCGGCTGACCCGTCAGCGGATCAACGATTCGCGTTTGGCGATCCTGAAATTGAATGTTTCGAGATTCGACCCAATACGATGGCTCGCCCATCAAGCTCGTCGTCACGCGGGCTCCGGTTGCCTGGAATTGGTCCTGCGACAGCTGGCGAATTTCCTGAGCAGCGACCCGCACCTTGCCAGCATACTCATCCATCGGCGTGAGCATTTCCGCGTTGAGCACGACGCCGACGTTATTCCGTACGTCGTAGTACATGGCCGAGGCGTAGATCACTCGCTCGCCCTGACGAAACTCGATGTTCCCCTCCATGTAGAATTCGAGCGGCGTCTCGTTCGATTGCTGTGTCTGCCCCGAGAGATCGGGCTGTTCCAGACCCTGGGTCCAAATGACAAGCCGATCGGTTGAAATATCAACCACGCCCAGGTCACCCACCCCTTCAACGATGATTTGCACACCATTGGTGACGACGGCAACCCATTCCTCCTTGGTCTCGCTCTTGAACCACTCCGCTTGCACACGGACGTCGCTCCGCGGAAAGGCACGAATCCGCCTCGTGGCAGTCGTGCCCGTCGGCGTTCCCAGCGGCACACTCTCGGTAAACTGAGTCGGAATTACCTGGCTTTCGGGTTTTCCACGACGAGTTCGATAGGCGCGTCGCATCAGGTCGGAGTCGTGCGACGGGTTCACCACCACCGACTTGATTTGGATCTTCGGAGCTTCTCGGACGGTGAAGTGGCCCAACCAACGTTGATCGGAAAGACGCTGCGCTGGGGGCGGCTTGCGACCTCCTGGCAGTGGCCCCCCGGGGCCTGGGGCCCGATTACGCTCAATCACCACATTCGACTCGAGATACGCGATGACCGCGTAGTCGGGCGTGCCAACAAGTTTCTCGACCCACACCACACCTTCACTGCTGCGTGCGACGACGTTGCCCTGCTGCACGACGCAGTTTCCACGCAACACCCAAACATCAGCCGGCCCTTGCGGAATGCGATCCGCGCGATCGGCCGAGATTACGACTGGCGAGCCGGGATCGCTCTGGGCAAAATGAACTTCGGCCGGGGACTGGCTGGCCGAGAACCATACGGCAACGATCGTCATGGCTGCGCAGCGGCGCACGCGGTGCCACGCGCGAAGCGCACGTTCAGCGAGGACGAGCCGAAGCGTCGCCCGATCGACGATCTTGTCGTTTCTTAGCAAACGAATCACAGGGGTTCGCAGACGTGGACAACAACGCCTCGACGAGTTTGTCGGTGCGCGTCGCAAGTTGAAAAGACGAAACCTGTTACGGAGAAAATTCCGTTCCCTTGAGAAGGGGCGGGATTATAGGTATGCAGCGCGCACGCGGTCAAGCCAGTTTGGTCCTGAATGTGCGTTACTTAAACGCTTAATAAGAAAGAGTTTACGAACGGGCGACCGCAACCCTTATCCGGCCCGAAGTGACATCGCCGCTAGCAGTCGGCGAAATTCGCCCCGAGAGAGAGCCGCCATCACGGGCATTCCATCACGGGCATTCCATCACGGGCATTCCATCACAGGCATTCGGCGGTGGACGAGTGAGAAGACCGCCCGACATCGGAGAGGCCAACTGAATTTGCCAAGCGAAATGGAACCGTCTCTTCGAGGTGGTCGCCCCCACGTCATGGCGCCGGTCGCGGGGCTATTCGTGCAGCGAATACAGAATCACATTGATCGAGATTCGTTTGGCATCATCGGTAACATAACCGCGACACTGGGGAGAAGACTGCAGCTCCAGAGCGCAGCTCAAGTCGAGCGGCGAGAAGATGATGCCGTAGCGGTCTTCGACCACCATTCCCTCCAACATCGGAGGCCCTTCCTTGAGCTGCATCTCCAGCCGCCCTCGATCTTCATCTCGAAAAGCTTCCCGCCGTTGGACCTGGGATAGGTCGGCCCCGCCATAGGCTGGCGTCAAAATGGGATCCGTGGAAGGAATCGGTTCCATCTTGTTCTCGGGAAACAGGCGACCCATTTCTCGCCGCATCGCCTTGGCAAATTTCTCGCTGCCACAGATCGAATCGGCGAAGATCAAACCACCACGCTCGACGAAGGTGCGCAACAATACGACCTCTTTGTCATTGAGTCGAAAATCATGCCGTCCATGCAGGAACAGGAAATGGTAGTCGAATATCTCATCCGTAATCGCAATTAGTTTCGGGTGTCTGGCGGCTCGAATTTCCAACTCGCCCTCAAGCGATGTCATTAGATTGGCCAGCGCCCGGGGGGCGGCGTCGCAGCCGCCTGCATGACGTAGCTTGGCGACAGCCAGATGGCCACGGTCTGTCGGGTGCTTCTCCTCGGTTTCCTGAACCGGCCGCGGAATGCTCATCTTGTCGCGCGGTTTTCGATTCGTGGCGTAGGCCAGCACATTCAGTCCAACCGCGCGACAGGCCTCGATTTCAGCTCGCACTTCCTTCCCGTAGCGCTTGGCCTTGAGGGTACCGGCCAATTCCCAGAAGCAGGAAAGATTGTCGGGGCTATACACCACGCTCGTGCGACAGCCGAAATTGATCCCTTCCAGCCAGCGCCCGTCAGGATGGACATACTTCGGATTGGGTGTCTCGTCGGTGCTCCAAATCGGATGCTCCGGGTCGAGTGGCTGCAGTCGCAACTCCGGTTCGGGAAAGACGCGTCTCATCAACTCTCGAAAAGACTCGTCGAAATCACCGTCGCCACAGCAGGCATCGGCGAAGATAAAGCCGCCGTTCTCGACGTAATCGCGTAGTGTCTTGACCTGTTCGGCATCGAACTTCATGTCGTCTTCGCCCGAGATAAACAGGACGGGAGTCTGGGCGTAGTCTTCGACCGTGGCGGTTCTGGAATCGATGACCTGCCACGTGAGCGGCAGCTTCCACTGTTGCTCAGCATATCGAGTCAGGTTCGCCATATCGTGGCGGAGTCGCTGCCAATCGTTCCCTTTTCGCTGTAACTTGGAAACGAGGACCGGTCGCAGTCCCTTGGAGAGAAACAACAGCGACATGCTGGTTCCAACATGCGGCCAACGATTGAGCGCCGCATCCTTTCTCCACGAGCCATCACGGTTCTGGCTGCCGACGAGATAATCGGCGCCTTCTCGATACCAATCGTGTCGCTTCGCGGCGCCGGCGCGTGCCCAACTCTTCACAAAGAACCGCTGGGCAGTCATCCGACCGACCCGCTCGACGCCGTATAGGTAGTAGTAGTGAAAGATATTCGCGCCCATGTCTTCGGCGGGATGATGCGTCACGGCAAAATGGTTGCCGAGCCATTCGAGTCCCTTGCGGACAATCTCGTCGTCCGCTTGCCGTTCACAGCGACATTCTCCGCCCGTGACTCTTGAATCGGCCTGGTCCAAGTGAAGCTGTGCGATGACAACCGAGGCGATTCCAGCGCACGTCATGCTCCCGCGGCCGGCCTTACTCTGTGCCGTGTACCCCCACGAACCGTCTGGATTCTGAGCACGCTGCCAATAGCCGAGCGCCGCCTTCCAAGTTTGATCTTTGACTTCGACGCCTCGCAATGCGGCCTCGTGCAGAGCCAAGACGGCCATCTGTGCGTTCGACGCGTCGCCTGATCCACGAGGATAGGCCCAAGCGCCGTGCATCTGTGGCTTCCCTTCGCGAATCTGATTCTGCGACAACCAGCGAACGTTGCGACGAATCAGCGCCAGATCCTGTTCATCTCCCGCGCGACAGAGAGCCATCGTTTGGAAGGAAACGGCGTAAGTTGTCTCGGGCGATAGTTTGCGCAAGTAGCCCAGAGCCCGCTCGATCACCGGATCGTCCACTTCGACGCCCGACTCCAGTAGTGCCAGGGTGCAAAGTCCACTGGCGCCTCCGGCATGGGCCTGGCTATAGGCCGGCCAGCCGCCATCAGGTTTCTGTTGAATCTTGAGATATTTGATCGCTCGATCGATCGCATTGCGGACAGCCGCCGCGTCGAGTTCCGCGCGGGCCTCTGCCCCGGCCAAAGAAACCGCCATCGTCAGAAGAAATGCGGTAAACGCGAGTCGAAGAATAGATCGCATCGTTTCGAGCGCCTCCCCTCGCGCAGAACCCATGGGCGAACCCAGCTTACGAATCATACGATCGAGAAGAATGCATAGCAAGTCGCACTCTAGAACCGCCGCTGCCAGACGTGCCAGACTTGGTAGATAGGGCCCCCAGCGATAGAATTGAACTGCTTATGCTGAGTAACCGATAGAACCTTCCATGGGACGCCCGCTAGCCCTGTTTCGGGCCACCGATCGGCCACGATTCTCCAGTCACGACTAAGGAACCCTTTCGTTGGCAACCACGAAACCACGCAGCCTCGGCGACATCCTACAAGAGTTCAGCCAACATCGGCTGGTCATGCAGGAGGAACTTCAAAAAGTCATCGTCGGCCAGGACGAAGTAATTGAGCAGATTTTCGCTGCCATCTTCACCCGCGGGCATTGTCTCTTGGAAGGCGTGCCGGGCTTGGCCAAGACTCTCATCGTGGCCACGATTGCGCGAATCCTCGACATTCAATTCAAACGAATTCAGTTCACCCCCGACCTGATGCCTTCGGACATTACCGGCACCAATGTGCTGGACGAAGACGAATCGGGACGTCGAGTCTTTCGTTTTGTGGAAGGTCCGATCTTCAGCAACATTCTGCTGGCCGATGAGATCAATCGAACGCCCCCCAAGACCCAAGCCGCGCTGCTCCAGGCGATGCAGGAGCGCGAGGTTACGGTCGGCCAAGAAACCTACAAGTTGCCCAATCCGTTCTTCACGCTGGCGACCCAAAACCCAATTGAGCAGGAAGGCACCTATCCCCTACCGGAAGCCCAGCTCGACCGCTTCATGTTCAACATCAAGGTCGATTATCCCTCGGCCGACGAGGAGGAGAAAATACTCACTCAGACAACTCGTCAGGAGAAACCCGAGGTACACAAGGTCTTGTCGTCCAAGGCGATCGTCAATTTGCAAAAACTGGTCACCTCCGTGGCCGTGAGCCCCTACATCGTGAAGTATGTGTCACGTGTCGTCCGTGCTACGCGACCCAAAGACGATTCGGCGCCGGATTACGTTCGTGAACTAGTCGATTGGGGAGCGGGTCCTCGGGCCGGTCAATTGCTGATCCAAGGCGGGAAGGCGCTCGCGGCCATGAGCGGCCGGTTCTCGGTCGCCGTTGAGGATATCCAAAAGATCGCCATTCCAGTGCTCCGTCACCGCGTCAGCACGAACTTCCAGGCCCAGGCCGAAGGGACGTCGACCGAGGATGTCATTCAGCGCCTGCTGAAAGAAATTCCCACTCCGGAAATATCGAAATTTGCCGAATAACATTGCCCACACCGCGACCGACCGCCTCTCACATTCGAGAAGCTCACCGGTCTGCGCAAGACGCAAGACAATGAGGCCCGCCTGAGAAAAGGCACGAGAATCTCCCCTGGTGGCAGCCGCGTGACGGGAATCGCCTCTGCCGGAACGTTACAAACCCATGACCTCCGCGGAACAATATCTCAAACCCGAAGTCATTCGCCAGATCGCGCGTCTCGATCTGCGCGCCCAGTTTATCGTGAAGGGATACCTGCAGGGCGTTCATGCCAGTCCCTACCACGGCTTCTCGGTCGAGTTCAGCGAACATCGCAAGTACGCCCAAGGTGATGACCTCAAAGACATCGATTGGAATGTCTACGCCAAGACCGACAAGTACTATGTCAGAAAGTACGAGGCGGAAACGAACATTACCGGCTATCTCGTCATGGACCTCAGCCAGTCGATGGCCTACACCTATCGCCAGGAATTGACCAAGTTCGAATATGGCATCTGTCTGGCGGCCGCCATGTGCTACTTGATGGTTCACCAACAGGATCCGGTGGGGCTGGTCACCTTCGACGAGAAGATCCGCGATTCGCTCCCTCCCAAGTCGAAACGAACCCAAATCGGAAACGTGTTGTCGCTCCTCAGTCGACTGAAACCGGTCGGCAAGACCGACATTGCGCAAAGCCTCAACCAGCTGGCGGCCATGTTGCGGCACAAGAGCTTGGTCATGCTCTTTACCGACTTGCTCACCGATCCCGAACCGGTCATCAAGTCGATCCGACGACTTCGGCACGGCGGACACGATGTGATTCTGTTTCACATTCTCGACGAGGCGGAAGTCGAATTCCCCTTTGACGGCATGATGGAGTTCGAGGAACCGGAATCGACCGACCGACTCCAAGTCGACGCCACCGCCTATCGCAAAGATTACCTCGGGGCCTTGGAAGATTTTCGAGAAATCTACCGACGCGAGAGTCATCAAAGTGGGGTCGATTATGTTCCGCTCGATACCAGCATGCCGTTCGACAAGGCCTTGTCAGAGTACTTGGTGCAGCGTCGAGCACGCTTCTAAGTTTCCTATTTCCTTTTCTTTCACCGTGTAACTTCGCCCGGCCCGTCGCAGCTTTCCTTTCGAACACCCAAACCATTCACGTCGACCCTCTGGATCTCTCCAGCAAGAACCGCGGCCATGCCCACGTTCCTCAATCCCATCATGCTGTTCGGAACGCTGCTCATCGGCATTCCTATCGCGTTGCATTTGATCATGCGACAGCAGCCGCGGTTGATGGTCTTCCCGGCGCTGCAGTTTATCCAGCAACGAAGAGACGCCAACCAACGAAGACTCAAATTGCGACATCTGTTGTTACTGGTGTTGCGTTGCGCAGGGATCTTCCTGCTCGCGTTGGCCCTTGCTCGCCCCATTTTCCAATCGGACAACCTGCCCGCCGGTGACGCGCCGATCGCCGCCGCGCTGGTCTTCGATACCGGGCCTCGCATGGCCTATCGTCGTCAGAATCAGACTCGTCTCGATATCGCTCAGGAAAATGGCCAAGCACTGGTCAAGAACTTTCCTAAGGAAAGCGACATCGTCGTTCTGGACTCGACCTCACCCAGAGTCGACTTCGACATCGACCGAAATACCTCCATTCTCCGCATGGAGCAATTGCAGATCACACCGGCGGCGCAACCTCTTGTCGAATCGATCGAGAACGCCTTTGCCATTGTGGCCAAGAGTGACAAGGCTCAAAAGGAAGTCTTCGTCTTCACCGATCTTTCCGTAGCGGCCTGGAATCGAAAACAGCTCTCACGTATCAAGGGTCTTTTGGAAAAACAGAGTGACGTCAGCGTTCATCTGTTTGATGTGGGTGTCCCCGATCCCAGCAATCGAACTTTGGGTGAACTCGAACTATCGGCTCAGACCGTTTCCACAAAGAGCACCATCGACATCAATTTCGATGTCCTTGACGCGGGCGGCGAAGGCCAGTCCAAGCATACTGTCGAACTCTATTTGCTCAATGACGAGGGCAAATCGCAAAGACGCGATCTGGAAACGATCGACCTCGACAGGAACGGCGGGGCGCGCGTGTCGATGCGGCTGAGCATCCCGCAGGAAGTCGGCATCCACCACGGGTATGTCAAATTCGCCCGCAATGACAATCTGCCGATCGATGATGTGCGCTATTTCACGGTGGAGGCCAAGCCCGCCTGGCGAGTTCTCATCGCGGCTCCGCAACCGGCAAGAAGCTACGCTCGTCTGCTACGCGATGCCTTGGCCCCCGTGGAATATCGCCGACGGGGACTGGCTCAATTCGACTGTGAAATCGTCCCCATCAATAAACTGACTCAACACGAACTGGAAAACTATCAAGCGGTGTGGGTGCTCGATCCGGGACCTCTGTCCGTGGAAATCTGGCAACGTCTCAGCCGATACGTCAACTCAGGTGGAGGCGTGGCATTCGCATTCGGGAGAAACGCAAAACAGGGTGAGAGTTTCAACACGCCGGAAGCACAACAATTGTTGCCCGCCACGCTGACGCGCCAATGGAAAGTCCCCGATAGTGACTTGCGGCTCGCTCCTCGCGATCTGGAACATCCGGTTCTGTCCCGCTTCAAGTCGGTGGCCACCACAGTTCCCTGGGACCTGAATCCCGTGAGCAAGTTCTGGCAACTGGGCGAACTCGGCGAAGCAGCCAATGTCATTATCCCCTTCGACAATGGTCGGCCGGCGCTCGTGGAACAATCGATTGGCCAAGGGTTAGTACTCATGATGACCACCCCGCTGAGCGACGCGCTCAACGATCGCCGAGCTTGGAACCACCTGCTGGCGCCGCGACGTCAGGCCTGGCCGGGTCTCATTCTCGTGGTCGAGATGACCCACTACTTGATCGGAAATTCCCGCAGCATCTGGAATTATCGACTGGGGGAAACGGCTGAATTACGACTCCACAGTGAACCGGCTCAAGATCAATTTCTTCTGACGTCTCCCTCCGGTGACGTCAGTCGTGTCACAATCGATCCCCGCGAGCGGGCCTTGAATGTTTCAGACACCAGTGTGCCTGGCCATTATGAACTGCGCGCTGGCGGCACCCAAGGAACACGACTCGGCTTCAGTGCCAACCTGGCCGCCGAAGCGACGCGCCTGGAACGTGTCGCCGAAGATCAATTCGATAAGGCGCTCGGTTCGCTGGCTCCGCCAATCGTTCGGGACCAGGACGCGCTGCAGCGTTCTCGAAAGCTGGTGGCCGGACGCGGAACATGGGAAGGATATTCCTGGGTAATTCTGATTGTCGTCTTTGTCATGGCGGGAGAACAACTTGTTTCGAGCTTGTTCTATCGTCGCAATTCAGAACAGATGGCGGTGCACCCGGCCGCCGAGGCGGCCTAACCGCGAGCCACAACAGACATAACACTGACAACGAGAATACGGTCCCTGCCTGGGTCGTCCCCCGTCGCCTCAGCTTCATCGTTTAACCGTTTAACAATTTATCCGTCATAGCGCCCCCATGAGCGAGTGGTCACTCAACCCGATCCTTGAGCGCAACTTCGGCAACATCAGCTACTACCTGGTGGCTTTGCTCGCGCTGGGATTGCTGCTCACCTGGGTGGTCGGGTTCCGCTGGACTGCCAGTTCACTGAAACGGCGCTCGATCATCAGCGCGCTCCGCTTAGCCACAATCGTACTCATCATCCTGGCCATGCTTCGTCCGGCCCGGGTATTCATCGAGACCAAGCAACTTCCCTCGACGCTGATCATTCTCATCGATAAGTCGCGGTCGATGAGCATCGAAGATGCGGTCGGCGACAAGACGCGTTGGGAAGTACTTGAGAAAATGTTTGCCGAGCTGGCTCCCGATCTCAACTCGTTGGGAGACAACGTGGAACTACAGGTCTATGCTTTCGACGCCGAGGCAATGCAATTGGCGGTCAAAGATGGCAAGATCGCGCTCCCCAAGACCCCCGACGGGCAACAGACCGACCATGGCACTTCGATGCGCGACGTTCTGCGACGCGAAGACGGAAAACGCCTCATCGGATTCATCATCGCGGGAGACGGAGCCCAGCAAACTCGCGAAGGCAACACGGCGCCGGCGCAATCGGCAGCCCGCGCGCTCAATCGGCTGCAATGTCCGCTACTGGCCATTTCTTTTGGAACCCACCGCAGCCGACAGCAGGCACGGGACATTGTCCTGGAAACCATGCCCGACAACCTGTCGGTTTATGTCAAGAACGAATTGAGTGTAAGCGGAACGGTTCGCGTCTCGGGCTATGTCGGCCAGGACATTCCCATTCAGCTGGTCGTGGAGTCTGAATCGGGGAAATCGGAAGTGGTGGCGACCACCAGCGTCCGAGCCAATCAGGACGATGAACAACTTCGCTATGAGTTGTCGTACATTCCCGAAGAGGCGGGTGAATATCAGATCGCCGTCAAAGTTGTGCCGCAGAGTGGTGAGCTGACCACCTCCAACAACGAGATTCCAACCTATTTGTCCGTTCGTGAAGGTGGATTGCGCGTACTCTATCTCCAGGGGGAACTCCGGCTCGAACAGCGATTCTTGCGCCGCGCTTTGGCCGCCTCGCCCGACATCGAAATCGAATTGCGCACCATCCATACGCGTGATCGAGATCAATGGCCGGTCAAAGGCATGCGGCCCCTGTTCAAGCCGGACACGTTCGACGCCTACATCATCGGCGACGTCGATTCGGCCGCCTTTTCCGTGCGTGATCTGGCCTTGTTGCGAGACTCGGTCCGCGAAGGTGCCGGCCTGATCATGCTGGGCGGTTGGCACAGTTTCTGGCCTGGTGGATATCAGAAAACACCTCTCCGAAACATTATGCCGTTGAAGGTCGATCCCGACATCGACAACCGATCGCGACAACGGTTCGAAGATTTCATTCCACCCGATCTTCATATCGAGGGCCCGATTAAAATGTTGCCCACCCCGATGGGAGACGACAGTTTCGTAATGCGGCTCGGCCCCCGCGAAGATAATCTCGCCATCTGGGAAGAGCTTCCGCCGCTAGCCGGCGCAAATCGTTTAGGTGGCGCCAGCGAGAACGGCTTTGTGCTGGCCGAGACCGAAGAGGGCGATCCTCTGCTGATCGCGGGCGAACCGGGAGGTCGGGTATTGGCCTTCGCCGCCGACTCCACCTGGCGTTGGGTGATGCAGGGCTACGAGTCGGAACATCGTCGCTTCTGGCGACAGGTCGTTCTCTGGTTGGCGCAACACGACAAAGCCGCCAAGGGTTCCACGCGCATTCATCTCGACGGACGCCGATTTGCGCCCGGAGCGCCGGTGACCTTCGCGGCCAGCACCTATTCGGCCGAAGGAGAAGCCATCGCCGATGCGCAGTGGCAAGCCAAGGTAACTCTGCCAGACGGCTCGGTACAGACAATGCGACTTGCCCGCAAAGGAGATGAAATGCACGGCCAGTTTCTGCAAACAGACCTGCCCGGCGAGTATGTGGTGGAAGTCAGCGCCGAGAAAGACGGCAAACCGTTGGGGAGCGCCGATTCACAGTTCCTGGTCTATGAGAAAGATTTCGAACTAAGTGGCCCCACGGCCGATCGAGCTCTGCTGGCAAGCCTGGCCGACAAGACCAAGGAAGTCGGCGGTCGCATGATCGTTCCGGAAGAAGTTCCCGAATTCCTCAAAGAGATTGCCAAGAGCGCCGAGAAATTTGAAGCGCCAGTCATCCAGAAGATCAACTACTGGGACCGCCCCTGGTTCTTCGGGTTGATCGTCTTGTTGCTCTCGGTCGAATGGTTTCTGAGAAAGCGATGGCGTCTCGTCTGAAACAAAGGGTTCATGCCAGAGCATCGGTCTCGATTCTCTTCTCTTGGACAATTCTATCTAAGGCGATTTCACGCCCCGCCGTGAGTTCGTGCATCAGGGGATCTTTCGATTCCACGCGTCGCGCGAATACTTATCCTCGATCAGACTTTCGACCAGCGTTTGTGGCCCAGCACCCGTAGCGATCGGATCACCCCAGCCACGCGTCACGGCATCACGAAGATCCTCCCGAGCGACCGGCAAGTTGGCCAAGAACTGAGAATGATCGCGCTCCGCTCGATAGTCGGGCTGGCGAGGCGGCATTCGTAGATAGCGCGGGACGAGATCGAGGGCCATGTCGTACAAGAGTGTACCGTGATAGAGCAGATGCGTTCGCCGGCACCGCAGTGAATTGCCAGAGACCTTTCGATTGCCGAGGGTCAAGTCGCTCACCCCGCTTATCTTGAGGGCGCGAACACCGCTCCAGGACGCGTCGGCTCGATCTGCGTCTGACGGCGAGACAGCATCGCCTGCATCCTCGTCGACCAACAGCGGCTGGATCGATTCGACCAACTGCCCCAGGATGGTCCGGTGCGCCTGATCGATCGCCTGCAGATAGGGTCGCCGCTTGAGACAGAGCACCACGGCATACATCAGGCAGCCCGAGGCCGCCACGATGGCCGCTCCTCCGCTACACCGCCGCAAGATGGGCACACCATCAAGGCGGCAATTCTCCACGTTGACTTCGCCCGCCACGGAGGAGGACCGTCCGACCACCACGAGGGGAGTCGCCGGCTCCCAGATCCGCAGCCACTCGCTGGACTGTCCCGAAAATTCCGCGGTCGTCAGCAGGGCTTCGTCCAAGGCGACGTTGCCGGCTGCCGTATCGAGCGTCTTCTCCAGCAGCTGCATCGGGTGGTGGCTCTCGGTGACCGTTGAATTTCCGACGAGTCGCTCTAAACTAACGATAGGGACGGCTTCGCGATTGAGACCTCCCGCCCATTATCGAGTCTCCGGGGCCGACAGCAAACCGGGGCCGACCGCAAACCGGCATCTCGTCGCCCACGCTCGGCGGTCCTTTGGCCATAGAGAATTCACCTGCTACCCGGACTGCCCTGCCCATGTCTGCTTCTGATACCAAACCCGACAACTCTTCCGAGATGCTCCCGGAGGTGCAACCCCCGACGACGGGATTCATCCTCCAGCTGTTCATCATTCCGGGACTGATCGTCTTCATGATCGTACTCGTGTGGCTGATGATCGGCTGGGTCTCCGACGCCAGCAGCACACCTCAGGAATACCTGGCGGAAATCAAGAAGGGACGGTCCAACAGCTGGCAGCAGGCGCTCGCCCTGGCGCAGACACTCCAAAAAGATCCCCAGAGCAAGAACGACCCGGAGCTCGCCCGGCAGATCGCCGAGTATCTCAATACATTGCTCGATCAAGCGTTACCGCCGGAGAAGGACGCCTCGAGCGAGAAAGCCAAACAGACGCGCGACGAGCGCGCGGAAGGAGCCAGGCTACGACAGTACCTGTGCATCGCGCTCAGCAACTTCTCCGCCATCGATTTGACTCTGCCGGTGTTACTCAAGGCCGCGAATATCGACAGCGGAGATGACGAGAACGAGATCAAGGTTCGCGTGGCGGCACTCAATTCGATCGCCAAGCTTGCGGAAAACTCCAAGAATTTGGAGTCGCTTCATCGCCCCGAGGTGTTGACGGCGCTGCTCATTGCTTCGGAAGACGACCAATCGGTTATCGTCAATAGCAGCATCATGGCGCTCGGCATGTTGCAAACGGACGAAGCGGTGGAACGACTCGAAGAGATGGCACTCGAGGGCCAGCTTCCCAACGTTCGGTACAACATCGGAACCGCCCTGGCTCGCAACGGTCGTGAGAGTTCCGTTGAGTTGCTGCTCGAGATGCTGCAACCCGACAAGATCGATCCTCTGCCAGATGCACCCGAAGAGAGAAAACTAACTGCCCAAGAGCGGCAACAGAGGCGCGAACTGGAGAAGTCGCTCGTCGTTCTGGCCGCCCTGCAAGCGGTGCCACTGTTGGTTGAAAAGAACGAGCAGATCGATCGCGCACCGCTCATTGCAGTGATAGAAAAGCTACCTGCCAGCGACATGCCCTCGCAGGTTCAACTTCAAGCGAAACAACTACTTCGAGAGTTGAAAAAGACGACGGAGGAGTAGCTGGCAACCCGGTTTACCCACGCCGCAAGAAACTCCTATTCCGCAACGTCTCTCTATTCGTTATTAGCCGAACTTGGATCATCGAGTGTCGGCAAACAGGCTTGCGAACTTCAAACTTTTTTTGCATTTCGTAAGTCTCTTTGTAACAAGGTGTTTCCACCTCATCCGTGTTTCTTGCTAGCAGATTTTTGTTTGCGACGCGCCAGATCATGATGCAGAGTCTGATGGTACGTCTGCGCGCACTCTAAGAACGTTCTTAGCGACAAGGCGACCAAATACATCATGGGGGTTGGACGGCCCGCTCCGTTCATATCATGATGAGAAGAGAGAATTGAACGAGCACTTTTCGCCGGAAACATAAAGATGAATACAACTATTCGACTCGTGACGCTGTTGGGAATGTTCGCCGTATCCAGTGGTCCCGCCATGGCGCAGGTTTGCTGCGACACGCCGGTCTGCTGCGAGACCCCCACTTATCGCATCGTCTGCAAGACGATTCACGAAAAGCAATTGGTCAAGGCTTATCGCCTGGTCAATGAAACCGTCTACGACGAACAGAAGATCGTCACCCACCGCCCCGTCTGGGAAACGCACGTCCGCGAACGCCGTTATCGTGTCGCCCGACCGGTCATCGAGACAAGCGAGCGCGAAGAGCGATACAGCGTGCTGAAACCGGTCTGGGAAACGCAGATGCGCGATTGCAGCTACAACCGCGTCCGCGAGGTTGTGGAACAGCGCGAGCGCGAAGAGCGTTACACGGTACAGCGACCGACCTGGGAAACCCAGGAACGCGAAGAACGTTACAAAGTACGTCGCCAGGTATGTGAAACGGTCCAACAGCCGGTCCAACGCACCGTCTACCAACCCGTCAAACAACTCGAAACACAATACGTCGATCGTGGTCGCTACGAAGTCGAGCAGACCGTGGTTCCCGGTCCCACGCGACAGAAGCTCCGCTGGGCCCCCGGCCAGACGGTCGTCGATCCGGCCACCGGCCAGCCTCGATATCAGATGCCCGGTCTGGTGTGGGTCCCCCACACCGCGCCTTCGCAGACCGTGGCCCGACAGGTTTGGCGACCCTGCGTTGTTGCTCAACAGGTCGAAAAAACATGCTACCAACCGGTCACGGTTACGGAGAACGTTCCGGTTCAAGTCGCCCGCTGGGTTGAAGAAGAGCACGTCCGCAAAGTGCCGGTCCGCATCTGCAAGATGGTCTGCGAAGAACATGTTCGCAAAGTGCCCTATACGGTCTGCCGTCAGGTGGTCGAACGGGTTGAAAAGCAGGTTCCGGTTCGCGTCTGCAAGATGGTTCGCGAAGAACGCGTCTGCAAAGTTCCGGTGCGAACCTGCCGCATGGTCTACGAGGATCGTGTCGAGAAGATTCCGGTTCGTGTCTGCAAAATGGTTGCCGTCGAACGAACCGTACAGGTGCCTCGCTGTGTGACTCGCAAGGTTCCCGTCACTTACGAGCGAACGATTCCGCGCACGATCGTAATGCGTGTTCCGATCGACCCCTGTACCGGCGCCGATATCGTCACCGCCCCGGCGCCTGAGGTTTTAAGAACCACGCCCGACGCGGCGAAGGCTACCGAAGAGCCTTCGCGCAAGACTTTCCGAAAGCCCGCCTTGCCTCGCGATTCGGTCAAGGTCGAGAAACAGGAGACTCCGGTGGACGGTACAGAAACTCCAGCGGATGCCACCGAGACGCCCGAGGTCGACGTCCCCGAGGACGCCAAGATTGAAGACGGCATTCCCGGTTTCGGGACTGACGAGGACTCCCAGGAGGCCTAAGCGTCTCTTGGCGACCTCTCCCGAGACAACTCACGCAACCGGGGCCCGATCTGCGCGGTATGCCTAAGCGGCGGCCGCGCATCTCTTCCCGGCGACCTCGCTACCAGAGACCTTTCTGTACAGGCTCGCCATCCGACGGAGCTTGCCTCACGCATGCTAGCAACCAGGTCGCTAGCATACGCAGCGCTGGCCGCGGAGCTTGAGGTAGCCGGCTCTGCCCACTTTTTCTATGATTCGAGCCCGCTTCTAGTCCGGGCGGACGTTGCCATGTCGCAGGTGGTCGGTTCGTCGTGGCTATTACCACAGGGGGCTATTACCACAGGGGCTCGAGATAGCTCCACAGGAAATACAGAAAGCAAACCAACAACACGGCCGCAGTGGCCCGCCAATACCAGGAGATGTTTGAGGACGTCGAGCGCGTAACGTATTGTTCGCAGACAGGACATTGTTCCGCCTCTTCGTAAATTTCGGCACCACAATGCGGACATGCCACGACTTCGACCTCATCGTCGTCTGGCTCGTCCGTCCATTCCGGATACTCTTCTTCTCCCAGGTCATCAGCCCAGTCCGAGTCGTACATAGTTCACCGCAACACGTTGTAAGAGAAAAGTTATCCACTTCGTAAGCAACCCGCGACGCTTACAAAGAACTCATTGGATCCCGCTTCGTCAAGGAGGACGACCGTGAATTCCCTCAAGTCCCTCGTGGTCCTCGCCGTATTGGGTGTCATCGGCTATGCCGTTTACCTCGGCCTAGGCGGACAACTAGACATCGCAGGTGGCCCTCCCACCGACGCCGAATTGGAAGAGGAAGGCTGGAATCAAGCTGATTCACACGGCTCCCACGCGCACTCCGACGGACACGACGGACATAACTCCGCCTCCATGTCGACCGCTGCGGCTCCCGTCGAATCGGCGACCTCTCCGGCGGCCTACCGACAGGAAATCAAACCGTCGGCCTATTCGCCACCCGCGACATCCGCCGCGTCCACAGGTTCCAGCTCCGCGGCACCGAGTGCCTACGCCCCTCCATCGACCGCGACCAATTCCAGTGTCGATAGCTCCTCGGTGGCCCAAACTCCCCAAGTCGACTCTCCAGCGGACCCCTTGGGCACAGCGCTGAGTACACCCTCGGGTATCGCCGCCGTCGATCCGGCAGCGATACCGGAAGCGACCAGCCCCGCAACCGGCCTGTCCGGTCCGTCGGCCTATCGAGCTCGTCCCTCGACGACGACCGACGTCACCACCGCTACCATCAGTCAAACACAAGAGTCGCAGGCGGCTCCGGCGGCCTACACTGCCGGCGCGCTCGAACCGGTATCGAACCCAGCCGATGATGCGATTTCGCAAGTATTTGAATCGAGCATGAAAGCCGCGCACGCGAAAATCGACGCCGGTCACCCCGAAGACGCTTTCTTTGAACTCTCTCAAATGTACGAGAACCCGCACTTGGGCACCGAGCACCGCGCGGAATTGATCGCTGTCTTGGACCAAGTGGCAGGCACGGTCATCTACTCGCGACAGCATCTCATGGAACCGGAGTACGTGGTCAAACCGAACGAGCGTCTGGAGGATATCGCCCGGACCTACGTTGTCTCGGCGGGCTTGTTGGCCAAGATCAACGGTCTCGATCCCAACGCAGCCCTGGCTCCTGGAACAAAGCTGAAGGTCATTCGAGGTCCCTTCCGTGCCGTGATTGACACCAAGTTGCAAGAACTGACACTGTTCGTAAACAGTCGCTATGCCGGTCGATTCAAGATCTACGTCGGATCGAATTTTAACCTTGAGTCGGATCAAGGTCGCGTGGTGAGCAGCACCCGTCAGCACTCTCAATACGACAATCAGGTTTGGATTGGTCTCAGTTCGACACCCCCGATCACCAGCGAAACCTCGGGGCCTGTCTCGGCCCAGCGCGAGATCGGCATCGTCGGAATGAGCGACCCGCAATCCATCGGAGCCGGCCCTGAAAAGCAAAACATCGGCGTTTCCGTTCAGGATGCCGAAGACCTGTATGACATCCTGTCACGAGAATCGACCGTCACAGTGCTGCGTTAGGAAGGTCGCGTCAGATCTCGTCGGAGGCAACTTTTTTCGATAAAGCCGCGGCTCTCATGGCGAGACGCCTCCAGACTGGGTCTGCCGGCAGTCGATAAGCCCTTGGTATGCGGCCTTCTGCCGGCGCCCCTGAGTCGTTGCCATGGAAACCTCCCTGCATCGCGAATTAAAAGAACGATACGCCGGTGCCGATGCGCAGGTCGAGGTACCCCTCGGTCGCTACCGCATCGACGCGGTGGTCGACGACGTACTTGTCGAGATTCAACACGGATCTCTCTCTGCCATCCGCGATAAGATTCGCACCCTGGTCAAGAATCATACCGTGTTGCTGGTCAAACCGTTGATCCAGCGAAAGCGATTGATCAAACGCGAAAAGAAAGATGGCGAGGTTGTCGATCGGCGATACAGCCCCAAGCGTGGATCGCTGCTCGATCTATTTGACGAGATGGTGCATTTTTGCAGCGTCTTTCCTCATAAGAATCTGACGCTCGAAGTGGTGCTGGTCGATATCGAAGAATGGCGATTTCCTGGCCACGGGCGACGGCGGCGGCACCGCGAGAACGACTTCGTCGTGGAGGATCGCCGTCTGGTCGAAATTCGTGATTCCATCCGTTTGCGAACTCGAGCCGATTTATGGTCCATGATGCCTCGGAAATTACCGACGCCATTTCACACCGGGCATCTTGCCGAAGGGCTGGGGGTGGAACGCTGGGTTGCTCAGAAGATCGCCTACTGTCTGCGCGAGACCGGTACCGCCAAACAAGTCGGCAAACAGGGCAATGCCCTGCTCTACAGAAAATCGTTTCGCAAGAAATCCGCTGCCTGAGAGAACTCGCCGTTACGCGCCGAGCACTTTATGAAGATGTTCGGAACAGTCGCGATAGGGGACGCGGTTGGGCGGACCTTGAGCAAAGTGATAAGTCGACTTCTTGCGGAAGTTGGCCAGTGTGATCAACGTCGATGAAACGGTACCCCGATCCTCGCCGTGCAATACGATGCTCGGTTCTCCAGGCTGCTCCGACGTGTAGGACATCACCTTGGTCGCCACTTGCAAGAATTGATCCGAGTTATCGATCGATTCGCGTTCGAACATCCCTCGGGCAAGTTCCAGCCGCGGGTCATTCTCGTCGTCGATATCTCCGCCAGCGATGAGGTGCAGGCCAGGTTCCAACTCCAGCGAGTCGAATTCATCACCACCATGTAGTACATACGCGGAGTGGGCATCCGCGCAGATGACGTTGACGCCGTCGTATTTCCCTTTGGATATTTGCGTCGTGGCACGATGTTCCGCCACGTGTGCGCTGGAGCATTGCAAGAGCTGACGACAGAGGATGCCTCGCGAGCGGGGCGATTCCGGCGCCGACTGTTTCGGTCGATTGGTCACCGCCACGACCAGTCCATACTGGTTCACTCCGAGCCAGGTGCCACCGGCACGTTCGTCAGTTCCGCAGACGACACGAGGTGCCTCGTTGTGAAAAATCGGAGGTGCGCTCGGTCGCAGGTAGCTCTCTTCCCGATTCGCGGCCAGCGTCAAGGGAATCGCGTTGCTGACATGTAGTTGGATCGCGAGTAGACACATAATCCGAGTCAGACCTTTTTCGTCATTCCGCCAGTCGATCGGATCTTCGCCTCCGGCGTCGACCGTCTCGATATTCGTTCTCTGTCCCTAGAAGCCTAGCTCCGGCAGGCTTTCGCCGAGGTGTCTTGAAGGTCCGCGGAGAAAAAAAGGACGCTTTTTCCTTTTTTCGTCGTTTCTGGGGGCCCTTCGACAGCTCTACTGTCTCGCCTTTTCTCTTCCATTTTGCACTAATATCTACTAAGTATTAGCTTGTACGGATAGTAGCACTGATAGCGGCGTAGGCGGGAAGGTGATTTCTGGCGGCCGAACGAGACGGCATTCGCGGGCTGATCTTGCGGCATTGAGATCAAAGTCCTAAGTTTCACCCTTCTCATCGCCCAAAATGCGGGGTGTCGCCATGCACGAAATGGTCATTCATTCGCGACGGTCTCCAATCCGGACTCTCACCGGGGTTCAGATCGCCGCCACCGGTTCGTACCTTCCGGCCAATGTCGTCAAGAACGAGGACCTGGCCGCGCTCGGCTTCGACGCCGATTGGATTGTTCAAAGGACCGGAATTCGCGAACGCCGAGTGGCGCCACCAGAAATGTCAACCAGCGACATGGCCGTATGCGCGGCACAACGAGCCATGGATCAGGCCGGTGTCACTGGAAAAGATATCGATCTCGTGATTCTCGGTACCTTCACTCCCGATTTGCCGATGCCGGCGAGTGCCTGCCTGATTCAAGATCGACTCGGAACATCCGGACCGGCTTTCGATTTGCAAGCGGCCTGTGCAGGCTTCATCTACAGCATGATCACCGGCATGCAATTCGTCGCCACGGGAGCGAGCAAACTCGCCTTGATCATTGGCGCTGACACAAATACCCGAGAAGCAAATCCCGCCGACAAGAAGACCTACCCCTTATTCGGGGACGGTGCCGGCGCTGTGCTACTGAGCGCGGAAGGAGCGGCGGAGAAGTCGATTACCTTTACTGTCGGTGCGGACGGCTCCGGCGAACAATTGCTCTGCAAGAAAATGGGCGGATCCCGAATCCCCCACTCCTGTGAAGGACTCCAAGAGAATCTCCACTATCTTCAGATGAACGGACGGCCGGTCTTCAAATGGGCCATCCGACTGATCGAAGATACGATCCGCGACGTGTTGTCCCACTCGAACTTGAGCTTGGATGACATCGACATGTTCTTCATGCATCAGGCCAACGTCCGCATTATCGACGCGGCAGCCGGGAACCTGGGGATTGCGCCCGAGAAAGTACCGGTCAATCTCGACCGCTATGGAAACACCTCCGCGGCCAGCATTCCCATCCTGCTCGACGAGGCGACCCGCAACAATCGCATCCAGTCAGGTGATCGGATCATGCTGACCGGCTTTGGTGCCGGCTTGGCCTGGGGAACCGTAATGCTCGAGTGGTAAGCCGTCGCTTGTCGTCCCGATAACGAGTCTCGGTCCGCGGCGCGCGATTCACTCCCTTGCGGCTATCGACTGGGGCGCATCCACAAGAAGGCCTGGCCGGCGTCATCTTCGCGAACGTCGAAGGCGAGGTCGACTTGTCGCACGATACGCCGCAACACGGCCTTCAGATGCCGCCGCTCGGACCGCATCTTGATCTTCGCCGAGGTTAAATCGATCTTTCTCGCCGCCATCGCTCGATAGTCCCAGATCATGGGCGCACCGATCTGATTGGCGAGCTCACTCAAGGCGTCGCTCGCCAGCATCTCGACTTCTTGGGTCCTCAAGAACTTAAAAAGATTCGGAATCGTGTCGGCATCCTTCTTGGCGGGTTTCCAGCCAACGGGCCATGATTCCGAATCGGCGTCGGTCTTGGCAACCACAAATTCGAACTTGCCCGATTTCTTTTCTTGTGGGCGAAACACCAGCCCCAGCGGTCGTAAGATCGCCGCCAGCGCAGTACCCGTGGCCATTCCTTGTAGCTCATCACGGACCTCGCCTCCGCCGCGCAGTATCTTTTGCGAAGCGGAATCGAACCGCAAGGGGTAGGTCAGATCGGCCGACAGCTCTTCGATCGCTTTGGATGTGGGTTTGCCCTTGGTGCCATTTCGAACGATGGTCGAGAGATCCTTTTGCACCAACGCGAACTGTTCGGAAGTCAGATCAAAAGCGACCTTTTCGGCGGCCCCTTGCGGACCATGATCTTTAAGGTCCTTGATCCACGCCTTGAGCTGCTGACGTTCGTTGCGGCCGAACGCTTCGGTCGCGGAGAGTTGAATGCGGCCGTTGTTACCGAGACGACCGACTACCTTGTAAACGGGCAAGGTCTCGCTCCCGCCCGTCGAAATGCCAATCTGGTCACCGCTACGAGCGTTGCGAATGCGCGGGTTAGCAAATCCCACCTCGCTCAGCACACGCAACCATTCCTGGGGCACGGAAGGAGAAACGCGACCCGATTGGAAGATCTCGATCTCCACACGCGGATCGGCCGCGCCAGCTTCAGCGACACAGATGCCCCACAGAAGAGTTATCGATAAGCCAATCGCTGTTCTGATAGCCATCATCCACTCTGCTCCGTCTCTTTCGCGTGATGCCCCTTGGAATGGGCCGAGAACCACTTGCGGGGAAGCAAGAAACGCCGGCCATCGGGTCCGGTAGTGAACCCCCGCCCGTCGACAAGCAAATTATAGCATGTGCCGGAACGACGGCCGCAGAGATTGCCCAATTGTGCAAGCTTGACGACAACGGGCCTCGGAGAACGGGCGTGGGTGCCGGACCTGGACGATTCAGCCCGGTTGGTGTGAGGGCCGCGGCCGCCGTAGTTGAAACGGTGGCGAAATCTGTCAGAATGCGGAGATTCTAGTTACCAGACATCGAATCGCTACCAAGACACACACTCATACTCCCAGGCAAAGGAGATCGATGATGGCACGACCCGTCACCCTGTTTACCGGCCAGTGGGCCGATTTATCGCTGGAAGATCTGGCCCGCAAGGCCAGCGACTTTGGATATCAAGGACTGGAGTTGGCCTGCTGGGGCGACCACTTCGAGGTCGACAAGGCGGATGCCGACTACTGCACCGCGAAGCGCGAGCTTCTCGATCGATACGACCTCCGCTGCTACTCGATCAGTACTCATCTAGTCGGCCAAGCGGTTTGTGACGCCATCGACGAACGTCACAAAGCGATCCTGCCCGAGTACGTGTGGGGTGACGGCGATCCGGCCGGTGTCAACCAGCGCGCGGCGGAAGATGTGAAGAACACTGCCCGAGCGGCCAAGCAGTTGGGCGTGAGCGTTGTGAACGGTTTCACCGGGTCGAGTATTTGGCCGCTGCTCTATTCGTTTCCGCCGGTTCCCGAGTCGATGATCGAGGATGGCTTCAAGCAATTCGCCGATCGCTGGAATCCGATCCTGGACGTGTTTGGTGAGTGCGGCGTGCGATTCGCTCTGGAGGTTCATCCGACCGAAATCGCCTTCGATCTCTACACCGCCCAGCGCGCCCTTGAAGCGATCGATCATCGCGAAGAGTTTGGCTTTAACTTCGATCCTTCCCACTTGATTTGGCAGGGTGTCGATCCCGTGGAGTTCATCCGTGCTTTCCCGGATCGTATCTATCACGTGCACATCAAGGACGCCATCGTCACGCTCGACGGTCGCTCGGGTATCCTCACCAGCCATCTCAACTTTGGCGATCCCCGACGCGGCTGGGACTTCCGCTCGCCAGGTCGTGGCGGCGTGAACTTCGAGGAGATCATTCGAGCGCTCAACGATATTGGATACTCCGGGCCACTCTCCGTCGAATGGGAAGATTGCCGGATGGACCGAGAACACGGTGCGCGTGAAGCTTGCGAGATGGTACAGCAGCTCGACTTCCAGCCGAGCAACGTTGCCTTCGACGCAGCCTTTGCGGACTAGTGTCTTTCTCAAGTTCCAGTTTCCGCCTCATTTTCTGAGAAATCGGCGGGCGAAAGCCTACCGCCAATCCAATCCCCCTGACCCGTCGGTCCGGGGGATTTTTTTGTGTCTCACTCGGTTATTGCAAGCCCGCGGAACCTGAATCCACCTCGAATCGCTAGCGAACTGGCTCGTCCGACAGGCCAATCAGCCCGCCCGACAGACCAATCAGAAGGTACACTGGTACTAAGGAACGGATCTGAGCTGGGTCGAGGAGAGGGAGGAGATTGGCCGTTGCGAGCGACATTGGACCACCACTGGGTGACTGCCAGACTACAACATGGCAAGCGTAGCGTGCCTGCATGGCTGCGCCTGGCGGTTTTGACATGCGCCTTCTTCTTGCTAACCGCACCCAAGACCAGTTTGGGAAACGCGGACGAACCGATCGCGAACTCGCGCCTGCAGCTGAGGCAAGATTTCGCGGGCCAGCTGGAGGAATTGGCCAACTGGTGCGAGCAGCAGGGTTTGGCGGAACAGGCCGAGCAAACCCGCCACTGGTCTCTGCCAACACTGGCCGACAAACATATCATTTACAGAATTCCCTCCGCCGCCCCTGCTCTTCGACAAGATTCGACCGGCGGCGACAGCGACTCCAGCGGCATCGCCGAGTGGCATTCGCGCTTCATGTCTCTCCGCCAGCAACAAGCGGCGGCTTTGTTTGGACTGTTGTCCGACGCGGTCGAGCAAGGACACGTCGCCACCGCGTTTGAACTGATCTATGCCACGCTTCGCGAACAGCCTGATCACGCGGAGGCTCGTCGTTTGCTCGGTCACGTGCCCCACAATGGCGGTTGGTATTCGGTCGCTACAAAACGACGACTGGAAGCCGGCGAACTACGTCACGACCGTTTTGGTTGGCTACCGTCGGAGCACGTCCCGCGATACGAACAAGGAGAGCGCTTCTACCGCGGCCGTTGGATTAGCGCCGAGCGAGAGGCGAAGCTACGCGATAAGATCGCGCGAGGTTGGCGAATCGAAAGCGATCATTTTGAGATTACTACCAACGACAGTTTGGAATCGGGAGTCGCCCTGGCCGATCAACTCGAAGGCCTATACAACGCCTGGTACCAGCTGTTCGCCGCGTATCACACCACGCCTTCGAGTCTCAAGAAGCTGGTTCGCACAGGCAAGCTCCCTCGTCGTGCCACAACCCGACATAAAGTCGTCTACTTTCGCTCTCGAGAAGAATACGTACTTCAGCTAGGGAAGCGCCAGAGCGGGATCGAGCGGAGTCTCGGCATTTATCTGAATGACGATCGAACCGCCTATTTCTTTGCCGGAGAGGAGCAGGATCCCGGCACCGTGCTCCACGAAGCGACCCATCAGCTATTCCAGGAAGGCGCCGCGGCCAAACGGCGAATTGCCCAGCGGGCAAACGTCTGGATCGTCGAGGGCATTGCCTGTTACATGGAGTCGCTCCGGGCGGGATCGTCGCGATCCGGAACCGCATTTGATACCGTTGGCGGCTACGAAGTTGCGCGGCTCCCGGGGGCCCGAATTCGGCTGCTCGAACACAATTTCTATATTCAGTTTGCTGAGCTGGTTCACCTTGGAGGGACGACGCTCCGTCGTCACCCTCAGGCCGCCACGATCTACACCCAAGCGGCCGGGCAGGCAACTTTCCTGATGCACCACGGCCGCGGCCGCTATCGCGACGCGCTGGTTGAGTATCTACGTGCGGTCTACTCCGATCGAGCTGGCCCCGACACGCTGGCCAAACTCGCGGGTCGAGAATACAGCGAGTTGGACCTGGAGTATCGGCAGTTTCTGCTAGGTGCCGAGGTCAGTTCACCGGCCGAGCGGGCGGCAGCCGCCTCCGCGCGGCCTTAGCTCCAATCCGCTAACGTGCGTAACGCCGCACGCCGTTGACCCTCTCTTGGTCGGTCATTATAGTTGACCAATTACGCGGACCGCCCGGGGACTCCCGGCCGGTCTCCTGCCTATGGTGGTTGTAGCTCAGTTGGTTAGAGCACTGGATTGTGATTCCAGGGGTCGGGGGTTCGAATCCCCTCAGCCACCCTTCTTCTACCGCCCGGGAGCCGATACAGGCACGGGTTTGCTATTCGGCCTCAGACCGATCGCTGGCGCCGGCGATCGAGTGTCGCTTGATGAAGTCGATCGATCTCTGAATCACTTCCTCGGTGATCCCCATGTGCCCCGCGTCGGGATAGCGGTGAAAGACGTACGGCGCGTCAGCATTCTCAAGCGCTGCGACCATGCCGAGGACATTTTCGATCGGAACCGACACGTCGTTGTCCGCGTGTATGACGAGTAAGGGCTTCATCTCTTTGGTTACGTGATTCACCGGCGAAGCAAGTTTACGAGCTTCGATCGCGTCGCCTGTGGCCGGTGTCCAGATGTTGCCCCAGCTGAGCGTTGTTAGCTCGTAATTCGCCGCCACGCTGATGGCAGCGCGAAAGTCGTTGGCGGCATCTTTCCAGCCACCGGTTCGCGGAAACGGCCCGTCTCCCAAGGTCGCCGCCAGCGAGACCATATGGCCGCCGGCCGATTGTCCGATCAGGAAGATTCGTGAAGGATCGATGTTGTATCGATTTGCATTGGCATGAACGAAACGAATCGCGCATTGCAAGTCCTGATAACATGCCGGCACCGGTGAGCAACCGACCAATCGATAATCTATCGACATCGCGAAGAACCCTAACTCCGCCCACTGCTTGGGTACGATCGTCGAGCTATCCCGCTTGTGGCCCCCCTGCCAACGTCCGCCATGCACAGAAATGATCGCCGGCAGCCTCTGTTTCGTCTTTGGATAGGCAATATCGGCCAACAGGCCGGCGCCCGACACGCGGCCATAGACCGCATCTTCCACAACGACGACGTTTTCTTGGGTTGCCTCCTGCTCGCTCGATTTCGTCGAATCGTCGGCGACGGCTATCGCCCAGCAAGACAAACCGAGTAACAACAGAAAGACACACAAACAGCGGCGAATGGCGCGCGTCATATCATCGACCTTCATCTATCTGGGACCACCGGAATGCGTTTCTGGCAAAGAACTCACAACCCGTCCTTTGTTTCTTCAACTTGACGCCCATTATAGTGGCTGTCGGCGCCGGCGGTAAAAGCAACGAACCTCAGCGTTTCGAGCCTTGATTTGAATACGAGAACCATGTTTTCCCCAAGCATCTCGCTCGATACGTTGACCCTCAGCAAACTCACTCTAAGCTAGTAGCAGCACTCTAGATCCATCGAAATCAACTCGCAGGCTGGAAACTATGAAGTCGGCTCTCGTTGTACTCACGCTGTCGGTGATCGGTCTGTTGTGCCCTGAGGTTGGTCTGGCCGCCGAGCGCCCGCCGAATGTGGTGCTGATTTACGCCGACGATCTCGGCACCCTCGACCTGAATTGCTATGGTTCAGAGGACCTGGCAACACCGCATCTCGATGGCCTGGCCCGGCGTGGTGTTCGATTTACCCAGATGTATGCCCCTTCGGCTATCTGTTCCGCTTCTCGTGCCGGTCTGTTGACCGGTCGAGCACCGCTGCGGGCGGGAGTTCCTTCCAACGCGTCCTCTACCCAAGGGCATGCCGGGATGCCGGTCGAAGAGGTGACCATCGCCGAAGTACTCAAGTCGGCCGGCTACGCAACTGCCCACATTGGCAAGTGGCATCTCGGCTACACACCAGCGACGATGCCCCGCGGTCAAGGCTTCAACTATTCCTTCGGCCACATGGGTGGCTGCATCGACAACTATTCGCATTTCTTCTATTGGAATGGACCCAACCGTCACGATCTGTGGCGCAATGGCCAGGAGGTTTGGCACGATGGAGAGTTCTTTCCCGACTTGATGGTTCGCGAAGCCGCGTCGTTTATCGAGAACAACAAACACCAGCCTTTCTTCATCTACTGGGCGATCAATGTGCCTCACTATCCGATGCAAGGCACTGCCAAGTGGCGCGAGCACTACCGTGAGCTGTCAATGCCGCGTCGTGCGTATGCCGAGTTTGTCTCGACCATGGATGAGCGCATCGGGCAACTACTCGATGCTCTCGATCAGCAAGGACTCCGCGACAATACGCTTGTCATCTTCCAATCCGATCACGGTCACTCGACCGAATCGCGTGGTTTCTTCGGCGGGGGCAATGCCGGGCCTTATCGAGGTGCCAAAGCCTGTCTGTTCGAAGGTGGATTGCGCGTGCCGGCCATCGTCTCCCTGCCAGGGGTCGTGCCAGAAAACGAAACTCGCGATCAGCTGGCGACGGGCTGCGACTGGCTGCCGACGATTGCCGATCTGTGTGGTGCCGAGCAGCCAGCGAAGCACCTCGATGGTCGTAGCCTGCGGAAGGTCATCGCCGCTGACTCCGCCAAGTCACCACACGATTCCTTTGTCTGGCAGTTCGGCACCGGCGAAGGAGCCCAGTGGGCCGTCCGCGAGGGCGACTGGAAGTTGCTCGGAAATCCCCGAGATACCAGCGGCAAGGGAACACTCACAGAGGCCGACACTTTGTTTCTGGCCAACCTGGCAGAGGACGAAACCGAAATGACCAACCTTGCCGAGGAGCACTCACAGATCGTCAAGCGACTACAAGCCATTCACTCCAAGTGGCTCGCGGATATCCAAGCTCACGAAAGTAAGGACTAGGAATCTATCTGTGCCGGCGATGTGCGACAAAGAGCAAAGCGAATAGTCCCATCACGGCCAAGGCCATACTCGATGGTTCCGGCACCACCGATTCCAACTGAAAGCCAGCCATCCGGGTAGGGCCCGTTGTCTCTATTCTCAGACCAAATACTCCGCTGCCCAGGTCGTACGGCAACAGACTGTTGAAGATCAGGTACTCTTCGTTCTCGTCACCAGGCAATTCAACCGCAAAGGACGATCCGGTACTTTGCGAAGTGGTGCCCAAGGCATCGATGACGTCGACCGAGAAATTGGGGTTCGTCGTGTAGATCGCCAGGTTGTAGACGCCCGTCGCCGACAACGACTTGATGTCCAGAATGCCCGTTCCACCACCTGCGTACAGTTCAAGTGCTCGTGCATTGGCGTCAAGACTCCCGTTCGCATCGAACGTCAAATCGACCGTGGTCTCAATCCCGAACTCATTGTCAATATTGTTCTTGTTGACGTTGTTCAAGAAGTCGAGCCCGATCTCGTTCCAAGTCGTGCCACCTGGCGAACTGAATACGCCATCGTCCGTGTTCTGAGGTCCATCGAGTCGACCATCGATATCGACATTGATCACCGTCGCATACGATCGACCCGCCACCACGAAGAGCAAGCTCATGAAGAGGCCCAGGAGAACGCGCTTGTTAGTCGCGCGCCGCAACAGTCGACAAACAGGAACTTGATGGTGTCGTGGATATGGCATCCAAGAGTCTCCTCCGCCCCAGAAAACGGCCGAGCATCACCCGCCATGATGGAACACCCCGAGCTGAGTGTCAATCATTTCGTCGAGGTGAAGCATCCGCTGGCCTCTCCCACACATAGTGCGGATCGCGCTCTGAGCGAATAAATCTCCAGACGTCAATCGAATCGATGACCAGCGACACGAGATTGAAGCCCATCAGCAAGATCACCCACCACCACAGCGCCGGATGCGTCGCTCGATTGGGAAGATCGACGGCGAACCAAACGAGCATCGGAATCCAAAACAGGTGACCGATGCCCAGGAGTCGCACAAATCCCAGCTTTGCGTGGATGACGATCATCACCACGACTGCCGCAATGATGGCCGCCAGGGCAACCCGACCGTACCAGGTGTCGAGAAACAAGAGGGCGCCAAGATTCACTAGTATCAGCAGCACGGCCCAAAACCGGGCTAGCGGCCGAAAACGAAACAGCACGATGCCGAGAATCTCAAGCGAGCGGATGGCATCCCCCTCTCAACCGATGGCATCCGCGCCGTCCGCCAGAAGCAACCTGACGTTAGTCTTCCGTTCCCACGGGACCAAACACGGCGCCCCGACCGCCACCGAACTGCACACCCCAACCTTTGCTTCCGTTGACGCGAAAACCTTGGCCACCGCCAAACTGAACGCGAGTGCCGTGATCGCCGTCGACTCGGAATCCTTGCAGTCCGCCGAACTGAGCCCCAGCTCCGCCCGCTCCGCGGATGTTCAATCCTTCACCGCCCCCGATGCGAACTGGCGAGTCGGCTTGCGCCGCGTAGTGATAGGGAGCGAATCCATAGTCTGCCGTCCCTTGGGCGTGCGCCGCTGGCGGTGCCATAGCGACTCGCTGAGCCGTCGGGCTCGTGACGGCCGCCTGGTCACGCCGACGGCCAAATCGTCCGCGTCGCGAGCGCCGACGACGTGGCTCCTCGACGTCGGGAGTGCCCGCCGCTTGAGGAGTCAGGTTCGGCACGTTGATGTCCAGCGGCAACGGATTCGATCCTGACTGGACCTTCGATCCTTGGGACGGAACGCGAACCGACTGCTTTGTCGACGGCGAGGTCGATCGCACCACGACGCTCTTACGCTGCTGGCCTGCTTCGGCTTGAGGAGCCGACTTCTTGACTTCGGCCACACGAGCCGGCGTCGAGCGACGGAGTAGTACCGACCCCCGCGTGGAATCGACCTTTGCCCCGGCCAAGGCTTCACGCTCGGGCACCAACGTCCAGATCGCGGTAGCGACCATGGCGATGGCAGCCAGTCCGGAAACCGACAGCAGGCAACGAGACTTTTGCCCCGGGCGAAGTGAAGTGAACTTCATGGTCCGATTCCTTTTCGTTGAGAAGAAGCCTTTGACGCCGCGCGTCGAGCGGACTTCGTGTCTGTCTTGCTACTTCTAGGTATCGGCCAGGCTGCTAGCGGGCCGCCAAGTGGCGGAGTTTTTCGCGTAAATCCCCCGAATTCGCGGTGAACGCCAAAGAATTCCAAACCGTTTTCAACGAACAACTTACGCCAAAGCGAATAATCGGCCCCCCGCGACGTAAGTCGTTGCGCCGCTAGGGCTCTCAATTCTTTGCCAGCGCGTCCAAAGCAAGGCCAAACAATTCGCCTCGCCGGAACCTTCCGACATGATCGTTATCGTTTACCAAATTGCCATCCCTGAAAGAGCAGATGTGTGACAGCGTTGACGAGTGGTCCTCTTGTCGTGGGGCGATCTCCTCACCGCACCTCCTGCGGGCACCCGCTTCAATTCGTGCCCCTCACACGCGACTGTGTAATCCTTCACAGCTGGCACGCATTATAGCGAATACTGTTCAAATGTTAATATATCGAAATCGTCCACTTGCGCGAGGAGTTCGCCAGGCACAGCCTGACCTGCTGGTGCTGATTCTGTGGTCAACTCGGAAAGAGCAGTCGTCGATCTAGAACGGGTTGTCATTGTGCGCGAACGCTGAGGCCATTCAGTGAAGTGGATCGATTTCTGATGTCCGGTGCATCGACGCCACTACCAAAGGCTGGCCCATTTGATCGGCCGTTGGGCCAGAGATATACTGACGGGAGCTCGGGTCTCGTGCTTGGTTGAAAAGGAGAAAACGAGCAGCGTGGCAACGCTCTTGCCTAGGGCAGAATGGAGATACAGTGAGCAATGGACAATTAGATTGCCGCTACTGTAGCAATGAGTTCCCCGACACCAGGACCAACTGCCCGCATTGCGGTCAGCCTCTGATCTTTCCAAATGTCACTAGGGCAGAATTAGAAACGGAACGACAGAAGCTCAAGGACAAGTTCGAAGCCGCAAGTAACGACTGTCTTACGAACGGGACCGAGGATCCGTTCAATGAACTTCTCATGGCAACATCAAGCTCGCATGCCTTGTTTGCTTGTCCGTTACTCAAGCTTCACCAACTTGTAGCGAGCGGCACAGACATTTTCGCCACATACTATCAGCTCGAAGAACTGCGACTTCGAGTTTCAAAGCCGGCGAATCTAGACTGGCAGAAATTGAGGCCGCAAGCGGAAATCGAATTATTAGGTTCTGACCAGCACATAAAACAACTCCACTACGCTTGCTTGTCTTTGGATTGGCAAAGCCTTTCCAATTATGGCGATTGTGTCGTCCAGCTGTCCGATTCGATGATCGAGCATCGAGCGTCTTGTTTTGACGGAAATACCGCGGTTATTTTCTTCAACGAACGTGGATTTGAAAATCACTTGCGTTCTAGCTGGACGGAAAGGGGTAAACTATGCTGTATAGTACTGGCAGATCAGCTTACAAAGGACACTAAACCCACCGAGTTTCCTGACCTACTGGTCGTGAACAAGGGCGATTCGACCGACGACGAATTCGTGGAAGTACACATATTCGGGCCCATGACGGTGCGAACATTTGCCGAGGTAAGATTCAATACGGCTACGCATGGTCGTCGGGAAGACGTGTACCGTGAAGCCATAATCGAGAAGCTCAAAGCAGCTTCTGTGACCTACACCACAACGTAGCTTTCCCATGGCTAAGCCAGCACCAGCACTCGGCGTTGTATCACCGCGTGATCACATGATCGCAACGGTTGAGCTTGACCGTAGCGGTGGCGAAATGCACGTAGCAACAGATCCGGACGGCAGACGCCACCTGCTTGCCGACTACCTCTCGCGGCATCGTCCTGCCGCTTTAACTCAAGGTCCGCCCGAAGATTTCGCGAAAGAACTTAGTCTCGCCCAAGGCCAAAGTCAAACCTTGGATTTTGCTCTGATGCTGTTCGATCCGCAGTTATCAGAAAAGCTAAAGCAACGAGTGGCGACGGAACTGGACGATTTGCTTCAATCCGAAGGCAACCGCGAGCACGCACTCGACGTGATTCTAAGTCACCCGCTCTCTGAACGGGCAGATACCGCGACTGCATTGTCATCAACAGTCTCGCGCCGGAGTGCTCGTACTCATGACTTCGTGAATTGCATTGTCGAATCTCAAGAAAGAAGCCAATTAGTCTTGAATTCGTGGCTCACGATCTCATCCAACACGATAGTGCAACAAATCGGAGCAGAAATCGTTCGGGGAAGTCTTATCAATGGCGGGGTGATTCGACGCCTCGTCCTCGAAGGTAAGACGCAAGCTGATGTGAAACAGATGGGCGGGAGCGTTGCCATTGCAGCCGGGCAGAACGTAGCGAGGATCGTGACGTTACTCATGAACGAATATCGTGAGAAACTTCCCGTTGGGAAACGCGAAAACACACTCCTGCACCTAGAGCGATTGTCTTCCGAGGACCACAACCAACCCGACGCACTGGATGCGGAAAGCCACAGGTCCGCGTCAATCAGGCAGAAACAAGCTGTCCGGGAAGTCGAGGAAATTGCAAGACTCTATGTCAACGGGGACGATGCAAAGGCGGCGAAGTTCAAGGATGAGCTGATTGCTCGGCAATCCGAAGAAATAGACCGATCGTTCTTGGTCAAGTCGCTTTGCAACATTGCATCAAGATGTTCGTCGGGCGGGAGGCCAGACATCGCTGCCGAGTGCCTAGCGTTTGCAGCGGATAATCCGCAAGGCTGCGATTACCGTCTATTTGTCCAAATGGGCGATCTCTTCAAGGAATTGCACAAGTACGAAGCTGCAACCGACTGCTTGCACAAGGCCGAGGAACATGCGGCAAACGTCGAGGAGCTAAATGGTGTAAATCGTGAGCTCGCGCGTTTATTGACGGCTCGCGGGGACTACCCAGCCGCACTGGAATCATTCGAGAAACTGTCGGACATAGACACATCCTTGAGATCAAGGACATCGATGGCGACAGTGCTTCGGAAAATGGGGCGGCTAGATGAATCCCGGTTAATCTTCGAGTCGGTTGCAACATGGCCGCCAAAGGGCTCGATGATAATACATCATCAGGCGTTAGCCGGTTTAGCGGAGGTGAATCGTCAAACAGGACAGTACTACAAGGCAATAAGGAAATACGATTGGTTGGCTGGTCTACCGGATCTCAACCAGCGATCGACTAAAGTCTATCGGTCTGCCTTATGCTCGCTCTACAAACTTACGGGTCAGCTTTTGAAGTCAGAATCTAACCTGCGTGATTTGCTAAGCGACCATCCATTTGATTCACCAATTCAACTAGAGCTAGCTAACGTGCTCCACCTGCAGGGCAAGACTGAAGCGGCCAACGAATTCTTCCAGAATTCGCAACGTTATTTTTTACAGACAGAGGTTCTTGCGGCGAAGTTATACGCGGCAGCAATGGGAGTGCCATTTGAACCGAACACCGATTCTAGACAATTGGGAATTCTACCTGAGTTCGAGGGGCTCCACTCATGTCATTCTGCGATGCAAAAGATCCTGAGCGAAGATTTTGAAGGAGTGTTGAAGCAACCAGGCATCAAGCATGTGTTTCGTCTACATCGCGATTTTGAGTCCGTTTTAAGATACCATGCGAGGCGTGCTCTCGACGCAGTCACAAGTCGAGTTAGTCATGTATCTGTAAATGTAATTCGCAAGCGTGGCTTACAAGATTTGAAAGAGGCGGTGGTTGCGATCGATGATGGAGATCTCGCCGCTGCACTCGAACATGAAAAACGTCTTTGCCTGCTGGCCGCGTAGTCAACTGATCAAAGCTCAGCGGGGGCACGAACACGCAGGTTCGGTGAGATAGCCCTCGAAAACCGTTTGATCATTTTAATACACGGCAGCCCTTTCTAATGCAGCCCGCCATGGTGTTTAGCTCGGCGGCCCTGCCCATGAAGGTCATGGTGGCCACCGAGACGGACGGCGTCTTCGACAGAGTGGAGCTGTTGCCACTGGGTGTACGCCAGCCAATCTTCCCGGTAAAGACCCGTCGGGCCGTCGAGTCGGAGCACGAACGGAATGTCGACCAGTTCGGCGCGGTACCGCCTGGCGATGCCGAAGCTCGTCATCACGGCATCGGCGCCCGCCTCGGCTGCCATTCTGATCACCGCGTCAGGATTCTCCAGCCCAGGGACGACTCCGAAAGTTCGGGCATGGTCCATCGCCACAATCAGACTTCTGCCATCGGCCGCCAACAAACCCATCAATCCGCTACCTACTCCAGTTGTTTGGATCGAGGCCGAACGAACGGCTCCCGTAGGGCGACAATAGAGTCGCTGCCGGCGATCGCCAGAACCACCTGGAGAGAAACGCGGATAGCTGAAAAGGGACGGGGCATGACCCTTTCAGCCTCAGGCGCATTTCCCTTTAGCTCCCAATGCCGCAAGGACATTCTACGAGCAAAACAAAATAGCTCCCTTTACCGATTTGTTGCGTCCCATCCAGGGTTTTCTCACTCCAGAATCCAGCGAGAAGCTCGACGACTTTCTATCACCGAAGGCCGAAAGATGACACGAGAGGCGACGAAACATCCAAGGAGACAAGCGAGGCGTGCCCGCCAACATACTTAGAAGACGGGTGAAAGTGCTTGTCATCCCTTCGGTCGCACCCCATACTCAAAGTCGCGATACTCAAAGTCGCGGTCGGTTCGCACCTCGGTCAGGAGTCTGACGCGTGACAAACTCGAAGCTCGTCATCAGAGCCCAACTGCTGTTGCTCGTCGTTGCTGGCGGGGCCGTGGCGGGATGGCTGCCGGCCGACGAACCGACGAACTGGCAATCCTCCGTCGGCCAGGAGGGACCAACCGGATGGCGCTGCCATGTGATTCGAGCCGATCCGCGAGACGATGGCCCCGACGGGATCCAGCTGCACGACTGGAATGGGGATGGTCGTCTCGACGTCTTCTCCAACGCCGAGGAGGGAGCCTATAGCCGGCTCTATTTGAATCCTGGCGACGACCATATCCGCCAGCCGTGGACGGAGTCGATCGAGTTTCGGCACGGCCCCTGCGAGGACTCCGGCAGCGGCGACTTGGACAACGATGGCGACGTCGACTACATCGCCAACGGGGGTTGGGTGTACTTCAATCCGGGCGGCGCGTCGCTACATGAAGCCAGCCACTGGAAACGGATGACGCTCTTCGACGAGGAACGCCGGGTGCCGACCGTGGCCGATGTCGATGGAGATGGGCTTCACGATCTGATCGTCGGCGCCCAAGAATGGTACAAGCAGCCGAAGACCAACAAACACGACGCCACCGCCTGGCAGCGATTCGTCATTGGCGACAACCACTGGCCGATGAATTGCATCCTGACCGATGTTGACCGCGACGGCGATACCGATATGGTCGTCTCCGACCGAGGAGTAGACATCTGCTGGTATGTGAACCCCGGTCCGAAGGCGGTCACCCGTCCCTGGCAACGGAAGACGATTCACAAACACAACGAAGCGATGTTCATGGCGGTGGCCGATGTGAACGACGACGGAAACGAAGACTTTGTCATCGCCGGAGGCTATCTCGGTGAGTATGCCAGACGGTTGATCGTCTTGCTCCGCACCAACCAGCAAGGCGATCCCACGTTTCAAGAAATCGTGATCGATCAACCGAGCGGGAACTTTCCCAAGGGGGTGGCCGTATTCGACATCGACGGCGATCCGCGGCGAGACGAGATTGTGGTGATTCCCCAGAGCGGCGATCTGTGGACTGCCAGCTACGAAGGTGATGCCATGAACGCCGACCTTTGGAAAGCAGAGCCGATTGTCATTCCGGGTGCGGCATCGCGAAAGAAGATGGACAATGTCTATCCTGGCGATCTCGACGGAGATGGGGATATCGACATCCTGACCACCGAGGAGAACGGAGGCTGGGGGGTGATTTGGTTCGAGAATCCTGCGCAGCAGAAACAACGATGATGGAGTTGTCGATCATGTCCCCATCGAACTTGCGGCGGATCGGGGCGCTGGTGAGTTGCTCGCTGGCGTGGACCCTCTTTTCGCTGACCGGCTGTATGCCGAGCCCCCTGCAGGGAGAGCCGGCCGACAAGCAACCCGCGAACGCCACCGCCGATTCGACGCTTCGCTGTGGAGCGGCCGAAACGGTGATCACTCAAGTTAAAGACCGCCCGGAGGTTTACCTCGACCTCTATGCCCGGGCGCTGGTCGTGGCCGAAGGCCCGCGACGCTTGGCGATTGTGACGGCGGATATGGGGACGTTCAGTTACGAGTACTGCGATCGCCTGGTGGAGGCGATTGCGCAGGCTACGGAAATCGATTCTGAGAACGTGCTAATTTGTGCCAGCCAGACGCACAACGCGCCCGGCGTCGACGGACGGAAGATGTCTGAAGAGTCGAGTGAGTGGCTCGTCGGTGCGATGGTCGAGCTGGTCAAGACTGCCAGCGATAATCTGCAACCGGCGACGCTTCGCTATAGCCGCTCCCCAGCCCAGATCGGCTACAACCGGCGGCTGATGCGGAACGGTCGAATCGAAATGGCACCCAATCCTGACGGAGCGATTGTGCCCTGGGTCGATGTGCTGGCCGCCTACGATCAAGACGGAAAGCGCATCGGCGTGATGTTCTCGCACGCCGCCCACCCGGTCATCGTGCATAATTCCAGCAAGGCGATCGGTCCCGACTTTCCCGGTTATGCAGTCAACCATCTGCGAAAATTGTTGACGACTAAGGGCGAACCCGAGGGGGTGTTTCTGTTCACACAGGCTTGTTGCGGCAATATCAACGGCTATCCACTGCGAGGTGGCATCGCCGCCTGTGACGCGGCCGGTCTGTCGCTGGCCTTCTCGGTAACCGGCGCGCTGGCCAAGGAGTGGGTTGTTTCACCGGGGCTGCTGAGAACTCGCTCACTGACGTTGCAGCTTCCGCTGCAAGATCCCCCTTCGGTCGCCGAATGTGAGAAGCGATTGGCGGAGCAGCCGGAGAATCGTCGTTATCAGGCGTTGTTGGAGGCCGCCAAGCGTGGCCAGCCGCGGTTCCTACGTTTCCCGATGCGGGCGGTCGCTCTGGGAGACGAGCTCTGCATTGTCACGTTCGGCGCGGAGATGTTTGCCGAGTATCAGCTGTTTGTGGAACAGGTGTCGCCGTTTGCGAACAACTTCGTGCTGATTCATGTCAACGGAATCGGCCCTTACGTGGCCACGAAGCAGGACTACGAGCTGGGCACGGCCGGCGGCTACGAGGCGTGGGGATTCATGGCCAACCGACCTCCCTGGATGCCGCTGAAACCGGAGGCGGAAAAACAAGTTCAAGAGGGCCTTGTCCAGCTGCTCTCGGAGCTGAAGGCCGCCTCGGAATAAGGCCTATCTGCCGACGTTTACAACCGATTCGGGCAACTCCGCGGTTGGGCCGCGTGGCAAACCGGGCCCTGCCGGTTAAGATGGAGTGTCCCATCTTTCCTCAAGTCCGAGCATTATGACCCGCCCTTGTTCTCAACCGGTTCGACTCTTCGCCGCGCTGGTGTTGTTGGGGTTTGGCCTGCTTGTGGGTGGCGGCTGTTCCGATGAGCCCCGCCCCGACGCGAAGCGATTTGGCGCCGCGGGCGCAACCGGCGACGTCAAGAACATCGTGCTGATCAGCATCGATACCTGCCGGGCCGATCACCTCAGCGCGTACGGCTACGATCGACCAACGTCACCCAACATCGACGCGGTGGCCTCCGATGGCGTGTTGTTCACCAGGGCTCAAAGCACCAACCCGATCACCCTGCCGGCACATAGTTCGATGATGACTGGCGTGATGCCGCCCGTGCATGGAGTGCGCGACAACTACGATTACAAATTGGGCGACTCGCAGTTGACCCTGGCCGAAGTTCTCCAGGAGCAGGGCTACCAAACGGCGGCCTTCATCGGGGCTTTTCCGCTGGCCGGCAAGTTCGGACTCAATCAGGGCTTCGACGTCTACGACGACCAACTCGCGCCGCGCGGTCAGCGCAAGGGACCGGAGACGTTGGAGCGCTCGGCCGACAAGGTCAATGAGGCGGCCTTCTCCTGGCTGGAAAAACACCACCAGGATCCGTTCTTTCTGTTCGTGCATTACTTCGATCCCCATGCTCCCTATCGGCCCGCTGGAGAATTCGCGGAGCGCTACTCGAACAATCCGTACGCGGGCGAAATCGCCTATACCGACGATCGGCTCGGCTTGCTGATGGAAAAGTTGGAGGCGCTGGGCGTTTACGATTCAGCCCTGATCATCATCACCTCCGATCATGGCGAGAGCCTGGGCGAGCATGGCGAGGACACGCACAGTTACTTCACCTATCAGAGTACGATCCATGTGCCGCTGGTGATCAAGGCGCCCGGCAATCGCCGTGGTACCCAAGTCGCCGACCCGGTGAGTGTGATCGATATTGCGCCGACCGTGCTGACTTCCGTCGGCATCGAGGTGCCGGGGCGCGTGCAGGGACTCTCGCTGTTGCCGTATCTGGCCGGAGCACAGCCGGCCGATACGAATCGTCCCATCTACAGCGAGTCGCTGGTGCCAACGATGCTCGGATGTTCGCCGCTGCGTGGGCTGGTGCACGATCGCTGGCAGTACATCTGGTCGTCCAATTCGGAACTGTATGACCTGAACGCCGACCCCCAGCAACTCGACAACGTCATCGACGATTATCCCCAGGAGGCGAACGACCTTCACGCCCAGCTGGTGGAAGTGTTGTCCACCAGTAGCCAGGCGGGAGACAACACGCAAACATTGGACGACGACGCCCGCGCGGCCCTGCAATCGCTCAGCTATTTGGGTGGCAGTATCGACGAATCGCTCGAGATCGACGACAACATGCGGGACCCGAAAGACTTGATCAGCCACTATCAAGGACTGATGGAGGCGGAAGGTTACATCGGCCGGGGTAATCTCGACGAGGCTCGCCGACTGTGTGAGATTCTGCTGCGCAGCGAGCCGGAAGTGTTTCGCGCCCATCAGATTCTCGCCAAGATTGCCAAAGCCCAGGATCGCTCGGACGACGCGATCGTGCATTTCTCCAAGGCCATTGAGGTCGCCGTGAAACAACAGGGGCAGGAACCAGCGAACCGGATGAATTACGACGTGGCGGACGCTTATACGGTGTTGGGCGAGCTGTATTATCATCGCGGTGACTACGAGTTGGCGCGCCGCACGTTTGAACAGGGCATCGAAGACTTTCCCAGCTATGTCCGCCTGAGAGCGCAGTTCGGCGGCACCTTGATCGAAATAGCCACCAAGGCCGAGTCGCCCGAAGCGAAGGCGCGTCTGCTCGACGAAGCCAAGACGGTGTTGGGCCGCGCTCTGGAAGAGGATCCCCGCCATGCCGATGCGCACAACAATCTCGGGTACGCTCACTTTGTCGCGGAAGAACTCGATCTGGCAAGAAAGCACATCCAAGAAGCGCTGCTGTGGAATCCAGATCACACCGCGGCCAGGAATAATCTCGTTCGCATTCAGTCGTATCGCGCCCCGGAGAACAAGGCTTCCGGCGACTGATCCGGCCCGCCATAAACGTGACCGGGCCACGCCGCCAAGGGCGTTTTCTTCTTCGATTGACGACTCTCTCCCAGCCTGCGAACGTTGACCGGCGCTGGCTTCCGTCGATATACTCAGGCTCTAGGCCGGCGCCGTTTTTCGGGTGTTACTCGTTCGCTCTCCTGCTGTTGTCTGTTCACACGATGCCTTGTTCACACTGTTTTGCCGCGCGACGAGTCTACCCGAGATGGCTGGCGAATCTCGGTTGGCGAGGGACTCGACTGGCGAGTTCGCTGACGCTGCTAACGGCTTTCGTGTTGGGTAGCGCGCCGTGGGCCGCGGCCGAACAGGACGATCTTCCGGCAGCGGCGGATGATGCGGCCCTGCGGGCGGAAAAGATTCAGTTCTTTGAAGCGCACGTCCGTCCCGTGTTGGTCAACCATTGCACCGAATGCCACGGTGGCGAGCTACAAGAAAACGGACTGCGGCTCGATTCGCGCGCCGCGATCATCAAAGGGGGAACGCGCGGCGCGGCCCTGTTGCCGGGCGATGCCGAGCAAAGTCTGCTGTTGCACGCCGTGCGTCACGCCGACGAAGAACTGGCGATGCCCCCGGAGGAGGAACCACTCTCCGAAGAAGCCCAGTTAGCGCTGGCCCGCTGGATCAACGACGGTGCGCATTGGCCTGAGGAAGACACCGCGGCGCTCGCCTCGACGCCTATGGAGCGGATCGACCAACTGCGCGAAGAACATTGGGCCTTTCGACCGATTGGAAACCCAACCCCGCCGGCGGTTCCCCGGGGGGCGACCGACCATGGCGATTGGAGCCGGAACGAGATCGATCGTTTTGTGCTGGCGCGGCTCGCCGAAGTTGATTTTTCACCTTCGCCGCGTGCCGATCGTCGCACACTGATTCGCCGCGCCTATTTCGATCTGGTTGGCCTGCCTCCCGCTTACGAACAAGTCGAGGCCTTTGTCGCCGATCGGTCGCCCGACGCCTACGAGCGGTTGATCGATCGATTGCTGGCCATGCCCGAGTATGGTCAACGATGGGGGCGACATTGGCTCGACGTGGCTCGATACAGCGACACCAAGGGCTACGTTCGCATGAACGATTACGATCCACGCTACCCCTTTGCGTGGACCTATCGCGACTATGTCGTGAGAGCCTTCAACGAAGACATTCCGTACGACGAGTTCTTGTTGCAGCAGCTGGCCGCCGATCGACTGGAGCTTTCTGAAGACGAGCAATGGAAGCTGGCCGGACTCGGCTTCATGAACGTCGGTCGTCGGTTCTTCAATCATTCCCATCGCATTCTGCCGGAGCGAATCGATCTCGTGAGTCGCGGACTGCTCGGCATGACGATGATGTGCGCGCAGTGTCACGACCACAAGTACGACCCGCTCTCGGTGCAGGACTATTATGCCCTGTACGGAGTGCTCGACAGTTCCCGGGAGCCGGGCGTGGCCGAGATGCCTCTGCTCGACTCCCCTGCCGACGAAGGCGACCCGCGCTTTCAAGAGTACGCGAAGGAATTTTCCCAGCGGCTACAAGCTCGCGACAAGAAACTGGCGGAATTGCGCGATGAGATCAACCGCGAACTGCGCGCCCGCGCGGCCGACTACTTGGGGCAGGTGGTACGCGGCGACCTGCGTCGTGGCGAGGCCCTGGCGGGCAAGAAAAACAATGCGGCCACTGCGACCACTCGCGGACCGTTGCGTCAGCAGCCGGGCGATGAACTCGGTGGCGTAAGCCGTTGGCGACAACTGATGGAAGCGCGCGCAAAGCGCTACGGTAAGGACGCGTCGGCCGATCCAATCTTTGGCCTTTGGCGACAACTGAGTGAATTGCCGGAAGAAACCTTCGCCGCCGCGGCCCCTGCGATTGTCAACGAGGCCGCAGGCGCGAATCGACTTGTTCAGGCGGAGCTCACGAAGGCATCGCCCCAATCGATGGTCGACGTGGCACGGGCCATCGGCCGGGTCATCGAAGAGGTGCACGGCCGCTGGGTTACCTTGCAAGAAGTCGATCCTGGCGACGCCGGCTTTGAAGACGCGGCCAGCGAAGAAATCCGCAGACTACTGACAGCGACAGACTCTCCGCTGACGGTAACCGATGACCGTCAGGCTCGTCGACTCTACACTCGGGCCGATTTCACGGAGTATCACAAGACGAACGAAGCGCTCGAAGAGACGGTGCGGCGCTACATCGATGTCGCTCCCCCGCGGGCCATGACGATGTTTGACGACGAACATCCGCAGGATGCCGCGGTGCACCTCCGCGGCGATCACCAACGACCGGGTGAGATCGTGCCGAGGAGATTTCTGGAAGTCCTGGAAACAACCGTCGGCAGTGGCAGCCCGGCCGGCGGCAGCGGGCGACTCGAAATGGCTCGGGCAATTGTTCATCCGAACAATCCGCTAACCGCGCGGGTGATGGTCAATCGCATCTGGGGCTGGCACTTTGGCCGCGGTCTGGTAGCGACGCCCAGCGACTTCGGCACGCGAGGCAGTCCCCCCAGCCATCCGCAATTACTCGACTACCTGTCGCGGCGATTCATCGACGAGGGTTGGTCAATGAAGAAGCTGCACCGGCTGATCATGACCAGCGCCACCTATCAACAGGCGGCCGACGACCGGGAAGCCTGTCGCGAGGTTGATCCGCTGAATATTCATCTGTGGCGCATGAATCGGCGGCGTTTGGAATTCGAGCCGATGCGAGATGCCATGCTGGCGGTCAGCGACGAACTCGACACACAGGTTGGCGGCTTGCCATTTCAGGACATCAACCTCGGTCGAAGAAGCGTCTATTACTACATCAATCGACGGCGGATGAACGAGACGTTGCCAACGTTTGACGTGGCGGCCCCCGACGCCTCCCTGGCGCGCCGCGACCAGACGACGGTTCCCCAGCAGGCGCTCTATCTGATGAACAGCGGTTTCACCTCGCGACGCGCCCGCAAATTGATCGAGCGACTCGACAAGATCGACAATGGTGATGCGAAAGCCGATCTCAGCGGACGAATCGAGCAACTTTATCGCTGGGTCTATGGTCGGCTGCCCGAGCCGGACGAGTTGACCATCGGCCGGGCGTTTGTCAGCGGTGTTGCCGGAGTTCGTTCTGAGCCGGAACCGCTCGCCGCGCGTCAGCAGTGTTGGCAATATGGTTATGGACATTTCGACCTGAAGACCAAACGCGTGATGTCATTTCACAGGTTGCCACACTTCAACGGAGAGCGATGGCAGGAGGGGCCGGACAGCGCCGAGACAACCAGTGAGACGGCCTATTTCACCAGCGACTCGGCCCGCGCGGGTCGCGATGAACAGCACGCGGCGATTCTGCGGTTTACGCCCTCGACCGGAGCGGGGCTCTATTTGTTCAAAGGTCAGATCAAGCCCGACACCAATACTCGCATCGGCGACGGCTTCGACATCTATGTGTTAACCGGCCAGGGTGGACTTCAGAAGCAATTCGCCGTCGACGGAAACAAGACGTTTGAGCTCCGCGCCGAGGAGATTCAATTGGCGAAGGGAGATCATATCGACATGGTGGTGCATTGTCGCAGCTCCAATCGATTTGACGACTTCAAGATCGCGCCGGTGGTCTGGCATATCGAACGGACCGAGAGCGGCGGCCTGCGAGGACTGACCAACTGGCAGGGAGTCGACGACTTTGAGCGGGCCGTGCCCCACTGGGTCACTCCGCTCAACATCTGGGAACAGTATGCCCAGGCGCTGTTGATCAGTAATGAGTTTATGTTCGTCGACTGATTGTGGTACCATGAAGGTGGATCGAAGCAGACTCTTCGACCGGACACTTCCGCTCTTCGCAATACGAGATCGTCTGCGGACGGATAGCAACGCGACACAGAACAGATCATGCGACACGATCGACTAACACGACGCGAAGCCCTGCAACAATGCGGGATGGGTCTGGGCATGCTCGGGCTCGGCAGTGTGCTAGCGCAGGAAGGCCTGTTGGCGGACGAGCCGCGGGCACTGAGCCCGATGGCGGTTCGCCCTCCTCACTTTGCTCCCAAGGCGAAGCACATCATCCACATCTTTCTGAACGGCGGGCTGTCGCAGGTCGATACCTTCGACCACAAGCCGCTGCTGGCCAAGTATCACAAGAAGTTGATCCCGGGCGTGAAAGATGGACGGGCCGATTCGGTGGGACCGGGTCTCGCCTCGCCATTCAAGTTTCAGCAGTACGGCAGTAACGGCCTCTATATCAGCGACATGTTTCGCCGGACGGGTGAGATGATCGATGAGGTCTGCGTCGTCAATTCGATGCATACCGACTCTGAAGAACACCGCATGGCGCGGTCGCTGATGCACTGCGGCTCGACGACGCAAGAGATCACGCCGTCGATGGGCTCCTGGCTCACCTACGGTTTGGGCACGGAGAATCAGAACCTGCCTGGCTACGTGGTGCTCTGTCCGTGCGACGGGGAACAGCCCGAGTTTGGAAACGTTGGCTGGCGATCGGGCTTTCTGCCGCCCATCTATCAAGGCACCTACATCGACACAATCGAGACCGACAACGTCGAGCGGCTGATTCGCAACGTGCACAATCCACTGATGAGCCGGGCCGAGCAAGAGCGGCAGTTCGAGTTATTGCAGGAGTTGAATCGGCGTCATCAGCAGGATCGCTCGGGAGATGCGGAACTCGAAGCACGAATCGCCTCGTACGAAATGGCGTTTCGGATGCAGACCGAAGCGACCGACGCCTTTGACCTATCGCAAGAACCGCAGAAGGTTCGCGACATGTACGGTACGCACAAGCCAGCCCAGCAGCTGTTGTTGGCGCGACGACTGATCGAGCGCGGCGTCCGTTTTGTACAAGCTTGGACGTATCCGGGCCAGCCTTTCGATAATCATGAGGAGCTGGAACACTCGCTCTCCTCGGTCGCCAAACAAGTCGACCAAGGCTTTGCGGCCTTGGTCAAGGACCTCAAACGGGTCGGTCTGTTCGACGAAACTCTGATCGTGATGTGTGGCGAATTCGGCCGCTTGCCGACATCACAGATTCTCGAAGAGGGAAAGATCGCCAAGGGTCGCAATCACAATCCGCGGGCATTCAACGTGATCCTGGCTGGCGGAGGCGTGAAGGCGGGGGTGGTGCACGGAGCGACCGACGACTTCAGCTACGAAGCGGTGGAGGATCGTGTCCATGTCCACGATCTGCAGGCCACGATCTTGCATCTGATGGGATTGGATCACAAGCGGCTCACCTATCGACACGCCGGCCGTGATTTCCGTCTGACGGACGTGCATGGCGAAGTTGTGCACGATATCCTGGCCTAGTCGCAAGCCATGGCAACTTCATGGCAACTTGTCGTCACTCTGGCGACAGTTTCGCATGTCGCCCGCCGGGGTTTTTTTGGCCTTGGAGTCTCATTCGAGGCTCTGTACAGTGTCCTCCCCTCCCCGTCCGCCCTGCACCCGGTGCAGGCAGAAATGGCTTGACCCATCGAGCTAGGGGGCGGATAATGAACCCGTTGTTCGAGTGGAGAATATCCCTCTCGATCGTGGGCGGAGAAGCGTGGCAACGATTGATATTCCATAAAAGTCTTTGTGAGGGGGTGGATGATGCGCTGGTCGCTCTTGCTGTTGCTTATTTGGGGCCTTTTCTCTTTCAGCTCGATCTCCGCGGCCTCCGAAACTCGTGAGTGGCGGAGTGGAAGGCACACCGTCAGCGCCAAGTTCGTCCGTTTCGAGGACGACAAGGTCGTGCTCTTTAGTGAGACCAAGCAAAAAGAGTACAAGATTCTGATCTCGAAGCTGAGTCCTCAAGATCAGGAGCATCTGAGACATCTGCGAATCGACCTGGGCGAAAAGGAAAAAGCGGCGGAAGAAAACGCCAATCCGCTCGGTCCCAACAGTGACCAGGCAGGCGAGGACGAGGAGACCACGGCGGACGAGGAAGAGTCTTCGTCCGGCGACTCTTCCGAGTGGGATGGCCCGATTCCGGCAGCCGAAGAAGAGCCGGAACTTGATCCCAATAAGATGCTCTTCTTGGGCGACACGGGCCTTGTGTTGCCAACCGATCCGGCCCAGTGGCTCAATACGAAGGTTCCTCTGACAAATGGAGCAATTGGCAACAAGGGTCTGGTCTTCGTCTTTTTCGATGAGGCGATTCGCAGGAAGTATCCGCGCATTTGGCCAGCCTGGCTCAAGGCGGCTGAAAAATTCAAGGGCAAGCCGGTGCTGTTTATTGCAGTCGTATCGGGTGAGGAGCGGTCCGCCGTCCAAGCGACCATTCAGAGTTACAGCATCCCCTGGCCGACGATCGCCGATACCGACCGTACCTTTGAACGACACTGCAATCTGTCAGGAATCGATGTCGTTTATCCCTACGCCTTTCGGGTCGTCGACGGAAACGGAGAGTTCGCGACGCAGAGGGGTGTTTATGAGCTGACCGCGGTTGGCAAGAGAGCTAGTCTCGGTGCCAAGTGGCGAGTGAACCCCAAGGGTTTACCCAAGAATCTCAAGACGGCTTGGAAACACATCGAATATGGTCGGTTTAAGGAGGCGGCGGCGGACGTCTCCAAGGCGGCGAACTCCAAGAAATCGACAACCAGACGAGCCGGCGAGAAACTCGATAAACCTATCGCGGAGCACATCAACAAACTCATCAACGACGCGCGTCGTAATGAGAGAGATGGTGAAAAGTTCGCGGCCTATCGGATCTTTAGTGGACTCGTCGAAGATTTTAAGAGGTACCATCTCGACGAACGAGTCGCGAAGTCAGCCAAGCGATTGGCCAAGGATCCCGATCTGGTCGAAGAGATTGAAGCCTGGAAGGAATACCTGGCGGCCAAGAAGTTGACCGCCCGATCGAGCGGCCGACGGCGGGCGATTATCAAGCTGGAGAAAGTGATCGACGCTTATCCCGATAGCGCCGCTGCCGCGGAAGCCGAGACATTGATCGGCAAACTCGACAAGTAGATCGATCCCGTCGAGTCCGCCTCACTCTCGCGCATCCAGGGTCGCCAGGTGCCCATCTGGCTTCGCCAGTGCCGGAGCCTTTCTCATGGACGCCGGGTACCACGGTTGGCTTGTCCAACCGTGCCGATGTGCGACGCCACGTTCGCCGTCTTCTTCCCTCGCTGACGCAAGCAACTGGTGAACGACGATACGGTCCGCGCTCTGGCGGAACTCTACCGCCCCATGGCCGTGAGAACCGGCTGTTCACGCTATCACCGCCCGCGCTGAACCCGGCCCCGGGCGTGCTAGCTATCCTCGGACGGGGCGATGTTGGCGTGATCGAGCGCTTGGCCGGTCGTTAAGCCTTGCCGACTGGGCAAGCGCTGGCGACTCACCGGCTCATGCTGGTCGTGAGGAAACGAGTGGTCGAATCATATCTAGGACGACCACCCGAATCGTCCTTCGCCGCGACTCCCTTCCCTTCGGTCACGTCTTCGTCCGACACATCTCCCCTCGGCTCCATACCCGACGCTTCGGCCATCGGCCGAAAGGATATCGCTCATGCGGCTCTTCACGCTTGCCCTGCTGACGCTCCTGTTCGGTCTCGTTGCGATCGCGGCACCCACGGCCCACGCCCAAACGTTTGGCGTGGAACTCCACAATACGCTGATGCCGGCCTCCGGCGGCATGGCGGGTACCAGTATCGCGCGACCGCAGGACTTGCAGTCGGCGCTGCACGGCAATCCAGCCACAATCGCCCAGTTTCGTGGTACCCAATTCTCGTTTGGCGGGGGTTGGGTGGAGCCGACACTCAATATGAACCACACCGGTAATAATGTGCTGCCGGGCATTACGCCCTACAGTGCCAAATCGGAAGCCGAAGGGACGACGCTCGGCAACATCGGCGTGACCCAAGACCTCCGCGCCCTGGGAAAACCAATAACCGTCGGAGTCGGACTCATCTCGGCCTCCGGAGCCGGACTTAGCTATCGAGATGTGGCGGCCAGTAACGGTACGACCGCACTGTTTCAGGTGTTGCAGATGACCGGCGGGGCCGGCATGGACCTGAACGATCGTCTTTCGGTCGGGGCCTCGGTGATGATGGGCATCGCTACGCTCGACGGGCCATTCAACGGATTGACGGCTGCCGCCGCCGATTATGCGCTGCGCGCTAATCTTGGTATGTCCTACGATTTGGGCTGCAACACCACGCTGGGTGCTTACTGGCAAACGGAACAGAGCTTCAACTTCGACGACGCCATTCGGCTCCAGGTGGGTACCGGCCCGATCACCTATTCGACCACGCGGGACATGAATCTGGGGCTGCCGAACAATTTTGGCTTCGGCCTTGCCAACGACGGGCTGATGGATGGCCGGCTGCTGCTGGCCTTCGATGTGCTCTACAAACAGTGGGACGATACCGATCTATTCGGGGCGCTGTACACCAACCAATGGGTTTTCCAATGCGGTGGTCAATACGAACTCAACGACCGCATTCGGCTCCGGCTGGGATATGCTTTTGCTGAGAACGCCACGGAGCCGAACCCTGGCGGCTCGGCCGGCGGAGTATCGCCTCCGGGAGCCCAGGACGCCATTCAGTACGTGCAGGCCCTGCTTCCGGCCATCAACGAGCATCGACTGACGATGGGCGTGGGCGTGCGTGACGTCCTCCCAGGCGTCGATTTCGACATTCTCGCCGGCGGCATGCTCGAAGAATCGCAGAACTACGGCTCGCTGACCACCGGCAGTCTCGAGAGCTACTGGATCGCGGCCGGCTTCACCTGGCGATTCGGGCGTGGCTCTTGCGAACGGCTGCCGGTGCCGAACGATTGGTGCTGCGGCGACGGCGGTTGTTACTAGTAGACCCGTCGAGCGGCATTCGATTGGCAAGTTTGGCCGACGTGTTGAGTAACACCGCAACACGACAAAGATGCTCATCACGCACTGTTTCTGATGCCGGCGAGTTTGCCTTGGCAATCACTTCGATCGTCGCGCCGGCCTGCTCGCGGTCCGCAAGCAGGATGATCGGATCGCGAGAGATCGATTCGCGCGTCGGTTAACTGCGGGGCTGCCGATGACCGAGAACGAAAGAAATCGATTCGCTCTAGTTGAGAATCTGCTGATGCGATAAACTCCAGGAAATCTCTTGGCCTTCAGCGGGCGTCGTCTACGTGGTCGATTTTCGGAAGCATCGCAAATTCTGGTACACGCTCGGTGTTAGCGGCATTCTGTTATGGTGCCTGCTGGGGGCGGCCACTGGAATTGGCACCTATACGTTCTACTATGCCGACGGGGCATCGTATCTCTCCAACGACGCGGCCTCTTGCGCCAATTGCCATGTGATGCAAGGGCACTACGACGCCTGGCTCAAGTCATCGCACCACGCGGTCGCCACCTGTAACGACTGCCACGCGCCGCATGACTCGCTGGTCGGCAAGCTGTACTGCAAGGGTCGTAACGGGCTGTTCCACAGTTGGGCATTCACCACGGATAATTTTCCCGATCAGATCCTGATCAACGACTTCAACCGCGGTGTGACCGAACAGGCTTGTCGCTCTTGTCACTCTGAGATTGTCCACAGCATCGATGTCAATTCTTCCGGGGACGAGGCCGAGACGATGTCGTGTATCCGCTGTCACAACGAAGTGGGCCACTCTCGATAAGATATCTTCCTCTCTCCCAAATTCGAAACGATCTCTCCTATGAACGAAGCAGCCAGCACGAGCCAGCCTCCCCAGAAAAGTCGCCTACCCCTGATCGCGACCATCATTGCAGGAATCGCCTGTTTCGTGGCCGCGGGACTACTGATGAGTATTTACGAACGGAAACAGGAGGCCAAACATCCCTTCTTTAGCGTTGTCGAATTGACCGACGGCACCGAGGATGCTGAAGTCTGGGGCAAGAACTTTCCGCTGCAGTACGACGATTATCTAAAGACCGTCGACATGGAGCGGACCCGCTACGGCGGCAGTGAGGCGGTGCCTCGCGAACCGACGGTCGACGACCCTCGGTCGGTCACGTCGGCCAGCAAATTGGATAGGATCCCTCAACTCAAGCGAATGTGGGCCGGCTATGCCTTCGCCAAGGACTTCCGACAGGCTCGAGGGCATGCCTACATGCTTGAAGATCAGTTGTTTACCGGGCGACAGTCGGTTCCCCAGCCTGGCACTTGTCTGCATTGTCACGCATCGGTCTACACCGCGCAGAAAAAACTGGGCGACGGGGATATTGTGAAAGGGTTCGAGGCGCTCAACGCCATGGCGTACAAGGAAGCCGCCTCGCACGTAACCCATCCGGTCGGCTGCATCGATTGCCACGATGCCAGCACGATGGCGCTGCGAATCACCCGGCCCGCTTTCTCGGAAGCGATTTCCGCTTACATGGCCAGCCAAGGGGTCGAGGACTACGATGTGCATACGATGGCGACGCGTCAGGAGATGCGCTCGTTCGTCTGCGCCCAATGTCACGTGGAGTACTATTTCTCCGGGGAAGAAAAGCGACTCAAGTTCCCCTGGATCCAAGGTCTGTCGGTCGACGACGCCTTGGCCTATTACGACGAAATTGAGTTCACCGACTGGACTCACGCCGAGTCGGGCGGGCCCATGCTCAAGGCACAACATCCCGAATTTGAAATGTGGTCCCAGGGCGTGCATTCTCGCGCCGGCGTGGCTTGCGCCGACTGCCATATGCCCTACAAGCGAGTCGGCGGGACGAAGATCAGCGACCACCACGTCCGCAGCCCGCTATTGAACATCAACAATTCCTGCCAGACCTGTCACAAGCATCCCGAGGCGGACATTCTGGCCCACGTGGAGTCGATACAGACTCGAAACAATGAGTTGACCGAGAAGGCCCTCGACGCGCTGGTCGACCTGATCGACGATCTCCAGGCCGCGCAGGCGGAGGGCATGACCGACGAGGCGCTTCAAGATGTGCGCCAGCTGCAGCGCAAGGCGAGCTTCTACGTCGACTGGGTGGAAGCGGAGAACTCCTCCGGGTTTCACGCCCCGCAGGAAGCCGCCCGGATTCTTGGTGAATCGATCGATGCCTCGCGGCAGGGGCAGATCTTGCTGCGGGACAAGCGGCTGGAAGTATCGCAGCCGTAGGAGAGTGACCCCGCTCAGCTCGCCCCGGCGGGCGTGACACGGGCAGAGAATTCTCGCCGGCCCTATCACAAACGCCAGTAGGACGGCCCCGAATGCTATCAGAACCGCCCTGCTGGCACTTTCGCCCGATATGTCTGTGAGACTCGCTTGCTCGGAAAGCTCTAGAACAGCAAGATGCCGTCGATCCCGAACATCACTTGCGAGTCGTCGTTTCCGTCGTCGTAGGGGAACGTTCCGGCGGCCCCGTCGAACCAATCGGCCCGCACCTCCGGCCGAATCGTCAGATTCTCGGTCGGCATCCAGTTCACGCCAAAGGTGAACGAGTAGTAGTCACCGGCCAGGGGAGGATTGTTGGGGTTGCGGGGTCGGTTCAGACCGACACGCGTTCCATCGACATCGCGGAACCACTCGAAGCGAGCACCCACCTTCCAGCAATCGTTGATCGTGTAGTGCAGGTACTGATCGATGCCGTACCAATCGGCGACCATGCGACCGGGGGCTCCGTCTTCTTGGCGTCCGAACCAGTGATGGAACACATACTCCCAATCGCAACGGAATGGCACGTTGACGATCCAGCTATACCGTGTGCGGTTGGTAATGTCGTTGGTAACGCCACCGAGTGAGGCGGGATTGTTGGCCTCGTCGCCCGTCGTGAGGGCAAACGAAGTCCAAGTGCCGGGTCGGCAGAAGTTGTATTTCACCTTGGCAATCATGCCAGCTCGATCGTTGGTACGGTCGAGGGCGTCCCAGCCGTTGTGAACTCCCACGCTCAGCTCCCAAGCATCGCTGGGAGTCCAGTTAACTTGAGCTCCCCAGTGCGTGAAGGGCCCCGCAAACTGGTAGCTATAGGCTTTGGAGTAGAAGAAGTTGGCCGGGGCCATGACACCTTCGTAACCGACGACCGAGTAGAAGTGGCCCATTTGAATATTCAGATCCCGGCTACCGGCCGAGATATAGGCCTGGGGGATGGCCAGACCGTAGTACTCGCCGTTCCAGTGGGACGAGCCGTTCTGACGCTTCTCCATGCCGATCGATTCGGCCAGGAAGAAGTCTTCGCCATACATCACGTCAACGCGACCACCGAGACCCCAGCAGCAACTTGACAGCTCTTTCTCGGCGACGAGATAGAACTGATTCATCATCACTTCATTGCTACGGTCGACCGCATTGTAGGGACCGTTGAACTTACTTCTCGGGCTATCGGTATTGCCGATCACACCAGCGTCGATCCAGCCGTGGATATTGATCCCGCAATCGTCTTGCGGCAGCAAGAACCAACGACCGTAGTCGCAGCAATCGCACGTATCGCATGTGTCGCAACCGCAGTTGCCGCTCCCGCTGAAGGTCGATGATATTTCGTTCGTTTCATAGACAAACGAATCGTTGAAATTCGTCTCGGCTTGGATCGTTCCGGCGCCAAACAGCGCCCAACAAACAAGAGTGATCGAAAGAGTACGCATTTTGATGCTCCTGACCGCGGGCCAAGGCGTTCTTCAATTCATCGTCGGAGAATCGATCGGGCAAGGACTAGCCGATCTGCCCGTCGTAAGAATTCAATGAATTGGACCGCCTATGCCAGTTCATCGGCCCCGCCTATCGTCAAACTCAACAACAGTTGGCACGACAGGAATCAGATGCCGCGAACCGAAGCGGACAATCAAAACAACCGAACGCCATTCTCTGTCCGGCACAGTTTACCGCGCTTGGCTAACGCGAACGGAGGGCGAAGACCAACCAAAATCGGCGGTCGCAGAAAGATGATAGCAGGCGACTCGCGGGGCGACGTGGCCGAGAGTGGTCGGCCGGGCTACAGCTTCGAACCGCAGTATTTACAGTGGGTCGCATCGCTATCGTGTCCTTCCGCCATGCAATCCGCGCACACCTGCGTGGTCTGGCTTCGGCCGCCTGTCTGCGCCATTTCGGCCGAGACGATTCCGGTCGGCACGATGATCATGCAATAGCCGAGAATCATCATGCCCGCCGCCAGGGCTTTGCCGATCGGCGTCTCCGGCGAAACGTCCCCGTAGCCGACCGTGGTCATCGTCACAATGGCCCAGTACATACTCTCCGGAATCGAATCGAAGCCGGAGTCGACCGGGTTACCTAGGGCATCCGTGCGTTCTCCCTCAATCAGATGCATGGCCGATCCGACAATCACCACGGCGATCAAGACGACCGAGAGGAACACCGTTACCTTGGCCCGCGCCGACCAAATTGCCTGGCGAAGCGCCTTGGCCTCCGAGAGCATGTGCGCCAACTTGAAGATTCGAAACGCCCGCAACAGCCGCAGCGCTCGGACGACCGCCAGGCGCTGCGCGCCCTCGAAGATCGGCAAGGCGATCAGATACGTCGGCAAAATGGCCAGCAGGTCGACCATGCCGTAGAAGCTGAAGATATACCGCCACGGTCGTCGGGCGCAGATAATCCGCATCACGTACTCGATCGTGAAGAGTATTGTGAAAAACCATTCGGCTCCCAGCAGCAGCACCGGGTTCGCTTCACGAATCGACTCCTCACTTTCGCACATCACCACAATCACACTTAGGACGATGGCGATCAGCAAGATCACATCGAACAGTTTGCCCGCGGGCGTATCGGCCTCGAAAATGATTTCGTACCACCGGTCGCGCCAACCGCGCGGTTGGAAATCTTGTTGATCTTGCTGAGGCTTCGACATGACCGTTTGCTGGCTCTCCGTTTCTTCCTAGTCTCACTTCAATCGAAGAGTTCTCGTGGGCTAACACCCTTTCCCACTTATCCAAGATGATAATCAGCCGGAGCGTTTTCGACTATGGAAATATTCCATAGTTGATGTTATGGAGAGCGGATGGGCTCATGAGTCTTCACGACGAGCCGATTCCCATAGAGAGAGCGGTCCATCGACAGGGCACCATACTTCTTCACTAGTATCCTCGTGAGTGTCTTTATTGCGAAGATTAGGGTCGAATAGAGACGGGATCGGTGGGAGACAGATCAAGGTCGGCTGAATGTCGACGACGAAACCTGTAGATCCGTTTCGCTTGATTTATTCGGTAAGACATGACTAAGATTGAACCATGGATCCATCGCTCGAACATATCCAACAACTTCCGATTGCAGAACGATTGCGCCTGGTAGAGGAAATCTGGGACGGGATCGGAAAGTCTGACGAACCGCTAATCGTTCGTGAATGGCACAAGGACGAGGTACGCCGCCGTGGCGCCGAATTGGACGCCGATCCGAGCATCGCCATAACCCGTGACGAACTTTGGAAGCGCGTCGACGATGGCCGCTGAAGACTCGCTGCGTTTTCATCCCGAAGTTGTATCCGACCTGCGCGAGGCAATCGGATGGTATTCTGAAATCTCGCAGGACCTAGCGAACGATTTTCGACAGGTTATCGACGCTAGTCTCGGAAGACTCGTGGCAAATCCCGAACTATACCCTCATGCCTTTGACGATGTACGGTTTGTCCGGGTGCGAACATTCCCCTATCTGGTTCTGTACAAGAACATGAATGAAGTTCCGTTTGTGCTAGGAATCTTCCACGGTGCCAGTGATCCGTCGAAGTGGCGACAACGAGCGAGTTCTTAGTCCGGACTTCGTGTCAGGGACACTAGGGAGGTTACCTACCCCCGCCAAATCGGCCGGGTTAGACAGGTCGGACCGCCTTCGGCTTTCAGGCACAACTCGTCGCCCTGAAACAGGGCCAGATCGCAGCCGGCGGCGGTCATCAATTCGGCCGTCTTGTCGTTACCGGCCACGCCGATGCACTTTCGCGGTGCGAGCGCCAGGACGTTCAAGCTGAGGGTGCCGCTGTTGACAAACTCGTCTTCAGGCGCCTCCAGGCATTCGATGCCCTTGGCTTGCAGCAATTTGTAGAGGCGAACCGGGATCATCGGCAAGAAAGTGAGTGCCAGATCGTGATCGAGCATACTCATGATCGACATCAGATGCAGACAGGCGGCCGCGCCGGTATAGACCGGCAAGTCGAAGGCCTCGACCGTCACTCCGAGCGGGCGAAGTAGCGTTTGCAGCTGCTCGACACCCGCCGGATTGGTGCGATAGCCCATGCCGACGGCCAGGGTCGTTTCGTCGATCCAAACGCAGTCGCCCGCCTCGACTGTGCCAGGTTCTTCGATGACACCCAGGATCGGTACATCGATGCTCTCATAGAATTCCCGATGATGTTCATCTTCGCCGCGACGGGCTTCTTTGCCCATGCGAAATACGATCGCGCCTTCTTTCGTGACCAGCGACGGATCGTGGGTGAAGACGAGATCGGCCAGGTGTTCCGGATCGACATCGAGCAGCAGCACCTCGCTGCCCGATTCCTTCAGTAGCTCGGCCAGGGCATCATGATCGGCTTGGATCTTCTCCAACGAGAGCGGCGTCGCGTAGTTCCAGGCGCCGGGATCGGCGCCCGCCATCGCTTCGCCGGGTCGCTTGATGAGTACCCGCCTCAGGGGCGAGACCATGTCTTGTGCGCCGTAGTTACTCATTGCCTTGAACCCGCTCCAATCGATCGACGTCGCCGGCGAGTAGCTCCAGAGCCTCGTCGGTATTCATCGAAGTGCAAAATTCGCCATGCAGGCTGGCGATCGTCGTGTCGTGAACCACCTCCGGATCGTAGTCGGTGCCATCGGGGCCGACACGATTGGAACAGGCACAGGCATCGCGAACCAGATAGGTATCGAAGCCCATATTGCCCGCCATGCGAACGGTAGTCGCCACACACATGTTGGTGAAGAAGCCGACAACGACAACACGATTCGCCCCGACGCGACGAAGTTCCAACTCCAGATTGGTGCCGATGAATCCGCTGTTGACGTCTTTGGCGACGACCACTTCGTCGCCCGTCGGCTCCAGTCCCTCCTTAAACTCTCCCGTCGGCTCGGTGAGTTTCAGCGGAGATGCGACTTCGCGCGAGTCGTGGGCGGTATAGATGACGGGCAGACCCTTGTCGCGCCAAGCCTTGAGCAACCGCTCTTGGTTCGGCTCCGCTTCCGGATTGTTGCGTCGCCCAGTTGGCCCGCCCCAGTAATCGAGCACATCGACACCCTTTTGTACGTCGACCATCAGGAGCGCGGTATTGGGTCCAAACTGCTTGATCATCGAAAGAAGTCTCCCAGAGATTCGTTTGTTGCCACTCGGGCAAACTCACCATTTTAGGCCCCGGCCCAGGGGCGTCAACTCGCGCGGCCGCCCGTCGCCCGCACCGGCTGAGTCATGACGGCGGCTCTTTCGGGGGAGCCGGCCTGACATTCGACCTTTCGCACCCGAAAAGGAACTAGGGTCGAGCGACAATCTCGCCGCGGCCACCGCAGTAGCGCTCGATCAGCTCCCCCGAATTTTGGAGAGCGGCCGCGATCTGCTCCGGCTGGTGCCGATCGGTCGCTTCGACGATCAACAGCACCTGAGTCGTCTCGGAGGTGACTTTGCTGAAGTCGGCCTGCAGGGAGTCGAGTCGACAGAGTACCCGGTCCTCCGCATCGACATAGCCAAACTCACCCTCTTTCACGGGCTGGGGTTCGGCGCTGCCCAGGGGAAAAAAACTCTCGTCGCCGCGGAACAGGCGAAGCTCGGCCGGCGGCGCGAAGCGGTCCAGATCGTGGGCCCCCAGGCTGCAGCGGGTTTGAATGGAAACCAGATTGTAAGCGTCGACCAGAGCGTTGATCGCCGGAAGCGTCTGTCGGCTGCGTGCCAGATCGAGCAGCTTCTCGGTCGAAGGGGGACGGCGCCGCGGTTTGACCCCGACTCGACGCAAGATGTCGTAGTGAGCGGAAATCTCCGGAGTCGCGCGGATGTCGGCGGCCGTCGGCAGAGTCTCAGCGACCTCTGTCGAGAACTGATCAATCGCTTCGCGAAGTTCTGCCGGCGAGTCGACGATCGTAACATCGCGAAACAGGATAGCCCCGGCCCGCAGACCTAGATCGAGACACTCTTGAGCAACGCGAAACGTGGTCATTCTAGATCCGCGAGTAACGTGGCCGGTCCGATCATGTGTCCGCCCAACTCGGTGCCGATCTCGACGAGCGTGTCCCACAAATAGACGGCGTAGCTGCAATCGACCCAGATGCGAAAAGCCTGCACGCCTTGGACTTGTTGCGGCAACATCGTGCAGCTCACGCCTGCCACTCGAGTCATCACCGCCTGGTCTTGTGGCAACTTCTCGATATCGAGCCCACACGTCTGAGCGAGAACTTCTGAGGAACGGGCTCCCGAGAGCAATAGCGTGGCGTCTTGTCGGACGACCGGAAAGACATCGCTGGCGGAGACCTCTCGATCGATTAAGGTCGGAACAACTTCGTTGGCGACGCCACTCTCGAGAAGAAATTCATTCCCCGGCAGGCGTACGATGAGCCCATCGTCGGACAGTGCCGCGGTCGCAAAATTCTCTTGGGGCACTGACAAACCGGCTGCGGTCAACCAGTTCTCGGCACCTGCCCCTTTGATTCCCCACTTGGTGAGAAAGCTCAAATCGCAGACGTTCAAGTCTTCCAGAGCAGTCTGTTCGAACTGGGGCGTCGAGAACCTTCGTGGAACCAACATATCGCAGACACGAACGGTCTCGATGTTAGAGGTCGGCCTGCGACCATCGATCGGGCTGCGGCGAATCGCGGTATCGGTCATGATGAAGCTCTCAATCCTGGACTGTCAATCTGCCTGTCGCTCGTTCTTGGGATCGTAGAATGGCATCGCCGCCACCTGGGCCCGCGCCAGCGAGCCGTCATCAATGCGAATCGTCAGCGGAGTGCCCACGTTCGTCAGATCGGGTCGTACGAAGGCCATGGCAATCGCGTGGCCTAGAGTCGAACGTGGGGCGATACTGGTGATGCGGCCCACCATCTCGCCTTCATGAATCACCAAATGATTTTCCACCGGCAGCGGACCGGTACGCTTCTTGTCGAACTCCAGCCCCACGAGTCGCCTGGTGAGCGGTTGTTTCTTCAAGATCTGCAAACTTCGTGAACCGACGAAGAACTCCTTGCGGTTGCTAATCGACCAGGCGACATCCGCCTCGAAAGGATTGGTCAACGCATCGGTGTCTTGGCTGACGATCAGGTGTCCCTTTTCCAGTCGTAGCAACCGCTGGGCTTCCACGCCAAAAGGCCGAATACCCTCCGACGCACCTGCGCTCATTAGCGATGTCCAGACATGGTGGGTTGAGTCGGCCGGCACATGAATCTCAAAACCGAGTTCGCCCACGAAGCCGACGCGAATCAACAAGGCAGGCACGCCGGCCACCCGGGCCCGGCGAACACCAAGGTATTCGAACGCCTCGGGCGAGAGATCGATGTCGGTCAGCGGAGCCAGGATGTCTCGTGACTTCGGCCCGGCGAGATTCATTGCTCCCAGCGAGCCGGTGACATTGATCAGACTCACCTGCATGTCGAGTAGCTGCGCCCAGCGTTGCATTTCGCGATAGAAGGCGGCCGCACCGCTGCTAGTAGCCGTGACATAGAAGCGGTTTTCCGCCAGTCGGGCCACGATGCCGTCTTCAATGATGACGCCCGTCTCGTCGCAGGCCACGCCGTATCGCAGGCGACCGACACGTTGTTTCGAGAAGGAACCGGTATAGATCGCCTCCAGGAAGCGGGCGGCGTCGGGTCCGTTGATCTCGATCTTTCCGAGCGTGCCGACGTCGATCAAGCCAACGTTGCCGCGGACGTTCTCGGCTTCGGCCAGAATCGAATCGCCACGGCTCTGACCGTCCTGGCAATAGTACTCTGGCCGCAGCCAGGAGCCCGCATGCATCATCTCTGCGTCGGCTTGATGGTGCCAATCGTGGAGTGGCGAGCGGCGCTGAGGATGGAATCGGCGACCCGCCAGATGATTCATCGAAATTGGCTGGTAGAAGGGTCGCGAGGTAGTCGTACCGGTCTCGTTAATCGTCGCGTCGTTCAAACGAGCCAGCACGCGAACCGCGTTGTCGTTGGCCAGCTTGCCTTGACTGGGGCCCATGCCGACGGTCGTGTATCGCTTGACCAATTGAATGTTGTCGTAGCCTTCCTGATGGGCGTTGACAAAATCCTGGAGATGCAAGTCTTCATCCATGTCGACGAAGTTCTTCTTGCCTGGATGCGCAAAAATCGGATAGGGGTGGCTTGGAGAAACCCCGGCGTGACGCGGAGCTTCGACAATCTCAACCGGATCGATTCCCAGGTGGGCCGCGGCGGCCAGGGCGGCGCGACGACCGTCGGTGAGTTGATCGGACAAGGCGAACCGCCCGTTCAGACGCCCCGCCACAAACACGCCTGCGGGCAGTTGATCAGGGACGAGTTGCTGCACATTGTCGTCAAAGCGGAATCGAACGCCAGCCTGGGCCGCGATGGCCGCATTAGCGCTGTAACCAACGCTGACAACGACGCCATCGCAGGCGAATCGCCGGGAATGTTCTGTCTGAGGCTGTCCTTCGGCATCGAGCGGACAAACCACGGCCGCTTTGACCGCTTGCTTGCTGAAGGTCGGCACCGCCTCGTAGACCGCATGGCCATTCAAGACGGGAATATCTCGCCTCACCAATTGGGTCACCAGATCGACCGCTTCCGCCTCACTGCGGAGATCGACCACGGCGGCCACAGTCGTCCCTGCGGCATGCAGGTCGAGGGCGGTTTGATAGCCTTCGCGATTGGCCGTCAGCACGACCGCGCGTTCCAAAGGTCGCACGCGGTAGCAGTGCACCAGTCGTTGGGCCGCGGAGCCGAGCATCACGCCTGGCAGGTCGTTGTTCTGAAAGACCGTCGGCAGATCGAAACAGCCGGTGGCGACGAGCGTGGCCCGGGCGCGAAGCTTGGTGAGTCTTCGCTCATCGGTGAGGGCCACCCAATGATCGGCATACCAGCCGGAGGCCTGGGTACCACTGCGGATTTCCAGGTTCGGCAGGGACTCTGCCTGAGCCAGCAGGCTGGCCAGCTCTTTCTGCGCGGATTCGCAGCTGCGCCACTGCCAGTGAAAGCTACCACCGGGACGAGGTTGATCGTCGACCAGCAGCACCTGGAGGCCCTGCTCCGCGGCGGCCACGGCGGCGGCCAGCCCGGCCGGACCGGCACCGACAATCAACAGATCGCAGAATGCGTAATCCTTGGGCGTCGCGATCGGTTGGCTGTCGCGATTGATCTCGCCCAGCCCGGCCACTTTTCGCATTTGGTTTTCGTGAAACGGGAACAACCACCGCGGCGTGTGAAACGCCTTGTAGTAGAATCCCACCGGCATCAGCCGGCTGAATCGCTCGGTGACGTTCATCCAGTCATTGGCCAGGCTGCCGAAGGTATTGACCGCTCGAAACTCCAGCCCTTTGGCGATCGGAGTAACATCGCCACGCAGATTCGTTCGCCGGCCATCTTCGACCACCACGTTGGCATCGTGCGCCGCCAGACTGTAGATGCTTCGTGGGCGATGATACTTGAAGCTGCGACCCAGCAGTCGCACACCCTCGGCCCACAGCGCACTGGTGAGCACATCGCCGTGGAAACCTCGATAGCTTTCACCTTCGAAACGAAACTCGACCGTCTGATCGCGATCGATCCACTCGCCCTCGGCCGGAGGAAGCCGCCTATCCATGCTGGCCTCCCTCCTGTTCATAGAGGTACGATCGCACGAATTCATCGGTGCGATTATCGCGTTCGGCGATAAACCAGACGCCGCTGGGAATGTGATACCACCACTCGCGCTTCACCGCCGGCTCGCCACGGCGATGAAACACATAATCGGCCCACTCCTGATCGTTCACCGCGGCCCCATCGGGCATGTCGCGCACCTCCCCGCCGAAGTGAAACTCCTGGAGCGGACGCGGACCGTTGATGGGACAGGGAACAATCTTCATGGCATTAGTGACCGACCGAGGCCGCTCCCTTCTCTCCCACCAGTTGGAAATCGGAGAACCGCGACAGGCCAAAGGGACGAATCAGTTCGTGATTCTCGCCGGTGGCCATCGTATGGGCCATCGTCATGGCGCTGACCGGCGTGGCCTTGAATCCCCAGGTTCCCCAACCCGCATCGATGTAGAAACCGTCGATCGGCGTCGTGCCCATGATGGGGGAAAAATCGGGCGTCATATCGCAGAGACCGCCCCACTGTCGCATCACATTGATTTGCCCGAGACAGGGAAACAGATCGAGCATGTGGCCGGCCAAGCCTTCGGCGAATCCGAGCGTCGATCGCATGGAAATCAACTCGTACGGATCGAGCGACGCTCCGGCCACCAGTTCGCCGCGCGACGATTGACTCACGTAGAGATGCATACTGGCCGAGACGACGATGTTGTTCAGCCACGGTTTGAGCGGCTCGGTGACAAAGGCTTGCAGCGGATAGATGACCAACGGTGTCCGCAGTCCCACCATTTCGGTCGTCGACGTGGTCCAACCCGCCACGGCGGAAAGCACTTTTCGTGTCTTGATGAAGCCCTTGTCGGTGTGGACTCCCACCACGGCGCCGTCGCGAACTTCGATATCGGTGACCGTTGTCTGCTGATGAATCTCAACGCCCCGCTCGTCAGCGCCGCGGGCATAACCCCAGGCGACCGCATCGTGCCGCGCGATGGCCCCCGGCGGATGGTAGAGCGCGCCATAGATGGGCGCCTGGTGACCGCCGCAGGTCAAATCGAGTTCTGGCACGCACTCCTGGATAAAACCGGGATCGACCATGCGGCTGTCGATGCCTAGCGACTTATTGACTTCCGCCCGCCAACGCTGCGTATTGAGCGAAGCGGGTGAGTGAGCCATCGTGAAATGACCGCGCTCGGAATAGAACAGATTCAAATCGAGGTCGCGCGACAGATCTTGAAACAACTCCAGGCTGGTCTGATAGAAGGCGGCCCCCTCCGGCGTTAGATAGTTCGAACGCACGATGGCCGTGTTCCGCCCCGTGCCACCGGAGCCGATGTAGTCCTTCTCCAGCACGGCGACATTATGGATGCCATGATCGCGGGCTAGATAGTAAGCGGTGCCCAGTCCGTGACCGCCGCCGCCGATAATCACCGCATCGTACTCGTCCTTCAGTCGCTCCGGCGCGCGGAACATCCGCGACTCGGGATAGTCTTGCGACAGAGCAAACTTGAGCAGGCGGTGGGGCATCGGGCGGGAAGCAGCGGGATATCAAAGGCGGGAGAAGCAAGCCATTCTGCGCGACAAAGGATCGACTTGCTACTGGCGGTGCCGTGGGGGGGATACTCGGGTGTGCGAAACCGGGCCACCGGGAGACTAACCGCCCGCTAAATCTCCCGAAATAACAAGGACTTAGAAGAACGTCAGATACTCGTCAATCTCCCATTGAGTGACCTGGCTGTCGTAGGTCTCCCATTCCTTGATCTTCAAATCGATGAATTCGTCCGCGAGCACTCCCAGGGCGCCACAGACGACCTTATCGGCGCGGAGCTCCTCGACCGCCTCAAAGAGTGATTGCGGCAAGATTTGTGTTCCCTGCTCGCGGATCTCGGCGAGCGTCTTCTCGTACATGTTGCCCAGGTTCGGGTCGCCCGGGTCGATCTTGTTCTTGATTCCGTCCATTCCGGCAACCACATAGGCCGCCAGTGCGAGATACGGATTGCAGCCGGCTGAGACGGTGCGATCTTCAAAGTGGCCGGGGCCGGCCGTGCGAATCATCTGTGTGCGATTATTGTCGCCGTACGAGACAAACGCCGGCGTCCAGGTAAAACCGCTCGACGTCCCGGTAAGTCCCGCACCGAGCTGCAATCGCTTGTAGCAATTGATCGTCGGGCTGGTGACCGCGCACAACGCGCGAGCATGCTTCAACACGCCGCCGACAAAGTGATAAGCCATTTCCGAGCAACCGAGTCCCCGCGCGTCGGAGTCGGATTCGAACACGCCTTGACCCGTCTCCGCATCGGCCAGATGGAAGTGAACGTGCAGTCCGCTTCCGGTGCGATTGGCGAACGGCTTGGGCATGTGCGTGGCGATGGCACCGTACTTCTTGGCGATCTGGGAAGTCGCCATCTTGAAGAAGGTAACGCGATCGGCAGTGGTCAAGGCATCGGCGTAGTCGAAGTTGATCTCGTACTGCCCGTTGGCGTCTTCATGGTCGGTTTGATAGACACCCCAGCCGAGCTGATTCAAGGAACTGGTCAGTTCCTGCAAGTAATCCATCGCGGGGGCCATGGAGCGGAAGTCGTAACAGGCCTTGGCCAGATGATCGACCGCGTCGGGATCCCAGGGCGTAATGGAACCATCTTCGTTTCGTGTGACGAGAAAGTGTTCCGGCTCCATGCCGACATTGAAGACGTAGCCCTGCTCTCGAACCTCGGCGAGCACCCGTTTGAGATTGGTTCGCGTGCAGTACGGGTGCGACTCGCCATCGACGAACAGATCGCCGGCAAAGCGGGCCGTGTTCGGCATCCAGGGAAGTTGGGTGTAGCTGTCGAGATCGATGCGGGCCAGCATATCGTGGGAGTGGGGCCCCTGCCCGGCTCCCCAAACGGCCGCTCCGGCGAAGCCAGCACCTGAGTCGATAATGTCGTCCAGCGCCGAGACCGGCACCATTTTGACCTTGGCCGAGCCATGGATGTCGACAAACTGCGCCAGAATATACTCGACGCCGTCTTGTTGCATTTGCTGGCGAATTTCTTCACGACTTGGCATAGCGCTTTACTCCCGATCGGTCTCTCGACTCTTGCGTTTGGTGATATCTTCCGGCGCGTGGATGGCCAGGGCATCCGATAGCCCGTTATCGCTGTTGAGCTCGCGGGCCCGGGCATCGTACTTTTTGTGTTCGGAGATGAACTTCCAAATCATAAAGTAGATGCAGAAGACGAGACAGGCGGCAAACATCCAGAATTCCGTGCCGATCCAGGGATAGACCGGGCCGAACGTCTCCGCGTCGACGCGCCAGTCCTTCACCGGCACGCTGGCCAAGATCACGCTCCCGAGAATGGATTCCCACATGGCCTAGGCTCCCGATACGTGTTGCAGTGCTTCGCGTTCCGCCGCCGCCAGTTCCATCTTCTGGGCCGACTCCTCCACCACCAGGTCGTGATCGAGACCGGCCAATTCGACTTCTTGCGGGATGCGGAGAATTCCGTACTTCTTCAACAGCCCCGTCAGAATGTAACAGGGCACGAAGCCGAGACCGATCGACAAAATCAGGAAGCCGGCCAGTTGCCCCCAGGGCGTGATCCGAGCGAACCCTTCATGCGGCGAGCTCGGATAGCCCCACAGCATGAAACCAGCCAGCACCGCGCCAATCGAACCGCAGTAACCATGCACCGCCACGGCACCCACCGCGTCGTCGATCTTGAATTTGCGTTCTACCCAGTAGTGCAGTTTGTAGGCACACCAGACACCAATCACGGCGATGAAGAAGGCCTGATAGGGGTGGTACAGATCGTTGCCCGCCGAGGCGGTGATGATGCCGCCCAGGCCTCCCGAGAAGGTCCAAAATGGATCGCCCTGGGAAATCATGTAGCCGGTCAGCATGCCGGCGGTCAGCGCCATCAGTAAATTGAAAGTGATCGCGCTGAGCGTCGTCTGTGTGAAATAGATGGTGGTCGCCGACCAGGTGGCTACCCCCGATGCGCCCTCCCTGGGCGTGATCTCCCAGATCGGAATGTTGCAGGCCGCATAGAAACCCCAGAAGCCGGTGTAAATGATGAACAGCCCGACGATCACCATCCAGGTGTTGTGAGGCGGTATCACTCGAGGCGTGCCGTCTTCGCGAAATCGTCCGATCCGCGGGCCGAGGTGAATCAAGATCGCCAGCGCTGAGAAACCGGCCAGACCATGCACGATGCACGAGGCGTAGGCATCGTGATAGCCCAACTTCTTGACCATCCAGCCGAACTCCGACCACCCCCAGGCGGCTCCGATGATCCAAGTGATGCTGCCAACAAGAATGGCCAAGAGCCAAAACGCGCCGGAACGAATGCGTTCGATCACCGCCCCGGAGAGAATCGAGCCGGTCGTCCAGGAGAAGAGCAGAAAGGCGGCCCAAAACACACCGTTGATTCGGGCCCAGCCCTCGTTCGCCTTGGTCCTCTCCTTCGCCCCCGTTTCGTCCAGCCCCGTCACATCACCCGGGCCGCCGAGGTGCGTGCCCATCAATTCGTCCCAAGGCTCGGCCTGCGAGGCACTAATCAACCCTCCGGTAATGCCCGGACCATTCTGAAAAGCGAAGTAGAGCCACCAGCCGACGAAAAAAAACGCGAAGGTGATCACCGGGATCAGCATCGCGTTCTTCATCAAGGTGTTGAGCTTGTTCTTTTCGCGCGAGACACCCACTTCGTACAGACAGAAACCGACGTGAATCAAAAACATGATCACGACCGTCACCCAGTAATAGAACTCGGTGAAGATGCTCTGCAGGGCGTCTAGTTGATTTTCCATCGGGCGGGCGGATTCCATCCGACAAGAGAGCCGGAAAAAGCGGGTACGTCGGCACCAACTGTTGGTCACCAGTTTGGCGGAATCCGAGCTAATGTCAATGGTCGAACCGCTTTTTTGGAGTGCCACGATCATCCGCAGCGGCGCGACAGAGATCGATTCCAAAGCGAGAAAGCGGCAAGTAAGAAGACGAGGGCGCCGGCTAGCTCGACGGCGCGCCATTCGCCTCGTAGCGACGAAACTGGACGTCACGACCGGCCAAGGGAACGCCGGTTGCCGCCGAGACGGCGATCGACATCGAACGGAGATCTTCCGGTTCCATGTTGGTGACGCTCGACTTGCCACAGGCACGCGCCAACATGGTGACCTCAATCGCTACGCTCTTGATCACGTTCTCCACTCGGCGTGCCGCGTCGGCCGCGTCGAGCGGTTGCTCGAGTTGCTTGAGCATGGCCGGCTCATCCTTCAGGGCCGTGAACTTGTAACCCATGCCGACCACGCCCGCCAGGCCGATTGAAACGGCGGTAGCGCCACAACAGATCGCCTTGCCGGCGTCGGCACCATCGCGAATTCCCCCGCGATAGATTACCTGACGAGAGGCTTCCCGGCAGTGATGCCGCAATCGATCGATCGTATCGGCCAGAACGTGAATCGCCGGGCCTGCCATCATCTCCGGGAGCGGAGAGGCGGGCCGCGCGGTGTCGGTCCATTGCGCGTCGGCCACATAGAAATCGAGATCGAGATCGATCGTCTCGTCAACAACTCGCGCCGCACACACGGCCGGCGCGACGACGCCGACAGGAATCGCACCTCCGGTCTGGGCATGCACGGCGTCGACCGCCGCCGCCAGATTTTGCGAAGTCAGTTGGTCGGCGCTGCTGGCGGTCAACTCGACTGCCGCCACATCGGTCAGGTCGGGCAAAGGCCCAGCGATATCGACGGCGAGAATTTTCCGCGCCGCGGGGCCAAGCTGTTGCGCCGCCTCTCCGGCCGAGATCTCGAGCGCCAAATCGGCCGATTCAACCGCCGCAGTAAAAGCGGTTAGCACCTGGTCTGGCAAGGCGTCGAAGTCGATGCCGCCGGCCACGATGGGCGAGGCCAGAGAGAGCGGTTTTTTCCGCTCGGGACCAATGACGACGACCGAATTGCATTTCTCGCGATAGGGGTCGATCACCAGTCGCGTCAGGTTTGCCGACAAAAAGACGAGTTGATCCCAAGTCGCGGCCGGCGCCGCGGAAGGCTGCTCGCATTCGGCGGCCAACTTCGCGGCCACAAACTCGCGAATTGACTCGTCGCTCATATTCCCTTCGCGCGACATGTGATAAATCATGTCGACGACTTCCGGGCTGTAGGTGTCGCTCTTGCCAGCGGCGTGTTTATAGTGTCGCGCCACGTCGGCAATATGTTTCCCGATCGGCATCGCCGCATCGGCGATAGGCAACTTGGGCGAAAGCGCCGCGCCATCGCGATTCTTGTCGACCGGTTCGGTGGTGTTCATTTCTTCTGTCACGACGCTCAAAACTCCAACAACATTTGACTCTTCGATCCATACCCTCAACGAGCCCGACGCATCCGCGAGGGAGCCGACCGGGCGCGCCGCAGGCCGCTGATTCACGTATTGTCTTCTTGGCAACCGCTAGGCGGGTAACTCCACGTCCGACGGTTCGTAAACCACACCCGAATCGAGCATTGGCACCCCGGTGATGGCGGAGGCTTCGGGTGTGAGTGCCCGCAGATCACTCCTGCAAAGGTCGTGGCAGTTGTCCTTGTCGGAAGCGAGGGTGATGGCGCTCAACTCCATGGCCATGTTATGCAGGAAGGTGGCCACCCACTCGGCATTGCGATCGATCTCGTAACGCTGTTCGAGATCTTCCTTGTGGGTGGTGATCCCGGTGGGACACTTATTCGAATGACACTGCACGCAGGCGATACAAGTTCCGGCCAGAATAGCCGCGGTGCCAATTCCTACGGCGTCCGCTCCCAGGGCCATGGCCTTCGCCGCATCGACCCCGTCCTTGATGCCACCCATCAACATCAGCGAGACATCGTCACGGCGGCCCATCTCTTCGACGCCGGCAATGGCGGCCACGATGGCCGACAGCGAAGGAATGCCGATATTCTCCAACACAACTTCGGGCGCCGCGCCGGTGCCGCCTTGCAGCCCGTCGATGGCGACCATGTCGACCATGTCTTTGACAGCGATCTTGATATCGTGCCGCATGTGGCCGGCACCGATCTTCAGGCTGATCGGAATCTGCCAGTCGGTCGCCTCGCGGAGTTCTTCAATTTTGATGACCAGATCGTCCGCGCCCAAAATGTCGGGATGTCGCGAAGGCGAGCGGAGATCGATGCCCTTGGGAATCTGTCGGATGCGGGCTAACTCGTCGGTCACTTTCGACGACATCAGCTGGCCACCCAAACCGGGCTTGGCACCTTGGGAAATGTAGAATTCGACCGCGTCGGCCCGACGCAAATCATGGATGGAGAACCCGTAGCGGCCGGGCGTGATCTGATAGATCAGGTGTTTGGAAAACTCCCGCTCCTCGGGCAGCATGCCACCTTCGCCGGTGTTGGTCGACGTTCCGACCATGGCGGCGCCCTTGGCCAGCGAGATTTTGCAGCTCTTAGAGAGTGCGCCATAGCTCATGGCGGAGACCGAAATCGGCATGTCGTTGACGATCGGCTTGGCGGCGTAGCGGCCACCCAACACGGTGTTCAGGTTGACCTTGTCCTCGATCGGCCCCAGCTTCTTCAGTTCGGCTGGGTCGAAAGCGAATGTCAAGTCGTCGAAGGTCGGCAGTCGCTTGAAAGCTCCGTAGCCACGTACCCGATAACGACCGATATCGCTCTTGGTGCGAATATCTTTGATGATCGCTTTGTTCCAGTAGTCGTTACCACTAACCATAGGGCTGTCGCTGTTGTTGATTTGGCTGTTGTTAATTTGGTGGGCTGCTAGTCTGAATCGAAACTCATGGTGTCGCGGTTTCCGTCCGCGGCCGCCGCGGCGGTCTTCTCTTCGGTCGCCTTGCCAAACAGCAACTCGCCCGACTCGTATTCTTGATAACGGAGCGCCCGCTGATCGGAAATAATTTTGCGAAGTGGACCGCTATGTTCCAGATCGTGTTGGGCGAGAATGCCGGCCACCTTTTCGGCGTCTCCTTCCCGCAACTCCGCCTCCACGGCGTCATCCCCCAGGCTGTGAATCGATCCGGCGACATAGATTTCGCCGTCCATAAGAAATTCTCCCAGGGCCTCTCGGGCGTCGCCCAAGATAATCAGGGTACCGCCCATCATCATCGAGCCGGCTCGATAACCGGCGTTGCCCAAGGCGACCAGGGTTCCGCCTTTCATGACTTGAGCCGCCCGGCTGCCCAGATTACCTCGCACGAGGATATCTCCGGCCCGCTGCGCCACCCCGCAGACCGCCCCGGCGTGGCCGTCGACCGTGAGTCGACCGCTCATCAGGTTATCGCCAAATCCCCAGCCGACGTTGCCTTCGACATGCACGGTTGGACTGTCGCACAGCCCGGCGCAGAAATAGCCGGCGCTGCCGCGAATGGTGAGCTCGACATCGCTGGTCAAACCGACGGCCAGATTGTGGCGCGCGCCGGGATGGAGCAACTCGATCTTGTCGTGCTCTTCAGCCGCCTGGCGAATCTGCCGGTTTATTTCGCGGATGCTGAGGTCGCTAGCGTCGATTTGGACCATGTGTAACTGGTTCCGGGGAAAGGTTCAAATGTCTCAATATCTCGCTGGCCAAACAGGTTGCGCAGCGAAACCTCTTCCGACGCGATGGCCACGACATCTTCGGTTTCGCAGACCACCATCGGTTTCGCGCCGATCGGATCCTTGGCGAAGCCGATGCCCTCGGGCGTGCTCACCAAGAAAGAGAATGTACCGTCGAGTTCCACCAGGGACTGCTCGAGTGCTTCTTCCATGGAAGTCCCGCTGGCCATCTTGTCGGCCAAATAGACGGCGATTACCTCCGAGTCGTTCTGCGTGCGAAAACGAAAACCGCGCTGCTCGAGACGCCGCTTCAACTTGAAGTAGTTGGTGATCTGGCCGTTGTGGACGATCGCCACGTCGTCGAAGCCGTAGGCCCAGAATGGGTGGGCTGTCGACGGATTCACATCGCTCTCGGTCGCCAGGCGAACGTGACCGATGCCGTGATAGCCAACGAAGGCGTCGCAGCCGAAACGCGCTTCAAGCTCGTCGGCGGTCCCCTCGTCTTTCAATATCTCCAGGCTATGGCCAAGAGAGAAGATCTCCACGCCCGGCAGTTCTTCTACGGCGTAGCTAAGCCGCTGAATATCACCGCTAAAGGTTCCGCTGATGCGCATTTGGGCTCGATCGCGCCAAACTGACGAGATGGTGAATCCTTGCGAAGCGAGCACATTGGCGACGGCCGTTTCCCGCTGCTCCCAATCGGCCGCTTCGCGCGACAGATCGGCGGCGACAAAAATTCGCAGGATCAGCTCCTCGCCAGGATCAGGACCGTAGACCGCTAATCCAGTGCTGTCGGGTCCGCGATGTTGGCAGCCGCCCAGCATCTTGTGCAAGGCTTCGCCAGTCCGGCCAGGTTGCTTATAGATAACGCCAGCAATTCCACACATGATCAGACTCGAATGGGGTTGCTCGGGACCAATCGCGACCTCCAGACACCACAAGGTGCCCGGTCCGCGCGGGATGGTAGCGGCCACTCGTTCCGCCTATGCGAGTGCCCAGCCCATCAAGGTTATTCTATCGTTTAACCCCGAATCAAGTCAGCAGTTCGGCCCAACTCCGTCGTGTCTACCAGGACGGGGTATGCCAGGACAGGCTTTGCCAGGATGGGCCATTTGTGGGGGGAAACGCGATCGGGGTTTCTGACTGCTATGATGATTCGAGGCGGCCGGTGAAGCCATCCCGTGGCGATGGGCTTGTCCTGCGGGCATACCCCGCTGGATAGTGCTCGCCAGCGGGAATCGCGGAAAACAACCAGGAGCGAAACGTGACGCGTCAGCTCGGTTATTGCACGAACGTCCATGCCGGGGCCGATCTGGCGACAACCCGGGCCAATCTCGAGCAGTATGCGGTCGGTGTGAAACGGAATCTCGGCCTCTCAGACCCCATGGGGGTGGGACTCTGGCTGGCGGCTCCCGCAGCCCGGGATCTTCGCGCCGGCGACGCCGCGAACCGACTGGGTGACTGGCTGGCGGAAGCGGGGCTGGTGCCCTTCACGCTGAACGGCTTTCCCTACGGCGATTTTCATCAGCCGGTGGTCAAACATCGCGTCTACGAGCCGACCTGGCTGGAAGATGCTCGCGTCGACTACACGCTCGATCTGATTCACGTTCTCGATCAGATCCTGCCGGCCGGTCAACGTGGCAGCATCTCGACGCTGCCTATCGCTTGGGGTGAACCCCAACTCTCGCGCCAGCAGTTTGAGCATGCCGCCGCCAACTTGCACCGCGTGGCGCGGGCATTGGCCCAGTTGGAAGCGGACCGCGGCCGGCAGATCACGCTCTGCCTGGAACCGGAGCCAGGCTGTGTCTTGCAAAGGTCGATCGACATCGTCCGTCTGTTTGAAGATTACCTCTTCACGTCGGAAGAGGAAGCCGCGGTGCGACGCCATCTGGCGGTTTGCCACGACGTTTGCCACGCGGTGGTGATGTTTGAAAACCAGCAGGATGTACTGGGGCGCTATCGAGAGGCCGGCATCCAGGTGGGCAAGGTGCAAGTCTCGTCGGCCATCTGCTGCGACTTCAACAAGATCGCTCCCGATCGGCGCGCCGACGCCATCGCGCAACTTACCGCCTTCGCGGAAGATCGTTATCTGCATCAGACCATGGTTCGACAGGCACCCGACGCTGAACCGGTCTTCTACGAAGACCTACCGCTGGCACTCCGCGAAATCGAGAATCCCTCTGCCCTGACGAGCGAGTGGCGAATTCACTTTCATGTGCCGATCTACTTGACCGAGTTCGGAAGCTTGGGGGCTTCGCAGCAAGCGATCGTCGAGTGCTTGGCAGAGATTGGCGAGTCGCACGAAACAGGGCACTTCGAGGTCGAGACCTACGCTTGGGGTGTGCTGCCAGAGTCGCTGCAACACGACGATCTGGCCAGCGGGATCGCGGCCGAGATGCGTTGGCTGCAGGAACAGCTTCAGACCGGAAAGAAGAAGAACTAGCCGGCGGCGATCGCCCGGTGGCGGCGCCTAACTGTTCTTGTCGTCGTCAATCTCGTCGAACTCAAACGTGGTGTCCAGGTCGACTTCCTCGAAGGCGGCTTCGTCGTCCATGTCGGCCGGAATGTCGAGATCGGGCGTCTCCTCTTCCGCGGCCTCGGCGATGTCATCCGCCTCACTCTCCTCGACTGCGGCCTCCTCCTCCGCTTCGTCGGCCGGCTCGATTTGGCCGATCCCTTCGTCCATCCGCGCTACGTTTTCGTCGATGGCATCTTTCGAGTCACCGCGCTCGGCTTCCCGGTCCTTTCTTTTGGCCGCCAAATGGTCGTAAATCGCCCCGGCGATAATCGCCAACACGCTGGCGATTATCAGACTGGAAAAGAACAGGGGTGCCCCGAATTGAAACAGTTCACTCATGATGGAACGTTCTCTGGAACCGACTCTCAGAAGATGTAGATAACAACGAAGAGACCAAATTAGCGTCTCTTCTATTGTAATATGAGAATCTGACCGGTGCGCGACGCCGGCTGGCCCCGCGGAAAGCCGGTCGACGACCGAGCGGGTCGGCAATTCCGCCAGCGGGCAGCCAGCCTGGAATCGATTTTCGCCTCGAAATCGCGATTTCCCGAGATTCGCCGGAGCGACCCGCTCATGCCCACTCATGACTTGACGCCATGAATAGGGAGGCGACAATCGCAACCAAGGGCGGCATCTTCGTCGTCTGGCAATTCTTGTCTGGAGAAATCGATCATGATGTCTGACCGCGAACGCTGGATCCTTTATCCACTTCTGTTTCTCGCCTTGGGAGCCGCCCTCAAGGACAAACTGGTCCCACCCCAGAGGCTGGAGTGTGCCGTGCTCGTGGCCGACGCGGTACACGTTAAGCGACTCGGCGTCTTTGATTCCGATAACTTCCAGAGAATCGATATGCGCGTTGAAGAACGCAAACTCTCTCCCGACGGCAAGCAGAAGCTCACCATGCCTCAGATTCAACTTACCGACGCGCGGCGGCAGAGAGGCACCGTACTCAACCAAGAAGCGGTTCTCACCCCACTCCTCAATGCGAACGGTGTACATATTCTGGACGATAAGGGGCGTCCCAGGGTGAAGATGGGAACCAAGATCGAGGAGGTGCCGCAGACAGAGGGCGAGACCGAGGATTCCGCCAATAAAAAGGAGCAAGATCAGACCCAGGGGTTCGTGGAGATTCTTGACGCTGAAGGGGCCACCAAGATCACTCTGGACACGAAACATCGTAGGGCAACTGAAGGAGCCGAATCGATTGAGGCAAGTGTCGGTCGACTTCAAATCCTCGGATTTCCTGGCCAGCCGATAACCACCCTGATGCCACACGTGGCGACCGTCAACAATCTCTTCGCTCGTGGCAGGGCAACCGCTCCTGAAATATGGACGCGCCTTGTGAGAGTTCAAGGCCAGGCCAACCGACCCGTCCTGCTCCTCGCTGCCCGCCCGATTCTGGATGTTGAAGGAAAACCGACCGCTGAGGTGACGGGGCAGATCCAGTTTCTGGGAAAAGATTTCAGGCCGATCATGAAACTAACTACCAACCACGATCGCTCGGAAGGTGTCGTGGATCTCCAATCGGCCGACGGAGTCCCACGAGTTAGCATCTTGGGCAACGATGATGGGGGACAGATTGCCGCCTATAACGGCAAACGCGCCTTCCAGCTGACCTTGGGCCACAACCAGCTCCATTCAGGCATCATGGTGAAGGATATCAGCGGCATCCGACCGTACACTCGTCCATTCCGTGCGAAGGAATTTGCCCCACGGCCGGCACCACAACCGCCTGCCCCGGAGCCCACCACGGAGACCGACGCCACGGCCGAATCGCAGCAGGAAGGGGTCGCGAGCGATCCAGAAGATGCGGAATCAGAAGCCGGTGATTCCGACTCCGGCAGTCCGGCCGAATCGCAACAGGAAGATCCCGCCACCAAGTCGGAAGAAGAAGCGGAAACGGGTGATGCGGAGCCCGGCGACACGACAGAGACCGCCCAGAACGAGGACGAAGCGAATTAGTTCCAGCAGCGAATAGAGCCCGACAATAGCTTCCACGGCCGGCGGATTACTCGATCTCGGTCTCGTCGGCGGTCGAGGCAGTGGCCGCCTTCTCATCCCGGCCATCTGCCGGCGAGAGCGGGGAGTCGGCGGTCGACTCATGATCCGGTCCTTGCGCCGTGGCGGCATCGGCGGGAGCTTCTTCTTGGCTCGTGCCTGGCGACGGCTCGCCCGGATAGGTCCAAGGACCGAATCGCCTTTCGCGATACTCCATCAGGCCGTGTGTGGCGTGATAGAGGCCGCCGCACTCCAGATCGAGTGTTCGCGTCTTGTGGAACAGATCGCACAGATTGATGACCGCGTGCGTTACCCAGGGCTCCTTGATCGTTTCATCATCGAGCGCCAGAGCGAGCACCTCCAGGGTGTGACCGCTCTTGTTGATGCGAACCGATAGGTCGGAGGTCTTGCCGGGTCCAAAGAAGTAATTGCTGGAAAAGCTGCCATCCTCACGCTGATAGATCCGGGCCGCCTCGATCGATTCACGAATCTTCTTGCGCGCAGCCGCCCAGCCGCCGGTGAGCTGTTCGTCGGTCTTGCCAGTCTCTTCTTGGTACCGCTTGAGGGCCATCGTCATGCCGATCAATCGATGGGTTCCGCCGCAGGCGCTCTGCCGCAAATCCTGGTCGGCTTCCATGGCAATCAGCTTTTCGAGATCCCAGTCTTCGTCGGCTCGGTTCTTCCACTTGGTGTTTTCCGTGAAGTAGTCCGAACTCAAGTAGCGAGTGAGACCGATGAGCGTCCAACTACACTCCTTGCCCTGGTAGACGTCCCACATGACTTGACGCACCACGTCACCCAACTGATAGGTCCGCCCCTGAAAGATAACAGGATGGTCGGAAGAATAGCCTGACTGGGAGATCACGGCCAGCCATTGATCTTCGTGTCCCTGCCCCGCCTTGCTGCCCGACTCCAACACCATCTTCAGTCCTTGGCGGCCGTCAAGATCCTTGGTGCCATGACGCAGTGTCCAGCCCCGCATTTGGTTTCCGTCGAGCACCCAGTCGATGGCTCCCACGGGGGTGTCGCCGTTGAGGACCTGGAACTTCTGTCCGTAAGGCAGGGCCCCGTGCAAAATCTGCCAGGCGGCGTTCTTGGAGAGCGACAAGGTCCGTTCAGTGAATGTGAACTCCAACACCTCGTCGATCATGTCGCGAAGTTCTTCGTCGGAGATCTGCGGATCCTCGAACTGGATGGGGGCGGAGATGGCCGAGTCCTTGCCGCAACCGGTTATCGTCCCCAGCCCCAACAGAGCGGCGAGCGAAAACGACACCCAGACAAAATGTGTCAGCGGTCTCTTCCAAAACAACATGGCGACGATTTGCTCCCCGGCACTCGGAACTGTCAACAATCTACTAGCCAACGCTTGAGAATAACGCGCACGAGCCTGGCAAACTAGGCAAACCGTGAGGGCGATCTTCCCTCGATCGCTCTCGGGTAGAAAATCACGGAAAAACGTGCTGATCTAGTCGAGATCGGAGCGCCGCAGCCTCGATCGTGACTAAACGCCAGCGGCGCGGTCGATCTGCTGCGGCCGTCACAACCGCTCTGATCGATTCCGCGAGCACGATCTGAATCGATGGGCAGCTCGCTTCAGTAACGCTCACGCCGCGTGATGACCGATCTGATAGATATGCAGCGGAGCGCCCCAAACAACCCGATCGTGTCAGAAACAGCCGCAGAGGCCATTCCTTGCGTGCTGATCGTCGAAGACGATCCCCAAGCGGGAGCCCTTTTTCGAGACTTAATTCGCGAAGAGTTTGATCCCCGCGCCCGTGTGTTCGAGGCGACCGACGGGCAAACCGCCCTGCTGTTGGCCCAGCAACACGCGATCGACGTGGCACTGGTCGACTACCGGCTCCCCGATCTAGACGGATTGAAGGTACTCGCGGGACTCCAGCGAACGTCGTCGAATCCCGCCAGCCTGCTGATCAGCGGAGAGGGTAGCGAACAACTGGCGGCTCAGGCGTTGCAGGCGGGTGCCCAGGACTACCTCGTCAAGGTGGACCTCCACATCGCCAACGTCGGTCGACGAATGCGGGAAGCGATGGCGACCAAGCAGCGTACCGGCCAGGCAACCGAGTTGGCGGAGCAGATGCGGCGCGAGCATGAGGAGCTCGACTATTTGGTACGCGCTCTGTCGCACGACATGAATGCCAACTTCATGTTGCTGCAGAATTCCTTCCGTCATCTGCAACGGTCGACGGCCGAAGTCGCCACACCCCAGGTGGAAGACGACCTGGCCCATCTGGAAGCTTGTCTTACCCAAGCGCGGCGTCTGCTGCACGATTTGGTCACTCTCGGCAATACGGGCCGAGTCGACATGCAGCCGAGTCGCGTATCCCTCAACGATGTGGTCAGCGCGGTAATGTACGAACAACAGGACTTGCTGGCTGAGTCGGATATCGAATTGGAGATCGAACCGGACTTGCCGCAGTTGTGGTGCAACGCCGAGCGTTTGAATCAGATCGTAACGAACTTGGTACGCAACGCCGCGCGACATGGTGCCGCCGCGGCGCGAGCGAAGATCTCGGTTCGCGGAGGCCAGACCTTTGGAGAGGCCCCGATGGCCTGGTTCCGGATCACGGATAACGGTCGGGGGATTCCTGCCGAGCAGCGCGAGACGATCTTCCAACCTGGCACCCGATTGGCCACGGCCCATCCCCAGGGTTCCGGCATGGGACTGGCGATCGTCGACAAACTGGCTCGACGCATGGGGGGCTCGGTACGCGTTGTCAGCGACGCCGGTAGCGGGGCCTCGTTTGAGGTCCGGCTTCCGGCGCCGGCGGCAACACTCCCGGCCGATGTGCGCCTCGATCCGGCCGAATCGGGCGGACGCGCGGTGCGTGAAATAGGAAGGGCGGCGCGTGAGCAGAGTCCAGAGACCAACCCAAGCGAGATGAAGAAAGACGGATCGGCAAATCACGCCGTCACGGCCGGCCCCAAACATCGAGCGGCGACGAAGTCCTCTCGCCCGACCCAACACCGCCATTAGTTCTTGGTCGCGATTACTGGGAATCGTCGGCGTTTTCTTCGGCCAACACCTGCTCGATCTTGGCTGTTAGCTTCTTCCGATCCTGCTCGTCGGAGGTGTCGAAAAAACCGCGAATGCGATTCTCTCGATCGACGACAACGCATTTTTCGCTGTGCGTGATCAGCATACCGGGATCGGTATCGGAGTTGTGGAACACCGGCAGCGCGAAGCCCTGCTCGCAAAGCTTCCAGATCTTCTTGCGCTCGCCGGTCAAGAACGACCAGTGTTTCAGATCGGCTTGGTAATTCTTGGCGTATTCGGCCAGCTGCTGTTGGGTGTCGTGTTCCGGATCGACCGTGATGCTGACAAAGTGAATCTCTTCGCGGCGGGGGTGATCGGCGAATTCGTTTTGCAAACTCACCAGGTCCTTCGTTTGTTGCGGACAAGTGGAAGCGCAACGCGTGAAGATGAAATTACCAATCCAAACGCGACCGAGCAGATCCTTGCTCCCGAATTCGGCTCCGTCCTGACGGGACAAGGTGAATTCGGGAAGCGGGCGACGAATCTCGACCGCCGAGGTCGACGTGGTCTCGCCATCGACCGAGGAACCGTTGCACCCGGCGAGCGTTGCCAGCATCACGAGCGCGGCGGAGTAGCCGAGACGCGTCGCGGTGGGAGAGAGAATTCTCGCGATTCGAGTTGTGGGCAACAATAAGGATTTGGCAATACGCAAGAAACGGACCACGGGCAGACTCTACTGTGTTCGGGAATAGGAGGGCAAACAGGTCGGCTAGCCCCAGTAACTTGCCTTTGGCGAAGTGAGGTGGACGACCTGACGGTTCATGATATCCGAGCCGGGCAGTGTCACCCCAGGGGGATCTGGCGCGGGGTAGTGCGACGCCCGCGATGCAAATCGTCGGGTCGGCCAGAGCGTGAGGCGGACTGATGTTCTCGACACCTCGCCTGGCCTATAATGACAGCCTTGTCCATAGTGACTACTTCGAGAACCCCCGACTTCGTCCATTCCCAAATTGCCGATCGCCGTTCTCGCCTCGTCGGCAACTTCTCTTACAGGAGATATCCCATGCAAATCTGTCGCTCGACTTTGACCGCCCTGACTCTCGTCCTGGCCTTCGCCGCCGGAAACAGCCATGCGGAAGAGTTTGTCTCGCTGTTCGATGGCAAGACGCTCGACGGCTGGAAACAGATCAACGGCACAGCGACGTATGCCGTTGAGGATGGCGCGATTGTCGGGACCACGGTTCAAGGCAGTCCCAACTCGTTTCTCTGCACCGAAAAACATTACGGCGATTTTGAATTGGAATTTGAAGTGAAGGTCGATACCGATCTCAACTCCGGCTGTCAGATTCGTAGCAACAGCCTTCCCGATTATCACAACGGACGCGTGCATGGCTATCAGGTCGAAATCTCGACCAACGGAGAGGCCGGCTTCATCTACGATGAGGCCCGACGAGGCTGGCTCTCGAAAGATCGCAGCAACGAGGCTGCCCGCGGAGCGTTCAAAGATGGCGAATGGAACAAGTATCGCATCGTCTGCGATGGCGATTCGCTGAAGACCTGGATCAACGATGTCCCGGTGGCCGATGTGACCGACTCGATGACACCCAGCGGATTCATCGGACTCCAAGTTCACTCGGTCAGCGGCGACCCCAAGTGGCAGGTCCGCTGGCGAAACCTGAAGATCCGCGAACTCAAAGATTAAGTCCTCTCGTGGAGGATCGTTCGTTTGCGAATTAGTATCCGGCCGCCTTGCCGGGCACACGGGGATCGCTGACACCGACAAACGGGGCACCCGCGCCGTCTCGCGAGATCGCCTGCAAGGTGCTGAATTGCTCGGCCACCGTGACGCGGTGACCGCGCGTCTGCAGTTGCTTTACCAGAGACGGGGAGAACTCCGCTTCCACCATGACTTGGTCGGGTGCCCACTGGTGATGAAATCGCGCCTGGGCGACCGCTTCTTCCGTGGAGAGCCCCAAGTCGAAGTGACCGATAATGGTGAGCAGCACCCCGGTAATGATCTTCGGACCACCGGCGGCCCCCAGCGTCATGACCGGTTCATCGTCTCGCAAGACGATCGTGGGACTCATACTGGATAGCGGCCGCTTGCCGGGAACAATCGCATTGGCCTCCGCCCCCACGAGCCCGAAGGCATTGGGAACTCCGGGAGCGGCGCTAAAATCGTCCATCTGATTGTTTAGCACCACTCCGGTCCCCGGCACGATGACCTTGGAGCCGAAGGAAGTGTTCACTGTGGTGGTAATGGCCACCCAATTGCCCTCGGCGTCGGCGGCGGCGATATGCGTGGTGTGCTTGCCGAACAAATCCGTGCCGGCGCGGGGTGGCTGGCCGTAACGATCGACCAAGGTCGCTTTCTGCTTATCGATGGTTGCCGCCAGCCGGCCGGCGTAGTCCTTGTCGATCAATCCTCGCGGCACTTTGGCAAATGCGGGATCACCCAGCCAGTGGGCTCGATCGGCGAAAGCCCGTTTCATCGTCTCGACGATGAGGTGAGTTCGATCGACCTCGTTCATAATCTTGAGGTCGAACGGCTCCAGCATGTTGAGAATTTGCGCTACGTGCACTCCACCAGAACTCGGCGGGGGATAGCCGATGATGGTCAGATCTCGATAGGTGGAGCGGACCGGCTGCCGCTCGAGGGTCTGGTAGTCGGCAAAATCTTCCGGCGACAGAATGCCGCCGTTCTGTTCCATCCACTCGCCGACGCGCCGGGCAAACTCACCGCGATAGAACCAGTCGATCCCATGCTCGCCAATTTCGCGATAGGTACGCGCCAAATCGGGTTGCTGGAGAATTTCGCCCCGCCGGTAGGGCTCTCCATCCTTGAGAAGCGCGTCTCGCGATCCCGTGAATCGCGACAGAGGTTCGACATGCGCGGCCAATCGAGAGGCGTAGACTTCGTCGATGGGGAACCCATCTTGGGCGATCTTCGCCGCCGGCTCGATGAGCTGTTGCAGCTCTAGCCGTCCCACCTTCTTCACCAGATGGTCGTAGGCGGCCAGCGCGCCGGGGGTGCCAACCGCCAGTGGACCGGTCTGACTCAACTCGCCCACCGGTTTTCCGTCGCGCAGATACATATCGCGCGTGGCGCGGCGCGGGGCCGTCTCGCGCCCGTCGATGGCCAGCAGCTCGCCGTCGCTTGTCCGCACCACAATAAAACAGCCGCCGCCGATGCCGGAATTATGACCGTCAACGACACCCAGCGTGAGCGCCGCCGCGATGGCCGCGTCCGCGGCGTTGCCACCCCGCCGGAGCACTTCGACTCCCGCGTCGGTCGCCAACGGATGGACCGTGGCGACCATGCCCCGCTCGGCTTCGGCCGCGGTGGCTGTTTGACCACTCGGCGCCAGAAGCAGCAGCGCGACGACAAACAAAGCCCCGCCGCACAGCGCCGCGGGCCGTCGCCAGCTGAGTTGAAGGGCAGCCTGTGGTGACGATCGGCGGAACCCGAACATCGAGATCATCTTCGTGCCATTTCATGTCGCAGTGGCAGCCAGGCTCCGCCTTCGCCGCTACTGGCGACGCACTGCTGAATGAAGTACATCCCCTCGACTCCGTCGCTCACATTGGGGTAGATCGTGTCGACCTTTTCAAAGTCTTGGCCGGCCGCTCGCAGGGCCATATTATCGTAGGCCGAGCGGTAGACGTTGGCAAACGCTTCGAAGTAACCCTCGGGATGACCGCTGGGCAGCCGACAGGCCGCGGCGCCCGATTCGTTCATGAATGGGGCGTTGGGATCACGTGTGTAGATGGCGTGCGGTTTGCCATTCTGGCGGAAGATCATCTTGTTGGGCTCTTCCTGCGACCACTGCAGCGCTCCCTTGGTGCCGTCGATCTCGATCTTCAGATCGTTCTCGCGACCGTGCGAGATCTGCGAGGCGGTCACACTCCCCAGCGCGCCGTTCTCGTAGCGAATGACCGCTTGACCGTAGTCGTCGAGCGCCCGACCCTCTTCAAACGTCTTCAGATGGCAGCTCACATCGGCCGGCAGGAGGCCGGTCATATAGCGACCGAGATTGAAGGCATGCGTGCCGATATCGCCAAAGCAGCCGGCGGCGCCACTCTTGGCCGGATCGGATCGCCAGGCGGCCTGTTTCTGATCTTCCAACTCCAATCGGGTCCGCAGCCAGCCTTGAATGTACTCCGCGCGAATGGCGTTGATCTCGCCCAGCTCTCCACCCAGAATCATTTCCCGCGCCTGGCGCACGAGCGGGAAACCGGTGTAATTGTGCGTTAGTGCGAACACGACTCCCGACGACTCGACCGCCGCGGCCAACTGTTCGGCCTCTTCCAGATTCAACGTCAGCGGCTTGTCGCAGACGACATTCAACCCGGCTTCGACCGCCGCTTTGGCCACGGGATAGTGGACGTGGTTGGGCGTCGTAATCGAGATGAAGTCGATCCGTTGATCTTCCGGCAGGCTGGTTTCGGTGGCGATCAGCTCTTCAAACGATCCGTAAGCTCGTTCCGGTGGAATGTCGTAATCGGGCGCCGAGGCCTTGGCCCGCTCAGGGTTGGACGACAGCGCGCCGGCGACCAGCGCGGCGCGATTGTCCAGGACGGCGGCCGTGCAATGGACACGCCCGATAAACGAGCCCTGTCCGCCGCCCACCAGGCCCATCCGCAGTTTTCGATTCAAAGATCCGTTCGTGGCCATCTCGTTGATCTCCTCGGTAATGCGCCGCCTATCGAGCGCGGGGGATTTGGGAATGTTCTATTTAGCAACTCGGGCTGTCCGGCGCATTGTCGGCCAACAGCAATGTGCGACTATCGATGCCAGCGGTGTGCCCTGTGCGACCCTCGCCGCGCACCGCAGAGAGGGGATGCTGGCACGATTCATGGCCCTTCTTTTTAGCAGATGTGACGCGAGATTCCAGTCGCGGCCCGGCGCTCGCCCCGAGCCTGCCCGGCGATGTCCTGGCAGTTATCCACGCGACTAGAATCCAGCCCAGTCTGGCGGTACGATGAGATCAGTGAACGAGAAGGAACGGAAATTGATCCTGGCAATTTCTCGGAGGTAACGAACCATGACACTGCTCAAGAATTCCCGACGTCGCGTCTTGTGGTCGATGTCGATTGTGATGTTGTCCCTGGGAATCGCCATCGGCACGGTGACGGGAGTTTGGGTCACCGATCGATCCACCAACGAACTCGACCCGGTGGTCAGCGATTTCTTCGGGATCCCGGCCGGTGAGGTCAACGCCACCGCCACGCACGGCATCGAGAAATTCGCTATCGCCACCGGCATGCTCGACGACCAGACCGAAGCGATCTTCTTTCTCGACTACCTGACGGCGGAGCTGAAGGGCGCCGCAATTAGTCGACAGACGAGCAAGTTCAGTTCTCTCTACCGACGTAAAATCCTGCAAGACTTCAATACCGGGGAAGACGCGGAATCCTTCAAGAATCCACGCTTCATGATGGTTACCGGTCTGGCCCAGGTTCAACAGCGCGGAGGACGTTCCCGCGTGGGCCGCGCTCTGATTTATGTCGTCGAGGTAAACTCGGGCAAAGCGGTCGCCTACGCGGTTCCCGACGCTCGATCCTCGCGCGTTACCGGCTCGGCGACCCCGAGCGACTTGATCAAGGTCGATACGCTAAGCTTGCGAGGTCGGGGTGCGATCCGTCCCGGCAGTAGGGACTGATCCGTGAAGATCGTTGTTAATGACGAAACTCGCGAAGTTCCCAGCGGGACTACGGTGGCCGAGTTGCTGGCGACACTCGATGTCGAACCGCGGCACGTGGCGGTCGAAATCAATCTCGACCTCGTTCCCCGCGCTCGACATGCCGAGCATCAGCTGAGCGCAGGCGATGTTATGGAAATTGTGACCCTCGTAGGAGGAGGTTAGTAGCAGGCGATGGCAACCGACCAGCGACAAGACGCGACCTTGGAAAACGTCCTCCGTGAGCAGCCGCTGCAAATCGGTACGCATACGCTCGCCAGTCGGTTGATCGTGGGAACCGGCAAGTACGCCGACTACGAGATCATGAGTCGCTGTCTCGATCTATCGGGCACCGACTGCATAACCGTGGCGGTGCGACGCGAGCGACTGATCGACGCGGCAGGAAACAACATTCTCGATTTCATCGATACCAAGCGGTACACGCTGCTGCCCAACACGGCGGGCTGCTTCACCGCCGAAGACGCCGTCCGTACCGCGCGGCTCGGCCGTGAGATTCTGGAAGGACTCGATAACCCGGGCTCCGATTGGGTCAAGCTGGAGGTCCTTGGCGACACGAAGACACTACTGCCCGATCCGATGGCCACACTGGAAGCCACGGAAAAGCTGGTAGCCGACGGCTTCCAGGTACTCTGTTACACATCGGACGATCCAGTCGCGGCGCGACGCCTGAAAGAGGCGGGCGCTGCGAGCGTCATGCCGGCGGGCAGCCCGATCGGTTCCGGCCAGGGTGTTTTGAACCCCAACAATATTCGCATCTGCTTGGAGTATCTCAAAGAGAACGATCCCGACTATCCGGTCATCGTCGACGCGGGAGTCGGCACGGCGAGCGACGTCACGATCGCCATGGAACTGGGCGTCGATGGGGTCTTGCTGAATACCGGCATTGCGCACGCGGCCGACGCCGAGAAGATGGCGGTGGCGATGCGGTATGCCATGGACGCGGGACGTCTGGCTTACAAGGCGGGACGCATTCCCAAGAAGCTCTACGCCACGGCCAGCAGCCCCACCGAGGGCACGATCATGCCGAAGCCGCGCTGATTTCGATCGCCACGATGGCTTATCTCACCAGGGCAGTTTGTCCGTTACTCTGCGCCCCGGAAACCAGATCGCGGTGTTCTTGATCGACGTGCGCATCGGTTTCTAAGAACGGGCCAGACGGAGAACGCACACTAGAGCAACTGTGGAGCCAAGACGAGGTGGTAGAAAATGTAGTAACCCCCGCAGATCACCACCGGGATCAGGACCGCCGTGGCGGCCTTGCTGTTTGATATCTGATGCGCCTGGGCCAAACCGAAAATGGTATAGACGGCCGGAATAAGCAACGTGAGATAAATACCGACGAACGGGAGAAGCCCCAAGAAAGACAATAGATTGGTTGCCCCCGAGACATAGGCGGTCACTCGAAACGTCGTTTCAAAGCCATAGGGGGCTCCCCCCAGAAGCCTCAGCAGGAGATGCACGATGGCCGCCATGAGGAAAATGCCCAGAGCGATCGAAACTGGAATCGTTACGATAGTCATGATTCCAAGGCCGAGAGACAACGGGATTAGACTTCCATGCAAGAGATATGTCAGGGAATGAGAGATGGCCGCGCCAACAAGTCCGCCCACGAGTCCGAACAACAGCGGCATACCGATCCCTCCTCGGCGACGCATCGTGCGAAAGCAGTCGTTCGGCGTGAGCAAGATCGATTTGACGGTCGCGAAAAAAGAAGTGACCGAGACGGTTCCGCGTTCCCAAGGGGGGCCGTCTCTCTGGACATCCGTCTCGTCCACGAAGAGATTCTCCAACTGAGGTGTCTCAATCGCGGGTGCCGCGTAGGGATTCATCTCCCCGGATGGCGCGGCGGGAGGATCCACGACCGGCTCGACAGCGACAGCCTTCGCCACCCCCGGGATATCCATGATCGCCTGGCAAGAGGGGCATCTCGCCTCTTTGCCCTCCGATCCATCAGGGACACTCAGCAGCTTGCCACATTCCGAACACTGAAATTCAATCGCCATGGAAGCCTCGTTATCGATTGCGAGTCACGCGGGACGGTGCACCGCAGATCAAGCTACCAAGGCGACTCGTCTGCGACCAGTCCGTCGGCGCGATAATCTGAACGCGAAAGCCCGACGAACAGACGAAATCACATCGTAAACTCGTCCGCCGCCACCGGTTCTTCGATCACCCGACACTCGGGCAGCGATTCCAAGAACGCCCGACCGTAGGGTTTGGTGCGCACACGCGGATCGAGAATTACCACCATGCCATGATCGCGGCGACTGCGAATCAACCGGCCAAAGCCCTGTTTGAGTTTCAAGATCGCCTCGGGCAACTGGTACTTCACAAACGGATTACCCCCGGCGGCGCGAATCGCCTCCAGTCGTGCCTGTTGCAAAGGCCGGTCGGGCACATCAAATGGCAGTTTGGTAATGATGACGTTCTGCAGAGCGTCACCCGGCACGTCGACACCTTGCCAAAAACTATCGGTCCCCAACAGCACGCTCCGCGGCTCGCTCTTGAACTGTTCGATCATCTGGCTCCGCGGAGTGCCGTCGCTTTGGCTGATCAAACCCATGTCGCGCTCGGCCAACCACCCGGCCAGCTGGCTGGCCGCGCGGCGCATCAAGTCGTAGCTCGTAAAGAGTACAAAGGCGTGCCCGTCGGTGCGTCCTACGTAGCGACGAATCATCTCGAACACGCTCCGTTCGTACTCCTTCGGCTGCTCGCGCGGGTCGGGAATGCCCTGCGGCAGAATCAACTCAACCTGCTCCTGGTAGTCGAAAGGGCTGCCCAGCTGTTTGGTCGTGGCCTGGGTAATTCCTACTCGCGACTTGTAAAAGTCGAACGTCGGCGGCTTGCCGATGGCCAGCGTGGCACTGGTCATGACCACTGTGGGCACTCGCTGAAACAATTGCTCGCGCAGCGCGGGGCCCACGTCGACCGGGGCCGCCCAGAGGGTGATCCGCGGCCGCGCCTGTCGCGAGCGGGGTGCGTCGATCCAGTAGACCGCATCCTCCAACGACTGGCGTCGCCAGGCCTCCAGGTTGTCTCCCAGCAGATTCAGGCGCGTCGCGGCGGAGGCGAAATCGTGGCGCTTCGACTCATCATCGAGTCGCGAACCGTAGTTGCCGACCAGCGTGGCCAGCGCCGACAGCGCCGGGCTAAGTTGATTCTCGATTCGTTCCGGCTGCAGCACGCGACCGTTGTCTCCCGTCTCCTGATCGTACAAATCGAGGACATCTTGAAAGAACTGCTCGGCGAGAAAGCGGCAGCGATCGACCTCCTGTTGAGCTTGCTTCAGGCCGTAGTGGACCAGCAGACCCTTCATCGTGCGATCGTTGTAGAGCTTGCCGAGCACGTAACGAATCTGCCCCCAGGAAACGCTCAATCCAAGATGATCGGCCGCCACCGACTCCAGATTGTGCGACTCATCGAAGATCACCACGTCACTGTCTGGCAACAGGCTCACGCCCATGCGTCGTAGCGCCAAATCACTGAAGAAGAGCGCGTGGTTCACGATCAGAATCTGGGCGTTATGAACTCGGCGGCGAGCGCGATAATAGTAGCAGTCTTTGTAGTGGGGACAGTTGCGACCCATGCAGTTGGAACTGTCGCTGGCGACTTCATCCCACACCGGTCCCAGCGGACGATAGTCGAGATCGGTGAGCGAGCCGTCGCCGGTCTGCTTCGACCAGTCGGAAAGTTGCCGCAGCTGTCGGAATTCCTGCTCCTCTCGAAACAACCCGTCGGCACGTTCCAGGGCGTTGTCGAGTCGTCGCAGGCTGATGTAATTACTGCGACCTTTGACCAGCACCGAGCTGAACTCGCGTGGAATAACACTAGAGAGCAGCGGCAGATCTTTGGCTACCAACTGCTCCTGTAAACTGATGGTATGGGTCGATACGATGACCCGTCGCGAGGCCTCGCTCGATGTCTCCGAGCCGCTCGACGCGGTGGGGTCTTCGTGGGCGGTGGCGGCCAGGATGGCCGGCACCAGATAGGCAAAACTCTTGCCGACGCCGGTCCCCGCCTCGATGATCAGGTGCCGCTTCTGGTCGATCGCCGTGGCCACCGCCTCGGCCATCGCCAGCTGCTCGTCGCGCTGTTCATAATTTTCCAAGCGGGCCGCGATGCGACCTTCGGGACCCAGAATGTCGTGCGGTGAGAGCATCGCGAGAGTCGATTCAATAACAACCTGGCGAGGTTGAGAGGCGTAAAATAGGGTCGGCCTTCAAACAGGTTCGACGGTGGAAAATATCCTGATCGCGGCGGCCAGCCACGACACGGGAACGAATTCCCCCGTCCGCCGGCCGCGTGGCAAGAATAGCACGATTGGAGCCACAGTCCTAGGCGATGCTCACTCGTCACTCACAAGCAGACACCTCCCTACTTCGATCGAACCGGATAAACGACGGTCGCGAGATCTCGACTTGAGTCGGTCAACCGACGCTGTTAGAGTCGAGAGTTCCGCTTCCCTGCGAACATGTCATGCTTGCAGACTCGAGCAAGAGCACATGAGCAAAACCCAGCCCATCGGCATCGATCTCGGTACCACGCATTCGGCGATCGCTCACTTGGAAGCGAATGGTCGCTCGGTGATGTTGCGCAATGCCGAGGGCGAATTACTCACGCCCAGCGTGGTGCTGTTCGACGACAGTCAAATCACGGTAGGCACCGTAGCCAAGCGAGTTGCCCCCTCGGAAGTCGACCGGGTCGCGGTTTGTGCCAAGCGGGATATGGGCCGTGAATTCTACTCGAAGACGATCAATGGCCAACAAGTGCCACCGGTCGTGATTCAATCTTGTATCTTGCGAAAGCTCCGCCAAGACGCCAAAGCAACTGTCCGCGGCGATATGAAGGCCGTCATTACGGTGCCGGCCTATTTCGACGAACCTCGCCGCAAGGCAACCCACGACGCGGGCGTCATGGCTGGCTGGGATGTACTCGATATTGTCAACGAGCCGACGGCCGCCGCTCTGGCGTTCGGAGAACAGCTGGACTATCTCCGCACTGACGGGGCTCCTCAAGAGACGATGAACGTGCTCGTCTACGACCTCGGAGGCGGGACGTTCGACGTCACAGTAATTCAACTTGCGCCGGGCGATATTCGCACGCTGGCGACCGACGGGGACGTGCTGCTGGGAGGTCGCGACTGGGACGAACGATTGGCCACGCACGTCGCCGAAGCGTTTCAGAAACAACATCAGATCGATATTCGCAAACACCCTTCGTCATGGACGCAACTGTTGGCCCGCGCCGAAGAAGCGAAGCACACGCTTTCGCAACGCGAGCGAGTCAAGATCCACGCCGATCATGGCGGCCTTTCCAGTGATGTGCCTGTCTCGCGCGATGACTTCGTGCGCTTGACCGAGGACCTCCTGGAACGGACCTCCTTCACCACGCGACAGGTGTTGAGCGCCGCCAAGCTTGAATGGAAGGACATCTCGCGGCTGTTGCTCGTCGGCGGATCGACGCGGATGCCCATGGTCACGGCGATGCTCAAAGAGATTTCCGGTCTCGATCCCGAGAGGGCCACCAATCCCGACGAAGCGGTCGCTCGCGGGGCGGCCCTGTTTGCCGGCTATCTGCTCGCCGACAGTTCGGACGACGACGCGGGCAGTCTTGGCAAAGTTAAGGTGACCGACGTCAACTCGCACAGCCTCGGGATTCAGGGCACTACTCAGAAAGACAAGCAGCCTCGCAACAAGATCGTTATTCCAAGAAACACACCGCTGCCGGCCTCGGTGACCAAACAGTTTGTCACCCAAACCGCCGGACAAAGCTCGATCGTCGTCCAAGTCCTCGAAGGCGAGCATAAGGACCCGAAACTCTGTTCCGCGATTGGCCGTAGCGTTCTGCGCGGGCTGCCCAGCCACCTGCCCAAGGGGTATCCTGTCAACATTCATTTTGAATACTCGGCAAACGGTCGCCTGAATGTGCTGGCTTCCGTGCCAGGAACCGATCGTAATCTGGCCATCGAGCTGCTTCGCGAAGGCGGCATGACCGACGAGCGACTCCATCGCTGGCGACAACTTTTTGAGCAGTCTAAAGAGGGACCGGCGTTCGAGGAGCTCTTGGACGAGGTCTTGGATCTGCTCGACGACTAGCGAATCGAAGCTCGTGGCTCGATCGGCGACTCGAAAAGTTTCTTCTTGTGGACAATTAGTTATTGATGGCCAGTCGCGACAAACAACCCTCCGTCGGAATCGATCTCGGCACAACCTACTCGGCGGTGGCCTATATCGACGAGCATGGACGCCCCACGACACTGGTCAACGCCGAGGGTGATCTCGTCACCCCCAGCGCCGTCCTGTTCGATGAAGGGGGCGTCGTCGTCGGTAAGGAAGCTGTCAAGGCTTTGGCCACCGAGGCGGAGAGTGTCGCCCAGTGTGCCAAACGCGATCTCGGTTACCGGGCCTTCCACAAGAATCTCGACGGACGGACCTATCCGCCCGAGGCGATTCAAGCGCTAATTCTCGCCAAGCTCCGCCGCGACGCCGGGGATCTGATTGGCGACTTTCGAGAGGTCGTGGTCACGGTGCCGGCCTACTTCGACGAAGTTCGTCGGAAGGCGACCCAAGACGCCGGCTTCATGGCCGGCCTCAAGGTGCTCGACATCATCAACGAGCCGACCGCCGCCGCCATCGCCTATGGCTACAACCAGGGAATTCTCGACGCCGACGGAGCCGTGCGAGGAAGCGAGAAGATTCTGGTCTACGATCTCGGTGGCGGTACCTTTGACGTCACGGTCATGGAAATCGAAGCCCGAAATTTCACCACCCTGGCGACCGACGGCGATGTTCTGTTGGGCGGGCATGACTGGGACCAGCGACTGGTTTCCTACGTCGCCAATCAGTTCATCGACACCCACAAAGTCGATCCTCGCCAAGATCCCAGCACGGCCGGACGCTTGTGGCGCGAAGCGGAAGACGCCAAGCGAACGCTTTCAGCAAGGAACAAGGCGACCATTCCCATCGACTATCAGGGTCACGCCATGCGCGTGGAAATTACCCGCGAGCTGTTCCAGGAACTGACGCACGATCTGTTGAATCGTACTGAGTTCACCACCCGACATACGCTGCAGGCCGCCGGCCTGCAATGGTCGGATATCGATCGCGTCTTGATGGTGGGTGGTTCCACCCGCATGCCGATGGTCGCCGAGCTATTGCGACAATTATCCGGCAAGGAACCCGATCGATCTGTCTCGGTCGACGAGGCGGTCGCCCACGGCGCGGCATTGCGGGCCGGCATGTTGCAGAAAGCTTCCAGCGACGATGTGACGGCGCTGCAAATCAAGAACGTGAATTCGCACAGCTTGGGCGTGGTCGGGCTCGATCCGGCGACGCATGAACCCCGCAACGCGATTGTCATTCCTCGCAACACCTCGCTGCCGGTCAGCGCGCGACGTATCTTTAAGACGAAACGCGCCGGGCAACGTTCCATTTTGGTGCAAATCGTCGAGGGAGAGAATCAATCGCCCGCCGACTGTTCGCAGATCGGCCAGTGTGTCGTCCGAGACTTGCCAAAGGATCTTCCCGCGGAAACTTCGATTGATGTTCGATTTCATTACCTCGAGAACGGTCGCCTCACGATTCTGGTCAAAGTTGAAGGAACCGATACCCGCTTGAAACACCATATCGAACGAGCCAATAGTCTGTCGGCCGAGGAGCTCAAGACCTGGCAACAGTACGTCGCCGCTCTGTCCAACGGAGACGTGGCGGAATTTCCTGTCAGCGCCGCGGAAAATTCGGCGAAGGCGACCGGCCAGGCTTAGCGGAGCCCCGCTCTCGATCGGGCAACCGACGCGAGTCATCGCGACCCGACCGCTCACGAACTCCGACCTTCTGCCGATCTTGATAGAGTCGCGCGTCGCAAAGCAGACAAGGCATGTAGACCAAACCGCCGCAGTCCGGACAGCGGCGCGGGGGGCTCTCGAAGTCATGGTCTCCGCTCCGCTGAGTGGTGCGCGCCGCGGGGCGGCGAGGTTGCCGTTTCCCGGATTCGATTCGAGTGATCGTCGAGTGGCTGACATTCATGCGACGGCCGATTTCGCGTTTCGTGAATTTTCCCGAAGCCAACATCTCTTGAATCTCTTCCACGACTTTCCAGGCAATCATCCTCGGGTCACTCCTTTCCACCGCCGCGGTCCGTTCACGTCCGATGCACCGTGCCGCGGGTTACTCACTTAACTGTCACCCCACTGCGGATCCTCGCCATCCAGCGACTCGTCCCGAAAGTTCTCCAGGTCCCAGTCGTCCGCCGCATCGACGCGGTGCCGATCCGCCTCTTCATCGCAGAAGACGTCCCAAATATCGTCATCCAGCAGTTGGGGATCGAGATGGTCGTCGATCTCCCAACAATCGGCTTCTTCACGTCTCCCGCGAGGCGAGTTGCGACCCGAATCGGGCGAGAGGTCGGGGTCGCTGTTCCCAGCGTCGGCCCTTCTGTCGCGACCAAACGGGCCCTTGTTCAACTTCTTACCAGGAGTCTTGCCTGCCATGCCTTGGTCCTTTGTTTGCCGGTTCTGGGCACTCGGTCCGATTCTCGAAAGAGAACCACCTAGAGGCTTGACACCTTGCCCGCACCCCTGTGGACGGCTTGCTACCGAGTTGGTCGATTTCCGAGCGACACATTTAGTGTACAATAGAACACTATTTCAGCCGAAATTCAAGTCCTGTTTTTGAACCACTACAAGCCGAAAAAGTAAGTAGAATCGCGCGAAGATGGCACCAGCCTGCGACGCTTCAGAAATACGATCCCGACCGCCTCGACGAGCTCTCCCAACGCATCTTCGACGTGGCAAGCATTCTCCGCGGCATGTCGCAGAGAGCCCGCGAGTTGGAGATCGACACCATCGATCTGCATGACAAGAAATTCGCCGTCTGGCTCACCAACCTCGAAAAGTGGGCCATCGACGCCGATGGAAAGCTGCAAGCCCTGGCCATCAAGCAGCGGGGGGCTCAAAGGGCCGCGGCGGTCCGGGAACGAACCGGAGACTCGTCGGAGCTTCGCCTGGCGGCCGAAGGCCGCGACCTGCCTGATACGGGTGGTCCTCCGTGATAGGCCGCCCTCTTTCGCCAACCGTCATAATTCGCATCTCGGGGGCTCGGCGCGATCGGCGCATAAGTCGCGGTCCGCCCCGTCACCGCGGGTCGCACCGTCACCGAGGGCCACACCGCATCTGCGGTTTGTCGTAGCTACGCTTCGTCTGCCACCTTCCGCAGTTCGGAAAAGTCTCTGCTCTGGCACAATCAATCGAGCCGACAAGAGGCAGCTTCAGACGATCCCTTCCACAAGACGAAGAGATAAGGCGAAACGACATGGAGGATCATTCGTCCCGCAGGAAGCACGACCCAAGAAGAACGATCATGCGAGCGAATATCATGACTCCCGAACTTATCAACGCGACGTTCGCGGTTGCCTATCTGGCCGTCTGGACCTTCATCGGCGGCGTGCTGATTCGCGGCAACCTGACCTGAAGAGAAGCGCAACAGAGTTAAGGCCAACTCCGATCTGTAGACGATCCCTTCGGAGCGGCCTCTCCTCTTGCATGCCTCATGAACTCTATGTTTGCCGTCGAACTCGTCGGTAGCCGAGCACGACTAGCATCAAGGAACCGACGGCGGCCATAGCGATGGCTGACGGTTCCGGGGCTGGATTGACATGCGGATCAGGCTTTCTGCCGATGTACGACAGAATCGACTTGGTGTCTCCGGTGTCGTAGTAGCCTCCACTCTCCATGGCCGGAATGTTCTGGTACCAGGCGGCGAACGTGAGGCCGTAGCCCTCGATGTAGTGCGCTTCGGCGACGAGCTGATGTCCCATGTCAGGCATGGCGAAGCCGGTCCAATCGGTAAGCGGAATGCTCGAATCTCCGTAGACCTGATTGAGATCCATGGTCAGGAATTTCCACTCGAACCCCCAGTGAGAAATGTCGGACCAATCTTGGCCTCCAAAGGGATTGATGCCGTTGGCGACATCCCGGAGCATTTCGAACGTTAGCGCATTGCCCACCGGATCGTAGTTCATATCGTCCAGATAGCGGTCATTGGGAAATTTGAACTCCACGTCCATCAGCTTCAAACTGTCGATTTCCCAGTTGCGTTCGAGGTACGGCCCTCCTCGGCGTCGCATCGTTCCGCTCATTTCCGCGTCACCGGTCACCTCGTTGATGACCATCACCATGTCCTGGAACTCGAAGTTCGTGAGTCGATGGGTGGTGTGCGTGAAGTCGTGGCCCAAATAGAGACCACGGGCACCGGCGCCGTAGTCTTCAGGCGATCCGAGCGGATTGACACCAAGTATGATGGCGGCATTCGCCGCGCGACCGCTGACAAGAAAACATGTCAACACGAAGATCGCGACGACCCACCGAAGGTGGATCGATTCCAACAAGAATGTAGGTAAATGCCGACGATCCTCGACGGTAACGTTCCGGTGAGTCCGCAGGCAATTCTTCCGATCACGCCGAGGCGTGAGGGGGTTGCGTAATTCCATCACGGTTGTCCATTGGGTAGGGGAATCGCCGTCAGACGAACGACGAGTCCCACGAAAGTTAAGGTCATTAGCTCCTCGTTGAATTTGCTTCACTGAAATGAACTTCAGCACGCAGCAATCAACACGATTACCCCAGTTAAAATTGTGTATTTCTTATCTAGGTTTCGCGCGACGTCCGACTGCTGAGCTGGTCGCCTCACTCGTTCCCTCGTCGTCAAGGCGCCGCCCATCAAGGCGCGACGCTTCTTCAAAGACTTCGACTAGATCGACGTTCTCCACGGCACCGGGCAGGTACAACCACACACCCATCTGCCGCGCCCAGATCTCTTCGGCAACGTTCCCTTCATTTCCACAGAGAACGACAAGAACGCCCTTTTGTTGGGCAGCTCGCTCCGCAGGAGCTTGAAGCGCGGTGGGTGTTGAACCATCGCCCGTTTCCAAATCGAAAATGATCAGGTTTTGGCCCTCAAACATCTGAGGACCGACCTCAATTCGATCGGAATCGTATTCAATGGCGTCCCACCCCGCACTGCGGGCTGCTTCGACTAGAAATTGACGCCGTTCCGATTGCAGGCCAAAAACCAAACAACCTGAACGCGCCGGCGAAGACTCCAAGACATGGGAGCCCTCCCGGTCGGAGGTGCGTCGTCCCCCTACTGGCTCGTATATAGGTTTCATAAGAGTTGACTCTCCGTCAGTCAGTTCGGGACATTGGCTATTCCTGGGTGAAAACTGGCGGCCCGAGCTTCCGTTTTGTGCGCGGGACTTTCTGGTCGTAGGGAAGGCATCTATTGCAACGACCGTGCCAAAGCTCGTGGGACGAATGGATGGTGAAACCCTAAGTACTTATGATAAAATAACTTAGGGATCTTCATTCTTTTCTGAGCGGGAATCATGTCCCCGCCACACGGCCAGAAAGTTATGCCATTTTGGTAGAGGCGCTATGCCATCTTGGCTAGCCTGTGGCGACTTCGGCAGAGGCTGCCGTAGCCCGAAACAGGCCGCTGGCCAAGCCGTGGCAGGACCTCCGCGAGGCCACCCGCCGCCCCAACAAAGAAATTCCTGTAAAGAAACAAAAGAGATCAATCGTCATAGCCATGCGGATGCGCCTGATGCCACTGCCAGGCGCTTTCGACAATCTGGCGAACGTCGGGATACTCGGGTTGCCAACCGAGTTCCTGTTGAATGCGGTCGCTACTGGCGACCAAGGTGGCGGGATCGCCAGGCCGACGAGGACCGATCTTGGTCGGAATCGGATGCCCCGTTACGTCACGGGCTGTGTCGATAATCTGTTTGACGGAGATGCCTCGCCCGTTGCCCAGGTTGTAGCGTCGACTTCCCTGATCGAGTGCCCGCAGCGCCAACACATGGGCTTGCGCGAGATCGGAGATATGAATGTAGTCGCGCACACAGGTTCCGTCCGGTGTCGGATAATCATCTCCGAATATCGTGACCTCGTCACGCTGGCCCAAGGCGACTTCCAGCACGATCGGAATCAAGTGGTACTCGGGATCGTGATCTTCACCCCGTTCCGGCATGCCTCCTGCCGCGTTGAAGTATCGCAAGGCCGCGTAGCGCAAACCGTTCGTTTTGTCGAGCCAGTGGAGCATACGTTCCAGAATCGCCTTCGATTCTCCATAGGGGCTACCTGGTACGATCCGCTCGCTCTCGGCAATCGGAATGGATTCCGGCTCATCGAACAGATTGGCCGTGGAGGAGAGAATGAATCGCTTCACATCGTGGGCGATCATCGACTCCAAGAGGTTAACACCACAGAGCACATTGCGACCCAAGTACAAGAAAGGCTGTTCCATCGACTCACCCACCAGCGTGTGGGAGGCGAAGTGCATCACGGCATCAATCTGATGTTCGTCGAACAGCGCGTCGACCATTTGCTTGTCGGCCAAGTCACCTTCGACAAACACGGCTCCCCTGGGGACCGCGGCTCGATGACCCTGTGAGAGGTTGTCGACGACGACGACCGATTCGCCAGCGGTGAGGAGTTGATCCGCGACCACGCTACCGATATAGCCAGCTCCGCCGGTTACGAGAATCTTCATCGATGGGGGTGTTCCTTCGTTATCAGTTTTGCAGAGTGGTCGGATCGGATCTCAATCGAAGCAAGAAGGGCCACTAAATTCTCGCAATTTTCCGCCGGCGAGAGTTGGCACAGAAACGTCTAATAGGACAATCTTGGGGTCTCTCTCACGATTGCCAGTCGGGTTGTGCGACAGGAACGCACATTCAAATGCGTGACAAGAACAGAATTTCGCACAATTGTGGCCATTTTCTAAGCCCTGGCGGCCCGCTTTCGGCCTGCCTTTTGTGAAACCCGAAATCCGCCGCTCGGGCACCACGACGGCATCCGCCTCTCAAGTCATAAAGCAAACCTAAATCACAACTTCCGACGGCTATCGAACCGTTAATAGCCAGTTCTATGGTCGATTAAGGCGAGAATTCAAGCGAGACGATACTCCAGGAACCACAGTCGAGAGGGCCGGCAATGGTCGCGGCTTGAGCCCTGTGCCCGCACATTGCCCACCAATTTAGGTCTTTGGAGCTATACACCTGCCCGGAGCTCTATGTTCTAATAGATAGTCCCGCTCGAATGGGTGTTTTCAGGACCGATCCTGTTACCCGGCGCGAGCGCGGCACCACCCTCCTGGGACTCGGCAGCGAGGCCCACCACCCTACCCCGCCCCAACGACTACGGTTCAGGAGTCGCTCCACGATGTCCTACCTGTTTAGATCTCTCGTTATCTCCGGTCTTCTCTGCGGATTTCTGTTTGTCGGACAGGAATCGCCAGCCGAGGAACCGGCTGCCGTCGACCTTGCCTCTGCGAAGATTGACTTTGTCCGCGATGTGCAGCCGATCTTGAAGGCCAGTTGCTACGACTGTCACAGCGGTGAGACAGCCGAAGGAGGCGTTCGCTGGGATCGCAAGAGCGCCTTTGTAGGCGGCGACTCGGGAGAGCTCTCCGTGGTCCCCGGCAAGCCCCATGAAGGTTCTCTGTTGCCTCGTGTTCGCGGTGAAGAGGACATCATGCCTCCAGAGGACGAAGGGGAGCCGCTGACGGAAGAACAAATCTCGATTCTCGAACGTTGGATCGAGCAGGGCGCGGATTGGCCGGAAGACGCCCAGGCGGCGGAGTCCGGCCCCTCTCACTGGTCGCTCATCGCGCCGGAGCGTCACGCCTTGCCGCAAACCAAGGACCAAGATTGGTCGTACAACTCCATCGATCCTTTTGTGCTTGCCAAGCTGGAAGCCGAAGGGCTCCGCCCCTCCGCGGAAGCCGATCGTTATACGCTGGCTCGACGACTCTATCTCGATATCATCGGTGTCCCGCCGACCATCGAGCAGGTCGACGCCTTTGTTAACGACAAACGACCCGACGCCTACGAACGTTTGGTCGATCAGCTGCTCGAATCGCCACATTACGGAGAGCGCTGGGCTCGCATGTGGCTCGACCTGGCTCGCTACGCCGACACTCAAGGATATGAAAAAGACAATCGCCGGACGATCTATCGCTACCGCGATTGGGTCATTTCCGCCTTCAATCGCGATCTTCCCTTCGATCAATTCACGATCGAACAACTAGCCGGCGACTTGCTGCCCGCGGCCACGACCGAGCAATATATTGCCACCGCCTTTCATCGCAACACGATGACCAACACCGAGGGTGGTACCGACGACGAGGAGTTTCGCAACGCCGCGATCGTCGATCGCGTGAACACGACCGGTCAGGTCTGGCTGGGACTCACCGTCGGTTGCGCTCAGTGCCATAGTCACAAGTACGATCCGCTCACCCAGCGGGAGTACTACGAACTGTATGCCTTCCTCAATCAGACGGCCGACAACGATCAACCGAACGAATCGCCCGTGATCTCCACTCCGCTGGGTGATGTCATCGGCGACATCGACACGATGATGGTTCAGGCTTACACACTGAAAGAAAAGCTCAAGACATACGACTCGCCCACGTTGCGGGCCGAGCAAGCCGAATGGGCCAGGAAGCTGGCGGAAGACGGACCCACCGCACCACCACAACTCGCCACCTGGCAGGCCATCGGACCGTTTACCGTGGAGAGCTATGGCGAGGCGCTCTCGACCCAATTTGCGCCGGAAAAGGAAATCGCCCTGGAGAAGACTTATCGCGACGGTGAGCTTCGCTGGGAAGAAAAGCCGGAATACGTCGATAATAAGGTCCATGAACTCAAAGGAGAGAACGCGGCGTTCTACTTCTACCGCACAATTGAAGCGGAGGTTCCCGGCCCGATCGATCTCTCGTTCGGCAGCGATGACAGCATCAAGGTCTGGCTTAACGGACGTGTCATTCTCGACAAACAGATTGGACGCAGCGCGTTCCCCGATCAAGATCGTGTCTCCGCGCAACTTCGCGGAGGCGAGAATCGACTGTTGATCAAGGTCGTCAACGCGACCGGCAAGGGTGGATTCTTCTTCCGGGCACTGGGGGGCACTTTGCCAGATAACGTCGTTCGAATCGCCGCCAAACCGGCCACTGAACGCACGGCCCAAGAAATTGAGGCGCTCGCTTCCTACTACCGCACCATCGCGCCAAGCCTCAAGACGATGCGCGACGAGCTGTTTGAAGTGGAGTCGAAACTGCAGTCGGTAAGAGCCGGCAGTGGCGGCCCCACCACCCCGATCATGCAAGAGCTCGACGAGTATCAACGACGCGATACCCACGTGATGATTCGAGGTAGTTTTCTCGACAAGGGCCCCAAAGTGTCGGCGGGCGTTCCCGCCTCGTTGCATCCTCTGCCCGAAGGTGCTCCCATGAATCGCCTCGGTTTGGCCCAGTGGCTGATTGACAAGAAGAATCCGCTCACCGCTCGAGTCATGGTGAACCGTTTTTGGGAAAAGATGTTTGGCCGTGGACTGGTCGCAACCAGCGAGGATTTTGGCACGCAGGGCGTTCCGCCCACGCATCCCAAGTTGCTCGATCGCATGGCGGTCGAGTTTATGGAGCAAGGTTGGTCGATGAAGGACCTGGTGAAGCAGATCGCCATGTCGGCCACCTATCGACAAAGCTCCCACACCACGCCCGGTCTTATTAAGAAAGATCCTGACAACCGGCTGTTGGCTCGGGGGCCACGTTTCCGCCTGGAAGCCGAGATGGTCCGCGATCAGGCCATGGCCGCCAGTGGCCTGCTGAGCAAGAAGATGTTTGGCAAGAGTGTCATGCCGCCGCAACCGCCGGGTATTTGGCAGGTTGTCTACAGCGGTGACAAGTGGGAAACGAGCACGGGAGAAGATCGATATCGTCGCGGTCTCTACACATTCTGGCGACGGACGAGCCCCTACCCGTCGATGATTGCCTTCGACGCGACGAGCCGCGAGATTTGTACCGTCAAGCGAACTCGCACGAATACGCCGTTGGCCGCGTTGGTGACGCTGAACGATCCGGTCTACATCGAAGCCGCGCAAGCTTTGGCGCGAGCGGCCGTTGTCGAAGGAGGCTCGACCGTTGAGGAGCGAGCCACGTATGCCTTCCGTCGATGTCTCTCGCGACCTCCGCGAGCGGCCGAGTTGCAACGCATCGTGGCCCTCTACGAAGGAGAGCTGGCTCATTACCAGGGCAACCCGGAAGAAGCCAAACTGATGGCCACCGCAGGCCTCGGCGACGCGCCGGCGGAGCTGGATACTTACGAACTGGCCGCCTGGACGGTGGTTGGCAATGTCTTGTTGAATCTGGACGAAACGTTGACCAAGGGATAACCAACTTCGCTCGCCCACCGGGCCGGTGGGCGACGAGGAGCTTCGCAATTTCCAACCCAACGAAGACTCAGCGAAACCAGGAATACGATCATGAATCTCTTTGAACAAAACCTGCAACGCATCACGCGACGCAACTTTCTTCATGGTGGAACCGCCGGATTGGGCGCCATCGCCCTTTCTTCGTTGTTGCAGGCAGAGTCGGCCCGCGCTGAATCGTCCCCTGCCGCCGGGGCACAACCGGCTCTGGGACCGCTCGCTCCCAAGGCTCCCCATTACGAAGCCCGCGCCAAGAACGTGATCTACCTGCACATGGCCGGATCGCCACCGCAGCAGGAGTTGTTCGACTTCAAACCGAAGCTGCGTGAGTTGAACGACCAGGATTGCCCCGATGAATTTCTCAAGGGAGAACGTTTCGCGTTCATCAAGGGCCATCCCCAGCTGCTCGGTTCGCCTTACGACTTTTCTCATCATGGCCAAAGCGGAGTGATGCTCTCCGAATTGCTGCCACACCTCGGCGAAGTTGCCGACGACCTCTGTATTGTTCGCTCGATGTGGACCGACCAATTCAATCACGCGCCAGCCCAACTGATGCTCTACACGGGCTTTTCTCAGTTTGGCAAACCCTCGATGGGGTCGTGGGCCACGTACGGTCTGGGGACGGAAAACCAGGACCTGCCAGGGTTCGTGGTGCTCGTCTCCGGCGACAAGGTTCCCAGCGCTGGTAAGAGCGTTTGGGGAAGTGGCTTCCTGCCCAGCGTCTATCAAGGTGTTCAATGTCGGACTTCCGGAGAACCGGTTCTGTACGTGACCGACCCCAAGGGCATGGACCGCGCCGGTCGCCGTCGCAGTCTCGACGCCATTCGCGATCTCAACGAAATGCAGCTGGCCGAAGTGGGCGACCCGGAAACGCTCACGCGCATCGAGCAGTACGAGTTGGCTTATCGGATGCAGGTTTCCGTTCCCGAAGCGATGGACATTTCCAAAGAATCGAAACAGACTCACGAGATGTATGGCAGCGATCCGGGCAAGTCGTCGTTTGCTAACAATTGCCTGCTGGCTCGTCGCATGGTCGAAAACGGCGTCCGCTTCGTCCAACTCTTCGATTGGGGTTGGGATGTGCATGGCACCGGTACGACCACCGACCTGATGACCGCCTTGCCAAAAAAATGCCAGGAAACCGATCAGCCGATTGCCGCCTTGATCAAGGATCTCAAACAACGTGGACTGCTCGACGAAACGCTGATCGTCTTCAGCGGCGAATTCGGTCGCACTCCGATGAACGAAAAGCGGGACAATTCCAAGTATCTCGGTCGCGATCATCATCCGCACTCGATGAGCATCATGTTGGCTGGCGGCGGAATCAAAGGGGGTACCACCTACGGCGCCACTGACGAGCTCGGTTACTTCGCCACGGAAAACAAAATGTTCGTCAGCGATCTGCAAGCCACGATTCTGCACCTCCTGGGACTCGATCCTTACAAGTTCAACGTGCCTTACCAGGGGCTCAAGCAACGGCTCATCGGTCCAACCGACGATCCCAAAATTCATCACGACATCATCGCTTAAGTTTTTCGATTCTTCGATGGAGCGATCGTCGACGTGACTTACCTTCTTGCCTTCGATCAAGGAACGACCAGCTCCCGGGCTATCCTGTTCGACGAGCAGTCCACGCCGGTCGCGATCGCCCAGCACGAATTCGAGCAACGATTTCCGCAGCCGGGCTGGGTGGAACACGATCCGTCCGCTATCTGGCAGTCGCAGCTCGATGTCGCCCGCGAAGTCTTGCAGGCGGCCGGTGTTGCCGCCGGTGACGTGGCGGCCATCGGCATCACCAATCAGCGCGAGACGACCATCGTCTGGGATCGCGCCACCGGCGAGCCGATCTCCGATGCCATCGTCTGGCAGGACCGTCGCACCGCGCCGCTCTGCGATCAGCTCAAACAGGCCGGTCACGAACCGATGATTCGTGAGCAAACCGGTTTGCTGCTCGACTCGTATTTCTCCGCCACCAAGATCGCCTGGCTGCTCGACAATGTTCCCGGGGCTCGCCAACGCGCCGATGCGGGCCAACTTGCCTTCGGCACCGTTGACACATTCTTGATCTGGAAGCTGACCGGCGGCGCTTGTCACGTGACCGATGCCAGTAACGCCTCGCGGACCCTGCTCTACAACATCCATAGCAACCAGTGGAGCGATGACCTTCTCGAATTGTTCCATGTGCCTCGCAGCATGTTGCCCCAGGTCGTCAGCAGCAGCGAGGCGATCGGAACCTGTGATGCCGAGCTGTTGGGCGCCCCGATTCCAATTGCCGGCATTGCCGGCGATCAGCAGTCGGCCCTCTTCGGCCAGCTCTGCCTTGAGGAAGGTCTGGCCAAAAACACCTATGGCACCGGCTGTTTCATGTTGCTGAATACCGGTACCACTCCGATTACTTCGCAAAACCAGCTCCTCACAACCACCGCCTGGCAACGCGAAGGGCAATCGTACTATGCGCTGGAAGGCAGTGTGTTTGTCGGCGGTGCGGTCGTGCAGTGGCTTCGCGACGGGCTCGGACTCTTCAAGTCGGCGGGCGATATCGAACCGCTGGCCACCAGTGTCGACGATACCGGCGGTGTCTATTTTGTGCCGGCGTTCGCGGGTCTCGGCGCCCCCCACTGGGATCCTCATGCCCGGGGCACCATCCTGGGACTCACTCGCGGTACCACCGCCGCTCATATTGCCCGCGCCGCCTTGGAAGGAATCGCCTTTGAGGTGGCCGACGTGCTGACCGCCATGCGGGATGACGCCGGCTCGGCCATTTCGGAACTTCGTGTCGACGGCGGCGCCGCGGCCAACGATCTGTTGTTGCAATTCCAGGCTGACATCCTGGGCATTCCGGTGGTGCGTCCGCGTGTCACCGAAACCACGGCCCTTGGCGCCGCGCTGTTGGCTGGCTTGGCAGTCGGTGTCTGGAATGGCGTCGATGAACTGGCCGGTCACTGGCAGTTGGATCGTCGCTTCGAGCCGGTGATGAGCCGCGACGAGGCAACCTCTCGCTGCGCCAGCTGGAACGAGGCCTTGAATCGGGCTCGGCAGTGGGCCAACCATCCCGGCATGTAAGGCTCCTCCGCTCACATGGACCGGATTGACGTCGCGCCTGCGTCTCTTGTTGGCCGGCCCGAGGACCCCTAAAATCAGGGCTTCGCAGGCACCCCGCGGGACCGCTCGCGGCGTCCTTGGAGACCGGCGAACCCGCCTGCCCCACCAACATGCCAACCACCGGCCGCATTCGATAACGTGGCCGTCGATAATCGAGACCGCTCACGCCTAGTCCATCGCAAAGGGAACCACCGATGCCGATCGCCACACCGCAACAATATCGCGACATGCTCGACGCCGCCCAAAACGGCCATTACGCCTACCCGGCCATCAACGTTTCGAGCATGGTCACCGCCAACGCCGCCCTGAAAGGCTTCGCTGACAAAAAGTCGGACGGCATCATCCAGGTATCGACCGGCGGGGGTGCCTTTGCCTCGGGACTCGAAGTGGCCGATCAGCCGCTCGGCGCGATCTCGCTCGCTGAACATATCCACCGGGTTGCCGACCGCTACGACGTGTTGATCGCCCTGCATACCGATCACTGCCCCCCCAAGTCGATTGACAGTTTCATGGTCCCGCTCATCGAAGAGTCGGAACGCCGCCATGCGGCGGGTCTATTGACGTTGTTCAATAGCCACATGCTCGACGCTTCGAATCTGCCGCTCGAGGAAAACCTCGACCTTTCCGTGCCGCTCTATGAGCGACTCGCCAAACTCGGCATGATGCTCGAAATCGAAGCCGGCATCGTCGGGGGTGAAGAAGACGGCGCCGCCGGCGGGGAAGATACGCCCGCCGAAAAGCTTTACACCACCAGCGAAGACATGGTCGAGGTCTTCCGTCGCATGAGCCCCATCGATGGCACCTACATGTTTGCGGCCACTTTCGGCAACGTGCATGGCGCTTACAAGCCGGGCGCGGTGAAGCTGCGACCCGAAATCCTGCGAGAAGGCCAAGAAGCCATTCGGGCTGAATTTGGCGGCGATGCCCGCTTCCATCTCGTCTTCCACGGGGGATCCGGTTCGGAAAAGAGCCAGATCACTGAGACGCTGCAATACGGCGTGGTGAAGATGAACGTCGACACCGATACGCAGTACGCCTTTACTCGTCCCATCGTCGATCACATGATGCGCAACTACGACGAAGTGCTCAAGGTCGAAGGCGAGGTCGGTAACAAGAAGAAGTACGATCCGCGAAGCTACCTCAAGCAAGCCGAAGCGGCCATGGCCGACCGCGTTGGCGAGGCGTGCGACGACCTGGAGTCGACCGGCAAGAGCCTGCTGGCCGCCGCGGTGGCCGTGTAACAGCGGCGATTGCTGATAGCCTGCCCTTCTCGTCTGTGAGGCCTTCTCTTCTATACGTCGGCTTGGATCGCCGAGGCGTCGCTGACGCTCTCGCGACGGCTAGCCGGCTGTTCGCTGTCGGTTCGACATACGTTCGACTCGTGTCGGGCAGCGCGTTCATCTCCCGTTCGACGATCGTCGGCGGGCCGTTCGCGACGAGCGCGGAGAGAGAGGGTCCACGACCCGACCGAGAGCGACAACAGACCGCCCCCGGCTCGGCGCCCGCGCTCAGCGGGGCCGGACGCACATCCTCGCGCGGCCGTCACGCGCGACCGTCACGAACGAACGTGGTGGCAATACCACGATCGGGAGGGCGAACGTCCTCGTGAGCCGTGGCTGCCGAGAAGGCGGACGTCGCGGCGTGGCAGGAGCCTCGCCTCCGGCTCGAAACTTTCGCCGTTTGAATTGTCAAAGAACGCCCGCGTGGAGAAATCTCTGGTGGCCCCCAGTGTTGTGCGGTGGCCAGCTGTTGTGCGGTGGTCTCCTGACCGCCGCACTGTGTCCAGCTTGTCGCTTGTAGGGCAGTCTTCCGACCGCCCTACGTGGCACCGACAGAACACCCCTCTGAGCTTCTCCAGCAGCAGCTGAAGCATGACATCCCAGCCGCCGGTCAGTATAGCGAATAGTGTTCAAATGTCAATATACCGAAATCGTCCACTTGGAAGTCGGACTCGCGGCTTGGCTCGGCGCGAATCGTTCTCGCATCCTCTCCGCTTTTTTCTAGATCCCTCACTAACGTTTCGGGCTATCTGCGGTAAATTCCCTCACGGACGTTTCGGGCTATCTGCGGTAAATTCCCTCACGGACGTTTCGGGCTATCTGCGGTAAATTCCCTCACGGACGTTTCGGGCTATCTGC
>Ga0180437_10000133_pt1 | contig 157355 bp, 126 predicted proteins | sample SS_ome_4_FD_132410 | JGI IMG/M metagenome (GOLD analysis project Ga0180437, IMG submission 132410) | Hypersaline lake sediment archaeal communities from the Salton Sea, California, USA - SS_3_D_1 metaG | ecosystem: Environmental > Aquatic > Non-marine Saline and Alkaline > Hypersaline >...
GAAAAATCTGTGTCATCTGTGCAATCTGTGGACTCTCCCCCTTAACAACGCCAGAACACCTCAACCCCTCCGGGCAGACCAAACACACCCCCAATTTGAAGAGAAAAATCTGTGTCATCTGTGTAATCTGTGGACTCCCAACACTCGACACTGGCGGCGCTTTAGCTTATAGTTCTGGTGCTCAACAGAAACACACAGGAGAAGCACCCCATGCAGCGCATCAGAAGTGACTTCAACACGCTGACGCTGGTCATGATCCCGGTGGCGATTGCCCTCAACATCGCCGTCGGCCAACTCATTTACGCCCTGAAGATACCCCTCTACATGGACTCGATTGGCACCGTTCTGGTCGGCGTATTGGCCGGTCCCTGGGCAGGGGCTTTGACCGGTCTCCTGGCTAACCTCATCTGGGGACTGACCGGCCTCAACGTACCGGCTGCGGCCTTTGCCACCGTGGCGGCGGTCATCGGCATGCTGGCCGGATTGTTCAGCGAGGGCGGTTGGTTCCGCCGCTGGTGGATGGTCGTCCTGGCCGGACTGATTACCGGCCTCATCGCCGCCGCCATCTCCGCTCCGATCTCGGCCTACGTCTTCGGCGGCGTGATGGGCGCTGGCACCGACGCGTTAGTCGCCATCTTCCGGGGCATCGGCTTTGGCATCCTCCCGGCCTCCTTCGCCCAGGGCGTCTCCTCCGACCCGCTCGACAAAGCCGTCAGCTTTCTCGTCGTCTGGCTGATCGTGCTCGGCCTGCCCAGGCGCTTCCTGGCGCGATTCCCCCGTGCCGAGAGCCTCCAGCCTGAAGAGACCGAATAGGCAGAACGACGCTGCTGGCCGCCGGTCGCTCATGAGCGAAACGTTCAGCATTTACCTCGCCCGCGAAAGCGGATTGCATCGCCTCCACCCGCTAACCAAACTGGCGTTAGCGGGCTTTTCTATGGTCGCCGGTCTGGCGCTGCCGGGGCTGTGGCTGACCTACGCCGCCTTTGCGGTTGTCATGCTGCCGGTCGCCGCCTGGGGAAAGATTCTCGGAGCGTACGCGCGGGCGGTGTGGCGCCTGCTGCTGCCGTTCGCCGTTTCGCTCCTGCTCGTACAGGGACTCTTCTGGACGGGCGGCACCCCCCTGATACGGGTCGGGCCGCTGTCGCTGAAACTTGAGGGCGTGATCTTTGCCGTCAGGAGCAGCGGGCGCATTCTGCTGGTCACCGGCGGGTTCCTCCTCCTCGCCCTCAGCACCCGTCCAGACGCGCTCATGATCGCCCTCGCCCAGCGCGGCATGCCCCGCAGCATCGCCTACATCGTGCTGACCACCCTCCAGATCGTGCCGCGCTTTCAGGCCAAAGCCGACGCCATCCTCGACGCGCAGCGGTCGCGCGGCCTCGAAACCGAGGGCAATATCCTCCGTCGCGTGCGCGCTCTGCTGCCGCTGATCGTGCCGCTGGTCTTGGGCAGCATCCTGGACATAGAGGAACGCGCCATCGCCTTGGAGGCGCGCGGGTTCAGCCACCCCGGGCCAAAGACCAGCCTGCTCGTTCTGGCCGACTCGGCATCCCAGGTGGCGGCTCGCTGGGGCCTCCTGGCAGGCATGGTCGTCTTGATCGTGGCCCGGCTGGTGGCGGGGTGTTGGGCATGATTCACGTTCACGATCTGACCTACCGCTATCCCGGCCAATCCAGACCGGCCCTGCTCGACGTCAACCTGGACGTACCAGCCGGGCAGTTCTGCGCCGTCGTCGGGGCCAACGCCGCGGGCAAATCGACGCTGTGCTACGCGCTCACCGGCTTCGTGCCCCACTTCTATCGCGGCAAGCTTCAGGGCACCATAAGCGTCGCCGGGCGTGACTTGCTGCAAACCCCTCCCGGCGAGCTGGCGGGCGAGATCGGCCTCGTCTTTCAAAACCCGTTCAACCAGATCACTGGCGCGCGCTTCACCGTCCGCGAAGAGGTGGCCTTCGGGCTGGAGAACCTGGGCCTCCCGCGCGAGGAAATCCTGAGCCGGATCGACGAGGCCCTGGCGCTGACCGGCCTGGCAGACGTGGCGGACCGCTCGCCCTACGCGCTCTCCGGCGGTCAGCAGCAGCGGTTGGCGATTGCCTCGATGGTAGTCATGCGTCCGCGGGTCCTCGTCCTCGACGAGCCAACCTCACAGCTGGACCCCGTTGGCACGCGGGAGGTGTTCGCCGCCCTGAGCGCGCTGGCAGCGGCGGGTGACACCACCGTCGTCCTGGCCGAACACAAACTGGAGTGGCTCGCGGCCTTTGCCCAGCGCGTCGTCGCCCTCTCCGGCGGCCAGATCGTCGCCGACGGCCCGCCCCGCGAGGTGCTCACCTCGCCAGAAATAAAGGGCTGCGGGGTCGGCCAGACGCGCTACACGCAGGCCGCGCGCGTCGCCCAACGCGACGGTCTGGTTCCCGCCGACAAACCCTTGCCCATCACCCTGCAACAAGCCATCGACTTCTTCACATGAATCTCCTCCTCGAAGACGTGACCTTCACCTATCCCTCCGGGGTCGTCGCCCTGCGCGAGGTCAGCCTGACCATCGCCTCTGGCGAAGTCGTCGCGTTGGTCGGCGAGAACGGCGCGGGCAAGACCACCTTGGCCAAGCTGGCGAATGGCCTGCTCAAACCCCAGCGCGGGCGGGTGCTGGTGGGCGAGTCGGATACGCGCCAGCGGTCCATAGCCCAACTGGCCCGCCATGTCGGCTACGTCTTTCAAAATCCCGACGAGCAACTGTTCGAGCGCACCGTTTGGGCAGAAGTGGCCTTTGGGCCGCGCAACCTGGGCCACGCCGAGGCGGAGGTGCGCGCCAGCGTCGAGGCCGCGCTGGCCCAGGTCGGCCTGGCCGCCGAAGCCCAGCGCCATCCCTACGACCTGAACGCTTCGCAGCGCAAACTGGTCGCGCTGGCCGCCACCCTGGCCATGAACACCTCTGCGCTCATCCTGGACGAGCCGACCACCGGCCAGGACGCGGGGGGCATCGCCCTCCTCGCCGAACTGGTCGAGGGGTTGAAAAAGAAGGGGCGCACCGTCGTCACCATCTCCCACGACGTGGACTTCTGCATGGAGCATTTCGAGCGGGCCGTGGTCATGTCGGGCGGGCGCATTCTGGCCGACGGGCCGGTTGCCGCCATTCTATCGGATGCCGAATTGCTGGCCCGCGCCAACGTCGAGCCGCCGCAGCTCGTCCGCCTGGCAGCGGCGCTGGGGCTGTCTCCCAGCCCGCGCACCCCCGACGAGTTCGCCGCCCTCCTCGCCGCGCAGGCAGGTAGATAATCGGCAAAAAACGACAGATTACGACATTTCCCGCCAAAAAACTGACCGGCGGCCATTTTGGCCCCGCCAAAATCCGCCTTTTTGCCACATTTCTGACATTTCCTGCCAAAAAACCGGTCGGCGGTGAACCACCCGACACCCACTTTCGGCCAGACGACAGTCGAAAACGCCCAAAAACCGGCCAGAAATGTGCCACTTTTTCCTCACACTCCCTCATAGACTCCCCCCCAAAGTGGCCGGTTTTTGAACCACCCCCTAAAACCACCATGTCGCGGTAAGATTGGGCTGTCTGCTGCTCGTTTGCCAGACATTTGATTTTCTGTAGATAGGAGAGATAGCGTGTCAAACCAAAAGCGCATGCAAGGCGCGTTGCTGATTGCTCTCGCGCTGTTCGGCCTGGCAATCGGCGGCTGTGCCCGCGTCAGCCAGCAGGAACAGACCGCGGATGACGTTGACATGTCGCTGGCCGTGATGCCCGACCCGCCAGAGGTCGGCGCGACGATGCTGGTCGTCACCCTCACGGACGCCGAGGGCAACCCGATTGACGAGGCCAGCCTGGATATCAAGGGCGACATGAACCACGCCGGGATGGAGCCGGTCCTGGCCGACGTGGCGGGCGGCGAGGGCGGCACCTACGAGGTGCCCTTCGAGTGGACGATGGGCGGGGACTGGGTGGTCACCGTCACCGCCACGCTGCCGGACGAACGCATCGTCTCGCGCACCTTCGATCTGTCCGTCGCCAGCGACGGGGGCATGGACATGGGCGGCGAGATGGACATGGGTGAGGACGAGATGGACATGGAGGAGATGGACGAGGGATCGAATGGCAGTTGAAACGCGGGCAGAGTCCGCGCTTCACCGGCCACCCCCCGCCTTCGACCTCTTGCGCTTGCCGCTTGTCGGTCCCCTCCTGCGTTGGCGCTGGGGACGGTTGGTTTTTCAGATTCCACTGCTGGCTATCGCCGCACTCATCATCTACGACGGTCTCACCGGCCCCCAACTGGCCCCGGAGAACACCGCCACCGTGCTGGCCTGGATTCACTACCGGGGTCTGGTGGTGCTGGCGCTGTTGCTGGCCGGGAACCTGTTCTGCAAGGGCTGTCCCTTCGTGCTGCCGCGCACGCTGGCCCGCAAACTCAGCCTGGGCGGGCGGCGCTGGCCGAAGGCGCTGCGCAACAAGTGGCTGGCGATTGGCCTGCTCTTTCTCATCTTTTTCCTCTACGAGTGGCTGGACTTGTGGGCCAGCCCGTGGCTGACCGCCTGGCTGGCCGTGGCCTACTTCGTGGCGGCCTTCGCGCTTGAGGCCCTTTTTGCCGAGTCGGCTTTCTGCAAATACGTCTGCCCGTTGGGGTCCTTCAACTTCGTCAGCTCCACCATCTCGCCGCTTCAGATCGTCGCCCGCGACACGCAGGTGTGCCGCACCTGTGTCAACAAGGAGTGCGTGACCGGCAGCGCCGAGACCCTCGGCTGCGGCACCGAGCTATTCGTCCCTCAGATCACGAGCAATCTAGACTGCGTCTTCTGCCTGGACTGCGCGCGTGCCTGCCCACACGACAACGTGGCCCTGGCTCCCCGCGCGCCGCTCAAGGAGTTGGCAGCACCCGACTCCTGGCGGCGGCGCTGGGACCTGGGTTTCCTGGCGTTGGTGTTCGCCTTTGCCAGTCTCAGCAATGCCTTCGGCATGGTGCCGCCGGTGTATGAGCTGGAAATCCTGCTGGCGGAGCGGCTGCGCACCAACAGCGAGGCGGTGCTGTTGCTCTTGATCTTTGGCGGGGCCAATTTGGTTCTGCCCGCCTTGCTCGGCCTGGGGGCAGCACGGCTAAGCCAGGTGTTCGCAGGCCCGGCCAAACGAGAGTCTCTGCGGGCGGTGTTTGCCCGCTATGCGCCTGCCGTTATCCCACTGGCATTCGCCGTCTGGCTGGCCCATTACGGCTTCCACTTCGCCACCGGGGCGCTCACCATCGTGCCGGTGTTCCAGAACTTCTTGCTCGACCACCGAGTGTCGCTGTTGGGGGCCAAACCGGATTGGACTCTGGGCGCTATCCTGCCTTTTTCCTGGCTGCTGCCCCTGCAAACCATCATTCTCCTGGTAGGGCTGGCGGGCAGCCTCTACGTGGTCGGGGAGCGACACAAACGCGCGCGCCCGCACCCGCCGGGGCCGGGGTTGCTCGCGATAGTGCCCTGGGTGGTGCTTTTCCTGGCCCTGACCGTAGCCGCTGCCTACCTCTTCGCGCTGCCCATGGAAATGCGCGGCACGGTGCAGTTCCTATATTGATAGTGATGTCGGCCTTCGCCTGGTGAGTTGTACACAAGGGGGGAGGACTCGAAAGGTTCTTTGGAGGGAGACAATCCTCTAAATCGACGGCTTGTGGGGGTTATTCGGGGGCTGCGCTGGCATCCAACAGCATGGTTCAGTGTTGCAGGCCGTCCCCTGCCGCGGGCAGGACAATCGTAAAGGTGCAGTCGCGCTCGTCCTGATTCTCAACCTCGATCCGACCACCATGCATCTCGATCAGCGCCTTGGCGATCGGCAAGCCAACGCCAGCGCCTTGTTGCTCATAGTGTGTCCGGTCTACCTGGTGGAAGACATCAAAAACAAAGGGCTGCTCTTCCAACGGTATCACCCTGCCGTGGTTAGTAATGGCTATCATCACCTGCTGGTTCGTCTTTGCAGCCTGTACTTGAACCTTTCCTCCGGACTTGGAAAACTTGATCGCATTGTCCAGCAACCGGCTCAAAGCGTCTGCCAGCAATATCCGGTCCCCTTCAACAGCCGACAACGATTGCGGCATCTGGAGGCGCAACTTGACACCGGCTTCCTCGGCTTGAGGATTGTAGGCCCGAACCACCTCATTGATGATTGCTGGCAGGTCCTCCACTCGCTCTCTGCGGCGCATGTATTCCGCAGCTACCATTCCGCTATTGATCTCGATGAGTCGCAGCAAATCCTCGATGAGCGTCCACAAACGCCCGACACCCTCGCTGACATCGCCCAGATACTCTGCCATCGTGGCAGGATCTAACTCATCTCCCATTTTGACGGCCAGATCGACGTATCCCTTTATCACCGCCAACGGCGTGCGCAGTTCGTGATTTAGTATTTTCACGGTGTGGTCTTTGAGCGCCTGCAACTCCTCACGTGCTGCTTCCTGCACGCGTTTCGCCCGTTGGAGTTTGGCCTCGATGATGACCAACAACTCGTCTACATTGAAGGGCTTGGTCAGGTAGTCTTCGACCCCCAGACTCTTCCCGAAGATAATTTCTTGCTGCGCGTCTTTGGCCGTAAGAAAAACGAACGGCACCAATTCGACGAGGGGGTTGGCACGCACCGCGTTGTAGAACTCATACCCATCCATCTCCGGCATGACAATATCCGACAGGATCAGATCAGGCGTTACCTCATCTAGCTGCGCCAGAGCTTCCTTGCCATTTCCAGCCAGGAGGACAGAATAACCGGCGCCTGAAAGAATCTTGTCTAACAGCATCCGGAGATGGTGATTATCGTCGACAACCAGAATGGAAGCGTCTTTCACTTCCCCACCATTCACCAAGCAACTGATAACGTCAATTTTCGCGGGCGGGCTTACAGCCTCCACTCCGCACCCGTCCCTATTTTTGTCCTAACTGGCTTACTTTGCAAGTAGAGATAATAGACGTATCATTAGACAATACAGTACGGGCTATAACATATCCTATCCATCGCTGTCAAATCCAGTCAGCGTGCCCATGTAAACGTCCGCCAGACAGTATCCGCCTCTCTCGTTTGCCAGAAAAAGGTTATCGAGGAGTCAATCCCATCCACAGCACCATTATGTCGCAACGTTCTCTGCAATCGCCGACGAGACATCGGTGGATCGTCGCTCTTTTCCTACTGATATGTACTGGTGCCGGATCGATTTATGGCCTTGGAAAGGTGCCTGCCTACCGGGCGCAGTCTACCTACGTAGCAAGCTTCCATCCCAACAGCCCCCAGGCCAACGTCCCTGAGAACCATCTAGACAGGTTAGAGGAACTTGGTGGACTGGTGTTCACCTATTGCGAAATCCTGGAAAGTCAAGCTGTGGCCGAGGCAGCCGCGACATCGCTGGCCCTGCCAGCCGAGAGCCTATCGGACTACACAATCTCGTGCGAGGTGATACCAGACACGTATGTTTTGGCTCTGCAAGTTCGGGGACCTGATCCTGTCGCGGCGACGAACATGGCGAATGCGGTGGGCGCGGTGGGTATCGACGAAGCGAGCACTCTCCAAGAAGAATACAAACTGCGCCAACTCGACGAAGCCGTCGTGGACACTGCGCCCATTTCACCCGCTCATGCCCAGAACGCGCTCTTCGGTGCCGGAGCGGGCCTGATCTTGAGTGTAGCCTACGTGCTCGTGCACCGCGTCACGTATCCGACGGCAGCGGCGGAGAGAGTGGGTGGGAAAGGGATGCCCGGCGCGATTTCTGAAGACAGGGTGCTGGTCGTCGACGACGACGAGTCCACTGCCAGGATGCTGCGGGCCTCACTTCGGCACGAGGGCTATCAGGTTGAGACTGTGCACAACGGGGAAGACGCACTGAAAATCGCCCGCGACTGGAAGCCCCATCTCGTTCTCCTCGACGTGACGTTGCCGGATATGAACGGCTTTGAAGTCTGCCGCCACATACGGCAGTCCGAGCAGATCGACGCGGTACCCATCATCATGCTGACAGCCAAGGGCCTGGCCGCCGATAAGGCCGAGGCGTTTTCCGCAGGCGCAGACGACTATCTGGTGAAACCTGTGGACTTGGACGAACTCCGCATGCGTGTGGGGGCGCAAATTCGGCGTGCGTGGGCGATCTCCAAGGGGCAATAGACCGCCAGCACGTAGTCCCACCATGACCCGTATCGTTAGCAGGACCATCGTTTCACCGTCTCAGTGCCTGGGTGGGATCTGGGCCACGCGATGCGCGTGTTGTAGCCAGAGGAATCACAGCAAACCCCTTGTTCATCTCTGGGGATGGCGTGGGGTGCGGGGTATGTAGGCTTGCAGCTTGAAAACGGCAACGCCCCAACGCATCACCCCAACCCCGACGCTCCATTTTTCGGGAAAAGACCGCTCGTTTATCACAATTGATGCAATTTTCAGAGGCGTTCCTCTTGCGGTAGTTCCGAACAGACTTATACTATTAGGGATGGCTTATGCTGTAGATGGTACGATCCCTGTAAGTTGGTCAGGGGAGGAAAAGCCGATGCCTGCTGGAGATTCTATGACAAAACGACCTGCCGTCTCTAAGGCCACTGATAACCTCAAAAAACCCACCGACCAGGATTTGGCGCTCCAAGATGTGGATGTATCCTACCGCCCGGTGCCTCATGCAGAAAGTGAACAACTTGCCGCGTGGCGGCTGCGCTTCGACGTGCTGTCACCCGACTCCGTTGCCCGCTTCGGGCTGGACGTGAACGGCGATGCTATTCTTGGCAGGGGGCGCGAGGTGCCCACGCTTGTAGACCTGACCCCCTACGATGCGGATGAACTGGGCGTCTCACGCCATCATTTGATGCTGCGCCCAAAAGGTTCCAAGCTGTATATCGTCGACCTGGGCAGCACGAACGGCACCAGACTGAATGGCCGTCCGATTGGCATTAACACCCCCTACGGCCTCTCCGATGGCGACGTTCTGACACTTGGCCGGCTGCAGATGGCTGTCAGTATCATCAAAAGGCCGAAGGGGCAGGTGGCAGACGCCCACGAAAAAGCCGACCTCGCCGACGCCCTGGCCCTGCTGGCAAAGACCATCACCTCCCAGCTCAAGCTGGACGAAGTGCTGGACCAGGCGCTCGAAATGGCAATGTCGCTCACCCTGGCAGGGGAAACCGCCATCTGGTTGGTAGACGAACGGACCGGCGAGCTATTTCTGGAAGCTGAACACGGCATCAAGGACGAACATATCAAGCACATGCGCTTGCCTGTCAGCGAAGACAACCTGGCGGGCCGAGTCATCAAGACCGGCGAGCCGCTTCGGACCAGCCGCGAGATCGAGGGTAAGCGTGTCAAGATCAAGACCGGCTACATGGTCGAGGCCGTGCTTTACGTGCCGCTGACGCTGGGAGGGGTGACGTTTGGCGTCCTGGCAGCGGTCCACCGGGAGCCTGGCAGCGAATTTGGCGAAAAGGACGAGCAGCTATTGGCAGCCATCGGCGACTTCGCTGCCGTCGCCGTTCAGAACTCGCGTCTCTACGAAGCAACCGACAAAGCGCTTGCCAACCGTCTCGCCGAGCTGACCGCGCTCAACGAATTGTCGCGGGCCGTGACCTCCTCGCTCGATCTCGCCACAGTCCACGAGGCTCTGGTCGAACAGTTACACAGACGATGGGAGGTGGAGGACACAGGATTGTGGTTGGTCAACCAGGCCACAAAAGTCGCTTTTCCCTTTTCCGCTGCCGAGGATGAGAGCGACGACATCATCCACAAAACCTTCAAGCCCGGCGAGGGAGCTGTGGGCAAGGTAGTACAGACCGGTGAGCCACTGTTGGCCGAAGACGTTCGAATGGCCTCTCACGTGGGCAGTCAAGAAGACCTCAAGACAACCACCAGGCTGGTAGCGCGATCCATGGCTTGTGTGCCGCTGCTCATCGAAGGCAACGTCATTGGTGTGCTGGCGCTGTTCAGCAAACGAGAGGATAAGCTTACAGACGAAGACCTGGAACGACTCGAAGCCTTCGCCAATCCGATGGCGACTGCCATCCAGAACGCGCGTCTTTTCGCACAATCTGAGCGGGAACGGGCCACGGTGCGTGCCACCGCTGGCATGTTCTCCCAGCCGTTGATGATCGTCAACGAACAAGGCGAGTTGGTCTTATCCAATGAGGCAGCCGACAGCCTGTGGGAGACGGTCCGGCGCCGGAGCGAAGAGGATGAGCCAGCGGCCGGTGCGGCAGCCTCCAGTTCGTTGAGCCACCTGCTGGAGAGCTTGAGCCACAACGTGGGCCGCCCCACCGAAATGACCATTGGCGACCAGACCTACGTCGCCACTGTCGAGCATATGCCCAGAGTGGGCACCATTATCGTGATGCAAGACGTGACCGACGTGAAGAAACTGGAACGGCTCCGGACCGACTTCGCCCAGGCCATAGCCCACGACATCAGGGGGCCGTTGGGGTCCATCATGGGCTACGCTCGCATGTTGAAAGAACTTGATCTTTCTCGCGAAGAAAGTGTCTCCTTCATCGACGAAATCCTGGGGGCATACGACAGAATGGTCGATATGACCAACGAGTTACTCGACTTTGCCCTACTCAGCGAAGCCCCTGTTGCCCACCACTCGCCGTTCGATCTGAACATGGTAGCCACCGACACCGTTCGCGATCTCAGAGGCGCTGCCCTGGTGAAAGGGATCGACCTGGATTTCGAGGTGACTGGAACGCCCTACCGCATCCGGGGCGACACCAAACGTCTCTATCGCAGCATGCTCAACCTGATCGAAAACGCCATCAAGTATTCGCCCGAAAGTGAAGCGGTGCGAGTCAGGTTGGCCTTCGAAGAGACGGGAATCACCATAAAGGTGCGGGATTCCGGCCCCGGCATCCCAGAAAGTGAACTGCCGCACATCTTTGAGAAGTACTATCGGGCCAAGAACACGTCAGACAGACTGCCCGGCGTTGGGTTGGGATTGGCGATGGTTCGTTCAACAGTGGAAGCCCACGGCGGCAAGGTGACCGCACGCAATGTCAAAGGGCACGGCATGCAGTTTACCATCACCCTGCCTGCCGAACTGCGTGTCGCGTGAAGAACCATTTGACACAACCAGACCGACCGTATGAAGACCGGTCAAGACAGTAGGGGGTACCGACTCGACCTTTGCCGACGGGAATTCCCTTCCTGGATCAGATACGCTGCTTCATGCTCGACATGGACGGCACCATCTATCTTGGCGAGAAGCTGCTGCCAGGGGCGCGTGAGACGTTCGATCACTTCGAAAACGCCGGGCTTCAGTACCTCATCCTGACCAACAACTCGTCCAAACACCGGGGTCAATATGGCGAAAAACTCCGCCGGTTGGGCCTGGACATTTCCGACGAGAAGATATTCACCTCTGGGGAGGCGACGGCCATCTATCTCCAGCGAGACAGGCCGAATGCGCAGGTGTACCTGGTGGGCACCCCCGCGCTGGAAGAGGAGTTCGCCGCTCGTGGCTTCATTTTGGACCACGACCGGCCCGAGGTCGCCGTTCTCGGATTCGACACCACGCTGACCTACGACAAATTGTGGCGTTTATGCGATCTGGTCCGGGATGGCATCCCCTACGTCGCCACGCACCCCGACTTCAACTGTCCGGTGGAAGGCGGCTTCATGCCCGACATCGGGGCGATGATCGCCTTCGTCGAGGCTTCGACTGGCCGCCGCCCGGACGTGGTGATTGGCAAGCCCAACCCACCCATCGTCGAAGCCGTGCAGGAGAAAACCGGCCTGCCGCTTGAGGCCATCTGTATGGTCGGCGACCGGCTGTACACCGACGTCGCTCTGGGTGCAGCGGGAATCAAGACCATACTCACCCTCAGCGGCGAGGCGACCCTGGAAGACCTCAGGACCTCGCCCAACCAGCCGGATGCGGTGATCGACAATCTGGCGGATTTGGCGGCAGCGCTCTCCAAACTGGGAAAATAGATACACGTTCGTACTGAGAAGAGTCGTTCGCAGCCATTGCGTGCTCTTGACACTCCTCTATAATCAGCGCGTGATGACCAACCCAACGCTCACTCCAGACGAGGTCCTGCGGCTGCGGCTGCGCTCTCAGCGCCTGCATCCCGACGATGCGATGGCGACAGCGCACGACCTCGCCGCGCACCTGTGCGGCCTGCAAGCGCAGGATATCAATGCCGGAACGCTCTCGTTCAGGCCGCGCAGCGTGGGTCTCAGCGCCGGGGACGTGGACCGGGCGCGCAACAGGGAGCGGTCCGTCGTGCGGACGTGGGTCATGCGCAATACGCTGCATTTCATCGCCGCCGAGAACGTGCGCTGGCTCCTGGGCCTGCTGAGTCCGCGCTCTATCAGGCAAACGCAGCGCCGCCGCGAACAGCTTGGCCTGCCAGAACCCATCGTCGAGCGCGGCATCGACTTGCTCCGCGACCTGCTGAAAGATGGGCCGCTGCCGCGCGCCGATCTGCTCGCCCGCCTCGGCCAGGGTGGCATTCCCACCGACGGGCAGGCGGGTATTCACTTACTGGCGCGGGCGGCACTGGAAGGGGTGGTCTGCTACGGGCCGGACGCCGGGAGGCAGGAGACCTTCGTATTGCTCGACGAGTGGCTGGGGAATGCTCCTCAGACCCGGCCAGACGATCCCCTGGCGGCGCTGGCGGGCCGCTACCTGGCTGCCCACGCGCCCGCCGCGCCGGAGGACTTCGCCCGCTGGGCAGGGCTTACGCTGACCGACGCGCGTGCCGGTTTTGACCGGCTGGAGGAGCCGCTCGTCGCCGTACGCGTCGCGGACGATACTCTGTGGCTGCTGGAATCACAGGCTGGCTGGTTAGACGCCCGCGACGAACAGCTCGTGGTGCGCTTGCTGCCAAGGTTCGACACGTATCTGCTGGGCTGGCGCAACCGCGATCTGACTCTCCCGGCTCCATACGCGGATCGCATTCATCCTGGGGGTGGCATCTTGCACGCCAGTGTGCTGGTCGATGGACGGATTGTGGCCCGTTGGAAGCCGGTAAAGGGCAAATCCGCCATGACCATCACCGTCGAGCCGTTCCAACCCCTGCGGGCAGGCGTGCTGGCAATGTTGGAAGCCGAGGCCCGGCACGTCGCGCGCTTCCTGGGCATGGACGTGGACCTGACCGTGGAACATCCATGAACAGTGAGCCGAAACGCAAAGAGGGGTGGCACATAACCACCCCTCACGTAGAGACGTAGCCAACGAGACGCAGTTCTGGTTCTTAGCGAACGCCCATTGCGCTGCCGAGCGTCTCGCAGGCCGGGCAGCCACCGCCACGCACGATGCCGTAGGCACCCTGCGGGTCGCCACCCCCGCCGCCAAAACCACCCACGTTCCAGACGATCATCAGCCGCACGCCGCGCCCCGAGGCGAGCCGCGCTGCTTCGGCCAGCCAGGCCGCCTGTTCTTCGACGGTGTTGTCGTTTGCCCAGGCAAAGGTGTCGGGCAAGCCGGGGCCAACCGCGTAACCAAACTCGGTGAAGCACAGCGGCCTGCCAACGCTCTTATAGGTGCTGACCATGCTGCCGAAATACCAGCTATAGTGCGAGCCAGCCGGGTGGCCGCTGTAAGCCGACGGGGAGGTCGCGCCCGCGTTGAAGTGCACGCCCACACAGTCCATGTAGCGCGAGCCACCGGCAGCGGCCACCTGATTGATCCACACGTTGTCGTCACAGCCGGTCATGTCCAGCCAGGGCTGGTAGCTGCAACCCTGGAAAGCCCCCGTGGGCGTGGGCGCCCCGCTGATGACCATCACGTTGGGATTGGCCGCCTTGATGGAGTTGTAGGCTGGGGCCAGCATCAGGTTGACGTAGTTGCCGCCGCCCATATACTCGGCGGGCCACTCGCGGCTGAAGTTCGGCTCGTTCCAGATCTCGATCGCGTCCGGGCCTAGCGCGGCCAACCGGCCATAGTAGCTGGCCCAGGCATCGAAGTCGATGTGGTGTTCGCCCAGCACGCTCAACAGCACCTTGAACCCGTTGCTGTGAGCCTCGTTGATGTAGGACGATGCCTCGCCGGTGTTGCCCAGACCGCGCAGTTGGAACTTGACCCAGGTCATGCCTGCCTGCCGCATGTAGCCATAGTACTGGCTGCCGCGCACCTGGCCGCCCAACTCGAAGCCACCCCGCGAGGCCGACCCGGCTGGAACCGAGGGCACAGAAGCCGATGGGGCAGGAACCTCTGAGGTTTGCGTCGTGGTCGTTTGAGCCGCTCCCTGCGTCGTGGTCGTTTGAGCGGCTTCCTGCGCCGGGGCCTGTGAGGTCTGCGCCGGGGCCGTCTGAGCGGCTCCCTGCACCGTGACCTGTTTTTGGAGGCGCAGCGTGGTCGTTCTTTCGTGTCCAGGCCCGAGATAGGCAAAGGCGGAAGCATCGCGCCAGGTGTAGTTCCCCTGCGCCGCCGGGTCTCTGAACGCCTTGCCCTCGACCCGGACCGTAGTGAACGGCTCCACCCAGACCTGGGCGGTAGGCTTGTTCCTGGCGACTCGTTCGCCATCCACGTACAGGTCGCCCGTCACGCCCTCCTGGTCGAGGGCGATGGTCAGCAAGCCCTTCTTGTCGAATTGAGAGCGCAGGTAGACCGTCCCGCCCCCCCAGATATTGACCGTATGCTCGTTGGCATCGGGGTTCCACAGCTCGGCATTTTTGCCCGCCGTCTCGACACGAATGGCGTGCGAGCCGGTTTCGAGGCTGTAGGTAAACGTCTCGTCCGGCGCGACTTCCTTTTGCGCCTGCCCGTCGATGATCGGGCGGCAGGCCACCTTCTCGTCCTCCTTGGCGTTGCGGATGTCGCAGATGAACTCCAGGTAGCCCTTGGTGAATACCTTGCCCGGATAGAGCGTGTAGCGATTGACCTGACCGGGAGGCACCCAGACAAACGTCGAAGGTTCGCTGTAAACGTAGACGTCCCCGAAGTCTTCGCTGCCATCGCGGGCATTGCGGGCCTCGACGAGCACCGAGGTGCTGGGCGTGACCGGGATGCGGGCGGGATTGACGCCTTGGGCGACGAGTTGGCCGTCGACGTAGAAGTCGGCGACGAGGTCGTCCGGGTAGACTCTGACGTCGACGCAGGCGTCGGTGTTTCCTTCCCCTTCGCAAGGAGCTCCTTGTTTTTGTGCTGAGGTGATAGAGGGAACGATCAGCCCCAGGGCGACCACCAGCAACAGCAGGAGGAGAACGATGAGCGGGCGGGAGTAGCGGGCAAGATGATTCGTCATGAGATAGCCTTTTGGTGAAATGTGAGAGAGATGTCGGTCAACGACCTTGAAATTCGGCCTGACGCCGTTCGGTGAAGGCCGCGATGCCCTCGACGCCGTCCTCACTGGCGAGTAGCTCGGCAAAGAGGTCGCGCTCCAATTTGAGACCCTCGGCCAGAGACACGTTCAGCCCTTCGTGGACGGCGCGCTTGATGTGGCCGATAGCCAGCGTGGCCCCCCTGGCAAGCCCTTGCGCAAAGGCCAACGACTCGTCCCAGAGGTCCTCCGCGGGGAAAACCCGGTCCACAATGCCCAGCGCCAGCGCATCTTGCGGCCCCACCGTCTCGCCGGTGATCATCATGCTGAGCGCCCTGGCTTTGCCGATCAGGCGCGGCAGGCGTTGGGTGCCGCCGTTGCCGGGCAAAATACCGAGCGAGACTTCTGGCAGGCCGAGCGTGAACTCGCCGTCTCCGGCGAAGCGCAGATCGCAGGCCAGCGCGATCTCCAGACCGCCGCCGAGCGCGTGGCCGTTGATGATCGCGATGAACACCTTGGGCAGCAGGCTGATCATGGCCAGCGTTTCCTGGGCGAAATCTATCATCTCCATGTTGTCTGCGACGGAGTTCGCCTTCAGCGCTTTGAGGTCCGCGCCAGCGCAGAAAAACTTGCTTTGCGCGCTCTGCACCAGGGCGACCTTCACCGTATCGTCCTGTGCGGCGGCCTCGATGGCCGCTTCCAGGTCTTGCATGAAAGCCAGATCATAGCTGTTGGCGGGTCGCTTGTCGAGAGTGATGATGCCAACAGCGCCCTCACTCGTATAGGTAACCGCCCTGTCTGACATATGGGGAATCCCTTCTCGCCCGGTAGCGTCTCAGTTTTTCCGCTTTCGCGGGGGTTCATACAGGCAACGCACCTCTTGGATTTTACTCAGGTCGGGGCGGATGTCCAAACTGAGTTGGGGCGTGGGACTGGAGGGTGTACAATCGGCCAGCACGGCACTGACCATACAGAACAGGGACCATGACAGAAAACAAGCATTGGGCGGAACACACTGAAACGCTGGCGCGACTCGTCCGGCGAAAGCCGTTCGGCGTCATCACCGACATCGACGGTACGATCAGCCCCATCGCGCCGACGCCGCGAGGGGCGACGGTCACAGAGGGAGCGCGGGCGGCGCTGCGTGCTCTGAGCGAACGGGTGCAGGTGGTGGCGGCGGTCTCTGGCCGTTCTGCCGCGGACGCCCGGCAGATGGTGGGGCTGGCGTGCATGGAGATAGTGGGCAGTCACGGCCTGGAACGCTGGGACCGGGAAGCCGAGCAGGTAAACCTCATTGAGGAAGCCATACCGTACGTGGAGGCGGCTCGCGGGGCAGTGGAGGAATTGGAGCCGCTGCTGGTCCGCTTTGGCATCACGCCGGAGGAGAAGGGCGCGACGGTCAGTCTGCACTACCGCAACGCGCCCAACCGTGACATGGTGCGCGATGCGGTCTATACTCAGGTTGCAACCATCGCCGCCCGCCACGATCTGGAGCTGTTCGAGGGGCGTTACATCCTGGAACTCCACCCACCTCTGGAAGTGCACAAGGGCACGGCGATAACCGCGCTGGCCGAAGAGTTCAGGCTGGCGGGAATGGTCTTTCTGGGCGACGACATAACCGACCTGAACGGTTTTCGGGCGCTGCGCGACCTGCGAGAGGCGGGAAAGTTAGAGGGAGCCGCGCTGGGCGTGGTCAGTGACGAATCCCCGGCAGACGTGGCAGCGGAAGCGGACTTCACCCTGGAGGGAGTGCCAGACGTGGAGCGCTTTTTGGGCTGGATGTTGGATACTGTGGGATAATGTGGGTTAGATTTGGGTTAGTATTCGGTTAGTCCCGACCTGTCTGGGGCCTGTTCTCACATCCCGCCCAGCGTGACGATCAAATTGCCAGCCTCCGCCACCAGTAGAAACGCCGTCACCCCGCCGGGAAAATACGCCCACCGGAACGGCGGCCAATGCGGAAATACACACCATGGCTAAGTCTCCCGTGCCCGGTTTTCTACCTATCATTATCCCATAGTTTTGCTAAGGGGATGTTTAGACCGGCTACCCTGAGGTTTGTTATTCTGGAAGACAGGCATCAACCAGTGCGTCAAGCGCTAGGAGTGGGCGCTCGCACGCGCCTTGCGCCGGGCCAGTAGGCGGCGAACCCGCTCGTGGCGCTCGCGCGTGAGCGGGTAGAAAAGCGCCACGGCAATCGCCCCCAGCAGGAATAAGGCACCCACCGGCCCGACCAGAATGCGGATGGCCCCCAGCGTTTGCGGGGACTGTTGGAACACCGTGGCTCCTGGCGGGGGTTGCCGGTAGCCATAGGCCCCCAGGATTTGCAAGGCCAGCGCCAGCGCCCCCGCGGCGGTCACTTTGCGCACGAACGTACGCACGCCGTAGAAAACCCCCTCGCGGCGCTTGCCGGTAAACAACTCGTCCCATTCCATCACGTCTGGAAAGAGTGATTCGGGCAGCACGTGGGCCGTCGAGACGCCCATCCCGCCCAGAAAGGCCAGCACGTACACGTAGGTCCGTTGGCCCGGCCTGACCGTGATGAACAGCAGCTGCACCAGCAGCCAGAATGACATGCCGACGACGTAGGCCGTGCGCTTGTCGAAGCGCTTCGAGAGATACCACCACAAGGGCAGCGCCAGTGCAGCCGTGCCCAAAAAAATGCCGAAAAGCAGGGATTCGATCGCCAGCGGCCCCACCAGCGGCAGCGTGGCCTGGGCGTTCCGGTTGCCGCCCTCCAGCCAGTAGGTGATGAAGAAAGGCAGCACCAGCGCGACCAGGTCCACGGCAGCCCAGTTGAGGAGGTAGATGATGGTGGCCGAGCGAAACGGGACGTTTTGCCACGCTTCCCTGAAAGAGGTGGCAAAGGGTGGCGCTTCTTCAGTGGGGTCGCCGGTGCTCAGGTTCCTAGTGGCGAAAAAGATCGCCAGAAAAGGGAGCGCGGCCAGCGATCCGAAGATGAGCGCCACGGTGATGTAGCCCTGGCGCGGTGTGGCGGCGGCCCCGACAATCTCCGGGGCCACCACCGCCGTCACCAGCGAGGCCAGCAGGTTGAACAGCATGCGAAAGGTGGCGAGCGTGGTCCGCTCGTCGAAGTCCGGCGTCAGCTCCGGCGTGAGCGCGAAGAATGGCACCGTGACCAGCGTGAACATGGTGTCGGACAGCGCGTAGGCCAGCGTGATGTGTACCAGCAGCGCGAGTTGTGAGTTCCAACTCGGAGCGACCCACATCGCCAGAAAGCTGAGTCCGTAGGGGATGGCGAACACCAGCAGAAATGGGCGGCGACGCCCCCAGCGCGCCCGCACCCGCTCGCCCATGATGCCCCTGTCGGTGATGATGCCCACCAACGGGTCATTGACCGCGTCCCAGAGCACCCCGAAAAGAACGGCGATGGAGGCCAGCCGGGGGTCGATGCCCACCACGTCGGTGAAGAAGATGCCGAGCAGCAGCGTGCGAATCGTGCCGAAGCTGGCAATGCCCCACTCGCCGCTGCCGTAAACGATTTTGACCAGGAGCGGCAGCCGCCCCCCTGAAACGGCGGTTTCCGGGGTGTCCGATGCGCTCGCAGCCATGATGGGTTCGCTTTCGAAGAGAGAGGGACAGATTTTGACGCCATCGCCCCTGGAAGGCCAGCCTGGATGACCCGGCGTTCGGCGAAGGCCGAGGGACCCTCACTCAGCGCCGCTTTTCTCTGCCAGGACTGCCTCGGCGTCCTCCAACTGGCGGAGGAACCATTCGTTCACGTCGTGGGCGCAGACCATGTCGCGCAAGGCCTGGGCACGCTCGCGGCGCTCCTGGATGGGCATGGTCAGCGCGGCATGTAGTTTGTCGGCCTGACCCACCAGGTCAAAGGCGGAGACGCTCAGCGCGGCTTCGCGTAACTGCTCGTGCGCGCCCGCGCCCTCCGAGAGGACCAGCACACCGTCGGTCTCGTTGACCACCGCGCCCTCTTTGGCAACCAGGTTCATGCCGTCCAAGACCGGGTTGACCAGCAGGACGTCGTAGAGACGCAACGCAGCGACGGCGCGCGCGTAATTGTCGCCGACCAGCATGCGGACCGGCTCCCACTCGCCATCGGCGTAGGAGGCATTGATCCAACCGGCGGCGGCCATCACCTCGTCCAGGTAGTCGCGGTATTCTTCGACGGCGAGGCGTGAGGGGACCAGCAAGGCCAGGAACTGCACGCGCCCGATGTGCTCTGGATAGCGCTCAAGCAACAGTTCAAACGCCTTGAAACCGCGAATGATGTTCTTGCTCGGCTCGGCGCGGTCAATGCGCAGGATGAGCTGCATGGCGCCCGTGTAACGCCGAAACTGCGACGTATGGCCTGCCACGGCTTCCGATGTTGCGACCATCTCTTCTAACCCGGTCACGTCTACCGAGATCGGATAGGGGCCGACTCTGGTGGCGCGGCCCTCCAGCACCACCTCGCCTCTGGTATAGGCCACCTCTGCCTCTGGAATGTGGCTCTGGCAGCAGCGCAGAAAGTTGAGGCCGTCTCTGTCGGTCTGAAAGCCGACGATATCGACCTTGCACAGGCTGCGAAAGATTGTCTGGCGCATGCGAGGCGGCAAGAAAGTCCAGTGGGTGGGACCGGGCCAGGGAATGTGCACGAAATGTTGGATCGAGACCTCCTCGCCCACCAGCGGGCGCAACAAGCCGCCGCACAGATAGAACTGGTAATCCTGCAACATGACCACGGGCGTCCGGTCGAGTGATTGCACCTCGTCGGCGATAGCCTCGGCCATCTGCCGGTTGACGGCCACGTACCCATTGTCCCAGGCGTCCCAGGTGGCTGCGTCGATGTTTGGCGCGCGTGGCGAGTCCCACATGGCGTGTTGGATAAACCACAGCAGCGGGTTCGAGATCACGTTATAGTGGTCGTGGTAGGCTTGAGGCGTAGGTGATATGAGACGCAAGCGGACGCCTTCGATCTCTGTGGCCCGGGGATGGTCCTGCGCCCAGGCGCGGTCGTCGTCGCTGAGCGCACAGGCAACCCAGGTCAGGTTGCCATCGCGCGCGATGGCGCTCACGGCGGTCACGAGGCCGCCTGCTCCTCGCACGGTTTCGAAGCGGTCTCCGTCAAGGCGGCGAAAGCTGAGAGGGCCACGGTTGGAGGAAATCACGACAGGTCGGGTAGACTGGGTGGAATTTGCGGACATCTTTCCTCCTGTAACGATGTATTTGATGGGCCGGTATTCTAAGGTTTCACGTTAAACTCTCGTAAGGATGCTGAGCTAGAGTCAGTCTGAAACAGAGGCGACACCCAATGCAATGATAGTCCTTCGCGGGAACAGATGCAAAAAAACCGCCTGAAGTCTGTAAAACGTCCGCCGGGCCGGAGGGGAGAGGGTGTGGTTCCTGGCAAACTGAGTATCGCAATCATCATCCCGGTTTTGAACGAGGCAGACAGCCTGCTGGCTGTGCTGGCCGAGGTGCCATTCGCAAGCGGCGAGGTGGAAATCGTCGTGGTAGATGGCGGCTCGACGGACAGCACTCCCACGCTGGCAGAAAAGGCGGGCGCGCGCGTGGTCCACGAGCCGCAACGGGGGTACGGGCGCGCGTGCGCGGCAGGCAGCGCGGCGACAGAGGCCGACGTGCTGGTCTACATGGATGGGGACGGCAGCAACGTCCCCGCCGACATCTTACGCCTGCTGGAGCCTATCCAGGATGGCGAGGCGGATATGGTGATCGGCGCGCGGCAGGTGGGGGATTTGCCACCCGGTGCGATGCCGCCTCACCAGCGCTTTGGCAATTGGCTGGCCGCCGCCCTGATTCGAGGGCTGTACGGCCTCTCCGTGACCGACCTGGGGCCATTTCGCGCCATCCGGCGGGAGGCGCTGGCTGCGCTCGACATGCGCGACATGACCTATGGTTGGCCCACCGAGATGCTGGTCAAGGCGATACGGGCAGGCTACCGTGTGCGCGAGGTGCCGGTGGGGTACCGGCCTCGCCTGGGTGGCGTCTCAAAAATCAGCGGGACGTTGCGCGGCAGCGTGTTGGCCGCGTGGCACATCCTCTCGACGACGCTGCGTTACGTCTGGTGGACATCGCCGTGAAAGAGCCGACCGTCATCATCATGGGCAAGAGACCGCGCGTCGGCTACAACAAGACGCGCCTCTCGCCGCCCCTGTCGCTGGAGCAGTCCACCGCGCTGTACGAGGCGATGCTGCTGGATACGCTGGCGCTGGTAGAGGGCCTGGAGGGGATACGCCCGGCGGTGGCCGTCACGCCGCCTCAGGACGCGGGCTACTTCCGGGCGCAGGTTGGACCGCGCACGCTGGTCTACCCCGTGGACGGGCCGCACATCGGCGCGTGCCTGGACCGGGTGCTGGCCCGCGCACTGGACGAGGGCTACGCTCCGGCGCTGGCGATAAACTCGGACGGACCCAGCCTGCCGCCGGACTACATCCGGCAGGCCGTCACGCTGCTGACCCAGGCCGTCGATCCGCCTGACGTGGTGCTGGGGCCGAACTACGACGGCGGCTACTATCTGGTCGGCGTGAACGAGGCCCACCCGGCACTGTTCGCCGGGGTGGCCTGGAGCACCGAGCAGGTCTGGGAGCAAACCCTGGCTAACGCCGGGCTGGCTGGCTTGCGCGTGGAAGCGCTGCCGCCCTGGCACGACGTGGATACCGCCGCCGACATCGACGTGCTGCGGGCTGACGTGGAAGCCGCAGCGCCTGACCGATTGGCGCACACCCGGCGCTTTTTCGAACAGATAGATAGTCCCTTGCAAGGAGGATGAGGAAAATGACCACCAGGGTTGTGGAAGCCAGCCAGGAAAGCATCCCACCGCGAGTCTTGCTGGCTGCGTTGCGCGTGCTGTTGGGCATTATTCTGATCGTGACGTGGTTTGACAACCAGGCCAAGGGACTCTATGGCCCTCAGGCGTTCGGGGGGTTCGTCAACTGGCTGGCGACGGCCGGAGAGGGACACCCGCTGGGCTTTTACCGGGGCTTTCTGCTGAACGTGGTCCAGCCGAACGCGTCAGTCTTTGCCGGTTTTCAACTGGTGACCGAGCTTGCCATGGGCATCGCGTTGCTGGCGGGGGCGTTCACGTCCCTGGCGGGCGCGGCGGCCTCGCTTTTCTTCCTCAACCTGTTCCTGGCCTATCTGAACCCCGGAACCGAGGAGTGGATTTGGACGCAGGTGCTGCTGCTGGCGGTGGCGCTGGTCGTGACGCTGGGCCGGGCCGGGCGCAGCCTGGGTGTGGACGCGCTGCTGGTGCGGTCACGCGGCGAGCCAAGACTGCCTGTTTACTAGCGAGAGAGGGCCATGACGATACTGCAAATCCTGGGAGCGGTGGTCATCGGCTTGCCGCTCGGCTACGTGATGCAAGGCCCTCAGGTTTGCTACAACCGCGCCTATCGCCGCGCCGACCCTGGCCTTGAGCAGCCTGCTGGCCTCGGTGGCGATTTTCCTAGGGGCCACGTCGGGCAACTGGCTGCGCTGCATCCAACCGAAAACCCCGCTGCCCGCGCTGTCGGGCGGTGACTAGCGAAAAGGCCAGCAGCGCCAGAGTAGGTAAATACTCCAGGTTGCGCACGAAGGCGAATTCGCGAAACTCGCCCACGTAGGTCAGGTAGGACCAGGCAACCGCATAGCTGAACCACAGCCAGGGCAGCCCCGGCCACCAGTCGGGACGCCCTGTTCGGTCACTGCCTACTGCCAGCGGCACGAGCGCCAGGACGACGCTGGGATACCAGGGGTGCACGGTGGTGGTCAGCAGCAGGTAGCTGACCATCGCCAGCAGGCAGCGGCGCAGCAAGCCCTCCGTGTCGGCCTTGCGCGCCGTCCAGCCGAGCGCAGCCAGCACACTCAAGAAGACAAAACCACTGATAAGCCGCGCCGCCTGCGCGCCGGGCGCGGTGGACGGCGCGCCCCAGGGGACGACGTTGCCGGTGGTGAGCGTCTCCAGCCAGTGGTAGAGGCCGCCATTGTAATTCCACTGACCGGCGTAGATGCGGGTCGCGCCCAGAAAACCCACGCCGTCCGTCGGCCCGGCGAGTCCCAGGCCGTTCAGGGCCACGAAAGGCGCGCTCAGCGCCACGACAACGACACCCCACACGGCCAGCCGCCGGACGCCTAAGCGCCAGGCCAGCACCGGCCCCAAAAGGAGCGGCAGCGGCTTGACCAACGAGGCCAGTCCCAGCAAGACAGGCGCGGCCCAATACGCGCGCCGGTCAGGCGGAGGCATCCCCAGCAGGGCCACCAGCCCGGCCAGCAGCAGGGCCAGCATCCAGGCATCGACGTGGGCGCTGTGGGCAAACTCGACCACCACCAAAGGATTCCACAGGTAGAGCAGACTCAGGGCCGGGCTGCGCCCCAGCCGGAAGAGCAAGGTGGCGATCAACGCGCCGGTCAGCAGGTCCACCAGCGAAATGACAACCTGAAAGGCCAGCGCGCTCTCCGGCGCGAACAGGGCGATCATCCCGAACAACCCCTGCGCGGCGGGAAAGTACGGCGAGGCCATCCACGAGTTGTTGACCAGGGCACGGTTGGGCGTCGCCAGATAGTCGAGGGCAGGCGAATCGACGCGGAAGGCGTAAGGGCTGACGCCGTTGGTCAGCAAGCGCCCATCCCACAGGTAGCGGTATACGTCGTCGGAGAGGCTGGGGACGGTGCCCCACAGGACCACGCGCATCGCTATCGCCGCCGCCCCGACGATGAGCAGCGTCCGCTGCCAGGAGGCTTCCCGCGACACCACGAACGCGCTCGCGCCGTACAGGACGAAGGCCAGCGTGTAGAGCGCCAGGAAATGGGGCACGAATGGCCCTCGCAGACCCGGCAGGCCAGCCACGGCGGCGTAGGTCACGAAGCTGGCTGCGCCAAGCCCGATCAGCAAGCTGTGTTGGCGAGACAGCTTCTATCCCTCATATTTCCACGGCATTACCGCTGAATGAATTGCTGCTGGTGCAGGCGATACATGCTGGCGTAGTGGCCGTTCTGGCTCATGAGTTCTTCGTGGGTTCCCTGCTCGACAATCTGCCCCCCGGCCAGCACGACGATGCGGCTCGCCATGCTCACCGTCGTGAAGCGGTGCGAGATCAGTACGGTGGTGCGGCCTTCTGCCAACGTCCGAAATTGCGAAAAAAGCTCGTATTCTGAACGTGGATCCAGGTTGGAGCTCGGCTCGTCCAGGATTAGCAGCGAGGCTTTGCGCGCAAACGCCCGCGCTATCGCTATCTTCTGCCACTCCCCACCCGAAGGACTATACTCGCCGAACTGGCGGCCAAGGTGCGTGTCATAGCCGTGCGGCATGGCCCGGATCATGTCGTCAATCTGCAGGAGGGCTGCCAGTTGCTCGATAGCGGAGCGATCGTGCAACAGCCGGTGGATGTCGCCATAGGCAATGTTGTCAGCCGCCGAAGCCTCGTACCGCCCAAAGTCCTGGAAGACGAAGGCGATCTTGCTATGCACGTAGGACAGCGGCAATTGGCCGACGTCCTGATCGTCGAACAGGATTCGCCCGCCGTCCGATTCGTAGATGCGGGCCATGACCTTCGCCAACGTCGTCTTGCCCGCACCGTTCTCGCCTACGATGGCGACGGTTTCCCCAGGGGCTATCGTGAGATAGATGTTCTTGAGCGTAGGCTCCCGCGCACCTGGATAGGTAAACGAGACATCCTCCAAAGTCAACTTGCCGCCCAACTGGTCGGGTAGCGCTGCGCTCGCCTCGGCGTGTCTGTCGGTTTCAAGTTCCAGGAAGGTTCTCAGGTTCGAGACGTGCAGAACCTCTTCGAGGACCAGGCTGGTGGCCTCGATCGTCGTTTCGGTGGTCTTGCTGAGTTGGGCAATCGCGCCGCCCAGAACGGCGATGTCTCCGATAGTGAGCGCCCCCTGAAGCGTGCGGCGGATGGAGCGAATCAGGATCGTAAAGAACAGGCCAGTAGACACCACCACGAACGCTATTCCCGACACCAGCCGTCGCAACTCAAAAGAGCGATTCTCGTCTCGGAACTTCCCCATCAGCGCGCGGAAGCGCTCGATGAGGTGTTGGGAGAGGTCCAACAGCCGCACCTCGTGGACCGATTCGTGGCTCAACATCTGCGAAACGTAGTAGCGGCTCCAGCGTCGCCGCATCGCGCGCGAGTACTCGGTGGAATACCGCTCGCGAACCAGTCGCCACATGTAAACCACGTAGGGCGGCACCACGACGGCCATCATCAGCAAAATGGTCGGCTCGATGGCGGCCAGAATGCCGACCAACAACAGGGATTGCAGCAGACCGTTGACGGTACGCACCACGCCGCGCAAGAATTCGGCAAAATGCAGCGCCACGTTCAACTGGGCGCGTTCGAGTATGTCCTGAAAAGCAGGATCCTCGAATCGCGCCGGGGGTAACTTGCTGGCATGCTGCATCATCTGGGAGGTGATCTCAATGTTGAGGTCGTCGATCAAACGGTTAAAGGTGTACTTCTCCAGCAGCATGCCACTGGCATCCAGCAGCATCAGGCCCAACAAGGCCACCAACCAGCCTGTCAGGCCCAGAAAGTCCGTCGTCTGGCCGGCAATTCCAGCGGCGATATCGTTGATCAGATAGCGTGTGGCAATGACTATCCCAACCGGGGTAAAACTGCGCACCCCGGCGACGGCAAAATATAACGCCATCAAAGGGCGATTGATCTGCCAGCCGAAACGCAGCGCCCACCTGATCCGAGAAACGAGGCCGGGTGCCCCGCCGGACAGGTGGTCGTCTGCCCTTCTATTCCATCCTGAGGAGGTTGTCTGGGTGGCGATGGCCTATCTCTTTCGAAAAGCGCCGGCCAGCAGTGCCCGTCCAAACAAGACGACCGCAAACGGGAGCCCCTCCAGCAGGTAGCGCTTGGCCAGCCTTCTTGGCTCCTGGGCAAGCCGGTGCAGCCATTCCAACCCTGCCTTTTGCATCCACAGCGGGGCACGCAGAATCTCGCCCGCGACAATGCTAAAACTGATGCCAACACCCAGCCACCACGTCTGTGGCAGCCGGTGATGCAGCCGCTTGATGAGTTCATCTTGCTTGGGGCTGCTCATGGCGACGTAGACGATGTCCGGCTCTGCCTCGCTCAAGACCGTTGCGATGCGCTCAACCTCGTCTTCGTTCTTTTCGAAGCCCATCGGAGGACAAAGCGTTCCCACAACCCGCAATCCCGGAAATCTGGCTCTGAGAATCGAGGCGGTGCGCTTGGCAGTATCGGGCGCGCCGCCCAACAAGAAAAGCGAGCGACCGGCAGTCGCCGCGCTGGCGGTCAGGCTCCAGATAAGACTTGATCCGGTCACTCGTTCGGGCAGCGGAGTGCCTTGCAGGTGACTTGCCCAGACCAGCGGCATGCCGTCAGCCACCACCAGGTCGGCTTCCTCGTACAGCGCAGCGTGAGCAGGGTCTCGCACGTAATGGCGTAGATGTACCAGGTTCATGGTGATGATCCAGCCGCCGATGCCACAGTTCTGAGCATCTGACACCAGGTGCACGCATTGCGCTTCCGTCATCGCGTGCAAAGTGGCCCCCATTAGCGTCACCATTGGCAGGGCGTCCAGTTTTGGCACGGTCACGGGCCGCGAGGGGTAAGGCCCCGCCAGCGCGTGGTCGTGGTTCTCTGTACGCGTGTCTTTCCCCGGGGTGGTGAACAAGCGTGCTGCCCAATTCACCTGTCTCTTCACCAGGAAGCCTGCGTATACAGGCAACTTGCCCAGGACGTAGAGCGGCATGAAAAACAGAAGGGGAATAGAGAACGGGGCCAGTTCCAGTCTGGCCCAGGAGGCCACGATCACGCTGCCAAACACCCCCCCCGCAACGAGCATTGCCAGAATCGGGAACCACAAGCCGGACACCAGCCACAAGAGCGCGGCGGATGCTGTGGCTGCCAACCAGAGCGCTACCAGCAGGGAGAGCGGCGGCACCGCCAATTCCAGAGCCAGCGCCAGCAGGTCCAGGCGGCCCATCCGTATCGCCGCGAGCAGGAGCCGGGGAAGTTGACGAATGATATGGTCGAGGTGGCCGTGCTCCCAGGCGATGCGTTGGCGACGGGCCGCGAAGCGATGTGTCAGAGCCTCGCTGGTCACGACTGCCGGCTCGCAGTAGACTGGCGGGGTGCCCGCAATCGCCAGATCGACAGCCAGCAGCATGTCCTGGGCAGTCCTTCCGGTAGCCAGCGGTGCATCCCGGATTACATTCCAGGGGAAGGCCATCCCCGTCCCGTGCAGCAAGCAAGGCATTCCCAGTCGGGACAATCCGCGCGGGCGCACGACGTTCTTGAACATAAAAGCCAGAATACCCAGCAGGTCGCTTGCACCCGGTTCTGGCGGCGGCAGCAAGTAGGTCTTACCCTGGACCGGGCTCTGCTCGATGCAAGCGCGATGCACCAGGTGGTCGACGGCGCCGTGGTGGACTTCGCAATCCGCGTCGATGACGATGACGACTTCGGGCGGCTCGCCCTGGGCAAGGTGCTGCACCCCATGAGCCAGCGCGTAGCCTTTCCCCAGGCGCTTTGGATCGTGTCGCTCGACGACTTCGGCACCTAACGCACGTGCGGCTTCTGCAGTCGCGTCTGTACAGTTGTCGGCAACCACGAGCGTTCGATCTCCACTCGTGAGCTGTGGCAGCAATGATTCCAGGGTGGCGGGCAAGTCATCTTCTTCGTTATGAGCGGGAATCAGGATGGCGGTGCGGGGACGTGCCGATTCCGGCAGGGGGACCGACATCGGTGCTGGGAGAAGTGCGGCGAGACATTCGATGGTGAATACACCGAAAGGGACCAGCAACACCACAACCAGCAAGTAGACCAGCGCCACGACCAGCAGCATCAGGCGATTTCTCCCGATGCGGAGACACGCGGAATGTGGGACTGATCGAGCTGCTGCTCGTCCGCGCCACGATGAACGACACGCCTTTTCCGACAGTCTACCATGTAAAGGTTCACTCGCGTGCGTTCCAGGTCAGTTCGGTCAGCACAGCCAGCCTTGCCTTCCCGCCAAAAGTGGATCGAGTACGCACCACGTCCAATCCACTCCCTTCGAGATCGGCAATCTCTCTGCTGAAGGTAAGACTGACCGGAGGATTTTGGTGAACTTCCAACGACAGACTCTGAGCCAAATAGTACCGTATCCAACATTGGTTACATTCTACCAGACCAAGCTATTGTGACAATTGTACCCTCGTACCTTATTGGCTGCCGCCGGGGTATGTCATAAACTGTTAAAGGCTCAGTTCCCGGCCAGCGGGAGCGCCGCTCGTGGTTGCCCGTACCGGCCATGCTTTGGGTCGGTCCAGAAGCTGCACACCAGATAGGTGACGAATAGCAGCAAGCCCGGCGCGAGCAAGATGCTCTCGGACAGGTTTACCATGACGACCAGCGCGAGGATCATGATGGGCACGAGCGTCGCCAATCCCTGTGTGCGCTGGGCCAGTCGCGCGCTGGCGACGCAGGTCTTGATCAGATGGGCGCTGAACAGGAACAAACCGATCAGCCCTATCCCCAGGACGGTTTCGATATACCCGTTGTGAGCGTAAGAGACCGCCCAGCCTACGGTGGCCTCGACGGTCTGCCTCGTCGGCGATCCCTCCACCCAGAAGCTTTCGAACCCGAGACCCAGCCAGTACTGCTTATCCAACACGTCAAACACCGCCGACCAGATTTCCAGCCGGGCAAAGATCGTGCGGCTGCGGCCAAGTAATGATGGGATAGGCGCGATCAAGCCGGTGACGAGCAACCCGGTCATACTGAGCGTCGTCGTACCCAGCACGACCCCCGCGCCGTCCGCCAGCCGGTCTGGCGCACGGCGCAGCAAGTTGAAGCCAGACATCACGACCAGACTGACCACCACAGACATCTGGGACGTCCGCGAATCCGCCATCCATAGAACGGCGATGACCAGGGCCAGCCCGAAGATAGCCGGGACCGTCCCCCATCGGCGGTGAGCCAAGCCATCCAAAACCAAAAAGACGCCGGAGATGGCCCCGATAGCGGCGGCTTGCCCCAGAGTATTCTTGTGGACATACAGGCCGCGCAGTGTCCCAAGATGCGGTGGCGAATCGTGCAGACCAAGCTCCGGCTGGATGAACGCGGTCAGAACACTCAGTGCCGCGGCCATAACCATCGCGGCAAACAGAAGCGCTGCCAGCGTCCTGGCGTCAAATCGGGCGGCCAGATACGCTGCCACGGCGATGGTCAGCGCCAGCGAAACGACAGCGCCGAACGTGGCTGTGGGCAGTGGTGACCACAAGGTTGAAAGAGCTGCCAGTCCACTGATGCCGAGCAGCAGCGTATCGCTCGCTACCAACCGCACAATGTCGGCCAGCGTTCCTCGAATGACAGGGAAAACCAGGACCAGGGCATACGCGCCCAGGAGCGTCCAGCGCCTCTCAAGCCAGCTCATGCCGACGAGGTCCACGATACCCACGTCGGCCTTGCTGAAGACGAAGAAGGCCAGTAAGACCACTGCCATCTCGATGGCGGCGAACCACTTCGCAGTCGAGGCGCGTTGAAGGACGGTGGTCAGCAACTTGGTTCGAGTTTGTCGTGTGTCTATCTCTTCGTTGGATCGCACCATCTATCTCCTGCCCTCGCCAGGGCATGACCCTCGACGTGGGGGACGATGAAAGAGAAGTGACCGCCCAGCCCACAGGATGAACACCGTTCAAGCGGCCACGTCGTCTGGACTCTGCGATCCAGATCATACCGCAAAGCCCGCGTGAGCTTCACCCAATCTGCCTGAATCGCACTGTTTTGGAAGGGCTGTTAATCAGGATTGACAAGCCCCGCACGTTCGCAGTATACTGCCGCCATCGTTAGAGGCTCAGGAAGACAGAGTTCATCCTACCAGACATGACAACACCAACCCTCCGCCGCCGTATCCGTCGTCGCCGCCAGACCACCGTGGGTCTGGTTGGGTTGGTTCGCGCCTGGGACAAGGACGCTTCTACGAGCAACTAGTCATTTAACCAACGCGCGCACAGCAGCCCCCCGGACCTACATCCGGGGGGCTTTTTCATTTTCGCAACGATCATCTACGGAGGTTCATCAATGGCACAGCTACCCCCCATCGAGAAGGTCGTCCTGGCCTATTCCGGCGGCCTGGACACGTCCGTCATCGTCCCCTGGCTCATCGAGAACTACGGGTGCGAGGTCATCTGCTACACCGCCGATCTCGGCCAGGAGGAAGAACTGGACGGCCTGGAAGAAAAGGCCCTCCAGAGCGGCGCGAGCAAAATCTTCATCGAGGACGTGCGCGAGACGTTCCTGGCCGACTACGTTTTTCCCACCATGCAGGCGGGAGCCATCTACGAGCGCAAGTATCTCTTGGGCACCTCGTTTGCCCGCCCCCTCATCGCCAAGCGGCAGGTCGAAATTGCCGAGCAAGAAGGCGCGCAGGCCGTCGCGCACGGCTGCACCGGCAAAGGCAACGACCAGGTCCGCTTCGAGCTGACCGTCATGGCCCTCAACCCACGCCTGCAAATCATCGCCCCCTGGCGCGAATGGGACATCCGCAGCCGCGAGGACGCGCTGGCCTACGCCCGTAAGCATGACATCCCGGTTGAGCACACCGAGCGCTCCATCTACAGCCGGGACCGCAACATCTGGCATCTCAGCCACGAGGGCGGCCTGCTGGAGGACCCCTGGCTGGAGCCGGAAGAGGAGATGTACACGCTCTCCGTCCGCCCGGAGGACGCCCCCGACAAGCCAGAAGAGGTTGAACTGGCGTTTCAATCAGGCACGCCGGTGGCGCTCAACGGGCAGGAGATGGGGCCGGTGGAGATGGTCCTGGCGCTCAACGAACTGGGAGCCAAACACGGCGTGGGCCGCGTGGACCTCGTGGAGAACCGGCTGGTTGGCATGAAATCGCACGGAGTCTACGAAACGCCCGGCGGCACCATCCTCTACACGGCGCACCGCGAGTTAGAGAGCGTCTGCCTGGACAAGGACACGCTGCACTACAAGGACCTCGTCGCGCAGCGCTACGCCGAACTGGTCTACAACGGCAAGTGGTTCTATAGTTTGCGTGAGGCGCTCGACGGCTTCGTCATGGTCACGCAGCGACACGTCACCGGCAAGGTACGCATGAAGCTCTACAAAGGCAACGTCATCGTCACCGGGCGGCAGTCGCCGTACAGCCTCTACCGTGAGGACTACGCGTCGTTCGGCCAGATGGACGTGTACGACCAGCGAGACGCCAAGGGCTTCATCAACCTGTGGGGCCTGCCCATGAAAGTGGACGCGCTCTTGAGCATCGAGGGCACCGGCCAGAGCCGCTTCCGCGCGCCGGACTACAGCATCTTCAAGCGCGACTGACACAGCTTTCGGCCATCAGCGTGCTCCGTGTGGCTGACTGCTGAATACTCACCGAAGGTGGCTGGAGGCTAATTTGAAACTGTGGGGTGGCCGCTTTAGCGGCGAGACAGACGACAGGATGCGCCAGTTCAACGACAGCTTCCCCTTCGACTGGCGCTTGTATGCAGTGGACGTTCGCGGCAGCATCGCCTACGCGCGGGCACTGGCTCGCGCCGGGGTGCTGACCGGCGAAGAACGCGACACCATCATCGCCGGGCTGGAGCGCGTGCGCCAGGAATTCGACCAGGGAGCCTTCGAGGCCAAACCCGGCGACGAGGACATCCACACCGCCGTCGAGCGCCGCCTGACCGAACTGGTCGGCCCGGTGGGGGGCAAGCTGCACACCGGGCGCAGCCGCAACGATCAAGCGGTGCTCGACACCCGCCTGTGGACGCTGGAGGCCATCGAAGCGGCCCGCCGCGACCTGAGCGCCCTGCAGCGCGCGCTGCTGGCCCAGGCCGACGCCCACCCGGCGGCGCTGATGCCCGGCTACACCCACCTGCAACCGGCCCAGCCGGTCCTGTTCGCGCACTGGCTGTTGAGCTACTTCTGGATGTTCGAGCGGGACCGCGAGCGGCTGGCCGACTGCGCGCGCCGGACGGCGGTCTCGCCGCTGGGGGCGGGAGCGCTGGCGGGCAATCCCTTCTCCATCGACCTCACCGCCCTGGCCGCTGACCTGGGCCTGCCTGCGGTCACTCCCAACAGCATCGACGCGGTCAGCGACCGGGACTTCGTGGCCGAATTCCTTTTCGCAGCGGCGCTGGTCGGCGTCCACGTCAGCCGTCTGGCCGAGGACCTCATTCTGTACAGCAGCCCCGGCTTCGGCTTCGTGACGCTGGCGGAAGCCTACACCACCGGCTCCAGCCTGATGCCGCAAAAGCGCAACCCCGACTCGCTGGAGTTGGCGCGCGGCAAGGCCGGGCGGCTGCTGGGCAACCTGACCGGCGTGCTGGCGATGCTCAAGGGGCTGCCCTCGACGTACGACAAAGACATGCAGGAGGACAAAGAGCCGCTCTTCGACACCGCCGACACGCTGGCTGTCACGCTGCCCGTCGTGAGCGGCGTGGTCGAGACACTGACCGCCAACCCGGAAGCGATGCGAACCGCGCTCGATCTGGACATGTTAGCCACCGATCTGGCCGACTACCTGGTCGAGCGCGGCGTCCCCTTCCGGGAGGCGCATCACCTCGTCGGCGGGCTGGTGCGGCTGGCCGAGGCGCGTGGCGTGGCCTTATCCGACCTATCGCCGGACGATTTTCAGGGAGCGTCGCCCCTCTTTGAGGCGGACGTGAGAGACGTGTTCGATTTCGAACGGTCTGTGGCGCGTAGAAAGACCCCCGGCGGAACCGCGCCGGAGGCTGTCGGCGAGCAAATCAGGCGTGCGCGCGCCTGCCTGGACGGTTGAGGTTACGTTTGGGTAAGACGGCGGCGTCTGTCAGGTGCCTCACGCACCACGGGCCGTACGCTGGCGCTGTCGCAGGTAGCTGCCCAAAACCGGGGTGGGCAGCGCCAGCACCACGAGCGCGATGCTGTACCAGAGCGGCTGGCCGGTGGGCGGCTGGCCGGTCTGCGTCAGCACGAAGGTCACGAGGCTGAGTACCACCATCAGGATGCCCAGCGCCAGCCCGTGCCCCACCTCGGCGCGCCGGGCGATGACCCCGGCTACGTAGCCGCCCACGACGGCGTACAGCGCCCCATAGAGCAGGTTGAAAAGCACCCATCCGGTGTTGGTGGGCGTATACGACGCTGGAAAAGCCGCGCCCAGCAAGAAAATCGTGCCTGCCGTGAGAACGGCCAGGGTAACGTAGCCCGCAATGACCGCTGCAATGCTTCTCAACATCGGCAATCTCCCCCCAAATAGAAAGGGCGCGGTGGCCCCTATCTGCTCTGGACAGGTGCCGCGCCCCTACGTCAACACTGAAGACCCGCTACTGTGTAGTCAAGCATCCCGGCGATTTTATGCGCTTCTGGCCGGTCACGCCAGCCACGGCCCTTTCCGAAACAGGCGCAAATAGTCGCGAAGCTGGTGCGGCATCAGGAAGTTACTCTTGACCTTCTCGTGAGCCGCCTGGGACAGCCGTTCCCTCAGGTCGGGATCGCTCAACACCTGCGCGATGCGCTCGGCGGCCTCCTCCGGCGAATCCACCAGGAAGCCATTTTTGCCATCCTGAATTTGCAGCCGGATGCCCCCCACGTTACCGCCGATCACCACCGCGCCTTTCCACATCGCCTCGGTCACGGTCAGCCCGAAGCCCTCCCGGATCGATTTCTGGAGAACCACGTCGGACGCGGTTTGGAAGGCATTGACGGCGGTGTCGTTGTCGGGCAGGTTGACCAGCAGGAAGATGCCCGCCTCGCCCCCAGCGTAGTCCTCAACGTCCTTCTGAACCCGCACGCCTTCGGGGTCATCACTCGCCATCTGGGCCACCAGCGCCAGTTGCAGGTCGGGAACGTCCTGCTTGACCAGCCGGAAGGCGTCGATCACCCCCTTGGGGTCTTTCCAGGGATCGAAGCGCGAAATCTGCGTGATGAGCGGCTTTTGGACGTCAATACCGAATCGCGTCACGTATTGTCTGGCAGCGTTCCGGTCCATACGGACGTTCTTGGGAGAGAGATTGTCGATGAAGGGGGTGATGAAGTTCACCTTATCTTTGGGGAAATCCTGGTTGGTGTAGTCGGGCAACGTGAAGACGACCTGGTCGTAAACGTCCAAGTAGGGCCGCAAGAAACCCCACACCGACTGGTTGGGCTGCGAGGTGTCGATGTGGCTGCGCCAGATCGACAGTCTGGCCGGGTGCCCGTTCATCATCGCCAGGGCGGCGGCTGGCTGCGGATCGTGGATGATGAGAATGTCGGCAGCAATCCCTGCCAGCAGGTCGGCAATGAGCTTGTTATGTTCCAGGTACGTCTTCTGATGCTCGTCGGTCAGCGCGCCGTCCTTACCCTGCATGTAGTTGTGGATGGACTTGGTGACCTCGAAGAAGGGGTCGTCGGGCGGAATGACGTACCAGTTGGCGTCGAAGCCAACGTCTCGCTGGAGCGGCACCATGTAGCGCAGCATCTCGGCCACGCCACCTCCCAGGGCGGTGGCGTTCACGTGGGCGATGCGGCTGCCCTGCAGAGGTTCGGCCAGTTCGCGGATTTCTCGTACGACCTCTGGGACGATGGGCAGGTAGTCATCCAGGCGGCGGGGTTGGCAATCGACAATTTGGAGCGTGCGCGTCCGCGTGTCAGTCAACAACTCTCTCCTCCATGAGTAAGGTGCGGTGTTTCCAGGTTGGGCGCGCGGCCCTTGAACGCACACCCTTGTAATCGCGAAATTATCTATCAAATTTGCCGCCAAATCAAGCCCTGTTTGGCAGATTCTAGGATATCTCTTTTTGCAGATGGACCCAGGCACCGATGGCAGAGATGACGTCGCGCACAACGACAGGATGATTTTTCGGGGGAGTGGCTCAAAAAGCCGCCAGTTTAGAGACCCCCCAGCCCAACTGCACTGTAGTTACGCCTCGCCCAGGACGGGGGAGTCCAGCGGGGGCACGAGGGCCGGGTCAGGGAGGTGAGCGTCCACGAATATCACCAATTCATGCTGTGCAGGCGGTGCCGCCTGGAGGATGATGACGGGTGCCTGCTGCGGACCGTTTCTAAGGTTGTGCGATGATCCTGACTGTGAATTGCAACCTACCGAAGGCAAGGACCGCGCCGTCGCTGACCTGTGCGGCAGCGCCAGCGGTGACCCGCCTGGCGTTCAGGTAGGTGCCATTGGTGCTCCCCAGGTCATAGACCAAGAGGTGAGACGGCGTGGGGCGCAGCAGGGCATGCAGGCGCGAAACGCCCAGTTCGGCTCCCGCATAGACGGTCAGGTCCAGGTCCGGCTGGATGCCACCCGCCACGCGCCCGGCAAAGACGTCGCCGCAGAGTTCCAGGCCCGGCGGTTCGGGAAGACTGTGAGGGCTGGTCAACTTGATGCGCCAGGGCCTGTGGACTAGCGCTTCGTCGACGTGTGAGGGATTGGCAGGTAAGCGAACAAAGATTGTGACCGGGCGAGGGGGATTTCCCCGTGTTTTGGTGGGCAAGCGACTGAGTGCCCGGTGTGCAGACTGCGGGGTAAAGACCGCCGTGGAGGGCAATGGCTCCTGGTCGCTATCTGCGCGCAGGCCGCTGATGCTGCCAGTAGGGAACCTGTCCGGGGGATTGTAGTGGGGAGGTTTGGCGTCCATGTCGCTGCCTCGCTGCCTGTGAGATTGGCTGAAGCCAGAGGCCAGCGCTCCGGCACGGCGTGCGCACACAGGAATAGTCGACGTTATGTATAAGGTATACCGTCAAACGGCGCTTGAGGTTACGGGGTGACAATTGTCGGGAAAGACGGGGCCGCCAGTGCGGCGGGTGGACGGACTGCGCATAAGATAGGGGAGAGCAGCGCCGTCCGCAACCGGGTGTGATACGGTGCGTCCGTCGCGATCAGGGTTTGGGGTCGATAATCTCCTCGATGAACCTCACCGAGAAATGCAGCTTGCTGAACGAGATTACGTCGTCGGTCTGCAACACCTTGCTGCTGCCAGAGCGCAATCGCTTACCATCAACATAGGTGCCGTTGGTGCTGTCCATATCGGTCAGCTGCAGCCCAGAACTGGTCGGGCGCAGCAGCGCGTGGTGCCGTGATACTCCCAGGCCCTCCGCACCAAAGCGAGTCAGATCCAGGTCGGGGGTGATGCCCCCACCGGACCGTCCCACGAACGCATCTCCGTACACCTCCAATGCGACAGGGGCCTCACCAGGCGCGGTGCTCACCCAAATCGTACGCCACGCTTTCCGAGTGGTGGGTTTGTGCTGCCCATCCGGCGTAAAGACCAGCCGAACGTAGGTCAAGCTTCTCGGGTCGATCCGGGCATGGAAGGCCGGGGCATCAAACGGCACCCACGAGGCCGCGCTCGCCATGGAAGTCGTCTGGCGCTGCAACTTGGCGCGCAAGGCCAGGATGATCTCGACCAGATCGTCCTTGGATTGTTCCTGCAGCCAGTCACGCGCAAAGCTGGTCACACCGCTGTCGGTAGGGCTGCGGTCAACAGGCAACCCATCGATTGCTCGCAGGATTTGCTCGGCGTCGCTTGACGCCTTCGGCCGCGGCTTACCCGCGTCAAGTCTGTCAGTTGGGATGCGCATGCTATCTTCCCCTTCAAATACAGTCCGGTCCAGGTCCGTCTGCAAGGGCAGCAACGGTCTCCCACTCTATTGAGCACACTCCCTACCTGCCTACTACAGTCTACGCCCGAATCGCGCGTCCCATCATCACAAATGTATAACAACCGGGCGTTCGCGTTCAGCTTAGAGCTGTCTCAAGACAGGCCCTGGCTGGCGACGCGCGCGGCTGGGTTCCGGAGGACGGCTGCCGGGGAAGGCGGGAGGGTGGTTTGTGCCTGCGGGGGTGATGGGAGCCTACGAACTACACGGACGACACCAGTTCACTGTGTGAAAGCGGTGTTGCCCGGAGTTGCGGCGCATTGGCCTTGCTTCTGAAAGAGGATCACTTCGCCATCGCCAAACTGGTTCAATCGGGTCCAGCCATTGGCGGGTGCCGATAGCTCGTCGAGAGGGACGCCGCGCCAGTCCGAATAGTGGCGATCCCACATAAAGATGGTACAGGGGGGCAGCGCGTCCAGGTCGGAAGGGGCGGGCTTCTCCGGCTGGTCGGAAAAGTAAAATACCATGCGTGGGTGGCTTCGATGGGGTGGGCGGTCAGGCCCTCAGAGCGAAGCCAAGTATAGGCCTGCTGCACGGCGACGCCCTCGTGACCAAGCGGGCGGGGGGGGCGTTTGCAGGCCAGTGTAGATGACTGGCAGAACGCTAACAACCCCCACAAAAGCGCTCGCGGCTTGCATCATGGCCCCGCGATCTGCCATGAAGTGCGAAATCCAGGCCAGAACCTGCTCGACGCCCATCGCCGCGGCGATGGCGAACCCTGGCGCCAGCGGCAGCAGGAACAACGCGTAGCCCCCTGAGGCGTACAGGCCAAAGCGATAGAGAATCGTGTGTATCAGATAGTACAGGATGTATCCGGCAAAGGCCAATCCCCTTTCTGGCAGGCGTGCAATGGGGACGAGCGCCAGCAGGCTCAAGAGCGTCACTGGCACCCCGACACGGCCGACAACCGGCCGGACGTAGTGCAGCCAGCCACCGGCTCCGTAATGGTCAGTGGGATTTGAAACAAAGTAAACGGCGGCTGCCCACTCCCGGAAAACCAGGAAGTAGACGAGATTATAGGCGACCAGCGGCAAGGCCAGCAGCGCAGCGGCCCACCAGTTGCGTCTGTAGAGCGCGTAGGCACCCCACAGGGCCAGCAGCACGATTCCCTCGTGCCGGGTCAGGGCCAGCAGGCCAAGCGGCAGAGAGGCAAGCACCTCTCGCCCGGAGAGCCACAGATAGATGCCGAGAATGAGCAGGAAGGAAAAGGGCACTTCGGTGAGGGCCGTGTAGGAGAGATCGTTGAACCAGGGCTGAAACCACAGAAAGACGGGAATGAGGAACAACCGCCGCACGCCCAGCAGTGGCGCGACACGGGTGGCGAGGAGCACGGTGAGGCTGGCGAGGACGAGCGAAAAGACCCGCGCGCCCGTAAGCCCCCACAGAGAGGGCACCATGTAGAGGATGGTGTGGGCGGGTCTGCCCCAGACTGACAGCATCCGCTCCGGGAATTGCCAGGCATCCCTGGAGAACAGGAAGTGGGCAACCTCGTCGTGGAGCGGCACGCCCGGCGACTGAACGAACCGGGAGACGGTCCAGGCCAGCCCGGCAAGGAACACCAGCCCATACAAGGCCGGAGATAGCCAGCGCTTCTCTGTTATCGCCCCGCTGCGTGTCAGGTCAGACATGAACTGCTCTTCCACTTGAGCTACACAGCCTGTCCGAGATGGAGTATAGCATGATTCTCGGTAGCGCCAGGATCCGGTGGAATCGCTTTCGGACGTGGCAGGTGGATAACGGCCTGTCGCTTCCGCGCATCACGGAAGTAGAGGCGCTGGCACTCCCTAGGTGCTGGCGGTCATGGCGCTGGCGCGTCCCAGAACACTCAACACATTCTCAGGTCATCCTTCGCCGCCCGCGCATTGCTTACTGGCTACCGGACATGTTCTACCGTTGGACATACCACCCCGCTCAAATCGCCCTTATAATGACGAGTGGCAATCTCTAGACAAATATGGTTTGGCTGGCTTAAATCGTAAATGGCGCTTTTCTAAGGGCTCATGCCCGATCTACGGCTTCAGCTATCACACGGAGTAACCCCTATGTCAACGAAAACCTTTGCAGCGAATGTGGCGACAGTTCTATTCATCGTGGTTATGCTCCTTCAGGTGCTGCTTGCGGCAGGCCTCTTGCCGGTTTCAATGGCCTGGGGCGGTCGGCAGCCTGAACTCACTTTGGGGCTGAGGATTGGCAGCATTGTGGCCGTCGTCGTCCTGGGGTTCTTCCTTTTTGTGATACGCGCTCGTGCAGGGCTTATCGCGAGCTTTCCCCCTACAACGGCAATCAAGGTCTTGTCCTGGGTCATTACGGCATTCATGGGGCTGAACACGCTCGGCAACCTGACGTCAGTGAGCAGTAGCGAGCGGTTGGTATTTACCCCGATTACTTTCTTGCTAGTGGTATCGTGTGCTGTAGTATCGCTATCAAAACCATAGGATCTCTCAGCTGCCTTTGTAGAACAGACATTCAAGTATCCGGTAGGTAGGATTATTTACGAAAACGACTCTTCTCATAAGTAAAATTTCGCCCTCCAGGGCTGCTTGCAATGCGGGTGGGGTAAGTGTCAGGGTCGACTCAAGTCACTCTTGGAAAACGAGGGGAGCACCACCAATGGTATTTCCTTGCCGGTGGCGGTGTGTTATTCTAGGGCGAAGCCGGGTCGAGAGACAGTTCAGAGGAGGGCGTGACCCACATGCCTGAGGGAGGGAACTTGATTGGGGCTGGCCGACGCGGCCTGCCACCGATTGCTCTTGTCGGGACGCCTCCTGTGTGTATCAGAACGGGGCTTCGCTTCCTGCAAGTTCAATTTGAGTTGCCTGGAGCGCCCCCTTCATGTGCGGCATAGTCGGCGAAATCTCATTCGAATCAGAGCCGGTCACCGGCGAGTGGGTGCAGGGTGCCTGCCAGATGCTGGCCCACCGAGGGCCAGATGGTCAGGGCACCTACACTGACGACAGGGTGGCCTTTGGACATCGCAGGCTGTCCATTATCGACCTGGCAAGCGGCGACCAGCCCATGTCCTACGCTGACGGACGCTACTGGATTACGTTCAACGGCGAAATCTATAACTACCGGGAACTGAAGTCCGAACTGGCCAGCCGGGGTTGCCAGTTCAGAACTCAGTCAGACACCGAAGTCATTCTTGCAGCCTTTGCCACCTGGGGCGTGGAGAGCATTCAACGCTTAGACGGCATTTTCGCCTTCGGCATCTGGGACAGCCACCAGCGCAGCCTGCTGCTGGCCCGAGACCACCTCGGCGTCAAGCCCCTCTTGTACAATCACGACCAGACCGGCCTGCGCTTCGCCTCGGAACTCAAGGTGCTTCTGGCTCACGCCCGCGTCAGTCCCGACATCAGCCCTGAGGCGCTACAGGACTATCTGTCCCTGGGCTACGTCCTGACGCCACGAACCATTCTCCACGACGTTCACAAGCTGGCGCCAGGCCATTACCTGGTAGCACGAGATGGACGCGTCGAGGTGCATAGCTACTGGGACCTGGCCCAGTTCGCCCAAGCTCCTTCCCTGAATCACCGTACAGAGCAAGCCTACTTCGAACAATTCGACGAGTTGTTGGCTTCGGTGGTCCGCCAGCAAATGGTGAGCGACGTACCCGTCGGCGCATTTTCAAGCGGCGGCATCGACTCCTCCTCCGTGGTATATTACGCCAGTTCGCACACGCCCAACCCGCTCAAGACTTTCTCCATTGGCTTCCAGGAGGCGGGCTACAGCGAATTGACCTATGCCCAACAGATCTCCGACTATCTGCATACAGACCACTTTCAGCACGTGGTGCGGCCTATGCCGCTCGGCAGCCTGAGCGACCTGGTCTGGTATTATGATGAGCCGCTTGGCGATACCTCCCTCATTCCCACGTACTTCGTGTCCGATCTGGCGAGGCAACACGTCACGGTCGCGCTCTCGGGCGATGGCGGGGACGAACTGCTGGCCGGCTATGACACTTACGTCGCCGACCGGCTCCAGGTTCCCTACTCTCGCATCCCAGGCTGGCTGCACGAGCGTGTCGTGCAGCCGACCGTGGACTCGATCCCGCTGACCTATCGAAAAGTCTCGCTAGACTACAAAATCCGCAAGTTTGTTGCTCATGCCTATGGCACACCCGAAGAGGCGCACTACAGGTGGCGCAGTATGTTCAGCCCCCGAGAGATACGATCACTGGTTGGGCTGCAGGCCACGAATGACTACACACCCTTTTCCACCTACGCGCGGCATTATGACGCCGTGCCGGGCGCCTCCCGTTTGAACAAGTCCCTTTACGTAGACATCAAGACCTGGCTGGTCGACGACATCCTGGCTAAGGTAGATAGGGCCAGCATGGCCTCTGGCCTGGAGGTTCGGGTACCGTTTCTCTCACCCCGCCTAGTCGAACACGCCATGCGCCTGCCTGCGCGATACAAACTCAGAGGCTTCAAAAGCAAATACATTCTGAAGAAAGTCATGGGGAACCGGCTGCCCCACCGCATCATCCACCGGCTCAAGAGCGGTTTCAATGCACCCATCGCCATCTGGATGCGACAATCACTGCGCGGCGAGATCGACGACCTGTTCCGGCAACGCGCCAGCAATATCGTTGATCTCGGCAGCCCCCTGCTGGTCAAGATGTGGGGCGAACATTCGACGGGCCAGGCAAGTCACGGCTACGAACTGTGGACCTTGCTAAGCCTGATCTTGTGGGAAGCACAGGTGTTGAAGTGATAACCATCGTCAGGTCCCAACAGCCAGAACAGCCAGAGTGGCTATATCAGTGGACCCAGTATGAGGCTGAGACCGCATTCTTGTTTTTCGACTGGATTCATCCCCGCACCCTGGAGGACTTCCGGGACAAACACGTTTTCGATGCGGGGTGCGGCCCGGGCCATCACATCCGCCTGGCGGCACCCGTCGCCAGACACGTCACCGGCATGGACATCAACACCGCCGAGATCGCCAGGCAGAAGCTGGCCGATCTGGACGACGTGACCATTCTACAAGGGGACATCGCCACACACCGCCCCGAGTCGCCGTACGATGTCGTCTACTGCATCGGCGTGATTCACCACACCGACGATCCAGACAAGACGTTTGAGAACCTCAAACAGATGTGCGCCGCTGGTGGGCTTTTGATCATCTGGTGCTACTCGAGCGAGGGAAACGAACTCGTGCGGCGCATCGTCGAGCCTTTGCGCCAGCGCGTCCTATCCAGACTCAGTCGCGGAACTGTGGTGTTTCTCTCCCGCGCCATCACCGCTCTGCTATACCCCATCGTCCACACTCTCTATCGGCTACCGCTAAAATGGTTACCGTTCTACGAATACTTTGAGAACTTCCGAAAGATGAGCTTTGAGCGCAACATGTTGAATGTTTTTGACAAACTCAATGCCCCCCAGACTGAATTCATCTCCAGGGAGCGCCTTGAAAGCTGGTTCGCCCCCACCCAGTTCGAGGACGTTTCGATCACGTCTTACAAAGGTGTCAGTTGGCGCGGCAGTGGAGTGGTCATGCATGGCTGACGTACACTTTGACGGCCTCGCTGCGCTCTATTCTCACGTCAGGCAGGCGACACCCGCTAATCGCTATTTCTACGATTTCTGGTCGGAACAGATGCTGGCCCAGGTGCCCATTCCCCTGACCGGATCAGTAACACTGGACTGCATGAGCGGCTCCTGCGAGTTCGCACGCGTGGCCGGAAAGCGAGTGGGTGTTCTGTATGCTACCGATATATCACTCGGCATATTGCAGCGAGCGGAAGCTGACACTCAACTGGCGGGTAGAGCATGCGCCGACGCGCGTTTGTTGCCGTACGGTGCCGACACTTTTGACGTGGCCTTTGTGCGAGGCGGTCTGCACCACGTCCCGGATACCTTCGTGCACGTTCTGGCGGAACTGCATCGCGTCCTAAAGCCTGGCGGGTGGCTGGTCTGCTCGGAGCCTGTCGACGACAACCCGATCGTGCAGGCTGCAAGAGGATTCCTACACCGTATTTCACCTCATTACGACCCAGAGGAACGTGGCCTCCGGCTCCTAGATTTGCTGCGGGGCTTCGACGAAGCCGGCTTCTCCCAGATCGACGTACAACCCTTCGGTTACGTGGCCTACACGTTGATTGGCAATATGGACGTTTTCCCGCTGTTCCGTCGGCTGCGAAACAAGACCTGCTTGCGATTTCTGACCTGGATCGACCACGTCTCACCTCGGGTGCCAGGCTGGCGTCGGCTGGCGCTGACTCGCATGATTCGTGGCCGTGTGACATGAGTCAATGACAAGACCAGGGTCCGTGCAGCCAAATCACCCGATACCACCTTTGAGCCTAGCTGAAAGTTGACATGACGATGCCTGACTTCGACAACCATCCTGCCGACGCGCCGACGATGTCGCCAGAGATGCCCAACGCGACGAACTACTACCGCTGGATTGTGTCGCAAATCGCCCCTTACCTTGGGCATCACATTCTCGACGTTGGCGGGGGCTACGGCGCGCACTTGGCGCACATCTTGCCGGAGCGTGGTAACGTTACCTCCATCGACCTTTCTGAATCCGGTGTCCGCTTCATGCGCGAGCGCTTCCAGGACTTCCCCAACTTCCAGGCCAGGCATGCCGATTTCAGACGGCAGGAGGTTCAGGACGATCTGGCGGCGCAAAGATTCGATACCATCACCTGCCTGAACGTCCTGGAACACATTGAGGATGACCTTGCCGCCTTACAAGGAATGCACGCCATTCTGGCGGCCCAGAACGGAGCGGTCATTTTGCAGGTTCCGGCGCACCAGTGGCTATATGGCTCGCTGGATTCTGAGGCGGGGCACTTTCGCCGCTACCGGGCTGCGGACCTCAGGCGACGATTAGACCAGGCCGACTTTGAAATCCTGCGCCTCTACCATTTCAACAGCGCGGGTGTGGTGCCCTGGTTCATTAACGCGCGCATCCTGAAGAGTGCGCTGGACGCGGGCCGCGTCAATTTCCAGATCAGGGTTTTCGACCGCTACATCGTGCCTGTAATGCAGAGACTCGAATCACGCATCAGCCCGCCCATCGGTCAATCGCTGATGGCCATTGCCAGGGCGAGACAACCGGAGCAACCGGTAACTGGTACATAGGAGGAGTGTGCCCGACACAATGAAGATTCTTCACCTGCCCCTCGCCGCTCTGATGACGCTGATCGTCGCCGCGTGCAGTGTCCAACCTCAAGCCGCCACTCCTCAAACAGGGCTGCACGAACTGACAGCAGCCAACGCCTCTGCCATCGTGCCGCTGACCAGACTGCACACGGACAGCCCCGTCTACACTGTTGCGTTTATCCCCGACACGCCATTGTTGGCCTCCGGGGAGAAGGATGGCACCCTTCTGCTGTGGAACACCCTGACGGGAGAACGCGAGGCACAACTGGCACAACTCGACACACCGGTTCGCAACATCGCGATTGATTCTGAGGGATCACTCCTTGCTGCCGCCGCGTGGGACGGCAGGATACTCCTTTGGGACCTGGAAGCGCTTGAGGAACGCCACGTCCTCGAGGGGCACGATGAAGCAGCCTCCTCCGTATCATTTAGCCCAGATGGCACGCGGCTCGTGTCCGGCGGGTGGGACCATGCCGTACGAGTGTGGGACGTTCAGAGCGGCACCCTACTGGCCGCACATTTCGATCACAGCGCCCCCGTTCTCAGCGTCGACTTCCATACAGACGGAAACCGAATAGTGTCTGGTGGATGGGATAACATGGTCTACGTGAGAGACCTGGGGGGCGACTCGCCAGTCTATTCCAAAGGCCCATACCCTTTCAGCATCACCGCTGTCCTGTTTGACAACTCGCACGAAGACCGGATCATATTCTCGACGACCGAGGACAAAGTCCACCTCGTCAACACCGAATCCGATAAGGGGGTAGCCGGGCTTGGGGTGCACACGGGCGGCACCTGGGGCCTGCTGACCCTGGCCCAATCTCCAAATGGCCAGTTCGTAGCAACAGCAGGCAGCTCGTGGAACAGCGTAGTGTACGTATGGGACCTCGGCAAAGACAAGCGTTTCGAGATACTCTCCGGGCATCGCGACTTCGTGTGGAGTGTCGCCTTTTCGCCTGATGGGTCGCTTCTCGCTTCTGGCAGTCAAGATCATACCATCCAATTGTGGGGGGTCATTTCCGAATGACAGCCAATACGGCAGGTCAGAAGCCCCGCGCACACGGAATGCTTGCTTCGGCCCACAGCGTGACAGCCGAAAGTGGCTCTGGGCGATACGCGGTACCCCTGGCGGTCGGTTTCTCTTTGCTGGCCGTTCTTCGAGACAGCCTGATTCTGTTGGCCAAATCGTACGCAATCCGAAAGGATTCGGTAAGCTACATCGGCCTGGGTGAGATCTTCTTTGACAGAAACGGGCCTTATATACCCTACCGCAGCGTTCCCTATCCGCTGGTCAACGCGCTGGCCCATTCGTCAACCTATCCGCTCGTCCTGGTCTGGACCCAGATACTGGTCGGTGCCATAGCAGCCGGTGCCCTGGTTTACGTCGTGAGTCAGAGAGATGCTGTTCTGGCCAGCGCAATGGGGATCTTCCTCGTAACCGATGTGACCTGGGCAGGCATGCATCGCGTTCTGTTAACGGAAAGTCTTGCCGTCAGCTTCAGTCTTCTTAGTCTGGCAATCCTGTTTCGACACGCCGACAAGACCAAGATGCCGCCCCCGTGGGAATTTGTGCTAGCCGGTGTTCTGTACGCCTGGGCGTTTTCGGTGCGGCCCTCCAGCATCTACACGCTGGTGATTATTCCACTGGCATACCTCCTGCTGACCCGCTCGTGGCGGAAAACACTCCTGGCGAGCGCCGGGATGGCGCTCTTGCTGACTCTGTTTGGATTTTTCAACCTGTGGCGAACCGGTACATTCAGGCAGTATGGTCAGACAGGCATATACCTGGGATGGGTGGTCCTACTGAGCGATACGTACTCCGCCGATCAAGGACCGGCTTCAAGCGAACTGGAACGCCAGATAAAGAACTGCCTCCCGAATGCAGATTTAGAAGAAATTGATATCGCCGACAGCAATGATGAGATTTGGCGGCGTTTCATTCCCTGCCTGCGTGACCAGGGAAACTCGTACGATGAGATCGCGAGCCTTTTCGAATCAGTGCTGATCGAGTCCATTAGGGCCCAACCAGGCGCGTATGCCGACCACGTACTTGACGGCGCTATGACCATGCTGTACATGGAAACCGAGCCCAGTTTTAGAAAAGGTCTTCGCTGTACAGGCGTCAACTACGCATGGTGCACGGAGCCTCGTGAGCCAATCCAAAACGATACCATGGTAAAGATCGTCTCGGCTCTTGAAGCTCTCTACGAGAAGAGCGCGGCGCTGCGGCAGCCCTATCTACTGCCAGTCTCCAAGGAGAGCACGCGTCAGAATCGGGTTGTGGCCGGCGTCCTGGCACTAGCGTATTTTGCCGTGCTTGCCCTCGCCAGCCGGAACGCCACCCGCGCGCTGGCAGTGGGATCCGCCGCCCTGATCCTGTACAACGCGCTGATCGTGGCAGCGGGTCATGCCGTGCTGGGAAGGTATGCAGAGCCAACAAGTGTCCTTTATGGCGTCCTGGCGGCGATATGGGTCACCATGTTGCTGAGGCAGCTCGCGGCGATCTTCAAACAACTCACACCAGCCCGCCGGAAAGACACGATCCCGTAGAGTCGGCAGGACACACTATCGCAGTAACGCGGTTCTACTCCTCCAGGCGGCGCAGGATGGTCTCCAGGCGGTTGCGGGCCTGCAAGCTCCAGTTTAACTCGTCGCGCAGATAATCCAGGTCGCCCATTCGTGGGTCCAGCGCCAGCGCGCGGGCCAGCGTCTCGGCGGCCTCGTCGCGCCGGATTTGGGCGTCGAGCGCCAGCGCCAGCCCCGCATAGGCCGTCGCCTCTTCAGGGCGGTTGGCGATCACGTATTCCAGCGCCCCGGCAGCCTCCTCGTATTGTCCCAGTTCGTAGTAGACGAACCCCAAGTCAAGCTGGAGTTCCGGTGTCGGGCCGCCCAGTTCCAGGGCGCTCTGCAAATCCTCGCGCGCGCCGACGAACAGACGGCTGGCGCGGCGCACGCTGCCCCGCCCGGTCAGGGCCTCGACATCGTCCGGGGCCAGTTCGAGCGCCGCGTCGTAAGCGTCTTCGGCGGCAGGCAGATCGCCCTGAGCGGCATAAACGTGGCCCAACAGCCGGTACGTGCGCGCGTCCTCCTGGTCGATGTTCAGCGCCGTCTCCAGGTCCACCAGCGCCACGCTGTCGTTGCCGCGCTCAAGATAGAAGGCCGCCCGCTGCTGGTAGCCGTACACCAGGGCCAGATCACGCTTCAGCGCTTCGTCGTAGTCCGTGACCGCCTGGGCGTCGAGTCCCTGGCCCAGGTAGGCGTTGCCGCGATAGACCAGGGCCAGCACGTCGTCGGGATAGCGCTCAAGCAGCGCGTCGTAGGCGGCGATGGCCTCCGCGCCCCGGCCCAGCGCGTCGAGCGCGGCCCCCACGTTGAACTGCGCGCTGGCGCTGGCCGGGTCCAGCGCCGCCGCCCGCTCGAAATCTTCCAGCGCCCCCTCGTAATCCCCGCGCCGGTACAGCAGAAGCCCCCGCAGGTTGGCGCTGCGCGGGTCGTCAGGGGTCAGAGTCAGCAGGCGTTCGGCATCCAGCAGCGCGCCGTCCTCGTCGCCCAGCGCCAGGCGGGTCAGGCTGCGGTTTTCCAGCGCCAGCACGTTCTCCGGCTCGCTTGCCAATACCGTTTCGTACTCCGAAAGGGCCATACCGAAATCGCCCAGCGCCGAGTAGACGACCCCGCGATTGTTGTAGGTGCTGGTCAGGCTGCCGTAAAGTCGCGCCGTCTGGCTGTACGATTGGAGCGCCTCCAACGTATCGCCCGCCCCCAGTGCGATCACACCATAGTAGAACTGGACGATCCCCACGCCCCGTTCGCGCGCCTCGCGCGGCAGGGCGGCAGGCATCGCCAACAGCGCCGACTGGAAATGCTCCCTGGCGGCCTCCGGGTCCCCGTCGGCGAGGCTCAGTTGGCCGATAGTCGACAGCGAGAGAAAGGTCATATTGGTGCCCAGATCGTGCGAGAGGTAAAACTCCAATTCAGGGGGAAAGACAATCGACGAGGTGGCAGGAAAGCCATGCACGCGCTGCACGTCGGGCAAGCCCTTCTCCCACAGCGTGGTCTGGGCGCGCACGCTGTCCGCTTCCACCCGCCCCCAAATGATCAAATCGGCCCCCTCGCGCTCCAACAGGGCGCGCGCCTCGTCGTGCGAGGTGACTTCGTCGCCCAGGCGAGCCACCTGCACCGTGCCGTTCAACCCCTCGCTGGCGAGCGCGGCCAGCAAGGCCCCCTCAACCGACTGGGCCACCTCGAAGGTGCTGTCGGAACCACCAAAGCGCGCCACCAACACGCGCCGTACGCCCGGCGGCAGGGTAGGCGTCGGGCTGGGGGCTGGGGTCAGCGTCGCGGTCGGGACCGGGCTGGCAAACGGTTCGCGGGTCGGCGTGGGGCTGGAGCCGAGCAGCGGCCTGCTCAGCGCGACCACCAGCGCCACCGTAGCCCCGGCGAGGGCGACGATGGCCAGCGGCAAACTGAGCGACGCGCGCAGCGATTTCAACGGCCCGCGCGGGCCTGGCTCCGGCTCGATGGGGGGGAGCGATGGCTTCTGTAGATCGGATGGCTTCATTTGTGGTCGCTTTTCAAGAAGAGTAAGGAATGGTAGCCCGGACTTCGAAGCTGTGTCAAATCAGGGCACGCGCAACCAAAAAGAGGCGGCCATCTGACCGCCTCTACACGGGGTGTTATCTCCCGCTAATCTTTGCCGGTCGCCTGCCTGAGAATCGCCAGGAAGGGCAGGGCCATCTCGCCTGGCTCGGCGGTGCCGCTCTCCAAGGCATCGTGATTGGCAATCTCGAAGTGGTCGTGCATCCGGTTCAGCACGTCGAGTTGCTGGTCAGATGGCTCCTGCGTGAACAGCGTAATCAAGGTGCTGAAGCGCCCCGGCACGAAACACAGCCACTGGCCGTTTTCCATTTGCGTGTTGCGCATCCCGGCCCGGAAGATTTCGGTGGTGGCCGAGCGGTAGCTGCTCAACATCGGCACCAGCAGCCCGCTGTCTACCCTGAACTCGCCGAGGGTCTCGATGGGCATCCCACTCTCATTGTCGTAAATGGCAAAGCCTATCGAGCGCGCCTGGTGCCGCTTGCGAATGAGCACGCTCTCGCCTTCGGTCACCGCCTGCCGCCATGCGTCCGGGTCCTCAGATTCGGCCAGCAATTGGGCGACGAGCGACACTTCTTGCTCGTAGTGGGCATAGAGCTGCTGGAACTGCGCCCGGTTAATCTTGCCAGAAGCAAAGTCCTCCACACACTGGGTCATCTTGGCATACGTCTTATTCAGATAATGTTCGCCATCGCGCAGGGCTTTGAAAGAGTTGCTTTTTGGGTCGGGTAGGTTGCTCACAATTCGTCCTTGGTTCACTGACCGTCACGCCGGGCACACTTTAGCATAACCGGATAGATGGCACAACGCAATACCTCTGGGGGGATATCCGTATTACAATAGTGTTGCAACTCCGCGACGCTCTCTGCGTATACATCGTCAAGTGAGACCGTTAAAGAAAAGGAATGATAATGGCCAAGAAAGCAGAAGACAAAGCTCCCGAAGAAGCCCCCGCCACGGACCTCGCCAACGAATTCGCCGACCTGGGCCGCGCGATGCGCGATGCCCTCAATGCGGCCTGGAACAGCGAGGAACGCCGCCAGCTTCAGACCGAGATTCGCAGTGGGCTGAACCAGCTCGCCGACGAGATGGAAGCAGCCGCCAAGAAAATCCGCGACAGCGAAGCGGGACAGAAGGTAGAGTCCAAAGCCAAACAAGCCCGCGACGATATCCATTCCGGGAAAGTTGGCGACGAGATGCGCGGTGCGCTTGGCAGCGCCCTGCGCGCCGCCCGCGACGCCATCGACAAGGTGGCCGAGTCCTTCACACCAATGGAAGAACCCGGCGTCGAATTCGACCCCATCGATATGGAGAAGGCCAAGGGCAAAGACAAATAGGGTGTTGCAGGCGCAAGCCTGATCCTCTTACGACGCAGGCCACCGGGCGAGTCCCCTCCCCAGTGGCCTGCTCTTGTATCTTGCTTGCGCAACGCAAGATTCCTCGCGGTTCTGACTCTGGTCATCTTGACACCAAGTCCGATTATGATATTCTCGGAGCGCAGGGATACTCCGGCAATTACCTGGTCCGGAGTGGTCAGGGAGCGATAGGAGGAAAACCCTCAATCCACACAGCAATCGTCCCTATGGCTCTCAGCGCACGTGAAAGATCATAGCAGGAAGCATTGCAGGCTGGAAGATGGCAATGGCGGGCATAGACCAGGCAACAGAACCCTTCGACCAGGAGATCAAAACGCTGCGCGCTGAGACGGCGGAACTGGCAGCCCAACTGGGGCAGGTCGCCGAACACGCGCGCGAGCAGCGTGCCTTTGCCGAAGCGCTGCAAGGGACCACCTCCGTCCTGACCAGCAACCTCGACCTCGACGAACAACTGGACCGCATCCTGGGCCATATTCGTGACATCATCCCCTTCGACGCGGCCAACGTGATGGTAACAGAATCCAACACGTCCCACGTCGTCGGTCACCAGGGCTACGAGCAGGAAGATCGCAAGCTGGCTCTGCGCGCCGAATTCGCAGAGCGACCCGATTTGCAGCACATCGCCGAGACCGGGAAGCCGGTCGTCATCGCCGATGCGCAAACGTATGCAGGCTGGTCCGCGTTGCCAGCCATGCGCTGGATACGCTCGCACGTCGGCGTTCCCCTGTGCCTGGCCGAAGAAGTCATCGGCTTCCTGAACCTCGACAGCGAGACCCCGGCGGCTTTCACGTCCGCTCACGCCGTCTGGTTGGAGACCTTTGCCGACCAGATCAGCGCGGCACTCTTAACGTCCCGGCTGCGCCGTGCCGAAGCGCAGCAACACCAGGAAGCCGAGACCCTGCGCGAGATCACCACCCTGCTAACGTCCACGCTGGACCTCGACCAGTTGATAGAACTCATCCTGGACCGCCTACAGACCAGGGTGCCCTACGATAGGGTCGCCGTTCTCCTTGCCGATGACGACTTCATGCAAATCGTGGCCGCACGCGGATATCCCAGGCCAGAATTGGTGCTCGGGCGTCGCCTGCACGCCGACGATAACCAGCTTCTGCAAGAAATCAGAGAGGCCCGCCGCCCGCTATGCCTGAGGGATGCCCAGGTCGATTCTCGCTTCCAAAACTGGGATGAAACCCTCTACGTTCGCGGCTGGCTTGGCGTGCCCCTGCTCGCTCGCGGTGACTGTATCGGGCTTATGGCGGTGGGCAGCTACCGGGCGGGCGTGTATGGCGAGGATGAGGCGCAGTTGGCCCAGTCTTTTGCCGATCAGGCAGCTATCGCCATTTCTAACGCCCAACTGTATGAAGAGGTGCGGCGCTACGCCACCGAACTGGAGCAGCGGGTCAACGAGAGCACCACCGAATTGCGCGAAGCCAACGAGGAAGTCAGGCGCTTCGCCTACATCGTCTCCCACGACCTGCGAGCGCCCCTGGTCAACATCAAAGGTTTTGCCGCTGAACTCCACACCTCTGTAAAGACGCTCCAGGGAGCCTTCGAGCAGGTCAGCGCGCATCTGACCGAGGAACAGCAGCACAGCGTATCGCTGGCGCTTCGAGAAGAGGTGCCTGAAGCCCTGGCCTTTATTGACTCCTCGGTGAGCCGTATGGACCGGCTCATCAGCGCCATCTTGCAGCTGGCGCGCCTGGGACAGCGTGAACTCAAGCTCGAAGCGATAGACATGAACGACCTCGTTCACGAACTCTTGCAGTCAGAAGCCTATCAAGTCACCAAGCGTCTTATCAAAGTCACCGTGGACCCCCTGCCCGGTGTCGTCGCCGACAGGACGGCAATGGAGCAAATCGTCGGGAATATCCTGTCCAATGCAGTGCTCTATCTCGACCCGGCCCGTCCGGGCAGGATCGCTTTCTTTGGTCAACAGGGCGAGCGCGAGAACACCTACCATATCCGTGACACGGGCCGTGGCATTTCCGAAGAAGATCGAGATAAAGTATTCGATCTTTTTCGCCGGGCCGGTCATCAGGACGTTCCCGGCGAAGGCATGGGCCTGGTTTACGTCCAGACGCTCGTGCGCCGTCATGGCGGGCGTATCTGGTTCGACTCCGAGGTGGGCGTTGGAACGACGTTCTCCTTCACGATCTCCAATCGATTGGCATGAAGGTGGTAACTTCAATGTTGAGCGCCGAGGCGGCCACCATTCTCCTGGTGGAAGACGATCCCGGTCACGCACGTCTCATAGAGAAGAACTTGCGTAGAGCGCACGTGGACAACGAAATCGTGCTGGTGAGCGACGGCCAGCGCGCGCTCGACTACGTGCTGGCTGAGGGGGATCACGCGGGCACCGAGCCGCCCGAACTCCTGTTGATTCTCCTCGATCTCAATCTACCCGTGCTCAACGGCTACCAGGTGCTTGAACGGCTGAAGACGGATGAGCGCACCAGACGTATTCCCGTCATCGTGGTGACCACTGCCGACGACGAAAACGACGTCAGTAAGTGCTACGAATTCGGCTGCAATGCCTATATCACCAAACCGGTTGACTACGCGGCTTTCTCTGAAGCCATTCACCAACTGGGCCTTTTCTTGCCCATCTTCACCATACCTCCCCGGGAGTGAGCGCCATGCCGGGACATGGTCCCATCCGTATCCTTTACATGGAAGATGACGAGGGTCTTGCCAGACTGCTCCAGAAAAGACTGGAGCGTCACGGCTTCACGGTTGACGTGGCCCACAACGGCGAGCAGGGTCTGTCCATGTTCGCCCAAGGAACCTACGACATCGTGGCCGTGGATCAAAGCATGCCCCGCCTCGACGGCCTCGAAGTGATACGAATCCTGACCTCCCAGGGAGACGTGCCGCCCACCATCATGATTACCGGCAGTGGCGACGAACAGACCGCGGTAGAGGCGATGAAACTGGGAGCGAGCGACTACATCGTCAAGGATGTTGAAGGCGGGTACCTCGAACTGCTGCCTTCCGTCATCGAACAAACTCTCCAGAAACAACGGCTGCTGGACGAAAAGCACCGCGCGGACGACGAACGAGAGAAGCTCATCGACGAACTCAATGCCTTTGCCCATACCGTGGCGCACGACCTGAAAAGCCCCCTGAACATCATCAGCGGCTCCACGCGTTTGCTGCTCGAAGATTATCCAGAGATGCCCGAAGGGGAAGTGCTGGAGTTGCTGGCGACAGTCACGCGGACGGCTGACAAGATGAACAACATCATAGACGAACTGCTCCTGCTGGCAGGCGTTCGCACGCTTCGCCAGGTGGTCATCATATCCCTCGACATGGCACAAATCGTGGCTGACGCGCAACAACGCCTGTTCTACATGATCAAGGACTACCGCGCCGAAATCGTCGTGCCAGAGGCGTGGCCGGAGGCGATGGGGCACGGTGCCTGGGTGGAGCAAGTCTGGATCAACTACATCAGCAACGCCCTGAAATACGGCGGGACGCCACCGCACGTAGAATTGGGCGCGGAACCACAACCCGATGGGATGGTGCGCTTCACCGTGCGCGACAACGGTCGGGGCATCTCGCCCGAGGAACAGGCTCGACTCTTTCAGGAATTCATCCGCCTGGGCCAGACGCGCGCCGGGGGGCACGGGTTGGGCCTTTCGATCGTGCGGCGTATTGTCGAAAAACTCGGCGGCGAGGTGGGGGTCGAGAGCGAAATAGGCCGGGGAAGCATTTTCAGCTTCACCTTACCGGGCAGCGCTTCTTGAGAGCGGGAGGGGAGCCATGCTAGGCACGAAAGTCATCGTTGAGCGGCTGCCGGTTGGCGGGCAAGATCACGAGGAGCGACGTCTGTACAACGCGCGCGGCGAGATGGCCCAAATCCTCAACCGCAAGGCCGAGACGTTCAGGCACCTGGTGTACTGGGACCTCGACACGCCAGGCTCCGATGAGGAGCGCGGGCACCACTACCACAAACGCGAGACAGAGCACTTCTACATCCTCACGGGCGAGGCAGAAATCCTCCTGGAGGACCTGGAAACCGGCGAGAAAGCCGCGCTGAACGTCGAGGCCGGGACGCGAGTCCACATTAGCCCCGGCGTGGCCCACGCCTACCACTCGCTTGGTTACTGCCAGGTCTTGGAGTATTCGCCGGACCCCTACGACCCCACCGACACCTATCCCCACAGGGTCGAGATCACGTGAGGTTGGCCGGGATGAGCCGCTCTGGCAGGCATGGCGCTCTCACCCAGACCCGTCGCGCCGGGGCCACACCCACAGGCGGGAACCGTCCGTAGCGATACGGACCGCCCCATCCTGATCGGTGCGGTAGACCAGCGCACCGGCAGCCTCCAGGCGGGCCAGCGTGGCCTCGTGAGGCAGCGCGCGACGGTTGCCCGCCTCCGTGGGGATGACCGCCAGTTGCGGCCCCACAACGGCCAGGAAATCCTCGCTGCTGACCGCTTCGTCGCCGTGCCGGGCCACCTGGAGCACGTTCGCCGCGAGCGGCACGTCGCCGCCCAGCAAGGCCATCTCCGCTTCGGGCGACAGGTCCCCGGTGAGCAGCACCCGCGCCCCGCCGTATTCCAACAGCAGGACGACAGGCTCGCCCGCCTCGCTCTCGTCGGGTGCGGGGTCCGTCGTCCCCGTGTCGAGCACGGTCAGCGTGACCCCGTCCCCGGTGCGAATTTGCATGCCCGGCAGCGCGGTCCGCACCGTCGCCCCCTGCTCGTCGAGCGCCGCCCACAAGGCGTCCATGGTCTCACCCTGGCCGCGCTGGCCGTTGGTCAGCGCCGTCTCGATCCGGTAGCGCGTCATGACGTGTGGCAGCCCCCCGGCGTGATCGGACACCGGCTGCGTGATGACGACGAGGTCCAGCCTGCGCTCCCAGAAAGGCAGCGCGTCGCCCAGCCCCGTCGAAAGCGCGCGCCCGCTCTCGCCCGCCCCGATCAAGATGTGTCGCCCGGTGGGCGTCTCGACCAGGGTGGCCCCGCCGGGCACGTCCAGAAAGGTCACGTGCAGGCGGCCATCGGGCAGCGACCACGCCACTGCGCCCAGCAGCAGCGCCGCCACCAAGCCCGCCGCCGCCAGCGTTTTGACCCCCAGCGCGCGCCCCAGCGACGCCTTCCACCCGGCGCGCCGCTCTGGGGTCTGGGCCGCGACGAAAGTGCCGCCAAACAACAGCACGAAGAAAGCCCACACCACGCCGGGGGCCACGTTCACCGCCACCGAGGCGAAAGGCACGGCGGCGAAGAAGCGGACGACGGCCAGCGTGAAGCTGAGAAACAGCCAGTCGATCCAGGCTAACAACTGCCCCAACGGCCAGACCACGAAGGCGGCCAGCACCGCCACCCCGCCGAGGATCATCAACGGGCCTTGCGCAGGCACGATCAGCAGGTTCACCGGCAGCGACACCAGCGACAGCCGCCCGAAGAACAGCGCGATGATCGGCGTGGTGGTGATCTGCGCGGCGAGGGTCACCACGACAGCCTCGGCGGACGCGGCCACGATCTGGGCGGCAGCCTCGCCGGAGACGAACGCGGACAACAGGCGTTCGAGCGCGTTAGAGAGCGGTTCGGCGTACAAGACAATACCCCACGTCGAGAAGAAGCTGAGCAGAAAGCCCACGTCCCACAACAAGAGCGGGTTGAGAGCCGTCATCGCCATAGCGGCAAATGACAACGTGGCAGGCGCAAACGTGCGGCGGCGCAGCTCCACGCCGGAGATGCCCACCGTCGCCATCACGAAGGCGCGCACCACCGCCGGATCGCCTCCCACGAACAACGTATACACGAAGATGCCCAGGATCGTCACCCCGGCGCTCCAGTTGGGTTTCATCCAACGGCGGGTGAAGCCCCTCAGCACCCCGGCCAGGATGGCGAGGTTCGAGCCGGAGATGGCGATCACGTGCGTGGCCCCGGTGGCGTTGAAATCGTCGCGCACGCCGGGCGGGATACCGGTCTCCACGCCCAGCAAAATACCACTCAACAGCGACGCCTGCGGGTCGGGCAGCAGGCGGCTGATCCGCTCCAGGGCGCTGGCCCGAAAATCCAGCGAGGCCCGCCGCCAGGGATTGCCCCGCCGCTCGCCGACGACCTCGACCTGGGCGAAGCGCACCAGGCTGTAAACGCCCTGGCGGGCCAGGTAGTCCCGGTAGGAGAAATCCTCGAACTCAGGCGGCGTGCCCAACTCACCGCGCACGCGCACGCTGTCGCCGTAACGGTAAATGTCGAAGCGCGGCGCCTGCACCAGCGCCACGCCGGACACCTCACGGGCAGGGCCATCGCCAACCGCCAGGCGCTCGGCCCGAACCCGCAAATTGACGTGGGTGTCGCGCACGTCCGGCCCGTCCACGATCACCCCCTCGATAGTGGCGAAGCCCTGGTCGTTGTACGTCGCCAGATCGTCCGGCCCGAAATCGGGCAGCTCCAGCTCGTACCGCGCCGCGCCCAGCGCCAGCAGCAGGGCGCAGCCAAACGCCAACCGCGCCGGGCGGCTTCCTCTTCCCACCAGCAAGCCAACCAGCGCCAGCCCGGCAGGCACCAGCCAGAAAGCGGCGCTGGCAGCAGGGAGGCACGGAGCCAGGGCTATCCCTGCCAGCCAGGCGAGCGAGAGGTAGACGAGTGTCATGGTCGGTCGCCCCCGGGGTCACGAGATGCGTAGGCGGCATTATAGCACCGCGCGGCTCCCGATAGAAGTTGTGCAGACGCGCTGGCGTCCGTACAATCAACGGCACACGTCCCAGCAGGAGGGAGCAGTGAGATGGCACGAGACCTGACCAAGATTGGCATCACCGGCAACGCCCCCCTGGAAGCCGACGGCAGCATTGCCGCGCGTCTGGCCGACCCGAACGTCGTCGCCAGCACCGGTGCGGTCTGGCTGCGGCTGAACTTCGTCGAGCGGCGGGGCAAGTGGTTGAAGCGCTACGACGAAATCGTGGACGGCATACTGAGCAAAGGGCTGAACGTCTACGGCACCATCGGCCACGAGGCGCTGGTGCACGACGCCCCGATAGGCGACACCTTCCGCACCAACCGGCTCCCCACACACGCGAACGCCGGTCAGCAGCGCGCCTGGGTTGAGCAGTACGTGGACCGCTTCGAGGAAATCATCGGTCGCTTCCACGGGCGCATCGGCGTCTTCGAGTCGTTCAACGAACCCAACGATTTCTACGGCGGGTCCAGCGCCCTGGTCGGAAGCCCGGCCTGGTTCGCCTACATGCTCGGCGAGATCTACGCTGCCGTCAAACCGCGCTTCCCGGACGTGACGCTGGTGTCCGGCCCGCTGTCCGGCACCTGGAGCAACCACAATCAAGCCGTCGCCTATCTGGACGAGATGTATCGCTACGGGCTGGCCTCCCTCAGTTGGAGGCAGGGCGCGATGCCCTTCGACGGCGTGGGCTATCACATCTACGTGTCAGAGGGCCAATATAAGTTGGATGACCCTCGCGAGCGATACAATTACTCCGAGGAGGTCGAGGCCAACTACGCCCGGTTCCTGGGCGACATCTGGCGCACGATTGGACGCCACGAGGGTGCCCACCGCAAGCAGCTCTGGGTATCGGAGTTTGGCTGGCAGTCGGGACCCATCAGCGAGAAATTCCAGGCCAACATGATCGAGCGCGGCATCGACATCCTCGCCAACGACGACCGGGTGGCGATGGCGACGCTCTTTTGCACCGAGGATTTTGGCAAGGGCTCGCCCTGGGAGGCGACCTACGGCCTCTACCGGCAGGGCGACTTCGGCAGCGGTGGGCGCAAGAAAGCCTGGCGCAGGTATCACGACATCATGGACGGGGTGCGGGGCACGCAGCCGCCCGTCAGGGACCTCACCGAGCCGCGCCTGACCGCCACAGCCAGCGGCGTGCGCGTGCGGGCCGCGCCCACGCTCGACGCGGCGGTTCTGGCCGCCGCTCAACCCGGCGACCCACTGGACATCCTGGAAAACCGCGAGGAAGCGGTGACCAAAGTTGGCCGGGAAGGGAAGTGGATTTACGTTCAGACCCCTGGCCGCGTGGCGGGCTACGTCGCCGCCTGGTACCTGCAACCCTACCTATAAAGTTCTGGGTTTCACCTTTCCTGGCAGGAAAGGACGAGTTGCGGGGTGCTACCGGGCTACACTCACGGCGAAAGGGCAGCAGTACACTGTCAAGCCCACAGGAGTTATGAGGACCGATGAACGAGAATCGCATTCCCAATGGGCGGTGGTGCAGGCTGGCGCTCTGGATTGGCGTGGGTGTGTTCGTGGTGGTTGCACTGGGGAGTTGTACACCGACGGTGGACGATACGCCTGATGATGGCACGGCGCTCGAACCCGCACCTGACGCGCCCTCTGAGCTGACGCCGTCGGATGACGAGAGCGGTCAGATTGCGTTTGCGTCGGACCGCGACGGGGACTTTGACCTCTATTTGCTGGACGCGGATACTGGCGAGGTGACGTGGCTGGCCGGTGGCCCGACTCTCGACGGGTTCCCTGCGTGGTCGCCGGATGGGGGCCAGATTGCGTTTGTCTCGGACCGAGACGGGGACGCGAACCTCTATCTGCTGGCGCTGGACACTGGTGAGGAGACCCAACTGACCGACGACCCGGCAGGTGACTGGTCGCCCGCATGGTCGCCGGACGGGGGGCAGGTTGCCTTCGTGTCTGACCGCGATGGGGACTGGGACATTTACCTGCTGGAGCTGGCAAGCGGAGAGCTGACCCAATTGATCGACAACCCGGCCTGGGACGCATGGCCCAGATGGTCGCCGGACGGGGGGCAGATCGCGTTTGAGTCAGATCGTGATGAGGGCCATCTCGACATCTACCTGCTGGATATGGATTCTGGCGACGTGACCCGGCTGGTCAGTGGCGCGGGTGCTAACGGGTCGCCTGCGTGGTCGCCAGACGGGACCCAACTTGCGTATGTGACACAGTGGGAGTCGGAGAGTGACGCGGATATCCTCATACTGACGCTGGAAACCGGTGAACTTATGCGGCTAATCAATGACCCCGGCCTGTATAGGTTGCCCGCGTGGTCGCCGGATGGCAACCGGATTGTGTTTGCGCTGGAGCATGAGGGCAACTATGACATCTACATGGTGGCGCTGGACGCTGGCGAGATGACGCGGCTGACCGATGATCCGGCCTGGGATAGGTCGCCCGCGTGGTCGCCGTAGAATCGGTGCTTAGGGATAAAAAAGGGTGCTCGTGCGAGCACCCTTTCTGTTCTCAAAACGAAAGAAGGTCAGGCCGGTTCAGGCTCCGGCGGGGTCTCCGAAACGCCCTCCACGTGCGCCCCGGCCATCAGCAAACCGAGCGTCTCGCGGTCCGCCGCGGCCGCGTCCAGCGTGGCGACGATGCGCCCTGCATACATCACGGCGATGCGGTCCGAGAGCGAGGTGATTTCGTCAAGCTCGGCGGAGATCAGCAGCACCGCCACCCCGCTGTCGCGCACCTCCACGATGCGGCGGTGGATAAACTCGATAGAGCCAACATCCAGGCCGCGCGTGGGCTGGTTGGCGAGCAGCAGGCGAATGGGGCGGCTCAACTCGCGGGCCACGATCACCTTCTGCTGGTTGCCGCCAGAGAGGCTGCCCGCGTGCGTCTCGATTGACGGCGTCCGCACGTCGAACTCTTTCACCAGCCGTCTGGCGTTGTCTTGCACCGCCTTGGGATTGATGTTCAACCCGTTGGCGAAAGGGGCCTGGTAGTACGTCTGCAAGACCAGGTTATCGTCGATAGGATACGAGAGCACCAGACCGTGCTTGTGGCGGTCTTCGGGCACGTGAGCCGTGCCATGCTCGGTGATGACCCGTGGGCGGGCGCTCGAGATGTCGTACCCTTGCAGCGTGATCTGGCCGCCAGACGGCGCTCGCAGGCCCGATAGCGCTTCGGCCAGCTCGGCCTGCCCGTTGCCCTGCACCCCGGCCACACCCAGGATTTCTCCCTCGCGCACGCTGAAGGAAACGCCCCGCACCGCCATCTGCTCGCGGGCGTCCAGCACCTGGAGGTTTTCCACCACCAGCACTTCCTCGCCGGGCTGGGCCGGTCCCTTCTCCACCCGCAGCAGCACCTCGCGGCCCACCATCATCGCCGCCAGTTCGGCCTCGCTGGACTCAGCAGGTGTCGTGCTGCCCACCACACGCCCGTCGCGCAACACAGAGATGCGGTCGGCGATCTTCAGCACCTCTTTGAGCTTGTGAGTGATAAAGATGATCGATTTGCCCTGCCGCACCAGCGAGTGCATCACCTCGAAGAGGTCCTCGGCCTCCTGCGGCGTGAGCACGGCAGTTGGCTCGTCCAGGATGAGCACCTCCGCGCCGCGATACAGCGCCTTCACGATCTCGACGCGCTGCTCCTCGCCCACCGACAAATCGCGCACGTAAGCGCTGGGGTCAACCGTCAGGCCGTACTGTTCAGCTAACTCACCGATTTCTCTGGAAACGCGCCTGCGGTCCACACGCGAAAGGCTGCCCAACGGCAACCCGCGCGTGGTCTCGTGGCCCAGCATCAGGTTTTCGGTCACCGTCATGACCGGCACCAGCATGAAGTGCTGGTGAACCATGCCGATGCCATGCGCCAGGGCATCGTTGGGGTCCTCAATCTGGACCTTGTTCCCATTGATGTAAATCTCGCCTTCGTCGGGCTGGTACAGGCCGTAGATGACGTTCATCAGGGTCGATTTGCCCGCCCCGTTCTCGCCCAACAAAGCGTGAATTTCACCGGGGGCCAGATCAAATGAGACGTTGTCGTTAGCCAGCACGCCCGGAAAACGCTTGGTGATGCCCTCGACACGGAGCACGGGTGTCGCCACGTCAGTTGCCATGTCACATGCCTCACTGTTTCTCGTAGGGTACGCCGTCGGCAGCCGGAGGTACCGCTCTGCCCACGAAGCCCGCCAGCACCAGGATGGTCAGGACGTAAGGCAGCAGCCCCAAGAACTGGATGGGAATCGTCACCGCCCGGAAGGGGACCAGCGCGGCGATCACGATCAGGATGCCGCCAAGCGCCACCGTGCCCGAGATCAGGCCGGGGGAACGCGTTTCTTTTTCGCCGCGTGCCGCCTTCAAGATAGCCCAAATCAGCCCCAGCGCCAGCACGCCGATGCCGCTGAGGAGGAAGAGCGCCCGGAGCTGGTTCACGTCGCCAAGCTGCAGGCGCACGCCCAGCGCCTCGGCGAAACCGAACAGCAGCGCCGAGCCTAGCGCCCCAATCGAGGTCCACTTGCCGAAGACGAGCGCTGCCAGGGCGATAAATCCGCGCCCGGTGGTCATCAACTTCTGGAAGCGGCCCACGCTCTCCAGGACCAGGAAGGCTCCACCCATCCCGGCCACCACGCCGCCCAGCGTGACGTTGACGTAACGCGTGCGCAGCACGTCGATACCCACCGTGTCGGCGGCGCGCGGGTGTTCGCCGACGGCCAGCGTGCGCAGCCCCCAGGGTGTGTTGAAGAGGGCGAACTGGAGTCCGAAAGCTAGAATGAGCATGATGTAGGTCAGGGGTTGGTGCATGAAGAAGATACGCCCGACGACGGGAATTTTGGATAGTAGCGGGATGTCGATGGACGGGAACACACCCAGCCCGACCAGGTGATTGGGATCGATGTAGGCGTTGGCGGTGAAATTGGTGATGCCCACCGCCAATAGATTGATGACCGTCCCGCTGATGATCTGGTCGATCTTGTGGTGAATGGACAGCCAGGCGTGGAGCAAGGAAATCAGGCCCGCGCTCAGCATAGCAACGAGCAGCCCCACGCCCAGGCTGACGATTTGTGGAAGCGTCCCCCCGGTCAGGTTGTCGAAGAAAATCGACCCCAAGAAGGCCATCATCGCGCCCAGCAGCATCATGCCTTCGATGCCGATGTTGATGACGCCCGAACGCTCGCACAGCATGCCGCACATCGCGCCAAACGCCAGCGGCGTGGCCTTGACCAGCGCCAGCGAGAGCAAGCCGACGAAGAAATCGACGTCCATGCTAATCCGTGCCTCCTCCCCAGAATTGGCCCAGGTTGATGGGGCCTGCTTCGGCCCGCGCGCGGATACGATAGATGCCGCGAATAATCTGGTCGGCGGCGACGAACATCAAGATCAGGCCCTGTACGATGGTCACCACGTCGATGGGCACCTTCGTACGGAGCTGCATCAGGCGGGCACCTGAATCCATCGCGCCAAACAGAATCGCCGATATGGTGACGCCCAACGGGTGCAGCCCGCCCAGCATCGCTACCGCGATGCTGTCGAAGCCGTAGCCCACGTTGAAACCCGTAGTGAACGTGTAGGGTTCGAGGCCCATCACCTGGATGCCGCCCGCCAACCCACCCAGCGCCCCGCTGAGCACCATCGTCAGCACGATATTGCGCTCGACGCTGATCCCCGCGTAGCGGGCAGCGCTGGGGTTGATGCCCACCGTGCGGATTTCAAACCCGACGATCGTCCGCCACAGCAGCCAGTAGATCACAGCCGCTGCCGCGAGCGCGATGAGGATACCCGAATGCAGGCGCGTGTCCGGGATGAGCAGGGGCAGGCGGGCGCTCGGAAAGACCGGCGGTGTTTCGGGTATCACGCTGTCCGCCGCGCGCATCGGCCCGTCGGGTCCGACGGCCCAGTTGATGATGCGCAGCGCGATGAAGTTGGCCATGATGGTGGTAATGACTTCGTGAGCGCCCGTGCGGGCCTTGAGATAACCCGGACCGGCGGCCCACAGCGCGCCGCCCAGCGTCCCGCCCAGCAAGGCCAGAGGGATGTGGATGATGCCGGGCAACTCGAAACTGTACCCAATCAGCACGGCGACAATCGAGCCGACGAACAGTTGCCCTTCCATTCCGATGTTGAAAAGCCCGCCGCGAAAAGCCAGCGCCAATCCCAGTCCAGCCAGGATAAACGGTGTGGCCTTGATGAGCGTCTCGATGATAGCCTGCTGGCTGCCGAGAGCACCCTCCCACAGCGCCAGATAGGCCCGGATGGGATTGGTACCTGCGATAAGCATCGCAAAGCTGGATACAACCAACGCGGTGAAGATCGCCAGAACAGGGACGGCAACGACACCCAGGATGGCATTCACCAGGCCCTGTTGGGATTGGGCCTCAGTCGCTTCAGACGCACTGGACATGGCTGTCCTCTCTATGACATCTTCTGCTGTTGATGAATAGTGGAACAGGGAAAGCAACCTTTGTGTGGGTTGCTTCCCCTGCTAGGCACATTAACTTACGTGCTTTGGCGTACTGCCTGGCGGTTACTCGACTGGCGTGCAGAAGGCACCGTCTGCGTACTGAGCTCCCTCGAACGGCGCGCAGGGGTCGATCTCACCCGAGCTCACCTTCTCTGTAGCCTCGTCGATGATGGCCTGCATCTCTGGCGTAATCATGTCCTCCAGATCGTGGTAGGGAGCCAGCACCGCGTCGCCAAACACGTTGCCGCCAGTGAACTCACCCTCGTCCACCGCCACGATCAGGTCGGCCACGCCGCCGACCAGGCCCTTGGTGGCGCTGGTGATGATGCACGACTGCACCTCAGGCAGGCTGATGTACTGGTCGAAGTCCACGCCGATCACGATCTTGTCTTCGTTGCACCCGGCGATCAGCGCGCCGTTACCCGTCAGGCCGCCCGCGCCGAACAACACGTCCGCCCCTTCCTCCATCAGCGTGGAGGCCGTCTCAGCGCCCCACTCCGGGTCGACGAAGCAAACGTCGAGCGAGCCGGGGTGATAGACGTTCAGGATTTCGGCGTCGGGGTTGGCATACTTCACCCCGTTATAGTAGCCCATCTCAAAGCGAACCACCGGCGGGATGGAGGGGCAGCCGTATACGCCGCCGACCACGTCCGACTCGGTTACCAGACCGGCTACCACACCGGCCAGGTAGCCCGACACGTCCTCGTGGAAAATCAGGCCGGCTACGTTGTCAATGGTGTCTTCCTGGAACTGGTCCGTACCGATGAGGAACACGTCGGGGTTCTCGGCGCCAGCTTCGCGGGTAGCATCGGTCATCGCAAAGCCAGAGGTCACGACGATGTCGAAGCCCTCGTCGACGAAGGACTGGATGTTGGGGATGTAGTCGGCGCTGTCGGCAGTCTCGATGAAGCTGTAGCAATCCTCGCCCAAACCGAGCCTCTCGGCCCCTTCGAGGACCCCGTTCCAGCCGGACTCGTTGAAGCTCTGGTCGTTGAGCTTGCCAACGTCGGTGACGAAGCCGATCTTGTGAGGGCAGGCGTCTTCTGCTTCGCCGCCAGCAGCACCACCGCACGCTGCCAGCAAGAGCGTCGCCACACCCAACACGGCAAAGATGAGCAATCTTCTCTTCTGCATGTTGTCTCTCCTCTCAAGAGGCGTTGATAAGAATTGACATCTGATGCGATGTGGAAGGTTGCGCGGTCGCCTATCTATCGGTAATAGTCCTCACCTCCAGACGCACTGTCTTCAATAGGGAGCGCTATTGTAGTCGCATCACTGCCCAGCCCGCAACTTTGAGAGTGGTACGCCAAGAGTCCCCTCTTCTAAGTTGCGGGCTGGAGATTACTCGTCGTCCTCGGTCTTGTCGCCGCTCTTGGGGGGCAGGACCTTGCGAGGCTTGCTGCCGCCCTCGTGCGGTCCGATAATGCCCTTTTCCTCCATCAGGTCGATCAGCCGGGCTGCGCGGGTGTAGCCGATTCGCAGGCGGCGTTGGAGCAACGAGATGGAAATCTTCTTCATCTCGCGGGCCAGCGCCACCGCCTCGTCGAAGAGAGCATCCTCGTTGCTGCCATCCGATTCCTCGTCATCCGCCGTGAACAGCGGGCGCTGCACGGCAGTCACCGGTGCCGGTGGAGCCTTCTCGCCGGGGCTGGCCGCCGCTTTGGCCTTGGGCGCTCCGTCCCCGGCGTCAACCGGGATCGGTTTTGGCGCTGGTGCCGCGGCGGCCTGGCCGCGCCAGAAATCGACGATCTGCTGGATTTCCTCGTCGCTGACGAAGGTGCCCTGCAAGCGCAGCGGCATCGCCGCGTCAGGGGCCTGGAACAGCATATCACCACGCCCCAGTAGCTTCTCAGCGCCGGGCATGTCCAGGATGACCCGCGAGTCGATCCCGGTTGGCACGGCGAAGGCGATGCGCGCCGGGAAGTTAGCCTTGATAAGGCCGGTCACTACGTCCACGCTGGGGCGCTGTGTCGAGATGATAATGTGGATGCCGGTAGCGCGGGCCATCTGGGCCAGGCGCGTGACCACGCGCTCGGTCTCGTCTGGGGCCAGCATCATCAGGTCGGCCAACTCGTCCACGATGACCACGATGTAGTACAGTCTGTTCTCGCCGTTCTGATCGGCGCGCCGGTTGAAGTCGGTGATGTTGCGCGCACCGGCCATCGCAAACTTGCGGTATCGCTCGTCCATCTCGCGCTGCACCCACTTCAGCACGCCGACGATACGCTCCAATTCGGTCACCACCGGGGCCATCAAGTGCGGGATACCGTTGTAGTTGGTCAATTCCACGCGCTTGGGGTCGACCATAATCATCTGCAGGTCGTCGGGCGTGTTCGTCAGCAGCAGCGCCGAGATGATGCCGTTGATGCACACCGACTTGCCGGAGCCTGTCGTTCCCGCGACCAGCAGGTGAGGCATGGACGTCAGGTCGGCAGCGACAGCCTGTCCCGACACGTCCTGGCCCAGTCCAATCCTCAGCGCCGATTTCACCTTGGCCCACCGGTCCGAATCCATGATCTCGCGCAGACTCACCAGGCTGGGTTCGGGGTTGGGCACTTCGACGCCCACATAGCCCTTGCCGGGCACGGGCGCTTCGATACGGATGGTAGGCGCGGCCAGCGCCAGCGCGATGTCGTCGGCCAGCGCACTGATCTTGCCCACCTTGACCTTGGTGCGTTTCCCGGCGCGCGATTCGATGTAGTCTGGTTCGACGCCGAACTGGGTGATGACCGGCCCCTGGTTCACCTCCACCACGCGGCCCGGTGCGCCGAAGCTGGCCAGCGTGTTCTCGATGATCTCGGCGCGACGGCGCAACTCGTCGTCCGTGAGGGTCTTCTCGACGCCCGGCTTGAGCATGTCGCGGAAGTCGGGCAGTTTGTAAGCGCCGGTCCTCTTGATGACCGGGGGCGCGGAGAATTCGTCCGGCACGTCTTCCGAAGCGGCCTCCGCACCCTCGGCGGCCTCCGCCGACGGTTGTTCGGGCGCCCCGGGTATCGGTGCCGGGGTGCTCGGCGCGGGCGGGGCCGCAACGGCGGCTTCAGCCACGGGCTTTGGCACCGCTGGCTCCTCGGTCTCCGCGGGTTTGGCGACCCGCTCAACGACCGGTGGCCTGGCAGGGGCCTTCTCTTCAGGTTCAGGCTCGTCGCTGGCCTTGGCCTCTGCCCCATCATCGTCAGGTGCCGTCGGCTTTGAGGCCGGCGGTGCAGCGGACGGAACCGGCGGTAACCCTGGCCTCGGCGGTGGGGTTACAGGCCGAGGTGGCGGCGGGACCGGCGGCGCGGACCGTACTTCGGCCACCGCGTCGGCTTCGGAAGCTGCCTCTTCGGGGGCCGCCGCCCCTGGTTTGGGCGCGGGTCGCACCGTTCGGGCAAAGTCACGTCCTGCCGGGCCTGGAGGCGTATCGGCAGGTCGACTGGGCGCGGGCCTCGCCGGGGGCGCGCCGGGTGTGGGTCCAGCCCCTGGCCGGGGTGTCGGGGCCGATGTGCCGGGCCGCGACGGTGCCGGACGGGCCGGTGCCGGGCGTGGCGCTGGCGTTGCTGCGGCTGCGCCCGCTGCTGCGGCGGCGGCAGGGGCGGCCTGGGCCGCGGTGGCTCCCGCTGCTGTTGCAACCGACGCGGCTGTCGCAGCAGCCGTCGCTCCGGTGGCAGCAGCCTTCTCGCCGATCCCCGGCAACTTGGGCTGAGGCCGCTTCGCCTTATCGTCTGGCTTCTTTTCAGCGTCGGTCTTCGCCGTCGCCTTTTGCGCGGCAGCCTTGGCTGGCTCGGCCTTGGCCGGGGCTTTGCCATCGCCGGGCTTGGCGGTCTTGCCCTTCGCCTTGGCTTTGTCGGCCTCACCTTCGGCCTGAACGGGCACCATCGTGCCGCCCTTGGTGCGCTTGAAAGCCGTAGCCGGGCCGCCTTTCCGAACGTTGTGGTACGTGCGGACGCCGAGTTCGACAGCCTGCTTGGCCGTCATGTCGGCTGCCAGCAGCGCGCCGACTGCCCCCACGCCGACGAACGTCACGAAGACGCCTCCACCGCCAATCAAGTCTAACAGGCTTTGGTAGAGCAGCGCTCCCACGTAGCCGCCACCATGACCACAGACAGCCATCCGGAAGCTGGGCAAGACGACGGTGTCCGGCGCGGGGCAGCTGGGATTGAAGATCAGCAAGAAGAAGTGCAGGCCGGTCAGAAAGGCCGCGAAGGCCAGGGTGCCGCCAATCACCCGTAGCGGTTCGATGTCCGGCAGCTTGTCCTCAAACCTGCGCAGAATGAGCCAAACCCCAAGCGCGCCCAGAGCAAAAGGCACCAGGAAGGCTCCCCAGCCAAACAACTGGCGGATGAATCTCAGCCACGCGCCAGTGAACTTACCGGGGTCTCTGGAAAGGAAACTGAGGATCGTGATCAACGCAAAACCGACGCTGGCAACGCCGATGATGTCCAACTTGGTGTCGAGCGTTAGCAGCTGGTCTTGCTTCTTCTTCTTTTTAGTCGTGGTTCGTGGCTTGGCACGGGCGGGGGTCGCCGCACGCGTGCGCGGCTTGCCCGCGGCAGCCTGAGTCGTCTGCGCTGCCGTCCGCTGCTGACCACCTCCTCGCGGCGGCGGTAGCTTGCTGCCACCGGGCTGCTGTTGTGGCTGACCGCCCGGTCTGGTTCCCTGCTGCGGGCCACCCGGCCTGCTGCCTTGTTGCTGCTGGCCACCGGGCCGCGTGCCGCCGCCGAAGCGGCTCGTGCTCTGCTGCTGCGGGCCACCCGGCCTGCTGCCTTGTTGCTGCTGGCCGCTGGGCCGCGTGCCGCCGCCGAAGCGGCTCGTGCTCTGCTGCTGCGGGCCACCCGGCCTGCTGCCTTGTTGCTGCTGGCCGCCGGGCCGCGTGCCGCCGCCGAAGCGGCTCGTGCTCTGCTGCTGCGGGCCACCCGGCCTGCTGCCTTGTTGCTGCTGGCCGCCGGGCTGCGTGCCGCCGCCGAAGCGGCTCGTGCTCTGTTGCTGCGGGCCACCCGGCCTGCTGCCTTGTTGCTGCTGGCCGCCGGGCTGCGTGCCGCCGCCGAAGCGGCTCGTGCTCTGTTGCTGCGGGCCACCCGGTCTGCCACCTTGTTGCTGCTGGCCGCCGGGTCTACCACCGGGCTGCGTGCCGCCGCCGAAGCGGCTCGTACTCTGTTGCTGCGGGCCACCCGGCCTGCTACCTTGTTGCTGCTGGCCGCCGGGCCTCCCGCCGGGCTGCGTGCCGCCGCCGAAGCGGCTCGTGCTCTGTTGCTGCGGGCCACCCGGCCTGCTACCTTGTTGCTGCTGGCCGCCGGGCCTCCCGCCGGGCTGCGTGCCGCCGCCGAAACGGCTGCCACTCTGCTGTTGTTGGCCGCCGGGTCGCGCGCCACCACCAAAGCGGCTGCCGCCTGACTGTTGTTGACCACCCGGCCTGCCGCCTTGCTGCTGTTGCTGACCGCCGCCGCCAAAACGACTGGCGATTCCACTCAGCCTGCCCCCGGCCCCTTGCTGGCGCTGTCCCTGCTGCTGGCCGCCGGGCTTGCCGCCTTGCTGTTGCTGACCGCCGCCGCCAAAACGACTGGCGATTCCACTCAGCCTGCCCCCGGCCCCTTGCTGGCCCTGGCCTTGCTGAGTACCGCCACCGAAGCGGCTGCCACCCGGTTGCTGACCGGATGGCCGCTGACCACCCCCCGCGTCTTTCTGACCGGGCAGCTTAGGCGTTGGGAGCCTTCCCAGCAGACCGCCGCCTTCTTTCTTACGTTTGTCTCTCTGATTCGCCATGGCATCTCAACCTTATTAACTACCCACTCATCCCGATATCCGATGTGTTGGGGCGCGCTTCAGCCGGTCTGGAGAATATTAACGGAGGAACGCGAAATCAAGTACGGTCTCATCCCCAACGTGCTAGGTGTAAGCGTCCCCTTAGGGGGTGGGGGTGGCAAGTTGGTGAATTATGCCTCATGATATATCTTAGCATAACTGGTACCCTGACACCAGCGAGATACCCAAAATTCATGCACGCTTTTTCCATTCCTACGTCCCTGCCGGTCTGGAGTTGCGCCCCGTCGCCGCCCGCCGAGGCACGGTCGTGAGCGATGGGAGGGCCTTCCATCGCCTGGCCGCCCTGCCGCTGTTCGCCGGGCTGGACGAGCGCGAACTATCGCTGCTGGTCGATACGGTTGTGACGCGTGAGCAGGTCAGCAAAGGGGCCTTGCTCTACCTCCAGGGCGAGTACAGCCGCGCCTACTACGTGCTGGACCGGGGCGCGGCGCGCTTGCTGCGCGTGGATGCAGACGGTGCGGAGCGCGTAATACGTGAATTGAAACCCGGCGAAGCCGTCGGCGAGGGGGCCTTGTGGGTGGGCGAAAGCCGCGATGTGACGCTGGAAGCGACCGAGGAAGCGACCTTTTTCGCCATCGAGGCAGCCGCCTTTGCGGCCTTCCGTGCCGAACAGCCCGCCATTTCCGCCAGGCTGGCACCCCGCGACGAGGTGTTGCGCCAGCAGGATCAGCCCCGTTTGCGATGGCAGCGCGCTGGCGAGATATTGCTGGCACAGAGCCGGGTCAGCGGCTGGGCGCTCACCACGCGCCGGTTGGTCCACCAGGACGTGCTCGGACGCCGGGAGGTGCCCCTGCGCCACGTCAGAGACGTTCGCGCCCGGCGCGCGTTCCTGCTGGGGCGCTGGCTGGACGTGGGCCGCGTCGAGGTGCTGGCGGCAGGGGGCAGGCGCATGGTCTGGCGCGGGGTGAGGCAGCCGGAGCGCCTTGCCAACCTGATGTTCACCGAGGTAGGCCGTGACCGTGCCCGCGCCCAGGCCGAAGCGCGAGCGCGGGCGCGTCGTGCCCTCGACCCTGAGAGCGCAAACCTGCCCCCAGAACCCCCCAGGCCCCAACCCGACCCCTTGCTCAGCGGCGAGATCGACTGGCTGGCGGTGGGGTTGTGGGGCGTGGCCGAATGGCTCGGCGAGCGCCTGTCCCCCGCCAGAGAAGAGGAAACCAGTCTGGTGGAAGAGGAAACGAACGAGCCGCCGCCTCGCTCCTCGCGCGAATCGCCGCTATAATCGGCGCAGAGCATTTTTGAGCGTGTGGTTAGAGGAATTCTGTCATGCCGGTTCGTGAGATCATCTATCCCGACAACCCCATTCTACGGCGCAAAGCCAACAAAGTGACCACCTTCGACGACCGGCTCCAGAAGCTGATCGACGACATGGTCGAAACGATGACCGAGGCACACGGCGTCGGGTTGGCCGCGCCGCAGGTGGCCGTCAGCCAGCGCGTCATCGTCGTGCGGCTGCCCGACGACGAGGAGTCGGTGGAGGAGTACGGGGAAGATGCCGGCGTGCTGCACGTGGTCGTCAACCCGGAGATTGCGCGCTCCTCTAACGAGATGGTGGACGGCGTGGAAGCCTGCCTGTCCATCCCCGGCTATTTCGGCAGCGTCGAGCGCCACACCGAGGTGACGGTCAAAGGCCTGGACCGTCGGGGCAATAAGATACGCATCAAGGCGCGCGATTGGCTGGCCCGCGTCTTCCAGCACGAGATCGACCACCTGGACGGCGTGCTGTTCATCGACAAGGCCTCCGAGGTCTGGCGCGCGGGCGAGCCTGAAGCCGAAGCCGCGCCCGTCGAAGAGAGCCCGGCTGAATCCCCCTCTCTCTGAATAGCAGTCGAAAGTCACCCTGGCCAGTATCTTGTATTCGGACCTTGACAAATAGATGATCATCTATATAATAGGGTTAGCTTGAGAGTTGACGGTATGGCTATGAACCCTGACGCAGTCGCATTTGCCAAAGCCCTGGCCGACGACACCCGGCAGCGAATCATGAAGATGCTTTGCTGCGAGTGGCTGTCGGTGGGCGACGTGGTGGCGGGCCTGAGCACGACAGGCGAGAGCGTGTCGCAGCCAACCGTCTCGCACCACCTGAGCATCCTCAAAGATGTCAATCTCGTCTCCTGGCGGCGCGAGGGCAAGCAGGTCTTCTACACGCTCAACCAGGAGCAGGTGACCGTTTGCTGCGGCATGTTGATGACCAATTTCGCCCCCGAAAGCGACATGGTCCTCATGGAGCGCGCGGCAGATGAAAGCTGAGAAGGCGTCTCTTTTTTTGACCAGATGTATCGATAAATGTCTATATGTATGGGAGAATAAGCAGCATGAACGACTCTGCACCAACAGAAACGACCGGCAATCCCAAATCCATTGATATCCACGAGGCAGTTCAGAGCCGCTACGGCAAGATCGCCAGCGAGTTCCAACCGGCCCCCCAGGCCAATTGTTGCGGCCCCGACGCCGACGACTGCGGCTGCGCTGGCGACCTCTACGACGTGTCGCTGCTGGCCGACTTGCCCGCCGACGTGACCGGCCTCTCGCTCGGCTGCGGCGACCCGGTCACGCTGGCCGCGCTGGAACCCGGCCAGACCGTGCTCGATCTGGGGTCAGGCGGCGGCATCGACGTGTTCCTGGCCGCGCGGCAGGTCGGGCCGGAGGGGCGCGTCATCGGCGTGGACATGACCGACGAGATGCTGCAAAAGGCCAAAGCCAACAAATCCAGACTGGGCGAGGCCGCCCGTCACGTCGAGTTCCGCAAAGGCTTCATCGAGGACCTGCCCGTCGACGACGACAGCATCGACGTGGTGATCTCCAACTGCGTGATCAACCTCTCGCCGGATAAACCGCGCGTCTTCCGCGAGGCATTCCGCGCCCTCAGGCCGGGCGGGCTGCTGGCCGTGTCCGACATCGTGATCGAGGGCGAGTTTTCCGAGGCCGCCCGCGCCAACGTGGACAGTTGGTCGGCCTGTGTCAGCGGGGCGCTGGCGGCGGACGACTATCTGGACGCCATCCGCGCCGCGGGCTTCGTCGAGGTCGAGATCGCCGACAAGAACCTGGCAGGTCAGGACATCATCCCGCTCGTGGCACTGGATGGCCCGCGCATCTACAGCGCGCGCGTCACCGCCCGCAAGCCGCCCAGGAGCTAGGCCGCAAACCTGTCAGGTAGGAAAACCAGTCGGCAGCGTGATCATAAACACGCTGCTCTGACCGTCGGGCGCGTCTTCAATCCAGATGCGCCCGGCGTGCGCCTGTACGATGGCCCGGCAGACGGCCAGTTCAATGCCCAGGCCGGTCTCTTCGTCGCCAGGCCCGCGTACAAATGGCTCGAAGACAGCCTCCCAGTATTCCGGCGGCACTACCAAGCCTTCGCTCACAACGCTGATCTGCAGCTCGCGCCTGAACAGGTGCGTGAATTCGACCTTGACAACTGATTCCGGAGGCGCATAGCGAAGCACGTATACGAACAGGTGTGAAAACAGTCGCTTCAGTAGCTCCTCGTCGGCCATAGCCGTCGGAAGGTCAGGTTGCACACGAACGTCAATCATCACCTCAAGCGCGCGGGCTGACGGTCCAAGCCGGGCAGCGACTTCTTCGGCCAGCGCCGCTGCCATCGTCGGCTTCAGATCGAGGGCTGCCTCGCCTGCTTCCAGGCGTTGCCAATCCTTCAGCCGGTCCAGGTTCAGGGTCATGCGTCTGGCATGAGAGTCAACTAGGTCCAACAAATCCAGGAACTCCTCACCCGAATCGGGAGGCATCCCGCGCTTCAGCATGGTCAGCCCCCCCGTCACCGCATCCGCCGCGTCGGTCAGGTCCTGGACCAGGGTATGTAGCCCGGTGCGCTGGTCACTCGCGACGGGCGCGCCGCTGGCCTCCGGTTTGCCGGACGCCATGTCGCTCATCCGCCGAGCCAGATAGTCCGCCGAGCGCGAGGCCGATACGAGATACTCGTCTGACGACCGCAGCCGGTAGCTGAGGACGGCCAGCAAAGCCAGACTCACCTCCGGTTTCTGCATCAGCAAACCCTGCAAGTCCTCGCGCGATAGACTGACGAGGCGCGAGTCTTCGAGCACAATCACGCTCGCAGAGCGTGGCTGATTGTCCAACAGGCTCACCTCACCCACCACGTCCCCCGGCAACAACTCACGCAAGATCAGCGGGGCGTCGCCGCCGATCTCGTGCTGCACACGCAAACGTCCGCTCCAGATGGCGTACGCCCGATCTCCCACGTCACCCTCTCTGAATAGCACCGTGTCCGCAGGGAAAGTTTCCTGTCTCAGTGCCGCCTGCATCACATCAGGGGCCACTTCCATCAGCGCCCGGAGCACGGGGGAGCGCTGCAGCACCAGTTTAAGTTCGTCCAGGTCAGACGATGACATTTGCGAATAATCATTCATGAAAACCGTCCCCTTCGGTATTTACAGATCCCCTGGTTGAAAGGACAAACTATGTTTGGAGCTCCCAACAAACCATCGACTTTGTCGTAGGAGCGCGGCGTGTGCCGCACCCGGCGCGGCGGCGGAGCTTCGTTAGGGGTTTCGTGAGTAGTATATAATCGCCTGAGGCAGTGAGACAAGCGGTATGCTTGCAGTGAATGGAGGCTCTAGCCTGATCGGACTGCAAGCCAGTTGGTGCAAAAAGAAACCCGGCATCATCAGATGCCGGGCGCTCCAAGTATCTCTGCAGGCAGCTACCAGACCCCCGGTAGGAGGCGATAGCGCACCTGCCGGGCGAATTCCTGGTAGCCATCCAGTTCCTCTTGCAGGGTCCGGTCTTCCAGCGCGGTGCGGACCACCAGCAAAACCGTCGTCAGACCGGCGGGGATGAGCGCCCACCACGACCCCAGCAACAGCGGCGTCGCCAGCCCGGAGACAAACGCGCCTGTGTAAGCGGGATGGCGCACGATGCGATACGGCCCATCCGAGACGACGGTATGCCCCCGGTCCGCTTGAATGCGAACCGTGCCGGAGAAGAACGGATTCGAGGCCATCGCCCAACTGGCAAATGCGTAACCCAACACGACGATGGCTATCGCCGCGATCTGGACCGCAGGTGAAACCTCCGGCAGCCAGCCAAACCTCACGTTCAACCCGGCCACAGCCCACGTCACCATCGGCCCCACAATCGCGACGAGCGGAACGAGAACCTTGTCCCAGGCTTTGGCATCCTCCGCTTCGAGCGAGCGGGCGCGCTCGGCGGCCAGGTCCGGGTATTTGCGCAGCATGGCGACCCGGCTGACGATCGAGGTCACGACGAGCAAACCGAAGAAAACCCAGCCCATCACCCAGTCCAGGCGATTCGCCGAGCCGAACAAGACCGCTGGCATCAGCAGCGTCACAAGGACCACCCGCACGATCGCCTTCAGGCCAATCTCCTTGCTTGCGCCGGTCGTCGTTCGTGCAGACGCGTTGGCATCCATCTGATTTCCCCCTGGGTTGTCGAGCGCCCTATCCACTAAGGAGGCAATATTTTAGGCATGCCTAAAGCCTATTTCGCCCACGCCTAAAAGTCAAGAGGGCTGGCCCCCCAAATCCAGGGGGTAGCGCTGGCCGCGATAACGTCGCGATCAGGTGATGAGGTCCAGCGGCGGCCAGTTCAGCACCAAAATGCCCACCAGGGTAGCAGCGTCCACGCCAATGGCCCCCGCCTTGTTGAAGAAAGCCGAAAACGCATTCCAGAACAGCACCAGTCCCACCAGCGAGACAATCGCCGAGACGACGGCCAGCGTGCGCCAGGCACCTTGTGTGACCGGCCACCCAAACGCCCCCAGCCCCGCCCCAATCGCGCCGAGCGCCGCCACCAGCCAGAGGATCACACTGATGGCGCGCGCTGCCCTATCGCCGAGCACGGGCGTCAACAGCCAGGAACGCGCGTGCCAGGTCTTAGTCGATGCCAGGCCAAGGGCTGGCAGGATGCCCATCGTATGCCCTACCCCGTGCACGACCAGCACGGCAGGAATCAAAATGCGCAAAGTCTGTGGTGACATCCTATGGAGTCCCTCCGTTATTCCTGTCCGTTTTCAAGAAACTTCAGAATGCGCGCGCTGACCCGCTCCGTCTGGTCCGAGACGACCGCGTGATTGCAGTCAGCGATGAGGTCGGCATCGCCATTCGGCAGTAGCCGCTTGGCCCGCTCGACGGCGGCTTTCGGATTGTAGAGTAGTTCGCGGTCGCCAACCAACAGCAGCGTTGGCATCGTGAGACGTTGAATCTCATCGTCGCTGAACGTACGCGGCGCGACTTTCAGCAGCAACTGACCATTCTTGAATCGCTGGTAGAGGATCTCTGAGTGTTCGTCGTGGCCGAAGTCACCCTTGAAGCACATCGCTCTCTCAAACACGCGCGTGGTGGACCTGCTAGGAATGAGGAAGGGGAGGAACCCAAGCAGGAAACCCGGACCGGGTTTGGCGAACGTGGCAAAGGGCGCGAGCAGCGCCAGCTTGGTGACCCGCTGCGGCTCGTGTAACGCGAAGTTTGCTGCCACGAAGCCGCCAAATGACCAACCCAACACACGGGCTTGTTCGATGCCGAGTTCCTGGCTCACCTCTACCAGCCAATGGGCGAACTCCTGGTACGTCGCCGGTGGGTTCGTGGGGACCGTTCGACCAATATCGCCCATGACGTCCACGGCATAGGTCCGGTAGTCGCGGCTCAGGTCGCCAATGATGGGTGACCAGATGGACGAGGTCATGAGCGCGCAGTGCAATAGTATCAACGGCGGCGCGTCAGCCGGGCCGCTGACGATGACATGGGTGCTCCCGTAACGGGTCGGCACGTCACGCGTCTCGTACGCGATGGGCCACAGCTTCATCGCGGCGTCGTACGCCGCCATCACAGCCGCTTCGCCTTCGGGCGTCTTGAAGACAGGCGAAAGAGTAGACATAGAACCAACCTCACTTTTTTGGCATGTCGGATTGTCCGCTCCTCAGTATATGCCATTCTGAGGAAGCGTGAACGTGACAGACGTGAATGATGGCTGATCTCACCGGCTCGCCCGCATGCTATAATCAGGCGCATGGAGGATTTAGCCCAGTCAGCATACGACATGCTCGGCATGCGCTTGAGTGAGTGGCAGCTCCGCGCCTTCAACACCTACGCCGAAGAACTCGCAACCTGGAATGCGCGCGTCAACCTGACGGCCATCACCGAACCCAAGGCCATCGAGATGCGTCACTTCCTGGATGCGCTGACCTGCCTGCTGGTGATCTCGCCCGCACCCGGCCTGCGGATCATCGACGTGGGCACGGGCGCGGGTTTTCCGGGCCTGCCGCTGAAGATCGCCTACCCCGACCTGAGCGTTACCCTGCTGGAGGCGACCGCCAAGAAAGTCACCTTTCTTGAGCATCTCGTCGAGCGGTTGGGGCTGGAAGGGGTCACGCTGGTCAACGCGCGCGCGGAAGAGGTAGGCCAACGGGCGGAACACCGCGAAACCTACGACTGGGTGCTGGCCCGCGCCGTGGCCGAAATGCGCGTGCTGGCCGAGTACGTGCTGCCGTTGTGTCGCCTGGGAGGGCACTGTCTGGCCCAGAAAGGCGAGGATGCTCACCAGGAAGTGGCCGTAGCGCAAAAGGCCATCGACCTGCTCGGCGGGCGTGTGGACCAACTGACGCCCGTCGAACTGCCCACCGTGGCCGAAACCCGCTATCTGGTCGACATCGCCAAAGTGGCCGCCACCCCACCGGCCTATCCCCGGCGGCCAGGGCGGCCCGCTAAACGTCCTTTGTAATCCGCCCCGCCTCCACCTGCCACAACACCGCCTCCGCGCCGAGTCCCTCGGCCAGCAGGCCAGGATCCGTGGTCGTGAGCACCGCCTGCTCGACCCCGTTGATGCTGTTCAACAGAAAAGCGCGGCGGTTTTCGTCCAGTTCGGCGGCCACTTCGTCCAGCAGCAAAATCGGCGACTCGCCGGTCTGCTCGCGCATCCAGTTGACCTCGGCCAGCTTCAGCGCCAGGATCGCCGTCCGGTTCTGCCCGCGCGAGCCATAGTGCCCCAAATCCTTGCCGTTCACGAGAAAGCGCAGTTCGTCGCGCTGCGGGCCGATCAACGTCTGCCCCCGCGCGAACTCCTCGCGGCGGCGGGCCTTCAGCGCCGCCAGGTACCGTTCGGCGATGACCTTGGGTTCCAGGTCGGGTAAGGCCGACGCCCCCAGGTCGGCGGGCGAGAAAGCCATCTGCCCCTGGGGGTCGGCGGTAGGGTCCAGGCTGGGTTGGTAGTGCAGCTTCAAATGCTCCAGCCCGCCGGTCAGCTCCTCGTGAATAGGTTGGGCCAGCCGCTCCAGGTCGCGGACCAGGCGGTTGCGCGCCGCGATCACAATCGCGCCGTCCTCCACCAACCGCTTATCCCAAAAGGCCAGTTCGTCGTCGCCTCCAGAGCGCCGCTCGTCACCCAGCCGTTTCAGCAGGGCATTGCGCTGCGTGAGCACCTTGCCGAATTCGCCCAACGCCCGGCAGTAAGGCGGCTCCACCTGGCACAGCGTGACGTTCAGATAGCGCCGCCGGTTAGTGGGCGGCCCTTCCACCAGCGCCATGTCCTGTGGGGCGAACATCACCACGATGACGTGGCCCAGCAAATCGAGACGGCGGCGCGGCAGGCCGTTGATCCGAATCTCTTTGCGCAGGCGAACCGGGCCGTCAGGCGTCGGTTCCTTCACCAGCGTGATTTCGAGGCGCTTCTTCTCCAAACGGGTAATCAATTCGGCCACCACGCGCGTGAAAGTGAGGTGCTCCTCCTCCGCCAGCCAGTTGATAAGCTGGCGGTCCGCCTCGGTGTACGGCGAGCGGGAAGTCGCCAGATAGTAGATCGCTTCCAGGAGGTTGGTTTTGCCCTGGGCGTTGTCGCCGTGCAACACCAACTGCCCGGACGGGATGTCCAGTTCCAGACGCGAGTAGTTACGGAAGTTGGTGAGCGAGAGGTGGCTCAAGCGCATTGGCGGTCTTACCCTGGGTGCGGTCTGCTACTCCAGTATTGTAGCATACTCGTGCCTGCCGCCAATGGACCAGTGAGGTCGGCTGATACATGGTATACTGCAGTCCATCTGTCCGCAGGCAAGGAACGGACATCTGTCTATCGGACGAAAGGCGTAATGACGAAACGGGGAACCGGCCACCGGACACGGACATTCGACCCACAAACCGACCAGGTGCTCAGACCGGCGCATCTCGGGACGGACATGTTGCGAGGTGCGGTGGACTACATCCCCGTGCCCGAGCCATCCAGGAGACACCATCCTCTGCACCAGCCTTGGCGGATTCTCCTGGTGCCGCCGGACCCCAACCAGGAAATCGTTGGCCTGGAAATATTCGACGACGTGGTGTTGGGCCGCGCCATGACCCCCTCTGAAGGAAGCGCCGACTTCGATCTGTCGTTGTACAACGCCGTCGAACTGGGTGTCTCGCGGCGTCACGCGCTCCTGCGCCCAACGGACAGCCAGTTGTTCGTCATCGACCTGGATAGCACCAACGGCACACTGGTCAACGCGGTGTCCCAGGAGCGCGGCATGGCCCGCGCCCTCCGGCACAACGACACCCTCAGCCTGGGCGCTCTGCACCTGACCGTGAAGATCGTGCGCCGCGCCGGATCAGACGGCAGGTAACAGTCGCTCATCCCCCTGAAACGCAGCAATGACCCGCCCGCGGCCCCGCCAGCAGGGGCCGCTCTTCCCAAACTTTGCCCCTGCTCGGAACGGCCCTATACTTGCTTGAAAGGTCAATCCTACAAAGCAAAGGGAGAACCGGGAGATGGGAAACGCTGACCAAGAGGCCATCAGGCAAGTAATTAAGAAAGCCTACATTCAAGGAATCCACGAGACGCAGGATGCGGAAACCGCCAGAAGCGGATTCCATCAGGCCTTTGCCATGCTGGTCTTACAGCAGGACACCGTCGAGAAAGTAACGCTCGACGAATGGTTTCCGAGAATCGAGACGATGAAGGCGGAGCACCCAGAGCTATGGAGTGCAGAAACCACGCACAGCTTTGAATTAGTAGACGTAGCCGGTTATACAGCCGTTGCCAAGCTCGACGTGCACAAGGGGCCGGTCCATTTTTCAACCGACTACATGCTGCTCTACAGATTCGAAGATGGTTGGAAAATCGTCTCCAAGACATTCGCCGTCCCAGAGTAGCAGTAGGCGGGGTTGGATTGAACCCGCCTGGGACCTGATTCCTGCAAGGAATGCTAAGAAACAAAAAACGCCCGCTCAGGGCGCTTTTGTTTTTCCAGGTGCGGTCTGCTACTTAACCGCTACCTCGATCTTCTTGGGCTTGAACTCTTCCCGCTTGGCAAGCGTCAGCGTCAGCACGCCGTCTTCGAATTGGGCGGTGGTGTTTTCGCCGTCCACGCCGGAGGGCAGCCGCACCGAGCGGCGATACGCGCCGTAAGTGCGCTCGCGCATCAGGTAGTGCTCGTCGCTCTCCTCGTGCTCCTCGGAACGCTCGGCCTTGATGGTCAGCACGTCGTCCTCGACGTTAACGTCGATATCCTCAGCCTTCAGGCCGGGCAGCGAGGCGCGCACGATGTAGGCATCGTCGTTCTCCACCACGTCCAGCGCGGGCCGCCACACGCGGCCACCGTTCTGGCTGGGGTTCAGGGCGCGCTCAAACGCCGCAAACTCACGGTAAGGATTCCAGCGAACCATACTACGCATGATACTCATAACCTCCAGAGTCTAGTCTCATCGTCATTCTGGCCCTAGCATAGCCCGGCTTTGTTGGAATTCCATCAGCGAGACGATAGAGATCTATCAGATACCGCTTTCATGCCTCCTTCCTTCCGGCCTGCCGCGATTCAAAGGCCACTTGTTCGCGCGTCCAAACCCGACTATGATTGGCCCTCATGAGCAACGCTACCCCACACCAGAAAATAGCCGGTGGTGTGGCAGGGTGCGCCGGACTCCTGCTGGCGGCTTGCAGCCTCAACCTCGCCCCGGCTGGCTTCGGCCCCCCCTCCACCCCGCCCGCCGCCGTGACGCCGCCAGCGCCCTCGACCATCTCCGCCGACCAGCCCACCGTCGACGCCGAGATGCTGCTGCTCTCGCTGCCCACCGCCACCCCCTACCCAAACGATCAACTCATCACGATAGGCCGCTCGGTAGAGGGGCGCGAGTTGACCGCGTGGCAGTTCGGCCAGGGGCCGGTCACACTGGCCCTGATCGGCGGCATACACGGCGGCTACGAATTCAACAGCGTCGTGCTGGTCGAGCAGTTGGCCGAGACCGTGCGCAGCGACCCCGGCCTGGTGCTGCCCGGCATCCGGCTGGTGATGGTCCCCACCGTCAACCCGGACGGCGTCGCCAGGGGCACAGAACTGGAAGGGCGCTTCAACGCCAACGGCGTGGATTTGAACCGCAATTGGGGCTGCGGCTGGGAGCCGGAGTCGTACTGGCAAGACCAGACCATCTCGCCGGGGCCTTTCCCCTTCTCAGAGCCGGAAACGCTGGCCCTGCGCGCCTACCTGCTGGCGATGGAACCGGCGGCGGTGATCTTCTACCACAGCCAGTTTGGGGCCATCTTCGTCGGCGGCTGCGGCGAGGTCGGGGCCGCCTCCAAATGGCTCGGCGATTTGCTGTCGGGAGCGACCGGCTATCCCAACGAGGTCACATTCGACTACTATGAGATTTCGGGCACGGCTGACGATTGGCTGGACGAGCGCGGCATCCCGGCAGTGACCATCGAACTGACCAACCAGACCGACCCGGAACTTGAACGCAATCTGATCGGCCTGATGGCTTTGCAGTGCCACTTTGCGCTCAACGGCAGCACGGGCGCGGGGCCTGTCGTCACCGCGCAAGTAGAGAGTCAGTGCGCGGGACTTAAACCTTACGTGCCAGATCAGTAGGCAATTGTAAGAGAGGTTCTTTGTGATTCTAACCTACTTGCACCAACTTTAGACCCGTGGTAGGATGCCGGGCATGTATCTGTATGGATTTGGTTAGTTCCCGCTGGGTCTGCACGCTATGACACGGCCACAGGGAAGTAAGCGCATGGGTGAGAAAATTCTAATTGTTGATGACGAAGAGACCACCGTCCAGCTTCTCGCCATCCTTTTGGAGCATACTGGCTACGAGGTGGTCAAGACCTACCGGGCCGAAGATGGCCTGCGAATGGCCTATCGTACCCATCCCGACCTGGTCTTATTGGACGTGATGATGCCCGACATGGACGGCTGGGAGGTCTGCCGTCGCCTGCGCGAGTTATCCGACGTGCCCATCATCTTCCTCACGGCCCGCAGCGAGATCGACGACGTGGTGAAAGGGCTGGAGTTAGGCGCGGACGATTACATCGTCAAGCCCTACGACAACAACGAGCTGGTCGCCCGCGTCAAGGCCCACCTGCGGCGCGTGCCCAACACCACCCTCACCGAAGAAGCCGTCTTTGACGGCGGCGACTTCCGGGTCAACTTCCTCAACCGCGAAGTGATGGTGCGCGGCGAGCGGGTCCACCTGACGCCCAAAGAGTTCAGCCTGTTGAGCGTCCTCACCCGCAACGCCGGGCGGGTCATCACCCGTAACGAGCTGATCGTCGAAGCCTGGGGGCCGGAGTACGGCGACGCTATCGACAGCCTCAAGCTCTACATTCACTACCTGCGCCGCAAGATAGAGAAGGACCACACCCACCCCAAATACATCCTCACCGCGCGCGGGGTGGGCTACCGCTTCGCCAACATCTAGCGCATTCGATACTGCTGCCACAAAAAAACGCCGGCCCGCATAGGTCGGCGTTTGCTATCCCAGACTTGCGTTTGTAGCAGCCGGATAGATCAGGCCGATCACCCGGCAATACCGTACTGCGCCAGAACGTCTACCATCGCTTGCCTATCTGTTTAGCCACCAGATGGCCGCGTTTAGCGCCGTGGCGAAGGTAACCCAGAGTTGGTAAGGGACGAGCAGCCATCCTGCCAGGGGGCGCAGCCGGAAAAACGCTATCAGTGTGGCCAGGATCAAAACCCACGTCGCGACAATCTCGACCAGCGCCCAACCGGTGCGGCGCAGCCCAAAGAACACGACCGACCACGCCAGATTGAAGAGCAACTGGACGCCGAACAGGATCAGCGCGCCGCGCACGCCGGGAGCGTCGATGCCTTTTCGCCACACCAGCCACGCCGCAACACCCATCAGGATGTACAGCAGCGTCCACACCGGCCCGAAGAGCCAGCTGGGAGGGGTCCACGCGGGTTTCGCCAGGGTCGGATACCACGTCGAGACCGACGACGAGGTCGCAATGCCGCCTACCGCTCCCACTGCCAGAGGGATGGCAATGGCTATGATCAAGCCTACGATATCCTGCCACCGAATGGTCATGTCACGACTCCTCCCTTGTCAGGCGTTCTACCAATAGCCGCTTCCGCCAACTGAGCGAACGCGCGGCTGCGGCAGCACCCTCAAACCTGCACGCCAGCTATTTTCTCAAGGCGTTTCTGCTCTTTGAGGCGCAGGTCATTCTTCAACGTGCGTTTGCGAATGCGCAGGTTGGTTGGCGTCACCTCAAGCAATTCATCGTCGGCCAGGAATTCGATGCACCTATCCAGACTCATGTCGCGTGGCGGTGTGAGTCGAATGGCCTCTTCTGCGAAGCTGCGCCGGTGGTTGGTCACGTGCTTGGCCCTGGCGACGTTAACAGCAATGTCTCCCGCCCGCACATTTTCCCCGACAACCATGCCCTCGTAGACCTCGACGCCCGGACCGATGAACAGACTGCCGCGTTGCTGTGCGTTGTTGAGCGCATACGTGGTGGACAGGCCGCGCTCCCAGGCCACCAGACTGCCGAACCCCCGCCCCGGTGTCGAGCCGGTATAAGGCTCATATCCGTGAAAAATGCGGTTCATCTGGCCCATGCCGCTGGTAGCCGTCAGGAAATTGGTGCGGAAACCGAGCAGGCCGCGCGTCGGCACCAGGTATTTCATATAGGTTGTGCTGTTCTCGTTTCGCATGTCGATCATCTGTCCGCGCCGCGTGCCCAGCAGTTCCACCACTACGCCGACCATCTCGTCGGTCACCTCGATGTGAACTTCCTCGATAGGCTCCAGCACCGTCCCACCGTCCACGCTCTCGTGCAAGATGACCTCTGGGCGGCTGACCTCAAACTCATAGCCCTCGCGCCGCATCGTCTCGATCAGAACCGCCAGGTGCAGTTCGCCGCGCCCGCTCACCACAAACTTTTCAGGGCTGGTGCCATCCACCACCTGCAGTGCGACGTTATGCATCGTCTCTTGATACAATCGCTGGCGGAGTTGACGTGATGTACCCCAACCGGTCTTCCCCTCGCGTCCTGCAAACGGCGACGTGTTGACGCCGAAGGTCATGCGCACAGTGGGCTGTTCAACTGTGATCGCGGGCAGCGGAGTTGCTACGTCGGGGTGGGCGACGGTGTCGCTGATCCCAAGCGATTCCAGCCCGCTGAAGGCGATGATATCTCCGGCCTGGGCCCTCTCGATCTCCTGCCGCTCAAGATTATGATACGTAAACAGGTGCTCGATACGGCCTGGGATACGGGTGGCATCGGGTGTGATGCGCACAACCTCCATGCCACGGGTCAACGTACCCGACCGCAGCCGTCCCACACCAATCTGGCCCTTGTAATCATCGTAATCCAGCGTGGTGACGAGCAGCCGGGTGGGCGCATCCTCGTCCACTTCGGGGCCGGGGATTTGGTCCAGGATGACTTCGAAGAGCGGAATCAGGTTGTCTTGGATGGCATCTGGACTGCGTCCGGCACGCCCATCCATCCCCACCGAGTAGATCACCGGGAAATCGCTCTGCTCGTCACTGGCACCCAGATCGATGAACAGGTCGAACGTTTCGTTCAAGACTTCCTCTGGGCGTGCGTTGCGCCGGTCGATCTTGTTGATGACCACGATGATCCGCAGACCCAGCTCCAACGCCTTGCGCAGCACGAAGCGAGTTTGTGGCATCGGGCCTTCTACTGCGTCGATGAGAAGCAGCGCGCCGTCGACCATGTTCAGCACGCGCTCGACCTCGCCGCCGAAGTCCGCATGGCCTGGCGTGTCGACGATGTTGATCTTGACGTTATTCCACGTGATGGCTGTGTTCTTTGCCAGGATCGTGATGCCACGCTCGCGCTCCAGATCGTTTGTGTCGAGAATTCGTTCTCCGGCACGGTTGGCGTCACGGAATACGTTCGATTGTTTCAACATGCCATCCACCAACGTCGTCTTACCGTGGTCGACGTGGGCGATGATGGCAATATTGCGGATGTCGCCTCGGATCGTAGTCAAGCACAGTCTCCTGATAAAACACAAAATGGTTACACACAAAACAACGCCCACTTCAGGGCGTATAGCCAGATGATAACGCACTTCTACGTTTAGGCCATACTGAAAATTGGGCGGGGCCAGCCACCCGACACCTTTACGTGAGCATATCTATTGGATCTATAGGGACCGCGCCTCCAGCCACCGCGGCAAACAGGTGGCCCAACTGCCTTTCAAGCAGGTCTATCAACCGCCCTATTCACCAGAGCTCAATCCAGTTGAGCGCATCTTTGAGGAATTGCGCCAGGAAGTGGAAGGATGGATCTACTCCTCACTTCGCGCCAAGCAGCAGGCTGTCGAGCGAGTCTTGTATCAACTGGCGGCTGACCCGGAGCGCGTCAAGCGCTTGGCTGGATGGCAGTGGATCTGTGATGCTCTTGACAGCCTACCTCCGGAAGACGACCCCGCTTTGGTCAAGGGGCAAGTCCAATTCAGTTGACCCCTACTGCCCAAATATCCACTCAAAGTCTACCGCTAGGAAGCTCATGGTTGGGACTTCTATGATTCCCTGGGGAGATTCGTCGTGAAGTAGAAAGACGCATTTGACGGCCTCAAGTGATCCGTGGTCATTCTCTGGATCATGATCGATTCCTGACACTTGAAGCTTTGACTCCTCGCCCAATTCGGAGTCAACAAGGGAGGGAGCGACTTGCAGTCTTTCTACTCCGTGGAATATGAGACTTCCTCTCCACTCGCCTCGCGTCCACGCTCCCATCGAGTCAACATAATCTGGTTTTCCAGGTGCTGGTACTGTTTCCCCCAGTACCTCGTGTATCGGTTCGAGCCAATCCCATCCCCAGAGCTCTATTGCTAGCTGCCTATCATCTAATGGGAGTTGAATATCAAGAACGGTGCTGTCGTGGGCCTGTGCTAGATTCCTAAGATCGGTAGAGATTCTCATAGTCCTTGGCTCAGCGCAGCAGCGTTAGGATGATATCCTCTTGCCATCTTGCCCAATAATACCAGGTTCTACCAAGGGCGATGAACCCTGGTGAAGCTCGATTATCGGGAGGCGAGTCCTTGTACGAAACGCGCCGTTGATAGAGAGAATTGGTATTATGACCGGACGGGACCCATCCCATCACCCAGCAACGCCATACTGCGCCAGAACGTCAATCACCGTGGGGCGGTTCGGGCCGAGCACCACCCAGGTCTCCGCGCCGCTCAGGGCCACGCACAGGTAATCCTGCGCGGTCCAGCAGGTCAGGTCCTCGCGGGAGGTCGTCGGCTCGCGCCCGGCCCGGCCCGCGCCGTACTCCCGGTATGCCGCCGCGAACTCCTCCGCTTCCAGGGGGCTGTCCCAGGCCAGCCGCAGTTCCATCACCACCTGTCCGCTGTCCTCGTGCTCGTAAACCGCGTAGCGATCCCCGCCCCACCCCTCGCCAGCCGTGGCTGCCACGTTGGGGTCCACCTGCTGCTCCAGATAAGCCAGCAGGTAAAACTCGCCGAAGATGCCCTCATACACCAATCGCCAGCCATTGCCCAGCACGTCCAGCGTCGGCTGCAGCGCCACCAACTGCGGTTCGTCGCGGTTGAAATAGCGCTCCGGGTGCAGGATTTGCTCGGTCGAAGCGGGCGGGTCGGCGTAAGCCTCGTCGATCAATCGCCAGCCCCCCTCCTCGTAGAGTGCCTGGGCAAACCGGCTGCCCTCCACGTAAGGGAAGTTCAGGTCGCGCTGGATGACCGGCGGCGTGACGTCGTAGACCGGCGACTGGAACGCATCCAACTCGACAAAGAGCGCTTGCCTATCGTCGCCGGTGAGATAATCTTCCAGATACCGGAAGGTCAGCAATTGCGCATCGCCCTCGATCAGCGCGTCCAGCGCCATCGCCGCGTCGGGATTCTCCTCGTACAGCGTCTCCCGGTCAAAGCTCTCCAGGTCGAAGTGCTGGTCCTGCAAGGCGTGCGTGTACTCGTGGGCGAAGGTAAGCCGCTCGAAGCTGCCCAACTCTGCATCGGCGCTGATGAGGAAGAACTGATCCTCTTCCGAATCATAGTACCCGGCGATTTGCTCGGTGAATAAGTCGATATACAGGGTATAGAGATCAAGATCAGGGCTGAGAAAGTCGAAGGTCGACAGCACCAGCGCGTCGTCGCGCGCCTCCTCCGGCGAGTACTCTTCCAGGAAGTCCTGCTCAACCACCTCGCGCAGTTCGGCTTCGCTCATGAAATCCTTGGACACTTCGTCCAACGGCTCCAACTCGCGCGCCTCGCTCACCTGGTCCTCGATGGCGGCCATCTGCGTCCCCAGATCGCCCTCCGGCAAGGGCACGCCGGTCTCAGGCTCCTCGCCTTCGGTCAGCGAGGTCACCTCCTCGACGACCTCGGCCACCTCCGGGCTGCGCAGCAGCAGAAAAGCCCCCACCGCCCCCGCGACAATCGCACACAGCAGCAATACCAATACGCCGACGATCAGTACTCTACGATTCACGTGTCACCTTACCATTCATTTCTACCAAACAAACACAGGCGGCATCTGCGCCGCCCAAGCCCGCCAACAGGCAAGCGGATTGTAGCCGTGCCCTTTCGGGCTGTCAAAACGATGCCGTACAAACCGGTACCAACGCTATCTTGCTTGCGACATCCCCGGCTTCTATAATGCAGCTATCGTTTGACATTCTGGCCGTCTCACTGCCCCTCATGTCGCCGGTCTGGCAGTTCGCCGTATGCCTGAGCTACCTTCCAAAGCCTCATCTTCTGATAACAAGGCCGACAACTGGCCGTTCGTCAGCGTCCTGATGCCGGTCCGCAACGAAGCCCAGTACATCACCCGCAGCCTGGAGGCCGTCCTCGCTCAGGAGTATCCAGGGTCGGTCGAAGTGCTCGTCGTCGACGGCATGAGCGACGATGGAACGCGCGACATCGTCACCGGCATTGCCGCCGACAATCCCCAGGTGCATTTGCTGGACAATCCAGGTCAGCTGGTAGCCATCGCCCTCAACCGGGGAGCCGCCCGCGCGCGCGGCGACATCTTCGTCCGTGTGGATGGGCGCGCCTTTCTGCCGCCTGGCTACGTCCGGCGCTGCGTGCAGCTCCTAACAGAAACGGGCGCGGCGAACGTCGGCGGCATGCAGGTGCCAATCGCCGACACGGTCCAGGGACGCGCGATAGCGGCGGCGATGGCGTCGCCTTTCGGCGTGGGGACCGCCCGCTTTCGCTTTGCTACCCGCCCGCAGGAGGTCGATACCGTCTACCTGGGGGCCTGGCCGCGCGCCTTCTTCAAGCAGGTGGGCGGCTTCGACGAGTCGCTCGTCCGCAACCAGGACTACGAGTTCAATTATCGTTTGCGCCAGGCCGGGGGAACCATCCTATACTCCCCAGAATTGCGCGTCGAATACTATGGCCGTCCCACACTGTCCGCGTTGTGGCGTCAGTACTTTGACTACGGCTTCTGGAAAGCGCACGTCATCGCGCTGCATCCCGGTTCCACCCACCCCCGTCACCTGATCGCGCCGCTATTTGTGTTGGGGCTGCTGGTGGGTGCCGTGTTGAGTCTACTGGGTAGCGTATGGCGTGTGCCCTACGTCGCCACCCTGCTGATCTACGCGCTCCTGACGCTGACCATTTCTGTCGTGCAGGCCGCTCGTCACGGCTGGCGCAACCTGCCCTTGCTACCGCTCGTCTTCCTGACGCTTCACCTCTCCTGGGGCATTGGCTTCTGGACCGGCGTGGGACGGGGTTGGCTGTTTCGGCAGCGCAAGGAGCCATAGCGTGAGCCCAGAGAGTGCTCGCGGGCGAAAAGGGCGCTGGCCGCTCCGGCTGCCGGTCTCGGAGCGTCGCCTGTTGCTGGGGTTTGGCGACCTCCTCGCCGTCAACGCCGCCGTACTGATCGCCCTGCGGGTGTGGTCCATCGTCGGCCAGCGCCCTTTTGACCCGGCCTTCATCCTCTCGCAGGCACAATGGTTTGCCATTCTAAGCGCCTTGTGGCTGACGTTGGCGGCGGCCAACAACTTCTACGATCTGGCGCTGACGGCTCGCTGGGTCCGCAGCCAGGCTCGCCTGATCGAGATCACCCTCCAACTGCTGATCATCTATCTGTTGATCTTCTTCCTCTCGCCCCGCGATGCCCTGCCCCGGCTGTTCATCTTGTACTATGCGGCATCGTCCTACGTGCTGATCGCCATCTGGCGGCTGGCGCGCCCCTTCCTGACCGGCTGGGTCCCGATGCGCCGCCGCGTGCTGATCGTGGGTGTGGGCTGGCCCGCCCAGACCATCCTGGAGGCCATCCGGCAGCACGCCCCCGACGACTACGAGGTCGTCGGTGTCGTAGACGAGGCGTCGCCGCTCCACCAGGACGATGTTATCATCGACACCGAGATTGTCGGAGATGGTGCAGACCTGGCGCACTTTGCGCAAGAGCTTCGGGTCGGCGAGATCATCCTGGCGACCAGCGAAAACGTGGACGGGGAGCTCTTCCAGGCCATCATGGACTGCTACGAGTTGGGCATCCCGATTATCCCCATGCCGGTCGTTTACGAGCAGTTGGCGCGCATGGTCCCCGTCAGGTACGTGCGGGGCCATTGGAACGTCGTCCTGCCGCTGGCAGGCCGCTCTCCCTTCGACCCGTACCCCACTCTCAAGCGCCTGATCGACATCGTCCTCAGCCTGATCGGGCTGCTTCTGTTCGCTTTGCTGCTGCCTCCTCTCGCCCTGGTCATCGTGATCGATTCTCCGGGGCCGGTCTTCTTCTCCCAGCAGCGCCTGGGCCGCGCCGGGCGGCCTTTCCGGCTGACGAAGCTGCGCACCATGACCCCCGACGCCGAGCGGGACACCGGCCCCTTGTGGGCGGTTCAGGGCGACCCGCGCGTCACCCGTGTTGGCCGCCTTCTGCGCAAGAGCCGTCTGGACGAGGTGCCCCAGCTTTACAGCGTCCTCAAGGGCGACATGAGCCTCATCGGCCCCCGCCCGGAACGCCCGGCCTTCGTGGCCGACCTGCAGGAGGAAATCCCCTTCTATCGTGCCCGTCTCGCCGTCCGGCCCGGCATCACTGGCTGGGCGCAGGTCAACTACGGCTACGGCAGCACCGTGGACGACCAGCTCATCAAGCTCCAGTACGACCTGTACTACATTCGCCACCGCTCCCTCCTGCTCGACGGGCTTATTCTGCTCCAGACTGTAGGGCAGGTCCTGTCGCTGCGAGGCACCTGATGTCCCTCAGCCGCCCCTGGCGTCGCCGCCTGCTGTTCTTAGCCGCGCTGTATTTCACCTTCCTCGGCGGCACCTTCGTCACCGACCACCGTTTCTGGCCGCGCGTGATGCACCACGCCGTCGTCACGCTCTGCCTGCTCGCCTGGGCACTGGCTCGCTGGCATGCCCCGCGCACCCTGCCGCGAACCACCCTCGACGCGCCGTTGCTGGCCTATCTGGCAGCGAACGCCCTCGCCACGGTTTTCGCAGTGGACCCGCGTCTCAGCCTGGAGTTTCTGTGGCGGCTGGGCGTCCACGTTGCCCTGTACTACGTCATCGCCGGGTGGCTTCAGCGCGGCCAACAGCGCGACGTGCTGGAGGCGCTGTTCCTCTCCTCCGGGGTGGTGGTGTTCATCGGCCTGTTCGAATTCGCCAGTTGGTATTTTGGCTTCCCGGCGGTAATCCCCATTTTCCGCCAGGGCTGGCCCGCAATCGGCGGCTGGGCCGATCCCATCCCGCCCCGCATCCACCGCCTGAACTTCACCCTCGGCTTCTCCACCGGGTTATCGGCCTACCTTGCCACCCTCATCCCCTTTGGCCTGGCCTTCGCCCTGACAGGCCGCCAATCCGACACCCGCCGCGCCTTCTGGCTGTGGTTGGCCGGAGCGCTGGTCGTCGAAGGGCTGAGCTTCTCGCGCGGCGGGCTGCTGTCGCTGGCCGTATCGCTGCCCACCTTCGCCTTCCTGGCCCTCTGGGGTGACCCCGAACGGCGCGCCCGCCTGGGCCGCCTGGCGAGTGACCGGCGGCTGCTGGCGCTGGGGGCTGTGCTGCTCACCCTGGTCGTGGTTTTCGGCCTGGGTTGGGCGCGGCAATCACTGGGCGGCCACCGCAGCGGCGACGCCGTGCGCCTCGACCTGTGGCGCAGCGCCCTGGCAATTTTCCGCGAGCACCCGCTCACCGGCGTCGGCCCCTACGGCTATGGCCGGGCGCTGCGCGACGTGCGCAACGCGCTCATCACCGGGGACCGGCACCTGACCGCCGACAACCGCCCGCTGACCACGCTGGCCGAGACCGGCCTGCCCGGCATCGCGGCGTTGTTGTGGCTGGGTGGCAGATTCGTGTGGATAGGTTATCATCGCTGCCGCGCGGCCCAGGGGGCGACCCAATTGCGGCTGGCGGCAGCTTTCGCCGGGGTGGTAGGCTTTAGCGTCCACAACATCGTCGATACCTTCACCGCTACGCCCATCTTGCTGCCCATGCTCGTCCTGGCCACCTTCGTAGCGCACGGTCCGGCTGTTGAGCGCCCGCAAGCGCGCGAGGAGCGTCCCGCATCCCGCCTGCTGGTTAGCCGGGTGTTGTTGGTCGCGCTGGTGGCCCTGAGCGGCTTAGGCTGGTTCGTCTCTGACCGGGCAGGTTTTCACTTCGAACGCTCGCTGCGCCTGGAGGGGCAAGGCGACCTCGACGGCGCGCTGGCTGCCATTGAGCAGGCTCAGGCCATCGACCCGGCCTTTGGCCTGTACGCTTTTCAGCGCGCCTATGTACTGGGGCACATAGCCGCCGCAGACCCCGCCAGCCTGGATGCCGCCGTCGACGCCTACGAAACCGCCCTGGCCCGGGAAGGCACCTACGACCTGCACCGCGCCAATCTGGGGGCGCTGTACGCCCAGGCCGGTCGCCTGGATGCCGCACGAGCCGAGATGGCCCTGGCAGGCGAAATCTCGCCCCGCACCGCCGAATATGCCTTCTGGCAAGGCAGCTACGCGGAGCAAGCCGGGGATGCCGGCGAGGCCGCCATGTGGTATGGTGAAGCCTTACGGCTCAGGTCGGAATGGACAACCTCGCCCTATTGGAGCGGGACCGCCTGGCGCGCGGATTTTCGAGCATCACTGCCGGACGAACTCATGCCCGAAGCTGCGATACCGCCCAACCCATCTTCTGCCTCCGGCTACGCGCTGCGTGCCGAGGACCGGCTGGCCGCTGGCGATCCCGAAGGCGCAGAGCGCCTCGCCCGCACCGCGCTCTTCCTGGGCCCGCTGGGCGAGGGTCGGCGCGGCAATTACGTGTTAGGGCAGTTGGCTGAGGCCGCAGGCGACCTGGAAGCCGCCGAAGAATACTATCTGGCCGCCGGTCCGGTGATGGTCGTCTCGCAAGGCTGGGACGTGTCGGTCTACGGGCGTCTGGCTAACTTTCAATACCTGCCCCAACTGGAAGCGCCCGGCCCCGCCCCCGTCGCCTTCGAGCCGTGGCTGGCGTTGGCAAGGCTCTACCGGTCGCAGGGCCGGACGGCTGACGTTGAAGCCGTCTACGACGCCATCCGCGCCCACGATCCTTTCTTCGAGGAATGAGCGGCGCGCTGCACAATGCCTGACGAGACAGACTGATGCCCAATGCCTGGGTCGTCGTTCCGACCTATAACGAAGCCGACAACATCGAAGACCTGGTTAACCAGTTGTTGGCCCTGCCCGTGGACCTCGGCGTCATCGTGGTAGACGACGCCTCGCCCGACGGCACCGGCGCGCTGGCCGACGGGCTGGTGAGCGCCAACGACGGGCGCGTGCGCGCCATTCACCGCCCTGGCAAGCTCGGCCTCGGCACCGCCTACATCGCGGGCTTCCGCCGTGCCTTCCAGGAAGACGCCGCCCACATCCTGACGATGGACGCCGACTTCTCGCACCATCCCCGCTACATCCCGGCCATGCTCGACAAGAGCGCCCAGGCCGATCTCATCGTCGGATCGCGCTACGTGCCCGGCGGCGGGACGCACAACTGGCCTTGGCACCGCCGCGTCCTCAGCCGCATGGCGAACGGCGTGGCGCGCGCCGCGCTGGGCCTCAAAGCCCACGACGTTACCGCCGGATTTCGCTGCTACCGTCGCCAGGCGCTCGAAACCGTGCCGCTCGACAGCATCCTCAGCCACGGCTACTCCTTCCTGGTCGAGATGCTCTTCATGGTTCAGCGCCGGGGGTGGTCCGTCGACGAGGTGCCCATCATTTTTGAGGACCGTCAGCGCGGCAAATCCAAAATCTCTCAGGTCGAAATCTTCAAGGCCATGCTGACCGTCCTGCGGCTTTTCTGGCGGCGTCTGTTCCGAGAACCCCGCCCAAGTCCCGCTCGCCCCCCTGCACAGGATGTGGCACCATGACCCGTACCTTGCGAAGCCTGACGCTGCCCCGGCTGGTCACCGCCATCACGTTCATCGCCATCTTCGTGATGGCAGTCCGCGTGCCGCTCGACACCGACACCTTCTGGCACCTGCGCGCCGCCGAGTGGATGGTCGAGCAGCGGCAATTGCTCCGCACCGACATCTTCTCCCACACCCGCGCCGGACAGGACTGGATCAACCACAGCTATCTCTCCCAACTACTGCTCTACGGGTCTTACGCCGCGCTGGGCGACCTGGGGCTATCGCTCTACGTAGCCGTCCTAGCGACGGCGGGCATGGCCTTCGTCTACCGCCTTTTTTCGGGCGACGTATTCGTGCGCGCCTTCGTCATGGTAATCGCCGCGGCCACAGCCGCCGTATTCTGGTCGCCGCGCCCGCAGATGGTGTCTTTCTTCCTGGCCGCGGTTGTGCTCTACTTGCTACACCGCTACCTGTTCGACGGCGTGGACCGCCTGTGGTTTATCCCGCCCATCATGCTCCTGTGGGCCAACTCGCACGGCGGCTTTGCCATCGGCTTCATCCTGATGGTGCTGGCGCTGGCCGGAGAGATGCTGCGCGTCATCTTCGAAGTGGCCCTCCGGGGCCAGCCGCTCGAACTCGCCGGGATAAAGCGCCTGGTGGTCGTCGGCCTGGTCTCGGCAGCCCTCGTCCCGCTCAATCCCTACGGCCCGCAGATGCTGCTCTATCCCTTCCGCACGGTGGGCATCGGTGTGCTGCGCGACTTCATCCAGGAGTGGCGCTCGCCGGATTTCCATCAGGTGGCCGTGTGGCCCTTCGCCTGGATGCTGCTCGGCCTCATCGCGGCGGTGGGCCTATCGCCCCGCCGTCTGGATTGGCGGGACCTGACGCTGACCACCGGCACCGGCTATCTGGCCTTGCTGGCCGGGCGCAACCTCTCTGTCTTTGCCATCGTCGCCGCGCCCGTCCTCTCACACCACGTTTACGACTGGCTCGCCGAGCGCGGCTGGTTGCTGCGCCCGGAGCGTATTCCCGCGCACGGCCTGTTTCTAGTCGCCAACTGGCTCATATTGACATTGGTGCTGGTCGCGGGGGGGGCCAAGATCGCCCTCGCGCTTGAGCCTGACACCATCGCAGAAGCCCGCGCCGACGCGCTGCCCCTGGACGCCATCGCCTATTTAGAGGAAGAGCGCCCGCCCGGCCCGCTGTTCAACAGCTACAACTGGGGCGGCTACCTCATCTGGGCGGCGCGCGACTACCCCGTCTACGTCGATGGCCGCACCGACCTGTACGACGACGAACTGCTGCGCGTCTACCTGTCCATCTATTTCGCCTCGGAAGAGAACTGGTCTGCCTCACTGGACGAGGCCGGGATCAACCTGGTGCTGGTCGAGCCGGGCAGCCCGCTTTCCAGAGTGCTGGCCGTCGAGTCTGGCTGGGAGCGGGCCTTCTCTGACGAGAAAGCTGTCATCTACACGCGCGAGACACCCCTGGATGCGAACGCTTAACTGGCGCTGGTTGGGCCGTCAAATCGAATGGTTGGGGCTGGGGCTGCTGGTGCTCTACGCCGTGGGTGTCGGCGGCACGCTCAACGGCCTGGTCAAGGTCCCGCTGAGGGCGCTCACGCTCAGCCTGCTGTTGGTCTTGGGTGGGCTGTGGCTGCTGAAGCGCCGCCCGCCTGCGGACCCGCCCCGTTTCGCCCTGCCCCTGCTCGGCCTGTGGCTGGCGACGGCTCTCACCACCGCCTTCTCCGCCGACCCGCGCCGCAGCCTGATCTACCTGGGCTACATCGGCTTGATAACCGTAGCCTACTGGGCCGTCTCCGATTGGATCGCCGCCGACCAAAACCGCCTGGAAACGGCGCTGCTGGCGGCCATCGCCGTCCTCGTCGCCATCTCCTTGCAAGAACTCCGGCTCTGGCTGGCGAAAAACGATGGGCAGTTCGCCCCACCCTACGTCCGCCCCAGCGGCCTGATGGGCAGCCCGAATATCTACGCCTCCCTGCTCGTGGTCGCTCCGCCGCTGGTCGCCCGCCGGGTGCTGCTGTCGTCATCCTGGCTTCTGCGCGGCCTCCTACTGCTGTTCCTGGTGTTGCTGGGCGGCTTGCTCGTTCTGGTCGGTTCGCGTGGAGCCTGGCTGGGGGCGTTGCTGGGTGGCCTGCTGTTCGTCGTGCTGGCCCTGGCCGCCTACCGGCTGCTATCATTCGCCGCCCTGCGTGACCGCATCCGGGAGGCTTCCAGCGCCCAAAAAGCCAGTCTGGCCCTGACCGTCTTGCTGCTGGTGGCGGTCGTCGTCGTCGCGCTGCCGTTCGTCGTGGCCCAGGCCACCGACTCCACCCACGGCCCTGTGCCGAAACGCCTGGATATCTGGAACACCGCCGTCTGGCAGTTCGGGCGAAGCCCGCTGTTTGGCCGGGGTCCCTTCCTGTACGGCGATGCCTACCTGGAGCGCGTCAGCACCCCACCCGAAACCCCCCACGCGCACGCCCACAACCTCGTGCTGAACGTCGCCGCCGAGGGAGGGCTGCTGGGGCTGCTGGCGCTGGCCGGGCTGGCCTGGACCGCCTGGATCGCCACACGCGACGGCATGCGTTCGCCAGACGTTGCGCAGCGCCTGGGGGCAGCGGCAGCCGCCGCGCTGCTCGTCGCCGTGCTGGCCCACAACCTGTTCGACTTCACACTCGTGCCCGGCATCGCCCTCCTCACCCTCTGGTCCCTGACCGTCCTTTCTCGTCCCCCCTTTAAGGGGGGACCGCTCCGGCATGCCGGAGCGAGGGGGGTAGTAGTCCCAGAAACGCACACCCCCCTCCGCCGCTGGGCCGCCCCCGGCCTCTGGCTGGCAACCCTCGTCATCCTGGCCTACCCGCTGCCCGCCGCCCAGGCCGCCGTCCAGGCCAGCGCCGCCATCAAGCGGGGCGACTGGGCCGCCGCCGCCGAGGGCTACGAACTGGCCATGCGCCGCGACCCCGCCCTGACGATCTATCGCCTGAACGCGGCCTTTGCCCGCGCCCAACTTGCCCTGGACGGCGACCAGGAAGCCTTGACGCGCGCCATCGACCACTACCGCGAGGCCCTCGCCCGGCGGCCTGAGTATGCCCTTCACTGGGCCAATCTCGCCGTGCTGGAGGTCCACGCCGGTCTACCCGACGCCGCCCTGGCCGACGTGGAGCAGGCCGTCAGCCGCGCCCCGGACGCGCCCGAATTCGTGGCGCTGCGCGACGTCATCGCGCGCGGTGACCTCTCCACCGGCGAGATGCCGCCCACGCGGGGCTTCGGCTACGACATCACCTACTCGCTCAACCGCTTTCACGCCTACGGCCCCAGCCTGTATCTGTTTCCCTTGCCCGGTGCGGAGGAAGCCCCGTGAATCATTCTAGAACCCGCCCCTATCTGGCGCTCGTCCTGCTGGTCTGGCTGGCCGCGCTGGTCGCCGGATACTACGTCGGCCACAAGCCCTTTGGCGGCGAAACTGCCCTCGCCGTCGCCAGGGCCGCCCTCGATTTGCTGGCCGTCGCTGCCCTGGTGGCGCTGGGTGGGGCGCTCGGCACGCTCCTCCTGCCCGCCGCCCCTGACCCCCTCTCCCCCGCCGAGACACTCGCCATAAGAGCCTTGCTCGGCCTGGGGGTGTTGAGCCTGACGGTTTTCGCGCTCGTCGCCTTGGCGCTCATCCCGCCAGCGTGGCTGGCCTGGCTCCTGACGCTGGCCGGGCTGGCCGCCCTGCATCGCCACGCGCTGAGGTGGCTGCGATCCCTGCGCAACATTCTGCTCGAGATACTGCCCCCACCCGGTGGCCGCTGGACGCGCTTTATTGCCCTGAGCGTGCTGCTGCTGCTCGGCATGGCGCTGGTCGTGGCCTTGGCCCCGCCCAGCAAATGGGACGCCCTCGTCTACCATCTGGCCGCCCCCACCGCCTATCTGCGCGCCGGGCGCTTCGTGGACAGCGCCGCCAATCACTTTCACGGCTTCCCGCAAGCCGTCGAGATGCTCTATCTGTGGCTGCTGCGGATGCGCGGCCCGCTCGGCACCGCCACCGCGCCGCTGCACTTTGCCTTTGGCGGGCTGCTGCTCCTCCTCCTGATTGGCCTGGCGACACGCCTGACCGGCTCGGCGCGCGTCGGCTGGCTGGCCGCTGCCGTCCTGCTCGTCTCCGACTCGTTCTGGGGCCAGTTCGCCTGGCCCTACGTCGATCTGGCCGCCAGCGCTTACACCCTCGCCGCGTTCGTCGCCATCACCCTCGACGGCAAGCCCCGCTGGCTCCTCGGCGGCCTGTTGACCGGCTTCGCGCTCTCCACCAAGTACACCCTCGCCGGTCCGGCCATCGGATTGGGCCTGCTGGCGCTGTCGTCCCACCGCGAGCGGGGCCTCCCTGCCGCCCTTTGGACCGCCGCCCGCTTCACGGCTGTCGCGCTGGCCGTCCTCGCGCCCTGGCTCGTCAAGAACGCCCTGCTCGAGGGCAACCCCATCGCCCCGCTGATCTTCCCCTCGCGCCATTTCGACGCCCTGGACCAGTTCTACTATCTGCGCCCCGGCACCGGCCTGCCCCTCTGGCAACTGCTGGCCGCGCCGGTCCACGCCACCATCATTGGCCGCGAGGCCGGAGCACCCTACGGCTCCTCGGCGGGCGCGCTGCTGGTCGCCCTGCTGCCGCTGATCCTGGTGGGCTGGCGCGCGCGCCCCGACGATCAGCGCGCGATCATCCGCCGGGCTTTCGTCCTGTCGCTGCCCGCTTACCTGCTGTGGGTCGTCGGCAACGGCGTGTCGTGGTTCCTGGTACAAACCCGCCTGCTCTTCCCCATCTTCCCGGCCCTGGCCCTGGTCGGCGCGCTGGGCCTGGAAGGTCTGCGCACCGTGAAAAAACCCTTCGACGTGGGCTGGCTGGCCCGCGCGCTGGTAGGGATTGTCGTCGCGCTGGCGTTGGTCAACGGCACGCTGAATTTCATTCGCAGCGGCGCGACGCGGGCCGTGCTCGGCCTGCAGCCCACAGACGACTACCTCGGCGAGCGGCTCGGCTGGTACCATCCCATGACCCAGGAACTCAGCACCCTGCCCGCCGACGCCCGCGTGCTCTTCCTCTGGGAGCCGCGCACGTTCTACTGCCCGGCCAGTTGCACGCCCGACTCCATGCTCAACCTGTGGTGGCGCGAGCGCCAATTCCGCTCCGACCCGCTCGTCATCGCCCGGCGCTGGCGCGACGCGGGCTTCACCCACGTGCTCGTTCACGAAAGCGGGCTGCGCTTCATCGCCGAGGAGGACCCGGTGCGCCTGCTCACCGACACCGACCTCGCCGCCTTCGAGCGCCTGCGCGGCGAGGCGTGGGAAGTCGTCTGGCAGGGCGGTGACGCCTACACGCTCTACACCTGGCGCGCGGAAGAGGACGCAGATGGCAACTGATAAGATGACCGCCCGCGCCCGTGATGGTGCGCTCCTCTTCCTGCTTGCCCTGGCGGTCAACGCCGCTTTCGCCGCGCTCCTCAACCAGCCCGGCTACCCGGACGCCTACTACTATTTCAACGGCGGCCAGCGCTTGCTGGAGGGCTACGGTTTCACCGACCCCTACTTGTGGAACTACCTCGCCGCCCCAGAATCGCTCCCCGCGCCCAGCCACACCTACTGGCAGCCGCTCCCCTCGCTGCTGGCCTGGCTGGGCATGCGCCTCTTCGGCCCCACCTTCGACGCTGCCCAGGTGCCCTTCGTGCTGGTCGCCTCGGCGCTGCCCCTGGTCAGTGCCGCCGTCGCCCGCGACCTGGGCGGCGAGCGCCGCCACGCATTGTTGGCCGGGCTGCTGACCATTTTCGGCGGCTTCTATACCCTGTTCTGGACGCTCACCGAAGCCTTCGCGCCCTTTGCGCTGGCCGGTTCGCTGGCTTTGCTGATGGCGGCCCGCGCCCGCCGCACTGATCGCCCCTGGACCTGGCTCGCCGTCGGCGCGTTGAGCGCACTGGGCCACCTCTCGCGCGCAGACGGCCCCTTGTTGCTCATCGTCGCCTGGGTGGTCGCCCTCTGGCCGGGCCGGGAAGGTGGCCTCTCCATACGAGGCATGCTGCTGGCGCTGGCAGGATACGTATTGGTAATGGCCCCCTGGTTCGCGCGCAACGTAGCCGCGCTGGGCCGCCCCCTGCCCACTGGCGGCCTCGATGCGCTGTTCCTGGTCGAGTACAACGACCTCTTCCTCTACGAGGGGAAGCCCGGCCCCCAAACCTATTTCGCCTCCGGGATAGGGACCATTCTCGCCGGCAAAGCCCGCGCCCTGCTCACCGCGCTGGGGACCTTCGTCGGCGTCCACAACCTCGTCTTCCTGACGCCTTTCACGCTCGTCGGCTGGTGGCGGCGCAGGCGCGATGCCACCCTGCTGCCCGCGCTGCTCTACGGACTGGGCCTCTACGCCGCCATGACCCTGGCCTTCACCTTCCCCGGCGCGCGCGGCGGCCTTTTCCATTCCGGCGGCGCGCTGCTGCCCTTCATCGTGCCCATCGCCGTCCTCGGCCTCGACGACGCCCTGGCCTGGGTCGCCCGCCGCCGTCCCTCCTGGCGACCGGCTCAGGCCGCCCGCGTCTTTGGTCCGGCCTTCGTCGCCCTGGCCGTGCTGGTCACAGCTTATCTGACGGCTGCCCGCGTGGTCGGGGTGGGATCGCCGGGCATCGCCTGGAACCAGGGCGACGCGGTGTACGTCGAGATCGGCGACTTCCTATCGCACGTTGACGACACCGGCGCGCGGGTGATGACCAACAACCCGCCCGGCTTCTACTACCACACCGGGCGCGGCGGAGTGCCCCTCCCCAGCGGCGACGAGGCCGCCCTGCTGGCCGCCGCCCGCGCCTTTAACGTCGAGTATCTGGTCGTGGACCGCAACGTCGTGCCCGCCCTGCGCCCGCTCTACGAGGACGGCCCGGCGGGCGACGCGCTGGTTTTGGAGGCCACCTTCCGCCCCGACGACCCCGTCTATCTGTACCGCCTGCTGCGAGAGGACTGACCCGTGGAAATCCTGGAAAACAGGGAGGAATGGGCCAACACCTACCACGACAATTGGCTGGCTCACCTTCAGGCCACTGGCGAAGAAAACTGGAAGATCTACAATCGCCCCACCAACACCACCGCGACGCCCGGAGGGTGCCCCCGGCGAGGCGGACGAGGTACAGGATCAGTCGCTGCTTAATGCTTCGATTCGTTCGCGAGCGTCGTCTATATATTTTTGGTCGTCAGGCTCCGCCGACTCCAGGAATAGCTCGAATTCGGCCAGCGCTTTCTCGGCCTCGCCCAGCGCCTCGTAGACCAGTCCCCGGCCATAGTGAGAGAACGTCAGCCCCATCGCGATAGCCTGGTCGAAGTCAGCCAGCGCCGCCTCGTACTCGCCCCGCTTGTAGTAGACGTAGCCGCGCGTGTCATAGCGTCCAGCGGACGGTTCAAGTTCAATGGCCCGGTTAGCGTCCTCAAGAGCTTGCTCCAGGTCACCGTCAGAAAGAGCCGCGTACCAGGCCCGCCCATTGTAGGCGCGTGCGCTCGTTGGATCGAGTTCGATGGCGCGGGTGAAGTCGGCCAGCGCCGCGTCAAAGTTCTCAAGCCGCGCGTACGTATCTGCGCGGGCCCGATAGTTGAGAGCATCCTCAGGTTCAATCTCAATCGCGCGGGTGAAGTCGTCAATGGCGGCCTGATCGTCTCCCAGACGAGCGTACGTACGCGCCCGGTAAAAGTAGGCATAGGCCGATTGCGGATCGAGTTCAATAGCGCGGTTGAAGTCGGCTTGCGCCGCTTCCCAGTCTTCCAGACGGTAATAGGTATACCCCCGCTGTTCGTAGCCATCGGGGTCGTCCGGCTCCAATTCGATGTAACGCTCAGAGTCGGCCCGCGCCGCCTCCCAATCTTCCAGCGCTACGTAGGTCCAGCCACGGAAGTAGTAGGCGTTTGCATATTCCCGGTCGATCTCTATCGCGCGGGTGTAGTCGGCGATAGCCGCCTCGTAGTCGCCGAGATCGCCGTACGAGTTGCCACGATTGTAGTACGCCCTTGCATATTCCGGGTCGATCCCTATCGCCCGCGTATAGTTGGCGATAGCCGCCTCGTAGTTGCCGAGATCGTCGTAGGAGGTGCCCCGGTTGTTGTACGCCCACGCATAGTCCGGATCGAGTTCGATGGCCCGCGTGTAGTCGGCGATAGCCGCCTCGTGGTCGCTAAGACTGTAGTACGAGTTGCCCCGGGCGTAGTACACCCACGCATAGTCCGGATCGAGTTCGATGGCCCGCGTGTAGTCGGCGATAGCGGCCTCGTAGTCGCCGAGTTCGTCGTACGAGTTGCCACGATTGTAGTACGCCCACACATATTCCGGGTCGATCTCTATCGTGCGCGTGTAGTCGGCGATAGCGGCCTCGTAGTCGCTAAGACTGTAGTACGAGTCGCCCCGGTTGTTGTACGCCCACGCATAGTCCGGGTCGAGTTCGATGGCCCGCGTGTAATCGGCGATAGCCGCCTCGAGGTTGTCTTTGCTCTCGTAGAACAGTCCCCGGGAATAGTGTGCCTCCGGGTCGTCTGGGTTCTCCGCGATAGCCCGCGAATATCTAGCCAACATATCGCGACCGCCCCCCGCGCCGCCTCCCTTATCCGCGTCGGTTGAGTCGTCTTCGGACGCGTCTTCCTCCCCTGCGGGCGCTGCCGGCTCTGCCTCCGGCTGTCCCGTTCCCGGCTCATCCTCAGCCGTCGCGGATGGGGCGTCGTCGCGTTCGACCGGCGGCGCCGTCACCACCGCTGTCTCTTCCTCTGGGGGAGTGGTTTCCTCCTCGGTCGCGCCGCCATTGCACGCCGCTCCCAGAACCAGCACCAGGATCAGCGTCAGAAGAACGACACGAGTAGTGGACCACAGATTGCGGTCAGACATCTGAATCCTCCCGGCCTGCCGAAACCAACGATGCTTACAGAATACCACGAGGCACTGTGACGGGTAGTCGCGCCTGCACAATGTCACCTACCGCAACCAGCCGGTCCACAAACCGAATCGGTGAGATCAGCCGCCGCTTAACGCCTCGATTCGTTCGCGAGCATCGTTGGCATAGTCGGATTCGGGGAACTCTTCGACGAAGCGGGTCAAATCCGCCAACGCCTCCTCGGTGTCGCCGCGCGCCTCGTAGACCAGCCCCCGACCATAGTAGGCAAAACTGAGCCCCATCTCTAGCGCCTGGTTGTAATCCTTCAAGGCAGCATCGTACTCGCCTAGCTTGTAGTAAACGAAACCGCGCGTGTCGTAGACTTGTGGCACTGAGTCGATTTCGAGGGCGTGGTTGGCATCTTCCAGGGCCTGCTCCAAGTCGCCGCCAGACTCCGCCTGATACCATGCCCGGCCATTGTAGGCACGCACATTTGTTGGGTCTAGCTCAATAGCGCGGTCGAAGTCGGCCAGCGCCGCCTCGTAGTCGCCTGCTTCCCCATAGATTCCGCCCCGGTTTTCGTAGGCAGCCGCGAACTCCGGGTCGATCTCGATGGCGCGGTCAAAATTGGGCAGGGCTGACTCTGGGTCACCCTGAAACAGGTAGGCGACACCCAGGTTTAGATACCCACCCGCGAACTCCGGGTCGATCTCGACGGCGCGGGTGAGGTCCGCAAAACCCGCCTCCGGGTTGCCCGTCATTACCAGAATCGTGCCCCTTGCACTGTAAGCGTCCATATGCTCCGGGTCCAATCCGATAGCGCGGGTGAAGTCGGCCAGCGCCGCGTCAAACTCGAACATGTAACGCAGGACAAGCCCTCGACCGTGGTAGGCATCCGCGTACTCCGGGTCCAGTTCAATCGCCCGCTCGAACTCGGCCAGCGCTGCTTCCACATCGCCCATAAACTCGTCGTAGACCACGCCCCGGCTGTAGTAAGCATACGCCGACTCTGGGTCGAGTTCGATAGCACGCGTGTAGTCGGCCAGCGCTGCCTGGGGCTCGTCCAGGTGGTAGTAAACGTCGCCCCGGTATTCGTAGCCGTCCGCGTCCTCCGGCTCCAGTTCGATATAGCGCTCAAAGTCCGCCAGCGCCGCCTCCCAGTCCTCCAACTCGAAATACGTCGTGCCCCGTGCGTAGTAAGCGTTCGCATAGTCCGCGTCGATGTCGAGGGCCTGTGTGTAGGCGGCGATGGCCTGCCCCCACTGTTCCATCTCGTCGTAGACATATCCCCGGCCATGGTGGGCTTGTTTGTATTGCGGGTCGATCTCCAGCGCCGCGGCGTAATCGGCCTGCGCTGCGTCGTAGTCGCCCAGTTCCGTGTAAGCGTTGCCCCGGCCATAGTAGGGCGACACGTATGCCGGGTCGATTTCGATCGCGCGGGTGTAGTCAGTGATGGCCGCTTGGTAGTCCCCCAGTTCATCGTAGGAAATCGCCCGGTTGGTGTACGCGATGGCGTACTCTGGGTCAAGCTCGATGGCCCGGTTGTAGTCGGCCAGGGCCGCCTGGTGGTCGCCCAGACGAGTGTGGGCCACCCCCCGATTGTTGTAAGATTCCACAGACTCCGGGTCGGCCTCGATAGCGCGGTCGTAGTCGGCGATAGCTGCCTCCTGGTCGCCCGCCTTGAGGTGAAGTCCCGCCCGGCTGTAATAAGCCAACGCATACTGTGGGTTGATCTCAAGCGCGCGATTGAAGTCGGCCAGCGCGGCCTCCGGATCCCCCAGGTCCTTGTAGACCAGCCCCCTGCGGCGGAAGAAGTGGGCATCCGTCGGGTCGAGTTCGACAGCCTGGTTGAGGTCGTCCAGCGCTGACTGGAGTTCGCCCGCATCGGCCAGAATGCCCGACCGATTGGCGTAGGGCGTAGCACTCTCTGGGTCCAATTCGATAGCGCGGGTGAAGTCGGCCAGCGCAGTCTCCAGGTCGCCCAGATTCTCGTGAGCGACACCTCGATTATTGAAAGCAGCGAAACGTGTTGGGTCCAGGTCGATGGCCGTGTCGAGGTCGGCCAGCGCCGCCTCGTAATCGCCCAATTCGGTGTAGGTGGTTCCCCGGTTGAAATAGGCCAGGGCCATCGCCGGGTCGATCTCGATGGCACGCGTGTAGTCATCGATGGCCGCTAACAGGTCACCACTATCAGCATAGGCAAGGCCCCGGTCATTATAGGACGCCGCAAAATTCGGGTTAGCTTCAAGCGCGCGGGTGCAATCGTCAATGGCCGCTTGCCAATTGCCCTGGTGGAAGGCGATACTGGCCCGGTTGAGGTAGGCCTGAGCGAAGTCAGGGTCCAAGGTAATAGCCCGCTCGTAGTCGGCCAGCGCGGCCTCCAGATTGCCCGCTTTGGTATGGACCACCCCCCGGTTGCTGTAGAGCGGTGCGCTCTCCGGGTTTAACGCGAGCGCCCGGTCAAAGTCGGCCAGCGCGGCCTCTAGATCGCCCGTATAAGTGTAGGCGATTCCCCGGTTGTTATAAGCTTCTGCAAAATCGGGGGCTAGCTCAATGGCCTGGGTGTAATCGTTGATAGCCGCCTCGAGGTTGCCCTCGCGCTCGTAGGCCAGCGCCCGCTCAAAGTATGCATCAGGGTCGTCGGGGTCCTCCCCGGTAACATGTATACGTTCAGCTATCTCACCCCTGTCGCCCGCGCCGGTTGATTGGTCTTCGAGGGGCATTGAAAACTGTTTGTTGGGTCCGCTCAGGGTTGCACCGCCGATAATCACGGCGTCGTCTTCCGATGTGTCCGGATCCCCTGCGGGCGCTACCGGCTCTGCCTCCGGCTGTGCCGTTCTCGGCTCTACCTCCGGCTGTGCCGTTCCCGGCTCATCCTCAGCCGTCGCGGATGGGGCGTCGTCGCGTTCCACCGGCGGCGCCGTCGCCACCGCGGTCTCTTCCTCTGGGGGAGTGGTTTCCTCCTCGGTCGCGCCGCCATTGCACGCCGCTCCCACAGCCAGCACCAAAACCAGTGCCCAAAGCATGAGGATGATCGACCACTGATTTCGGTCAGACATCCGAATCCTCTTGACCAAACCGAAACATGCGTCTGTAGTAGAAGGTGTCTAATGGCAGACAGATGCTGCTGGCAAGAACGTTAGCCACCACCCAACGCCTGGACGCGTTCGCGGTAGAAAATGGTGTCGGCGTCTTCGTAGGGGTACAGCGCCAGGAATTGCCGGTAGTCGGCAATCGCCGCCTGTGAATCCCCCTTGATGAAATCGTAGATGGACCCACGCCAGGCATAAGCTGCAGCAAATTGGGGATCCAACTCAATGGTCTTGTCGAAGTCTTCCATCGCGCCGTCATAGTCGAAGCGGTCGGCCCGAATCGTGCCGCGCGTGTAAAACGCAAACGCGAAATCAGGCTCCTCCGAATCAAGCGCTATGAGAATCTCGATAGCCTGCTCCACGTCCTCCAGTGCAGCGGCGATCTCACCCAGGTCCACGTGGACGGCTGCCCGCTGAGCGTAGGCATAAGACAGCGCATAATCGTCCGCGGCGATCTTGATAGCAAAATCGTAATCATCGAAGGCCGCATCCAGGTCACCCTGGCTGTAGTATGCGCCCCCGCGATGAGCATAGACGTACGCCGACGGCGATGACTCCTCGACAATCCAGGTATAGTCGTCTATGGCTTCCTGGTAGTTGCCCAAAAGGAGATTGGCAGTGGCACGGTTGAAACGATAGTACGCACCCTGATCGGTGGACGCCGGTCCTGTCAGGTTATCGGCGCGATCGACAGCCTTACCGTAATCCACGACGGCGGCTTCGTGCTCGCCGAGGCCGCCGTGAGCGAACCCACGTTCGCCATAGCCGAAGCTATCGTCTGGATCGAGTTCGATGGCTTGGTCCGCGTCCCTGAGCGCACCCTCGTACTCTCCGATCTCATTGAACAGGTATGCGCGCTTGGCGTAGGCTTCAGCCAGATCAGGGTCGAGTTCGATAGCTCTGTCAAAATCCTTCTCGATGGCATCGTAGTCACACGTATCCTCATCGGACGGATGCCGCTCTGGCTCCTCATCTGCCCAGGCGACAATTCGGAGTGTTCCACCTTGCGCCTTTGATCGAAAGTTGCCCACCAATTGGTGGAAATCCAGGTCAACTTCAGGGGCACAATCGAGCAAACGGATAGACCCACGGCGGACGTAGGCGAAAGCAATCTCCGGGTTATCTCCATCCAACTCGATAGCCTTTTCGAAGTCCTCCAGGGCGGCTGCTAGCTGTTCCCGCTCCAGGTTGGCATCACCCCGGTGAGCGTAAGCCAGCGCAAATTCCGGTTCGAGTTCAACCGCCCGGCTGAAATCGGCCTGCGCTTGATCGAAGTCTCTCAACTCGAAATGGGCCAGTCCCCGGTGGTCGTAGGCTGTGGCTGAGTCTGGGTCCTTGGTGATTGCCTGCTCGTAGTTCCGCAGCGCTTCTTCGAAATTGCCCAACACGTGGTGCGCTGCTCCCCGGCCAAGATGTGCTCCCACCAAATCGATGTCCAGCTCAACCGCGCGCTGAAAATCGTCCAGCGCCTCGTCAGGGTCGTCGAGTTGGAGGTAGACAAAACCACGGTGTGCAAAAGCTTCGGCCAGCTTGGGGTCCAGTTCGATGGCTCGGTCGAGGTCGTCCAGGGCCCTATCGAGCCTTCCTAGCTCGGTATAGGCGTACCCCCGGCCCGAGAGCGCGTTGGCCGACTCTGAATCGCGTTCGAGGGTCCTATCGAAATCATCCTTGGCGTCGTCATAGTTGCCGAGGCCCAGATGAGCCTGTCCCCGGCTGAAATAGGCCGCAGCCAGGTCAGCGTCCAACGCCAAGGCCCGGTCAAGATCATCTATGGCTTTCTCATAGTTGCCCTGCGCGAGGTGGACCTCGCCCCGGCTAGCGTGGGCGCTGGCAGACTCGGCGTCCAGGTCGATGGCGCTGCTGAAATCGTCCAAAGCGGCGTCCAGTTCGCCATCGTCGTACAGTAGCTTGCCTCTGACCAGGAAAGCCTGTGGTTCCAGCAGTCCCAGTTCGATGGCCCTGTCGAGGTCCTTCTGTGCTTCTTCGGAGTTGCCGAGGTCATAGTGGATCAGACCGCGCTGGTAGTGCGCTTCGACCAATTCGGCATCAAAGTCGATGGCGCGATCATACGCGGCCAGAGCATCTTCTTCTTTGCCCTCGTCCTGGCGATTGACGCCCTGGTTGTAGGACATCCTGGCGAGAGGGGCACACGCGGCGAACGCGATGACGAACGAGACTGCCAGGAGGCCGACCCGGGTTCGTACGCGGTGAGTCATGTGGCGGACCTTTCAACCGTCCGGTATAGAACACAGATGGCGCGCTTCTAACCACCTAACAGGTCGACGCGCTCACGGACGAAGGCGGTATCGCTATCTTCGAATGGGTATAGTGCCAGGAACTGCTTGTAGTCGGCGATTGCTGCCTGCGAGTCCCCCCGGACTAGATCATAGATTAGCCCACGCAAAACATAGGACTCTGCATATTTGGAGTCCAACTCAATGGCCCGATCAAGATCCTCCAGGGCTCCGTTATAGTCGAATCGATCCATCCGTATCAGGGCCCGCGAAAGATAGGCGAGAGCATAGAACGGGTCGTCCGTGCGAAGCGACTCGATTTCCTCAATCGCGACTTCAAAATCATCGTACGCAGCGGAGGCTTCGCCGAGGTCCCAATGGGCGTATCCACGTGCGGTGTATGCATAGGCCACTTCATCTCCATAGGTGGCGACTTGAATAGCCTTCTCGTAATCGTCGAAAGCCGCGTCTAGATTGCCCAGCGCGAAGTAGGCATCTCCCCGGTCGGTGTAGGCGTAGGGGTCTTGTGTGAGGTCGATTACGTGCCTGTAGTCATCCACGGCGGATTCGTAGTCCTCAATGGTGTAATGGAGATCGGCCCGGTTGTAATAAGCCACATCGTTTTCGGCAAAGAGGTCGATAGATTGATCGTAGTCATCCATGGCCGCGTCGTAGTCGTCCAGTCTGGCCTGAGCGTAGCCACGGTTGTTGTAGTTCACTGAACTATCGGGGTCAAGCTCGATGGCCCGATCGAGATCTTCCAAAGCGGAGTCGTACTCTTCCAACTCAACATTGACGAAACCTCGATGTGCATACGCTGCCGCCAGTTCAGGGTCTAACTCGATAGCTCGGCCATAGTCTTCCAGGATCAAATCTGTCGAACAACCTATCTTCGTAAAAGGGTCATCGAGGGAGTCCGCGTCCAACGTCACCGAGGGGTGCAATCCAGGTTGGCTGGTGCTTTCCAGGAACCCCTTGTACGTGCCATCGTCCACTTCGTTATCATACTCGCAGATGAGTTGGCGAGTATGTCCGCGATTGGCATAGGCGATAGCTAAATCGGGATCAAGCTGGATGGCCCGATCATAGGCCTTCAGGGCCTCGACGTGCTCGTCCAGGGCTTGGCGCGTGTCACCCAGATAGGCCTGTGCGAGGGCCAATCCTGGACTAATCTCGATAGCCTGTTCGAGGTCGTCTTTCGCGGCTTCGAAACGCTTCAGAGCGTTGTAATTGCCACCTCTGTAGGTGTATGCGACAGCGGACTCTGGGTCTAACGCGATAGCTTCGTCAAGGTCCTCAATGGCGGCTTCGAATTCGCCCGACGAGTGGTGAACCAGGCTGCGCCCAATATAGGCGTCAACTGACTTCTCGTCGAGCTTGACAGCCTGGTCAAAATCATCCAGGCCTTCGTCCAGGTCTCCCAAGGCCACGTAAGCGAAGCCACGGCTGATGAAGGCAACCGCGTTCGTGGGATCCAGTTCGATGGCCCGGTTGAGGTCCTCCAGCGCCTTTTCTGGCCTATCTAATTCCGTGTAAGTGTAGCCTCGGTATGAGTAAGCGGTGGCAGACTCCGGGTCATGATCAATAGCCCGGTCGAAGTCATCCTTGGCATCTTCAACACTGCCCAGACCCAGATGCGCCTGACCTCGGCTGACATAGGCACTGGTCAATTCGGAATCCAATACCAGGGCACGATCAAGGTCGTCGAGCGCCTCCTCGTAGTCTCCCAGGGCCAGACGTACCTCACCCCGATTAGCATAGGCGGCAGCCGACTCAGAGTCGAGTTCGACGGCGCTCTCGAGACTCTCTAAAGCAGCGTCCAAATCACCCTGGTCGTAGAGTAGCGTCCCCCTGATGAGGTAAGCTTGCGATTCCGACGACCCCAGCTCTATGGCCTGGCTGAGGTCACTCAGGGCATCGTCGGTGTTGCCCAGGTCATACTGGATGAGGCCTCGCTTGTAATACGCTTCGGCCAGCCCATCGTCCAGCTTGATAGCGCGGTCCAAAGCCGCCAGGGCTCCCTCTGTGTCACCATCCTCGTGGCGTTTGACGCCCTGGTTGTAATAGACCTGGGCCACAGGCATACAACCCACCAGTACGATCACCAGAACAATCAATGCCGTTTGCAGAACTCTGGGCCACTCCGTTTGGTGACGCATTTGAGGGTCCTTGTCAACTGGGCTATTCTATTTCAGTCCATTTACTCCTCATATTAGCACAAGCAGGGCATTTTTTTGAACCTGACTTTTGTCAGGGAGACCCCATTTTGCTACCTCTCTCGTATTTCCTCAGTCCACCCCGAACGTCACCTCGAAATCATTAACCCGCACCACGTATTCCCCTGGCTCAAACCCACCTTCCAGTTTCACCCGCTCCTCGAACTCCACAATCGCCTGCGTGCACATCATCTCGCTGGGGCGCTGCGTCGTCATCGTCACCGTCACCGTGTTGCCCTCGCGTTCCTGCCGTATCTCCGCCAGCCGCGTGCAGCCATCCGGCACCCACCCGCTCACCACCAACGCCACCTGCGCCGGGTACGACTCCATCACCAGCACGTCCACCCCACTCACGAAGGCCAGCCCCTCCACCTGCTTCCCGCCCCCGCCCGGCTCCGGCACCTCGAACGTCGTCTCGAAATCGTTCGCCACCAGCCGGTACGTCCCCGCCTCGAACGTCCCCTCCAGCGGCACCGTCCGCTCGTACACCCGCGCGATCTGCGCGCACAACATATCCGCAGGCCGCCTGGCCCACAGCATCAGCTTCACCGCATCGCCCTCGCGCGCCTGCTCCACCCCCTCGAACTCGGTGCAGGCGTCGCCCAACACCCCCATCACCCTCACCTCGACCTCCGCCGGAGCCATCCCCCGCACGCGCACTTCCGCCTGCTCCACCTGCATCAGGCTCAACTCGACGTCCCCCGTCTCCTCGTCAGGTGGGTCGGGCGCGTCGTCGGGCGGCGGCACCTGGTCGTCGGGTGGTGGCACCTGGTCGCCAATCAGTGTGACCGGCGTAGGGACCTCCTCCAGGGGCGGTGTGGCGCTGGGGATGTCGGTCCAATACACCTCGTCCGGCTCCGGGCTGGCACAACCGGCCAGAGCGAGTATCATCATTCCCATTAGCACCAACCACCCAGGACAGCTTCTCATGTCACCCTCCCTTAAGGCTACCATCTACTCTACAATCATAACGCGGCCCGGCCCCGGAGTGTTCCGCGCATGAACACCCGCGTTCGTGACGGCCTGATTACGCTGGCGGCAGCGCTGGGACTGGGCATCGCCTTGCTGGCCGCTGCCCGTCTTGGCGGCCTGGGTTTCCCCCTCGACGACGCCTGGATACACCAGACCTACGCGCGCAACCTGGCCCGCAGCGGCCAGTGGGCCTTCGTAGAGGGCACACCCAGCGCCGGATCCACCTCACCCCTGTGGACGCTGCTGCTGGTGCCGGGCTACCTGCTCGGTATCGAGTATCACGCCTGGACGTACCTGCTGGGCTTTGCCGCGCTGGCCGGGACCGGGCTGGGTGTGGCCCGGCTGGCCGAGCGCCTGGACGGGCAGGCCGGAACGCTGAGCCGCCACGCACCGCTGCTGGCCGGGCTGGCCGTGGCCCTGGAATGGCACATGGTCTGGGCGGCAGGCTCCGGCATGGAGACGGTCTTGTTCGCCGGGCTGGTCGTCTGGTCGTGGTGGTGGGCGCTGCGCCCGTCTGAGGAGGGGCACTTTTCACCACCGGGATCAGGGCACGGTCTCCTCCTGGGTTTGCTGGGCGGCGTGCTGACACTGGTCCGCCCCGAAGGCGTCGTGGTGCTGGGGCTGGCGGGCCTGTATGGTCTCCTTCGCTGGCGCGAGCGCGCGCTGCTGTGGGGCGTCGCTGCCGGGCTGGGCTTCGCGGCCCTGTTCGCGCCTTACCTGTGGCTGAACCTGCAGCTGAGTGGTTCGCTGTGGCCGAACACCTTCTCCGCCAAGCAGGCGGAATACGCCGTAACCCGGCAAGTTCCCTATCTTCTACGCTTTGCCCGCCTCTGGGTGGCCGGAGGCGGGCCGCTCATCGGCGCGCAAGTGCTGCTGCTGCCGGGGTTGGCCGCCGCAGGGGTCGCCCGCGTCCGGGCGCGCGATTGGCGGGGGCTGCTCCCGCTCGGATGGGCGGTATCTCACCTGGCGCTGTACGCCTGGCGGCTGCCGGTCACCTACCAGCATGGCCGCTACGTGATGCCGGTCTTACCGGTGGTGGTGCTCTACGGCGTATTGGGCGTGGTCCGGCTGGCGCGACCCGCCCACAACCGCCCCTTGCCGCGCCTGATCAGCCTGTCGTGGCTGGCCGCGCTCGCGCTCACCACCCCCTTGTTCCTGCTGGTTCTGGGCGCTCCAGCCTACGCGCGCGACGTACGGGTCATTGAGACAGAGATGGTGGCGACTGCCCATTGGCTCGAAGCCAACACCGAAACCGATGCGCTCGTCGCGGTGCACGACATCGGCGCGGTGGGCTACTTTGCCGGGCGTCCGCTGATTGACCTGGCAGGGCTGGTGTCGCCGGACGTGATCCCCTTCATCCGCGATGAGGAAGCCTTGCTAGAGTTAATGGAGCGCGAAGAGGCCGAATACCTGGTCACGTTTCCCGGTTGGTACCGGAGAATCGTCGCCGACTCGCGTGTCTGTCTGGTGTATGCCACGGGTGGCCGCTGGGCACCGGAGTCGGGCGCTGAGAACATGGCCGTATACGCGCTGCATTGGCAGGGCCAGGCCTGTCCCGGCGTGCCCTGACAGCCAGGATTTCACGTTTGTGAGAGCCGCCTCTCAGATGCACGCGTTTCCCGGCTATGGTATACTCTGATAGTACTATAGTACGGTACTACTTAAGTGCCCTGTCTCGTGATGTCGCCTTATCCAAACTAGTCCTATCCTTACATAACCATAGGAATTGGGACAGCCGATGAACAGTCAGCCTATCCCTTCAGACAGCCGGTTGTTGAGCCTCGTCATCGTGGATGATCATCCCCTCTTCCGAGAGGGGATCCGAAACGTCCTGCATTTCGAGCCTGACATCGAAGTATTGGCCGAAGGTGGCGACGGCAAAGAAGCCATTCAATTGGCGAAAGACTTGCAGCCAGACGTCATCCTGGTGGACATCAATATCCCCCTGCTCAACGGCATCCAGGTGACGCGCCAGATGACCAACGAACGGCTTCACTCGCGCATTGTGTTGATGACCGCCTACGACAACCAGGAACAAATCCTGCACGCGATGCGGGCGGGAGCATCGGCCTATTGCTCAAAGGACGTCGAGCCGCGCCGCCTGGTCGAGATCATCCGGCACGTCGCCGCCGGGCACTACGTCGTGGGAGACCAGGTGCTCGACAAAGATGGCGTCGAAGCCTGGATGAGCGCCGGTGTCGAAGCCATCGCCGGACCCTACTACGTGGACCCCGAAGAGACCTTTGTCCCGCTTTCCCCTCGCGAAATGGAAATCCTCCGACTCGTGACACGGGGGATGAGCAACAAGGAAATTGCCCGCGAACTCCAAATCAGTCACCAGACGGTCAAGAACCACATGACCTCCGTCCTCAAGAAACTGGCCGTAGAGGACCGCACCCAGGCCGCTGTGTTCGCGCTTCGGCGCGGCTGGGTACGCCTGCAAGACACCACCAACCCACCTGGCTCCAAGGACTAAGCGCCTCCCGTCGCCGTCAAGCCTCCGCGTAAGTGAACAACCGCCTTTTGTGGTAAACTCTGAGATGTCTATATCGGCGTCTTAGAGACGCGCCCCATTGCGCTATTGCAGCACAAGTGGGTTAGCTATTTTTGGCTCCCTTATAAGACCAGACAGGCATCATCTCGAAGACAGGTGCGAAGATGACTGAGGCAGAAGCACAACCCCAAACAACGGAAGAGATCCTGGAAGAGGCACGCGCCGAGCGAGAGCGCGTGAGCGCTGAACTGCGTGAAATCAATACCAAACTAGAGCAAAGTCGCGGCGAACTGGAACGCCTGGTGCAGACCAACACCAAGGTCACAGGCGAACTCAAGAACCTGGAGAAAGACTTCGAATCGGTGCCGAGGACCACGATCAAGGAAGTCTACGACGCCGTCCAGGAAGCTCAACAAAGGCTGTTCAGGATGCGCGGTCAGGTGGACAAGCTGCAAGCCGACCTGGGCAATCTGAGGCGCTACCAGGACACGCTGGACAAGCTGCTTGGCGTCATATCCACAGGCGTCACCGTCGAAGGTCCGGCAGGTGAGGAAGAACTGCCTGGCAAGGCGATTGCCATCCGCATCATCGACGCGCAGGAAAAAGAGCGCCAGCGGCTGGCCAAACAAATGCACGACGGACCGGCCCAGTCACTCACCAACTTCATCCTGCAAGCCGAGATCTGCCAGCGCCTCTTCGACAAAGATGCGGACAAGTCGCGCGAGGAACTGATGAACCTGAAGACCTCGGCCAGTTCCACCTTCCAGAAAGTGCGCGACTTCATCTTCGACCTGCGGCCCATGATGCTGGACGACCTCGGCCTGTTGCCCACCGTTCGCCGCTACAAAGATGCCTTTGAGGAAAAATCCGGCATCACCATCAACCTGCTGCCTAGCGGCGAGGACCGCCGCCTGGAAGACTACCGCGAAGTCATCATCTTCCGGGCCCTGCAGGAACTACTAGCCAACGTGCGCGACCATGCCAACGCGACGGAAGCGATAGTGACCCTCGACATGGGCGCCGACCAGATTCGCGTCAGTGTGGAAGACAACGGCAGAGGTTTCAGCACAGGCGAACTCATCAAGAATCCAGACGAACGCGAAACGCTGGGCCTCTCGACCCTTCAAGAGCGCGTCGAGCTAATCGGCGGCAGCGTACGCATCGATAGTACCTCTGGACGGGGCTCCAAGATCGTCTTGACCGTACCAGCAGGACCTTTGGTATAGTGCCATTCGCTGGAAAATTTAGTAAGATAGTAAACGGAATTCTCGCAGCTTCCGCTGTTGAATTGATTGTGGCTTGCCAGAGTACGAGAAAACGAGTGCTCTGTGATGAGGCAAAACTATTGGAAAGGAGGTGGCTAACAGATGCTGTTCTTACCCAGAGAAGAAGGTCAGGGCCTGGTTGAGTACGCTTTGATCCTGGTATTGGTGGCCATCGTTGTCATCGTTATCCTGGCATTGCTAGGGCCCGCCATCGGCAATGTGTTCAGCAACGTCGTCGAAGCCATATAGTCCGGAGTCATAATCGGCTTTCCAATTCGCCAAAAAGCTATAAAAGCCAAGCCAAACCCCAAAACCCTGTTCCCTGAGGCAGGGTTTTGGCCTTGTTTGGCCCTGTCACGGCATGGACCTTTGGTCCGCTTGACTTTTACTTTGATAAAGGTATGATAAGGTCACTTGTGCCACCTTGCCAACACCGAGGAGGGCTGAATGCGACGTGGTCGTCTCCTAATACTGATACTGCTGGTTCTCGCGGTGCTTGCCGTAGCAGTCCTGCTGGTGCCTGGTCTGCTGCCAGCAGGGCCCGCAGCCACTGAGGCCGAGGCCACAGAAGAACCAGCCGAAACCGCGACGCCACTGCCAACCGCCGTGCCTACCGTCAAAGTCCTGGTGGCTGTTCAGCAATTGCCCCGTGGCTTAAAGATTCCTCCCGGTGCGGTAGACGTCCGCGAGTGGCCGGCGGCAGCGGTACCCGCCAACGCATTTGTCGTCCCAGAGGGCGTCGATCCACAGGTCATCATCCAACAGGAAGTCACCGGCAAGATCGCACGTTCCGACATCGCCATCGAGCAACCGGTGCTTGGCACGCTGCTGGTTCCCGATCTGACGCAAATCGCGGCAGAAGGCTCCGATGCAGCAGCCATCCTGCCGCAGGGCCTGGTGGCCGTCTCGTTACCCATGAACCGCCTGTCGGGCGTTGCCTACGCCATCCAGGATGGAGACCGCGTGGACGTGATCCTATCGTTCATCCTGGTGGACGTAGACGAGGAATTCCAGTCCATCCTGCCCAACCAGGTGTTCCCCACATTCTTCGGCGCATTCACAGAAGAAGGCGCGCGCACGACGACTGACATCACAGGCCTTGCCTGTGTGGGAACGGATCCCAACGAAGAAATCGGACCGTGCTCGCTTGGACGCATCGAAACCATCCCACCGGGCGAATTGGCAGACGTGGTACCATCTGAACCGCAGCGCCCCCGGCTGGTGTCGCAGCGCTCCATCGAGTCGGCATTGGTTCTGCACGTGGGCGAGTTCCCGTTGGACGGGCGTTTCATCGCGCTGACCGCCACCCCTACCACGGTGCCCACCCCCACACCGGCGCCACAAGAAGAAGGCGAAGAAGCACCTCCAGAAGAAGGGGAAGCCGCACCACCACCGCCCACGCCCACCCCCGCCGTGCCCAACATCATCACGCTTGGCATCACCCCACAAGATGCGGTGGTGTTAACGTGGGCCCTGAACTCTGGCGTTGACATCAACCTGGCCCTGCGCTCGGCACGCGATGTCCCACAGGTACCAACCACCAGCGTCACGCTGCAATACATGATCGAGACCTACAACATCACCGTTCCACCCAAACTGCCCTACAGTCTGGAACCGTCAATCCGGACCGTCGGCCTGGGTGGGCAGCTACCAACGGTCACACCGGCACCCGAATCGTAGCAAAACGGGACGAGCGGGTGGAAACACTGGAATCTAAGCCCAAAGGATCTAACACGCTATGACCGATGCAACGGGAGGCAAGATACGCCTCCTGATTGTCGACGACGACGCAGAGATGCGAGAAAATCTCAAGAAACTGATGTCTCTGGAGACTGACATCGACGTCGTTGGGGTTGCTATGGGCGGGGTTGAGGGCGTCCAACTCGCCGCCGAGCTGCGACCAGATGTCATCACCATGGACATCAACATGCAGGACATGGATGGCCTGACGGCCTCCAGGAACATCCTCGCTGAGAACAAACGCGTCGCCATCATCATGCTGTCCGTACAGCACGACCTGCAATACTATCGCGAGGCCATGCAAGCCGGGGCCTGCGACTTCCTCAGCAAACCCCCCGAATCGGATGAGCTGTTCAACGCCATCAGGCGTTGCTACCAGAGTCTTCCGTCGGCAGAGGACCTGGCCGCGCCCGTGGCCCAGCCCAAGGCCGCCACCAGGGGGGGCTTTGGCCACGTCATCACCGTCTACGCGCCCAAAGGCGGCGTCGGAACGACAACCGTAGCCACCAGTCTGGCCGTGGGCATGGCCCGCCGTGGCGGGCAGGTAGTCGTGGTCGATGCCGACTTGCAGTTTGGCGACATCGGCACCTTTCTCAACATGCGCCTGCCAAACTCAATCTCCGACCTGACTGAAGCTGGCGACGAGATCGACCCAGAAACCGTCGACATGGTTCTGGGCAACCACAGCTCAGGCACTCGCGTGCTGGTGGCACCACGCAGCCCAGAGCTGGCCGACTACGTGGTGGCAGAACGCCTTGGCGACCTGCTGAACTACTTGAAACGAACCTACCAATACGTGGTCGTCGATACTGGCACCGTAGTCAACGACGCACTACTGGCCGTACTTGATGCGACGGACAGGCTCGCCATTGTAACCACACCCGACATCCCCTCCCTGAAGAGTGTCGTGTTGTTCTACGATCTACTGGAACTACTTGAATTCGAGATGCACAAGACGTGGCTCGTCATCAACCGCCTGGTGAAGGGCAGCAGCATCACCGCCGAGCGCGTCGAGCAGCGCCTGAACCGCACCGTGGTGGGTCAGATATTTGACGACGCGGAGTTCGCCCTCAAGGCAGTAAACGCCGGTGAGGCGCTAATCAACAGCGACCCCAGCCGCGCCCCCAGCGTCAGAGGGTTGATCGAGCTGGTCAAGTTTGTCGAAAAGGACATCGCTGCCGAAGAAGAAGAAGATGACGAAACTGGAGAGGCAAGTGGCCCGGGATTGAGCAGGCTATTTGCATCTTAGCAACGATGGTGGAATTGTTAGAGCCAAATCTGTTGGCGTAAGGAGTGGTGATTGTGTCTTTGCTGAGACGAATCGAGGGTGCGGGGGGTGACGAAGGGGCAGGCGCTCAGGGCAGCAAGCCCGCGTCCCCTGCCAGGCAACCGGAAGAGAGCCGTCTGGCCGAGATGCGCCAGCGCCGCCAGGCTACCCCCGAAGCCTCCCAAAGGCGTGACTCGTATATTGACCTCAAGACGCGTATCCAGAACAAATTGCTGGCCGAACTCGACCCCTCAATGGATGTCCAGCAATCCACTGAGCTACGCAACACCATTGAAGAACTCTACAACACCATCCTGGCCGAAGAGAACCTGATCCTCAGCCGGGCTGAACGTCGCCGTCTGTTCGACCAGATCGTCGCCGAGATTCTCGGCTTTGGCCCACTGGAGCCGCTGCTGGCCAACGAAGAGATCACCGAAGTGATGACCGTTGGCTCCAAGAACATCTACATCGAGCGCAACGGACTGATCGAACGGGTACCGGTGACCTTTGAGGACGACGAGCATCTGATGCGCATCATTGACCGCATCGTCGCTCCCCTTGGCCGCCGCATCGACGAAAGCTCGCCCATGGTCGACGCCCGTCTGCCCGACGGCTCGCGTGTGAATGCCGTCATCCCCCCCATCGCCATTGATGGTCCCGCCCTGACCATCCGTAAGTTCTCCAAAGTACCCTTCACCGTTCAAGACCTGATCAACTTCGGGACCTGGACGCCAGAAGTCGTCGAATTCCTGCGCGCCACCGTCATCGGCAAGTTGAACATCATGATCTCCGGGGGTACCGGCTCCGGCAAGACCACCCTGCTCAACATCCTCTCCGGCTTCATCCCCGACGACGAGCGCATCGTCACCGTCGAGAACGCGGCGGAACTTCAACTCAAGCAAGAGCACGTCGTCCGTTTGGAGAGCCGCCCGCCCAACATCGAAGGGCGCGGCGAGATCACAATGCGCGACCTGGTCATCAACTCCCTGCGTATGCGCCCCGACCGCATCATCGTCGGCGAGGTGCGCGCTGGAGAGGCGCTCGACCTCCTGCAGGCCATGAACACTGGCCACGACGGGTCGCTGGGTACCGCCCACTCCAACAGCCCGCGCGATACGCTGGCCCGCCTGGAAACGATGGTCCTCATGGCGGGCATGGACCTGCCCGTGCGGGCCATCCGCGAGCAAATCGCCTCCGCGCTGAACCTGATCGTCCACCAGGACCGTATGCGCGACGGTACCCGCAAGATTGTCAAGGTGACAGAGGTGCAGGGCATGGAAGGCGACGTGATCGTGCTCTCCGACCTGTTCGAGTTCGAACAGACAGGTCTGGAGGACGGCAAGATCAGGGGGCGCCTGCGACCCACCGGCCTGCGCCCGAAGGCCATGGACCGGATCATGGAGGCCGGCATCAACCTGCCCGCTTCTGTGTTCGGCATCGGCGTGCGGCAAGCAGGTCGCTAGGTCAAAGGGAACGTAACGTCACGACCTGATAAGTTTGGTTTAAGGAAAATGTGATGCTACCACTCGTATTGGGCATCTTATTCGTGGCTATCGTCGTCGCGGGAGTCCTCATGCTGCGTGGCGACCGCGATGACATCGTCGACGAGCGCCTGGACCAACTGGGTGAGTACACGAGCGAGTACCTCACCACTGCCGAGGGAGACGACGCCGAGCGTGTCAGCGCCCGTGACGTGGTGGCACAGCAAATCGAGCGAGCCGTCGCCGGGCGTGGCTTCGCGGAAGGGATGAAAGGCCAACTGCGCAAGGCCGACCTCAAACTAACAGTTGGCGAATACCTCATCTTGCATCTGGTGACCTTCGTCCTGGGCGGTCTGGCAGGCTACGCGATCTGGCGCTCGCCGTTGCTCGCTGCCGTGGCTGCGTTCGCCGGGTTGTTTGTGCCCCGCATCTACGTCGGCATCCAGCGCAACCGTCGGCTCAAGGCCTTTAACAACCAACTGGCCGACGTTCTGAACCTGTGGGTCAACGCGCTGCGCTCTGGCTACAGTGTCATGCAAGCCATGGAGGCAATCGGCAAAGAAGCCCCCCCACCCGCCTCGACGGAATTCCAGCGAGTCGTGCAGGAGGTTCAGCTAGGCATCCCCATGGACATCGCCCTGGACAACATGCTGCTGCGCGTCGAGAGCGAGGACCTCGACATGGTATTCACAGCCGTCAGCATCCAGCGCGAGGTAGGCGGCAATCTGGCCGAGATCCTGGACACCATCAGCCACACCATCCGCGAGCGCGTCCGCATCAAGGGCGAGATCCAAACCCTGACGGCGCAGGGACGCATCACGGGCTATGTCATCTCGGGTCTACCCATCATCCTGACGCTATTCCTGTATGCTATCAACCGCGAATACATGGGCCGGTTGTTTGTGGGACCACCCTGGATCATCCCCGGCATTATTCCCTGCGGCTGGCCTATCGTAGCGCTCGGCCTGCTCATGATTGCAGTTGGGGCAGCGATCATCCGGCGCATTGTGGACATCGAAGTCTAGAGTGGAGGAGAAACAAGTCCTGGACACAGGGAACAGGAGCTTCGTCACAGAACACTCGTCGTCAATATCGTAAACCTGGGTATGCAGAGAAGCAGGTCGCACGTTCTGTTCTGAGATGGGCGCTGAGAGGGTGAGGCTATGGCAGTAATCCTACCGTTCTTACCATACATCATCGGCGCGGTAGCGCTGGTCATCATTATCGGCCTGGTGGCCGTAGGTATCGCCGGGCGCTCCGAGAGCGACCCTTTGCAAGACCGTCTGGCCGAGTTTGTCGCCTCTCAGGCAGAGGACATCTCCTCTCTCGAAGAAATCGAGATGTCGGTGCCCTTCTCGCAGCGCGTGTTGCTGCCGATCATGCAGGCTATCGCCAGCCTGACGCAGAGCTTCACGCCCCAAGAGGCCCTGGAACAAACACAGCGCCGTATCGATCTGGCCGGAAGCCCCAGTGGCCTGACACCGCCCGTTTTCTGGGCAGTCCGTATCGTATCCACGATTGGCTTGCTCATCCTATTGGGATTCGTGTTGACCATCTCTGGGAACCTTCCTCCTGTTCAAAGCGTGTTGATCACCATCGGCGGCGGGGTTGCGGGTTTCGTCTTGCCCCCGTTGTGGCTGACGAGCAAAATCAGGAACCGTCAGGACGAAATCGTCAAATCACTACCCGATGCGCTTGACCTGATGACCATTTGCGTTGAAGCCGGTTTGGGCTTTGACGCCGCCATGACCAAAGTGGCCGAGAAGTGGAACAACCAGTTGGCGATAGCGTTCAGCCGGGTCATCCAGGAGATACAGTTAGGCAAGCTCCGGCGCGAAGCGTTGCGCGACATGGCTTACCGCATGGATGTCCAGGACGTAACCACCTTCACCGCCTCCATTATCCAGGCTGACCAACTGGGTGTGAGTATCGCCAAGGTGCTCCGCATTCAAGCCGACCAGATGCGGGTCCGGCGCCGCCAGCGGGCCGAAGAGAAAGCCCAGCAGGCCCCCGTCAAGATGGTCCTGCCGATGGTCTTCTTCATCTTCCCCACCATCTATCTGGTGCTGTTGGGTCCGGCTGCCATTCAGGTATTCGAGCAATTTGGCTTGGGGGGCATCTAGCGTACTGATAGGATTGGTGTATGCACGAACGTCGGTCGCGACTCCCCGGAAGCGAGCCGGCGGAGGCTGCGTCGCTGTCACTCGGTAGACGAATTCAAGAGCAGGCCCAGCGGACGGGTTCCGATTTGTTGGGCCTGCTTTTTCCATCTCGGTGCGCCGGTTGCCAGCGAGTGGACGAGGTTCTGTGTGCAGCCTGCCGGGCGGCTTTCGTGCCGCTCTCGCCCCCCTGGTGTTCGAGTTGCGGGCAGCCGGTTGCCGAAGAAGGTGCTCTGTGCGAACGGTGCCAGCGCCACCGGCCCCCCTACGTGGCCGGGCACAGCGTATTTCAATTTGAGGGCACGCTCCGCAAAGCAGTCCACGCCTTGAAATACGAACGACGAGCCGAGATTGGAGGCTCGCTCGTCGACGAAATGCTCAACACCCTGCCCCGCCAGTGGCCTGATTACCAGGCCTGGCCGCTCGACGCAGCGGTGGCGGTGCCTCTACATCCGGCGCGGGAGGCAGCCCGTGGCTACAACCAGGCCCGGTTGCTGGCCGAGCCGCTGGCCAAAGCCTGGGGAATTGACGTATTGGACGATGCCGTACGCCGGGTGCGCGACACCCAACCTCAGATGAGCTTGAACGCCAGGGAGCGGCAAGAAAACGTCCGGGCCGCCTTCCTTGGCGAAGCTGCACAGGTCTCAGGTTTAGACCTGCTATTGGTGGATGACGTACGCACGACAGGGGCCACGCTGGCAGCGTGCGCTCTCGCACTGGCGGAGGCTGGCGCAAAAAGCGTGCGCGTGCTGGCGCTGGCTAACGCTGTCGGCAGTGGCATACCTTTGATGAAAGGGGGCCCTGATGGACATCTTGATTAATGGACGTGGCTTGGAAGTGACCGAAGACCTTCGGGACTACATTGAGAAGAAGGTCGATAAGCTGGGTCGCTACATGAACAACATTGGCGACATCCGCGTTGACCTGGCTGAGGTAAAAGCGTCTAGCGTAGCGGATCGCCACATCGCGCAGTTGACGGTACGCAACGAGCGCGGAAAACTGCTGCGCGCCGAGGAGCGCAGCGCCGACATCCTGGCGGCGGTCGACGCTGCCATCGAGAAGATGTACCGCCAGATTGACCGTTACAAAGGCAAAGGCCGGGGCAAGCGGCGGCGGCGAGGGAAGGCCCGTGCCGCTGCCGAAGAACTGTTCGCGGTTGAGGAGGAACTCGACTTCGAGACAGGCCCGGTCGTGCGCCGCAAACAGTTCGCCATGACGCCCATGACCGAAGAAGAAGCCATCGAACAGCTAGAGTTACTGGATCACGACTTCTTCGTCTACTACGACGCCGATGCAGCCAGCGTCAACGTGGTATACCGGCGCAAGGATGGCGGCTACGGCATTCTGGAGCCTGAGTTGAGCTAACCCCGCCAGGCGACACCACACAGGCCGGGCATGGTGCATCCATGTCCGACCTTTCCCTTTGCCAGAGCAGGCATTGTTCTTTCGCGGTTCTAACGGTTTCCCACAACAACCAGGCCGTCGTCAGGCCGATTCACGCCCAGCGTGCTCGGCCTGGGCAAAAATGCGCCGCGCCTGCTCGATGTCGCGGCCAATCTGGGCCTGTAACTCCGGCACGCCGTCGAAACGCTGCTCGCCGCGCAAGCGGGCGAGGAAATCCAGCGTGAGTTGCTGGCCGTACAAATCGGCCTCGAAGTCCAGCAGGTGCGCCTCGACGATGGTGCGCTCGGTGCTGTCGAACGTAGGGCGTACGCCGACGTTGACCACGGACGGCACCCGTTGGCCCCCCACCCAGGCCCAGGCCGCATAGACGCCCCGTGCGGGGATGGCACGCTCCTCGGCCAGGGCGAGATTGGCCGTAGGAAAACCAATCGTGCGGCCCCCCCGCCGGTCTCCGAGCACCACCTCTCCCCCCAGGCGAAAGGGGCGACCCAGGCAGTAGGTCGCCTCGGCAACGTCGCCTGCGGCCAGGGCGCTGCGCACGCGGCTGCTGCTCACCCTCTCGCCGCCCGCGTCCATCAGATCGACCACGCGCAGCGCGAACCCCTTCTCTTTCGCCTGCGCTTTCAGGAAGTCGACGTCGCCTTCACGCTGGTAGCCCATCGCAAAGTCGGCCCCCACCCACAGCTCCGCCATCCGCAGGTGGCTGAGGAGCCTGTCCACGAACGCCGCCGCGCGGATGTGGCGTACCTCGTCGTCGAAGGGATGGGTGACGACCAACTCGACCCCTAAGGCGTGCAGCAGCGCGGCCTTCTCGTCCGGCATGGTCAGGTAGTGGCGTGGCTGCGGCCCCCGGATGACCAGTGCCGGGTGGGGATGGAAAGTGAGCACCGCAGATGTCGCCCTGGCGGCTTTGGCGGCTGTCACCAACTGGGCCACGACGTGCTGGTGGCCCCGGTGAACACCGTCGAAAACGCCGATGGTGACCATCGAGGGCCCGTCGAGATTGGCATCGGCCAGCGAGTGGATGTGGCGCATAGTAGGATCGTAGTCTTGGCCTCTGGCGAGTTCCGGCGACGAGTTTGTCCCATCCTGGGGGGTTTGTCAATAACAACGTCTGATCGTGGCGCGTGCGCACCTACCCAACCATATCCCAGAACAAGGCCATGCTCAGCACGTTATGCGTGTGCTCGGCGGTGTGCTGGTACGTTTTGGTCACGACCCAACGCAGCGGCACCGCACCCCACACCGTGCTGCGCGGTTCGTCCCAGGCAGAAGCGTCGAACTGCGGCAGCAGGCCGATCTGTTCGGTCCGAATCTCGCGGAAGGCCGCCAGCAAGCCCTCCAGGTCGTCGGCAGCGCGATCTCCCCACGCCGTCTCCTCGCTCGTGCCAAACGTGGCGGGCGGCGGCCCGCCGAGCCACTGCCGCATGCTGGGCAGCGCAATCGTCCGCTCGTAGAACAGCAGGTGAAAGGCGTGGCGGGCAGCGGACCACTCGCCGAAGGGGAGCGGCGGCGGGACGAAACGTCGCTCCGGGGGCATCTGCTCGACGGCCCAGACGAAGCCGTCGGCGCTGGTCTGGAGGTGCTGCTGGAACCACGGCGACAGGTTCATAGTGGCTGTCCTTCGCTACACAAATACCTTCTTGGGCCGCCACGCGCCGCCCTCAGGATCGCCCACCAGCACGGCCACGAAACGGCCATCAGGGGCGTAAGCGCGCGCCAACCCTGCGCTCGCAGCCTGGGCGGGGATGCGCCGCCCGTTCCGCAGGTCTTCGTAGCCAGCCTCATCTAATAGCACCTGCGGCGTGCCGTCGAGGGCCAGATCGGCTGGGAGAAGGTGCTGCGGCCACGTCCCGTCCGCAAACGCGGCCTGCAAAGCGTCGAGCGGGACCGCATCCTCCAGCCGGAAATCGCCGCTCGCCATACGGGTCAGGCCGGTCAGCGTCGCGCCGGGGCCGAGCGCCTGCCCCAGGTCGTGGGCCAGCGAGCGGACGTAAGTCCCCGGCCCGCAGTGCACCTCGAGCGTCAGGTCTGGCGACGCCAGCTTCAGCAGATCGACCGCGTGGACGGTAACGGGGCGCGGTTGGAGCGCCACCTCCTCACCCGCGCGGGCGCGGGCGTAGGCAGCCTTGCCGCCCACCTTGAGCGCCGAGTAGACCGGGGGCTTTTGCAGGATCTCCCCTGAAAACCGGCTCCGCAGCACGTCGCGGATGGTGTCAGGCGTCAGGTCGCCGGGTGCCGGGCGCTCGGCCACGACCTCGCCCTCGATGTCGTAAGTATCTGTCGCGATTCCCAGGCGAACCTCGGCCCGGTAGCGCTTGTCAGACCCGGCCAGGTATTCCAACAGGCGCGTGGCCTTACCCAGGGCCAGCACCAGCACGCCCTCGGCCAGCGGGTCCAGCGTGCCCGCGTGGCCGACGCGGCGCTCACCCGTGCCTCGCCGCACCGCGCTCACCACGTCGTGAGAGGTTGGACCGGAGGGTTTATTGATGTTCAGCAGGCCAAAACGGGGGAGATCAGGATTCGCCGGTGCCATGGTTGGCAGCCTGCTTCAGCAAGGGGACCACGCGCGCGACGACCTCTTCCAGTGGCCCTTCGAGCATCGCCCCGGAGGCCAACTTGTGCCCCCCGCCGCCGAGCGCGACGGCCACACCTGCCACGTCGTAACCCGGCGCAGCGCGGAAGCTCATCTCGACCTCGCCCTCGGGTTTTTCACGAAACACGGCGGAGACGCGGGCGTTCTTCGCGCCCAGCAGCATGCTGGACAAACCCGTCGGCGCGACCTCGGCCCGGTCTTTGTCGAACGGCAGCACGGTCCAGATGGCGTGTTCTTCCAGTTGGAAGTTGGTCAACCCCTGGCCGATCAGCCGCAGTTCAGACACCGAGCGCCGGTCCAGCGCCTCTTCGACAATTCTCGGCAAATCGGCTCCGGCCTCTATCAGGCGGCTGGCGGTGGTCAGCGACTTTGGCGTCACGTTTGCCGTGCGAAAGCCGCGCGTGTCGGTCACCAGGCCGGTCAGCAGGCAAACGGCTATCCGTTTGTTGAGCCGGATCTCCAGCGCATCCAGCAGCGCCAGCACACCCTCGGTGGTCGAGACCAGCGAAGGGTCTACCAGATTGACCGTGCCAAAATACTCGTTGGTAATGTGGTGGTCGAGATTAATGATCGGCAGCCCGGCCTCGATCAGGGGGCGGGCTACCTCGCCCAGGCGGGAGGGACCATCGGCGTCCACGCTGATCAGCAAATCGGGCGTGAAGCCATCTGCGGTATTGCGTATGCTGCGGCTGTGGGGCAAAAAGCGCAGCCGGACCGGCACCCGGTCCACACATAGCAGCATGAACTTCTTGCCCAGCGCGTCCAGGATACGGCCCATTGCCAGCAACGAGCCGATCGCGTCGCCGTCGGGTGCGGTATGCGTGGCGACGGCGACGCGACGGGCCGCGCGGATGAGGCTTATGGCATCCTCAGTCGGAGTCAACACCCTGGCCTGAATCTGCTGAGAGGTCGAGCGAATCGAGCAGTTCGTCAATGCGAGCAGCCTGCTCGAAGGCGGTATCCCATGCGAAGCGGAGTTCGGGCATCTTTCGCAGGTCGAGGCTCTGACTGAGCATTCGCCGGAAGAAACCCGAGGCGCGTTCTAGCGCTTCCAGCACCTCCTCCTGCCGCTCTTCTTCGCCCAGGGCGTTGACGAAGATATCCGCATACTGTAGCTCGCGGTCAATCTGCACCTCGGTGACGGTGACGCCCCTCAGGCGAGGGTCGTTCACTTCAAAGATGAGCAACTGGCCCAGTTCGCCCATGATGGCTTCGGCGACACGGCGCTGGCGTGGTGTGGTCACGGGCTGCTCCTCCGGCCTATCTCACCCGCTCGGTGACGAAGAACTCGATACGATCACCCTCTTCAAAGTTCTTGAAGCCGTCGATCCCAATGCCGCATTCGAACCCGGCCCGGACTTCGCGCACGTCCTCTTCGAAACGCTTGAGCGACGAGACACCGCTCTCGTGCAGCACCTCGCCATCGCGCACCACGCGGGCCTTGGCATTGCGGCGTGCCTCCCCCTCGTGGACGTAGCTTCCGGCGATGTTCCCAACTCTCGGGATGCGGAAGACCTGGCGCACCTCGGCCACCCCGACCACCTTATCTTCGTAGACCGGGTCCAGCAGCCCCTCCAGAGCCTTCTCCACGTCTTCGATCAGGTGGTAGATGATGTCGTAGGTGCGAATCTCGACCTCTTCGGTATCGGCCATACGGCGAGAAGCACTGTCCGCATCCACCTGAAACCCGATGACGATCGCGTTCGATGCCGAGGCCAGCATAATATCCGACTCAGAAATGCTGCCGGTTTCGGCTTGCAGGATGTTGACCGTGATGTCGCCTTCGCGCAGTGGCTCCAACGAACTGACGATGGGGTCCAGCGAGCCTTGCGCGTCGGCCTTGATAATGAGGTTGAGTTCTTTCGTCGTACCGGCCTGGAATTGCGCGTACCACTCGTCGAGCGTGGTCGCACGCGCTGGCCCCGTGGTTCTGGTCCGGGTTGCCTCTGCACGAGCTTCCGCCTCTGCGCGAGCGTCCTTCTCGTTGTCGGGGACGGTAAACAGCGTGCCCGCCATGGGGACGTCGTTCAGGCCCATCATGAGCACCGGCGTGGATGGTGTAGCCTCGTCGACGGTATCGCCCTGCTCGTTGAACATCGCCTTGACCCGCCCGTAGGCGGTATCGGCCTGCACCACGTCGCCTGTCCGCAGCGTGCCGTTCTGAACCAACAGGGTCGCCATCACACCGCGCGATTTGTCGATTTCGGCTTCCAGCACGGTACCGGCGGTCTGGCCTTCCGGGTTGGCCTTGATTTCGATGTCGTCCGCTACCAGCAGGATGGCCTCCAGCAGGTCTTCGATGCCCATCGCCTCCTGGACGGTCTTGGCCGCCACAGGCACGACTAACGTGTCGCCGTCCCACTCGTCGGGCACCAGCTCGATTTCCGCCAGTTCTTGCTTCACCTTGTCGGGGTTGGCGTTCGACTTATCCATTTTGCTGAGAGCGACGATGATCGGCACTTGCGCCGCACGGGCGTGGGCCACGGCTTCGCGCGTCTGGGGCATCACCCCATCGTCGGCGGCCACCACCAGCACGGCGATATCCGCACCCTGCGCGCCCCGCGCCCGGATGGCGGTGAATGCTTCGTGTCCAGGCGTGTCCAGGAAGGTGATTTTGCGCCCATCGTGCTCCACTTGGTAGGCCCCGATGTGCTGCGTGATGCCACCCGCCTCCCCGGCCTGAACGTTGGACTCGCGGATAACGTCCAGCAGCGAGGTCTTGCCATGGTCGACGTGGCCCAGCATCGTCACGATAGGTGGGCGGTCAACCAGCGCTTCAGGAGTTTCTTCTTCGTAGAACGTGCGCCAGGGGGCGACTTCGCCCGTCTCGACGGCTTCCTCTTCGACGACGAGCGGCTGGGCATCGAAGCCCATCTCCGATAGCACGATGGCTGCCGTATCGAAGTCGATCTGTTGGTTGATGCTGGCCATGATGCCATTGTTCATCAACTCTTTGATAACGTCGATGGGGGTGGCTTTGATGAGTTCAGCCAGTTCGCGGACGGTGAGAAAGTCCGGTATCTCTACGAGGTTCTGTTCTTTTGCCTCTGCCATTCACATCTCCACTTGCTGGGGGGTGCAGGCGCGACAGAGGTCGGTGTTTCCTCGTAAGGTCTCCGTTCGCCTGTGCCCCTAGGCGTCCATTTCTCTGGTTTCTAATTCAGCTGCGCGTGCCCTGAGCACAGCGCGGTCCGCTTCCCCAAGCTCCACTTTCAGCGCCTTGTCGAGCGCCTTGCCTTGCGCGGCGCGGTGCCAGCAGTCCGGCTCGTCACACAGATACGCGCCCCGGCCTGCCAGCTTGCCGGTGGAGTCCAGTTGGAGCGGCTCATCCGGCGCGCGCACCAGGCGCGTAAGTTCTCGCTTGGGCCTGGTTTCCCGGCAGACCGCGCACGTCCTCATCGGAACGTGTTTGCGCCGGGGAGCTGCCCGCTTCTTAGCCATCGCTCGGCATAGAGTTAACTTTCCTCAACGTCCTCTTCTTCATCATACACTTCGAACTCGTCGAGCGTGTCGAGGTCGTCAAGCCCTTCAAAATCCTCCCACTCGGCACGGCGGCGGCTCGCCTTGCGGCGGCGCTTGACGACGACTTCCCCTAGATCTTCGTCGAATACCAGTTGGCGGCGGCGGCGCTTGGCTTTCTCCTTGGCAAGCTTCTCGTCGGCCTCCTCGTCCGCAGGGTAGAGGTCTACCAACTCCTCGCTGAAAGGCTCGACCGCCTGCTCGGCGACCGCGGGTACTGGAGCGGCCTCTGGTTTGGCCGGTTCGGCTTCGGTGGCCGGGGCTTCCGCCTCGGCGACGACCTCCCCCTCCGCCTCGGCGACCGGCTCCTCTTCGACCGCTGTCTCAGGTGCCTCGGCAACCGCTTCCGCCTCCGCTTCCGCGTCAGCTTCTGCCACCTCGGCGCCTTCTTCGACGACCTCAGCCTCGGCGGCCTCTTCGACGACTTCGACCTCTTCGGGTTCAGGCTCCGGGATTTCCTCGGTTTCGATGATTTCCTTCACCTTTTCGAGCGCTTTTTCCCCGAAGCCAGGCAGATTCAGCAGGTATTGCTCGTCGTACGCGACCTGCTCCATCAACTCCCCGAACGTGGTGAAACCATCCTCGGCCAGAATGTTGTAGATCCGCAGAGGCAGACTGGTCTCGTCCAGCGGGAATTCGTAGGCATTGGGCGGAATCTGCTCGCGCACGGCAGCCCGTGCTTCCTCGATGACCTCCCGCTCTATCTGGAGTTGGCCCAACCGGGTCTTCTCGACCAGACTGGCGAATTGGCTGAGCGTCTGGTATTCCTCCGGCATCACGGGCCGGTTAGCGGCCTTCTTAGCCAGAATCCGCTCGATTTCGGCAACCGCCTCGACCTGGAGGACTGCCAGTTCGGACATTTCCGGCTCGGCGATGTGTTCCAGCGCGTCAGTGGCCGACTCGGTGATGCTCTTGATGTCGATACGCCAGCCGGTCAATTTAGCGCCCAGGCGAGCGTTCTGCCCCTCGCGGCCAATCGCCAGCGACAGCTGGTCGTCTGGCACGATCACGATAGCCGTGCGACCCTGATTGGGGTCTTCGTCCAGAAACACGTCGGTGACGCGCGCCGGGCTGAGAGCCTTGGCGATGAACTGCGCCTGGTCCACGTTCCACTCGATAACGTCGATCTTCTCGTCGTTCAGTTCGCGTACGATGCTCTGGATGCGCACGCCACGGATGCCCACGCACGCACCAACCGGGTCCACACCCTCCTGCGTGGCGAAGACCGCCACCTTCGAGCGTGCGCCCGGCTCGCGGGCGATGTTCTTGATTTCGACGGTGCCGTTGTATATTTCCGGCACTTCGTACTCCAGCAGGCGGCGCAGCATGTTCCGGTGCGCCCGGCTGAGGATGATTTGTGGACCGCGTGAGGACTCGCGCACCTCCATCACGTAGGCCCGGACCTTGTCGTGCGTGTGATAGCGCTCGCCGGGAACCTGCTGGCTGCGCGGCAAGATCGCCTCGGAGCGGCCAAGGCCAACCGTGACGGCGCTATCGGACACGCTCTGCACGGTGCCGGTCACCAGATCGCCCACGCGCTCGCGATACTCCTCGTACTGAGCCGCGCGCTCGGCTTCGCGCATGCGCTGCAAGAGGACCTGCTTGGCCGTCTGAGCGGCAATACGCCCAAAGTTGCCCAGAGCCGCTTCGACCATCAGCATATCGCCCACCTGAGCGTCGGTGTCTACCCGGCGGGCGTCCTCGAGCGAGACTTCGGTGCGGTCATCCTGCACTTCCTCGCTCACTTCCTTCTCGACGAAGATGCTCAACTCACCGGTCTCGTCGTTGATGGTAACCTCGACGTTCTGTGCCGAGCTTGCGCCAGAGTTCCGCCGGTAGGCGGATACCAACGCCGTCTCCAGAGCCTCGGTGACGACCTCTTTAGAAAGTTTGAGCGTATCGGCGACTTCGTTGAAAGCCAGCTCAAACTCGTTCTTCATGTTCCTGCCCACTCCTATAACTCGTCGAGGGTGCCTCGCACCCTCTCTGTCTATTAATGAGAAAAGTGGGGGTTGCCCACTCTTCGGAGAATGCTACTATAGGTTGCCCAAGGCATCGCTATGATAGCATACTCCGCCTGCCTTGGCAACTTCCACGTGTCGGAAGAGTGACCTCTTGACGCACCGACCCATCCCGTATATACTTCGTCCGTTCACAAATCAGTTCAAGAAGGTTGGATGTTAAACTTGGCCGTTGTGCCCCAGCAAAACTAGCATAAGTACACCTGTCCGGTAAGTTCCGGTCACGGGTGCTTATGCCACCGTGGCTTTTTTTGTGTAATTTGCCGCGTGTATTCTTGCTGAAGCACACCGTCTGCGAATCGGTCCGCAGATAACGAACGGCCAGAGACGCTCTTTCGCCAGCCACGGGATACCTCCTGTGGCTGGCTTTTTGTTTACATACAGGACATCCAACCATGTACACCAATGTGCATCATGCCACTTCCAACAGTGGCGTAGTTATCCGGAAAACGCGAGGTGCCTATCTCATCGGGTCGGAGAGTGATTGCATCGAGGGCACGCTCTCCAACCGGTTGAAAAATGAATCTGATTCCCACCCCGTCGCAGTCGGAGACGTGGTCATTTGGAATGAGGCTGCCCAGATCACTGAGGTGCTGCCACGCCGCAACTGGCTTTCCCGTCGTGGCGCTGTGCCGATGCCGGGCGGGTATGCTCAGGAGCAAGTGCTTGTCGCCAACGTCGATCGGGTCATTCCGGTCTTTGCCGCCGCCAATCCACGCCCGGCCTGGAACTTGCTGGATCGCTTCCTGGTTTCAGCCGAGTCTTCCGAAATCCCGGCGCTGATCTGCCTGACCAAGATGGATCTGGTCGAAGGCAGCCAACAGAGGGAGATCGAGGCAGTCGCTTCGGAGTACAGCACTATCGGGTACGAGATCGTGCTCACCAGTACAACCTCCGGGCGCGGTCTGGGTGATCTGAAAGCCCGGCTGCAGGGCCGCCTGTCAGCCCTGGTCGGCAAATCGGGGGTGGGCAAGACCTCCTTGCTCAACGCCGTGGAGCCTGGCTTGGGGCTGCGTGTTCAGTCCACCAGCAAATCGACCGGCAAAGGCCGCCATACCACCTCAACCTCGGAGATATTCGCGCTGGCGCTTGGCGGGGCAATTGTCGATACACCTGGCATTCGCGAGTTCGGCCTGTGGGATGTGGCCGAGGATGACCTGGCCTGGTTCTTTCCAGAGATGCGTCCCTTCTTGGGCCGGTGCAAGTTCAGGCTGGACTGCCGCCATGATGAGGAGCCAGGATGCGCCATCCGCAAGGCAGTCGTCGATGGACTGATCAGCCCGTACCGGTACCAGAGCTATTTAAAGCTGAGGGAAGACCCGTGAAAACACCCTTTGTCACCCAACGTATCTACACCCGACCGGGCAAAATCAACAACGCATCTGGCGATTTTGTGTGTTGCTGCTGCGGGGCCTTTGTTTCCGTCCATGTGGCCCTATCGGGCGTCGGCAACCGCAACCACTGTCCGTATTGCCTCTCATCTCGCCACCTGGACCAGTTTGAGCCGGGAGATCGGCTCTCGGCCTGCAAAGCGCGCATGAAACCCGTCGGGCTGACCTTCAAGCGGATCGCCAAGAAGTATTCGGGTCACCAGGGAGAACTGATGCTGGTGCATCTGTGCGAAGACTGCCGCAAAGTATCTATCAACCGCATTGCAGCCGACGATGTCGTCGAGATGATCCTGTCCGTCCTGGAAACGTCCACCGGACTGGACCCGGACACACGCGCTTTGCTCGCTCAGGATGGAGTTATGCTCCTGGATGCAGTCCAGGCCGACCTGGTGCGGCAGTGTCTGTTTGGAATCAACTTCGCCGCTGCTTTGCCGGGTTAGTCTATTCGCCAAGGGAGGCGGATGGCAATGCCTTCTGACAGTGTTATTCTGTGAAATCTGTGCAATCTGTCGACTCTCAATATGTCCATCTGAAAGAATGAGACAACCCTGGAGCAGCAAGGACATACGGTTTACAGGTGAGACCGTCTAACAGTAAAATCTAGTCTCGTCTTTGCTTCAGCAGTCAGCAGCCAGAAAGGAAACCAGTGATGAACGTGATGGATGCGATCCGCAGCAAACGCGCCGTCCGCCAGTTCCAGGACAAGCCGCTGCCCGACGAGGTCGTCGAGACCATCGTGGACGCCGGGCGGCTTTCGGGCAGCGCTAAGAACAGGCAGCCCTGGTCGTTTATCGTGGTGCGCGATAGGGCCGCGTTGGAGGGACTCTCGACGTGCGGGGAATTCTGCGGTCACCTCGCCGGGGCGGCGATGGCGATAGCGCTGGTCACGCCCGACCCGCACCAGCGTCTCTCGATGCCCTTCGACCTGGGCCGCACCACCCAGAACATGATGCTCGCTGGCTGGGAACTCGGCGTCGGCTCGGTGATGGCGACCATCTACCAACCCAACAAAGCGGCTGAAATCCTGGGCGTGCCCCCCGACTACGTCATTCCGTGGTGCATCTCGTTTGGCTATCCACTGGAAGACCCATCCCGGCGGCCACCCCGCAAAGGCGGGCGGCGCACCTTCGAAGATGTCGTGCATTGGGACCGCTGGTAGCGCCGTCTTGTAACGCTTGGTGTGAGGTACTCCACCCCACGATTATTTCTGAACACCATAGGGTGTTTGGTGAAGTGGTTCAGCACCACCTGAAGTGATGATATACCCATCCTCAATGCGTAAGCCACCCCAGGGCGCGTTGAAGAGTGGAATATCTACTGAAATAATCATGTCGGTTTTCAACTGCGCCGCGCTGCTTGGCCCGAATATCGGTGGCTCAAATTCGATGACGCCCACACTGTGAACGCCTGAGTACAGAAAATGATCGCCTAAGCCCGCGGCTTCGACAATTTCCCTGCCAATTGCCTCAACCATGCGTCCTTCAATTCCTGGACGCAAGGCCGCAAAACAAGCTTTCTGCGCTTCGACAGCCACGTTGAAAGCCTGCCGAATTCTATCATCGACCTCACCAACCATAATAGGCCGGCCAATGGCAGCATGATAGCCTTCATAACGTGGCGCAATCGTAAGCAGTACTAATTCATCCGGTTGGATCGCTTTGAAGGTTGAGCGTGCCAGAATTGGGCGGGTATTCAACCCGGATGCAACAATGGTATCTATGCCGGTACCCTCCGCCCCTGCACGACGCATCGCTGACTCAATTTCGGCTGCCACTTCGCGTTCAGTGACACCCACACGGATGGCGTCAACCCCGGCCTGGAACCCTATGTTGGCGATTTGATAGGCATAGCGGATGACTGTGATTTCAGCAGGCGATTTGACGGCCCGCAGATCACACATCATGTTTTCGACGTCTAACCATTGAGCGTCTGGCAGTGCTTGATGAAAGGCTGATAGGATGTCAAAGCTCATCAATCCACGCCCTGCCAAACCGACCTTACGGACGGAGCTCAAATGCGATCGTGTTTCTGACACAACTTCGGCAAGACTCTGTATGATTGAGAAGGGATAGTCCTCATCAGGATGGGTGAATTCTTTCAGGACGCGGATGTCCAATATTTGCCCTCGCAGGATAGCATACTCATCGCTTTCGGGGCCGCACAACATGATTGGGGTTCCATTGGGAAAGAGCAATACACACACAGGTTCAAAGTGAACCGGGAAATCCGCCAACCAGCGGGCATATGCTGCTCCGAAGGTAGCCCGATCATCCGCGTAAGCAATCACAAGATCAAGTTCATGTTGCCGCATCATCTCTTGTACCCGTGCCCAGCGCTTTGGATATTCGTCTGCTGGTATGGTCGGTTTGGGGCTCTGGGTACTCATAGGAACTATCTCCTCCAGTATCGGCACTGAGTTACCGTCCCAGACGTTTCTAGGCCAGCGTTGCCCCCACAAAATCCGGGCGACCATTGACGTACGCCTGCGCGGGCATTGGCTTGCCGCCGGGAGGCTGGATGCGCTCCAGCGCGTACAACCCTTCTCCTGTGGCAACGGCGGGACCTTCCGCACCACTCACGACGGTCCCCGGCACGGCGCGGCTTTTGTCAGGCTGCGGCGAACCGCTCAACACCTTCAGCCGCTCCTCGCCCCAGAGCGTATGCGTCCCCGGCCAGGGGTCGAAGGCGCGCACCTGCCGGTCAATCTCCACCGCGCGCTGCGCCCAGTCGATCCGCCCCGCCTCCTTTTTCAGCGACGGGGCCAGCGTCACACCCTCGTCAGGCTGGGGGCGCGGCCTGACCTCGCCGGAGAGGTAGCCCGGCAGCGTCTCCAGCAGCAGGTCCGCGCCCAGGTCGGCCAGCGTGTCGTGCAGGCTGGCCCCGGTCTCCTGGGGGCCAATCGGCGTGGCGCGCTGAGAGAGCATAGGGCCGGAGTCCAGCCCCTCGTCCATCAGCATGATCGTCACGCCGCTTTCGGCGTCGCCCTGCCAGATGGCGTACTGGATGGGGGCCGCACCTCGCCAGCGCGGCAGCAGCGACGCGTGCACGTTCAGACAGCCGCGCGGCGGGAGTTCGAGCACCTCTTTGCGTAAAATCTGGCCGAAAGCCGCCACCACGACGGCGGTGGGTTCCCAGGCCCGCAGGTGCGCCACAGCCTCCGGGTCGCGCAGCGTCTCCGGCTGGAAGACCGGCAGGCCCAGGTCGAGAGCGGCCTGCTTGACGGCGGATTGGCGAACGGCGCGACCCCGCCCGGCCCCCCGGTCCGGCTGCGTGACCACGCCCACCACCGCGTAACCTCCCGCCAGCGCCCGCAGGCTGGGCACCGCGAAGTCCGGCGTCCCCATGAACACGATGCGAGTCTCATCTGCCATAATGCCAGTGTAACACCCTCTCGCCAGCCGTCAATCCGATACTCGCGTGACGTTGACGCCCGCAACCTGGTATAGTACTATCCGGCGCGGTTTGCATAACGTAAGAAGGACCATCTGTGACAGCCGAGAAACGCTGGCAGGTTGCGCCGCCAGCGCCACCCGAATACGTGGATCAGCTTGCCGACTTACCCCCGACGTTGGCGCAAATCCTCTATACCCGTGGCTACGACCCAGACGCCGCCAGGGCCTTTCTGGAGAGCCGCCTGGACGACGACAGCCCCTTTCGCTTGAAAGGCATCCACCGCGCCGTAGACCGGCTGCGCCGTGCGATCAAGGCAGGCGAGTCGATTGTCGTCCACGGCGACTTCGACGCGGACGGCGTCACCTCGACGGCGCTGCTGACGCTCGCCCTGCGCGCGTTGGGCGCCAACGCCCGGCCTCACATCCCGCACCGCGTGGACGAAGGCTACGGCCTGAGGAGCGACACGCTCAAATCCCTGGCCGACAGGGGCGCGCAGGTAGTCGTCACCGTCGATTGCGGCATCCGCTCGGTGCAGGAGGTGGCCGACGCCAACAGCTACGGCCTGGAGATGATCATCTCCGACCACCACAGCATCGGCCCGGAGTTGCCCCCCGCGCTGGCCGTCATCAACCCCAAGCAGGCCGATTGCCCCTACCCGGAGAAGCAGTTAGCCGGAGTAGGCGTGGCCTACAAGATCGCGCAGGCCCTCCACATGGTGGAGGGGCAAAGCCCGCTGGGAAAGGGCGACGCCGGTTGGACGCCTGAGCACGTGCTCGATTTGGTGGCGCTCGGCACCGTGGCCGATCTGGTCCCACTCGTCGGTGAGAACCGCTCGCTGGTGCGGCGCGGGCTGGAACTGCTCAACCAGCCCCAGCGCGAAGGGTTGGTGGCCCTCTACAAGGCCGCGGGCGTCCAGCCGGGCCGCATCAACGCCACGACGATAGGCTTCGCGCTCGGACCGCGCATCAACGCGGCAGGCCGTTTGCAGCATGCCAATCTGGCCTACGAGTTGCTGACGGCGGACAACGTGCCCGAAGCGAGCGAAAAGGCGCGCGAGTTGCACCGCATCAATCAGGAGCGGCAGCAGCTGACGGAAGAATCGTTCGCCCTGGCCGAGTCGTTGACCGGCGTGGACGATCTCGCTTCGCTGCCGCTCGTCTTCGTGGCCCACCAGGACTTTCTGCCGGGCATCGTCGGGCTGGTCGCCAGCCGCCTCACCGAAGCCGCCTACCGCCCCTCGGTCGTGGTCGAGTTGGGCGAGGAGGTCGGGCACGGCTCGTGCCGCAGCATCCCGGAGTTCGACATCACCCAGGCGTTAGACCGGTGCGAAGATTTGCTGGTGCGCCACGGCGGCCACGCCATGGCGGCGGGTTTCACGGTGGGCCTGGAGAACGTGGAGGCCCTGGCCGAGCGCCTGGCCGCCATCGCCGCCGAACAGCTAAGCGAGCAGGAATTGATGCCCACCCTGGAGATCGACGCCGAGTTGCCGCTGACCGCTCTGACCTGGGACTTGCTGGAGACGCTGGCCCTGCTGGAGCCAACCGGCCAGCAAAACCCGCAGCCCTTGTTCCTCAGCCGGGACGTGACCGTCAAATCGCGGCACACGCTGGGCGAGGACGGCAAGCACTTGAAAATGAAACTGACCCTTGACGAGAGTGCCGGTGTGTGGGATGCTATTGCCTTCCGGCAGGGACACGCAGCCGGCGAGCTGCCGGAGCGGGTTGACCTGGCCTACCACTTCGAGGCCAATGAGTGGAAAGGGCTGGTCACGCCGCAGCTAAACGTACTGGACATTCATCCGGCGACGGGAGCATGACGTGGGAAAGATCCTCGTAACAGGCGGAGCGGGTTTCATCGGCAGCCATCTGGTCGATGCGCTGTTGGATCGGGGCCAGGAGGTGGTCTGCCTGGACAATTTCAACGACTACTACTCGCCTGCCATCAAACGGGACAACGTCTCGGCTCACCTGTCCGACGACCGTTTCACGCTGGTGGACGGCGACATCCGCGACGCCGACCTGGTGGACCGTCTCTTCGAGCAGCACGACGTCGAACGGGTGGCCCATCTGGCGGCGATGGCCGGGGTGCGCTATTCCGTCGAGCGCGCGCCCCTCTACGTCGCCGTGAACATTCACGGCACGGTCAATCTACTGGAGGCTGCCCGCAAGCACGGCGTGGCGATGTTCGTCCAGGCGTCCACTTCGTCCATTTACGGCGCAACCGACCAGATTCCCTTCCGCGAAGACCAGGACACCAACAAGCCTTTGGCCCCTTACCCCGCCACCAAAAAGGCGTGCGAGGTGCTTGGCCATTCCTACCACAATCTGTTCGACCTGAATTTCACCGCGTTGCGCTTCTTCACGGTGTACGGTCCGCGCGTGCGACCCGATATGCTCAACTTCATGGTCATGCACCGCATCGTACACGGCGAGGAAATCAAGCTGTTCAACGCTGGCGAGCTGCACCGCGACTGGACCTACGTCGACGACATTCGCTCCGGGGTGCTGGCCGCGCTCGACAGGCCCCTGGGCTACGAGATTTTCAACCTGGGACGCGGCGAGCCGGTGCGCGTGGCCGATTTCGTGAAAATCGGCGAGGAACTGGTCGGCAAATCGGCCATCCTGTCCACCCCGGATGCGCCACCCACCGAGCCGCCGATCACCTACGCAGACATTACCAAGGCCCGCAAGCTGTTAGACTATGCCCCCCAGACCTCCATCCGCGAAGGACTGGCCCGTACCTGGGAATGGTACAAAGCCACCTACCCACTCCACACGACTGAGTAAAACCATGACCGGCTGCCGGGCGAGACCCTTCGTCAATTGGATTGTTCGTGCTGGGCTGCTGATGCTGGTCGCTCTCGTGGCGACCTCTGGCGAAGCGGAGCAGGCCATCGCCCAAGAGGCGCGCCTCGACGAGCGCTTCGGCGCGGTGGATGCCCACCTGGACCCCAACGCCGCCACAGAGAGCCGCGTCGGCTGGGAGCGCATCACCTTCGATTGGAGCATGATGCAGCCCGGTCCCGGTACCACCCTGCTCGGTGCCGGTCTGGAGGACGACTGGTTCAACAACGCCCGCACGGACGGGCGTCAGGTGGTGGGCATGCTGGTCAACACGCCAGCCTGGGCCACCGAGGGCCGCCCCGGCATCGGCGTGCCTGCCGGACTCTACCTGCCGCCCGGCGACCCCGGCAACCTGTGGGCCAGCTTCGTGCGCGAGGTGGTCGGCATCTACGGGCAGCGCGGCGTGGACCACTGGATCATCTGGGACAACGCCAACATTCCGTCGGGCGTGTACGGTCACGGCTGGGAAGGCTCGATAGAGGACTACTACCAGCTGGTCAAGGTGGCCTCCATCGTCGCCAAAGGGGCCAACCCGGAAGCGCAGATTCACCTGGCAGGCTACTCGCTGACCTACGACGCGCTGTGGTTGCAGCGCCTGTTAGAAGTCGTTGCTGCCGACGGAGCCGCCCCCGGCAACGACTACTTTTTCGACGCCGCTTCGGTTCACGTCTACTACCAGTCGGAGGACGTTTTCAGCAGCACGCAGAGTGCTTTCTTCGTGATGCAGCAGGAACTCGGCACGCTCAAGGACGTATGGATCGTCGAGAGCAGCGCCTATCCACCGAACATCGCTCTGGCCGAGTATCCACCGGTCACGCCTGACCAGCAGGCGTCGTTTGTCCTCCAGGCTTCTGCCCTGGCCCTGGCGGCTGGCGCGGAGCGCGTCGGCGTTGACCGTTTTGTGGACGCCCAATCCGACGAAGGCGAATGGCTGCCCGGCCTGCTGGGACCGCAGGGGGGACCGCGCCCGGCCTATCACGCCTTCAGCGTGATGACAGAGACCTTCGCCGGGACACAGGCAGCCGCTCGCACGCAGCTTGAATTGGTGGAGTACGTGCGCCTCAGCCGCGTCGACAGCGTGGCCTACGTCGCCTGGGCGCGAACGGCGCAGCCTGCCCTGCTCAGTATTCCGGCCAGCGGGGACGGGGCCATCCTGATAGACCAGGCGGGCGACCAGCAGGCGCTCGCCCCGGAGGGCGGGCGCTACACCGTTCGCCTGGAGGGAGCCGACTGCAACGCCCCCGACCGGACCTGTCCCATCGGCGGGTCGGTCGTGGTGCTGGTCGAGACGGATGTCGACCCGTTTGCCAACCCGCCGCCCGCGTCGCGATTCCAGGCCGAGCCTGCCCCGACGCTGTCGGCTGACCAGGTCACGCCGACGCCGGTTCCGACCCCGGTGCCGACGGCAGCGCCCACGCTGGCCCCCACAGAGACCACCGAACAGGTGGAGCAAGCGCCCACCCAGGTCCCTGCCGAAGCCGAGGAGCCAACCCAGGTCCCTCAGCCCACGGCTGCCGTTCCACCCACGCCCGCGCCCATTCCGCCGCCACCCAGTGGCGCGGCGGCGGCCCTCCCCTTCGTGCTGGTCGGGCTGGGCGCGCTGTTGGTCGGCGGGAGCGTGGGCTTCTGGCTGCGCGAGCGCTGGAAGCGCTAGGGTCGGGGCATGGCAAACCGTATTGACTTGCGAGTGATCGTCACGAGGCGAAGAATCTCAAGCCGGTTATGAACACGTATATCTTCAACGAGGAAACCACCCACGTCTCTCTGAGCCGCGATCTGAAGCTGTTCGACATCACCATGATTGGTGTCGGCGGCATGATTGGCGCGGGCATATTCGTGCTGACGGGCATCGCGGCTGGCGAGGCTGGCCCGGCGTTGGTGCTGGCCTTTCTGCTGAACGGGCTGGTGACCAGCCTCACGGCCATGGCCTACGCCGAGCTCGGCTCTGCGTACCCGGCGGCGGGCGGCGGCTACGTGTGGGTCAAAGCGGCCATCGGCGGCGCGGTGGGCTTCCTGGCGGGCTGGATGGGCTGGTTTGCCAGCGCCGTCGCCGGGAGCCTGTACAGTCTGGCCTTCGGGCGCTTCACCACCGAGTTGTGGCTGGCGGCGGGCCTGCCCGACTACGGGCTGCCCCACGAGGCCATCGCGTTGGCCTTCACCGCGCTGGTCATCATCGCCTTCACCATCATCAACTACCGCGGCGCGTCCGAGGCGGGCAAGGTGGGCAACATCGTCACCATGTCCAAGATCGTCATCCTCGCCTTGTTCGTCCTCTTCGGCCTGCTGGCGATGCTGCGCTTCGACGTTTGGCGCGAGCGTTTCACCGATGGCTTCCTGCCCAACGGCGTGACCGGCATCGTGGTCGCCATGGGATTGACGTTTATCGCCTTTGAGGGCTACGAGATCATCGCCCAGAGCGGCGAGGAAGTGGTAGACCCCAAACGCACCATCCCCAGGGCCACGTTTCTCTCCATCGGCATCGCCGTACTGATTTACATCCTGGTAGCTTTCACCGCCATCGGCGCGATACAGGTGCCGGAGGGGCTGAACATCGCGGCCTACCAATACCTGGGCCAGGAGAAAGAAACCGCTATCGTGGAGGCGGCGCGCCAGTTCTTCCCCCTCGGAACCGGGGCCACGATCCTGCTGGTTAGCGCGGTCGTCAGCACGATGTCGGCGCTGAACGCCGTGACCTATTCGGCCTCGCGCGTGTCGTTTGCTATGGGCCGCGACCGCAACCTGCCCCCCATCTTCGCCGCCGTCCACCCGACCAAGCACACGCCGTCCGGCGCAGTGATCATCTCCGGGCTGCTGATTGGCGGCATGGCCTTGCTGCTGCCCATCGAGGCCGTAGCGGCGGCCTCCAGCCTGATGTTTCTCTTGATGTTCATGCAGGTCAACCTGTCGCTGATCGTGATGCGTTACAAAGAACCCAACCTGGACCGGGGGTTCCGCGTGCCCTTCTTTCCCGCAGTGCCCATTCTGGCGCTGCTGACCCAGTTGGTGCTGGCGGTCTACCTGTTCACCTTCAGCCCGGAGGCATGGTACGCCTCGTTAGCCTGGGTGGCGGTTGGCCTCTTCGTCTACTCCGTGTTCTTCTCCCGGCTGGAGGCGATGGAGGAACCCACCAAAATCCTGCACGAGGAAATCGTGGCCGTCAAGGAATACTCGGTGCTCATCCCCGTTGCCAATCACGGGCAGGCGCGCAGGCTGGCGATCCTGGGGTCGGCCATCGCCGCGCCCAACAACGGCGAGTTGTTCGCTTTGCACGTCATCCACGTGCCGCCTCAGCTTGGCCTTGGCGATGGGCGGCTGTTCTTGCGACAGGGCAAGCCCATATTGGAAACGGTCATCGAGAACCGCCAGTTCGACGTGCCGGTGCGCACCATGATCCGCCTGGGCCGCGACGTCGGCCACGCCATCATGGAGGCAGCCCGCGAGCGGGACGCCAATCTCATCCTGCTGGGCTGGCCGGGCTACACGCGCATGTCGCAGCATGCGTTTGGCTCGGTGATCGAACTGCTGGCCAAGAACCCGCCAACCGATCTGGCGGTGGTCAACTTCAAGAGGCGGGAGCCACCCCGGCGCATCCTGCTGCCCATGCGCGGCGTGCGAAACTCATCTCTCTCGGTGCGCTTGGCGATTGTCCAGGCCCGCGCCTACGAGGCGGAAAGCGGCGAGCAATCGGAGATCACGCTGCTGAAGGTTTTGCGTAGGGGCAGCCCGCCGGAAAAGCACGAACTGACCTGGAACATGCTCAACGAGGTGGCCGAACGCTTTGACTACCCGAACCTGAACGTGAGGGTAGTGGAAGCCGACGACATCATCGAAGGGATCCTGCGCCAGTCCGAAGACTACAATCTGGTCATCATCGGCGCGACGGAAGAGCGTTTCTGGGAGCAGCGCCTTTTTGGCGGCGTGACCGAGCGGCTGGGGATGGAATGTCCCAAGACCGTCATGATGATCAAGCGCTACCAGCCCATTAAGTCGCGGCTGGCCCCCCTGGTCGAGCTGTTCACACCGCAGCCACAAGAAGAGGTCGGCGTCCCCGCGCCGGAGGCATAGATCCATCACACGGGTTTGGAAGAGAAGCTAGAAGCCGCATGAGTTTCCGCTGGAATGTGTATGGATGCGCCTGACCCCAGCTTGGCTAATCATCCGGTCTGGCGTAGGTTGAATCCTCCACCGCATGGGCGGCATGTAGCTCGAAGTTAATCATTTGTATGAGCCGCTCCATGGCCTCTAGTACAACGGAGTATTTAGGGGTAGGCCTCAGTCTCAACATTGCAACTGTGATTTGATACAGAGAGGTTGCGGTGTCGTGCGTAGGATCCGCTAGACCATAACTACTTGGGCCTGCAAGGATTAAATCTTCTTTGGATGGATGTAGTCCTGGGTTAAGCTGCACGGCAAGTGACCCAGCGTGAACAGCAATGTTTGCTTCCGTGAAGACGTATCGCAGTCGTTCCAGTGACACAGCGTTTTCGATGTCCGCAAAAGTAGGACGTGTATTGCTTAAGGCTTTTGCTGCCCAGCCGTAATCATACTTGAAGTCGGGACCGTGGCGCTCAATAGCAGCATTCCGGGCAGCTTCGATTTCTTCTAGAACCACTTCGCTAATTGGTTCAAGGCCGAGTGTTTTGCAATTCTTCTGATAACTACGCATTGCCTTGCGGTACGTAATTGCCGCGTGGTCGAGGTAGCGTTCAGCAACATCCGGCCCGTTTTCACACACAAACTGGGCGACCACAGCAATTTCGTGCAAAGTACGCCACCTCGCATGTGCGCCAGTGGCATAACCACTCTTGAGCAGAACCAATACCTCAGAACTCACTTGACAGGCACGAGCATGCAAGCGAGTTAGAACCTCAAACACAGAATCCCGATCTCTACTAGCTGTCGGACGATGTTGTTCATTGAAATCTGCTCCGATTTCAAGGGCAAGTACTCGGAATGTTTCCAGAAGATCGAAAGCTCTCCCCCAAATCTTCTGAACATGGCGTTCAAATTGCTTTCTATCTTTTCTCTCCTTTCGAAGCCTTCTTGGGGCAGTGGCTTCTAGCTTTTCCAGGAAAGCCACTGTTGCCTTGTTGATAGTCTCCTGGGAAACCTCGTCAGGGTGCCCATCTGTATCTAGTCCGATAATATTCTCTTCCAAAGACTTAAGAAGGTCTGCAAGGAAACGACTCTCTATTCTCATACTTACATCCTAACCAGGACACTCCTGAACTGAGTAAAGTGAAAAGCACTAGGTCTTCCACTGTATAATTGTTCAGCACCTAGTCGTTTCTAGATTCTCCGTCGTACCCTTCTCCCTCATCGAGCAGCGCGGCCCGCGTGACGGCGTCTCTGCCGAAGCGCTCGCGCAGGTCGTCCACCGCGTCGGTCAGCCGCTCCTGGCGCTCGTCGATCTCCACCTCGTCGAACAACCCCAACTGCACCACCGGCTCCCCAAAATTGCTCGCCCCCACGCCGATCAGGCGCACCGGCTTGCCCCTCGGCCAGTTCTCGTGCAGCAGGTCGAGCGCGGTCTGGTAGATGTCCTGGTCCAGGTTGGTGGGGGTGGGCAGCGTGGTCTGCCGCGTCAGCGTGGTGAAGTCGCTCCAACGCAGCTTCAGCTTGATCGTGGCCGCGTGAAGTTCGGCCCGGCGCAGGCGACGCCCCACCCCCTCGCTCTGGCGCAGCAATTCGCGGGCGAGCGCGTCCTCGTCGCTCACGTCCGACGAGAACGTCACCTCGTGGCTGATGCTCTTCGCCTCGCGGTCTGGCGTGACCGGGCGGTTGTCGATGCCCTGCGCGTGCCGCCACATCGCGCGGCCATGCGTCCCGAATTCGAGTTCGAGCACTGCCTTGGACGTGGCCGCTAGTTGGCCAATGGTCGTGATACCCATCTGCGTCAGCCGCTCAGCGGTCTTTGGCCCGACGCCCCACAACTCGCGCACGGCTAGCGGTGCCAGGAAAGCGGCCTCCTCGCCCGGCGGCACCACGACCAGCCCGTGCGGCTTTTCCAGATCGGAGGCGATCTTGGCGACCAGCTTGTTGCTCGCCACGCCCAGCGAGGCCGACAGGCCGGTCTCGTCCTCGATGCGCTGCTGCAAATCGTGCGCCAGCGCGGCGGCCTCGTCGGGGCCGCGCACCGCATCGCTCACGTCCAGAAACGCCTCGTCGATGGACAACTGCTCCACCAGGGGCGACACCTCGTCCAGGATCGCCATCACCTGCCGCGAATACTCGCTGTAGGTGCCCCGCCGGTTGGAGACGATCTTCAAGTCCGGGCAGCGTCGCAGCGCCTCGGCGGTGGGCATGGCCGAGCGGACGCCGTATTTCCGGGAGGCGTAGCTGGCCGCCGCCACCACGCCGCGATCCTCCGCCCGCCCGCCGACCACGAACGGCACGTCTTTCAAGCTGGGGTCCAACAGAATCTCGACCGCGCAGAAGAACGCGTCCAGGTCCATGTGAATGATCGTCCGGCTGCTGTCGGGTTGGCTCATAGGCGAACACCTGTGCTATACGCCCATTATACGACATCCGGGCATCCGGCGCATGGAGTCAGCCGGTCGCTGCGTTATACTTGACACTGCAATGACAAGCATTCCTGTTGAAAGCATTACCTCCATCAAAGATCCACGGGTGATTGATGCCCGATCCCTTCAATCTCTGAGCGCGCGGCGTGAAGCAGAGAAATGTCTGTTGTATGGCGAGCAACAGATTCGCTGGGCAGTGGCATCGGGCGCAATCGTAGACCACGTCTTCTTTGACGCCAGTGGCCACCCGCCGGAGATAGCGGGTGTACCGGCGTACTTTGCCGTCTCCACAGGCATCCTGAAGAAGATCACTGGCACATCCTACCTCACCTCACCTGTCGGGGTTGCGCATACCCCCATGACGGACGTGCACGCTTTGTCGGCTGATTTTGTGTTGATGCTTGATGACGTGCGTGATCGGGGAAATCTGGGCACGATCATCCGCACTGCGCGAGCTTTCGGCGTGCGTGACGTGGTGATTGGCGGGCGAGAGAGCGATCTATTCCATCGCAAGACGATTGACGCCTCGCGGGGCAAGATCTTTGATACGCGGCTATATCATCCTCAGTCTGGTCTCGAAGCCTTGCGCTGGCTCAAATCAGCGGGGTATCAGGTGATAGCGACCAGCCCGCATGCTCCAGGGCTTCAATCGCTAACAATGTTGAAACCGCGGCCCATCGCTCTAATAGTCGGCAACGAGGTAAATGGAATCTCCCCAGAGATCGCATCCGAAGTGGACTTATCGGTGCGAATTCCGATGGCTGGTCCCGTCGAGTCTCTCAACGTCGGGGTGGCGACAGGCATCAGTGTATACGAACTACGATTGAAACTGGTGATAGCGATGCTAACAGACTACATTCGAAAAACATTGGGGCGTGAGATAAACGTCACCGCAAAGCTGATTCAGATGGCCTTCGATCGACGCCTGCAAGAAGTCACTGACCTCAGCAGCACACAGGCGATTCTATTGATGATTATGGCCTGTGATAAGACAATGGACCGGGAACAGATTGAGAAGGATACCGCCACACATGGTGTTGAACTGGATGCCTTGCTTGCTCCGCTGCTGGATGGCAGCTTAATCAGATTTGACGAACAGCGTAGAGGATACGAGCTTGCCGAGGCTGGCAAGACGATGCTCAGTCATTTGTGGCCGGTGCTCGAAGCCACCGAGGACGAGATACTGGATGGGCTTGACGATGCAGAGCGCGAGCGATTCCGAGGCTACATTCAGCAGGTTCAGAGAAATTGCCTGTCCATCGTGAGCGAACCAGGAAGTGGCAAAGGTTAAGGGCACAGTAGAGCCACCTGCCAAGACTGAATGGAATCGGCAGGGCCTCCGTGCCCTCCGCATTTCCATGTTGCTATAGATCGTGATGCTTTGTGTTCCGCAGGTAGCTGTCACGAAAGACACCGGCCACGCCCACCAGCACCAGCGCCCCGCCGCCGAACATGGAGAGCGTCACCTGCTCGTGGAGGACAAACCAGCCCAGAAGCACCGCGATGACCGGGTTGACGTAGGCGTGCGTCATCACGATGTCGACGGGCAGCAGGCGGAGCGAGGCCACGTACGACGTGAACGCGATCAGCCCCCCGAATATCAACAGATAGCCCCAGGCCAGCCAGGCCTGGGTTGTGGGGGTGGGCACCGGCTCTCGCAGGAGCAGCATGACCACGAAGAAGCCCACAGCCCCGAAAAGCTGCTGGTAGCCACTGCTGACGCCTGGGCCAGACCGCACGGGATGGCGGGCCTGGAGCACCGTCGCCATCGACCGGGTGATGGAGGACGCCACCAGCGCGATCACGGCCAGCAGGTCCTTGCTCGTCCCGCTTTCGAACGTCGGCGTGGTCAGGAAGCCCAGACCGGCCAGACCCAGCAACAGCGAGCCGGTGAGCAGCGCCGAGGGCCACCGCCGGTCGACGATGGCCTCGATAGCCGCGCTAAAGATGGGGGCCGAGCCGACGACGATCGCCGCGTAGCCGGAGTTGGCATACTGCAAGGCCCAGTTGACCAGCCCGGACCCACCGACCCACAAGAGCAGGCCAGAGGCGGCCAGGATGCCCAGTTCCCGCTTCGATACCCTGAGTTGGCGGCGCACCCCGGCGACCAGCAGCAATATCGCACTGGCGACCAGTAGGCGCGTGGCTCCCAGCGCAAAAGGCGAGAACCCGCCCTCCTCGCGCACGGCGATACGCACGGCCAGATAGGTGCTGCCCCACACGAAATAGACTACTGCCAGGTGGAAGAGACCGGCCCAGGATAAAACGGCAGCCCCTGGCCGGGACGTTGGTGTGCTGATGCTCATATTGTCCTAAGATGGGTCCGAAGGGCCGCCCTCAAGCGTCACTTTGATGCTGCACTCGGCCACGATAGTGCCGGTGAAGTCTACCACAGCCAGGCGGATCACGTAACCGCCGGGCTGAAAAGCATAAGCCCCCACCTGCCCCAGCAGGCCATTGATCACCGGCGACTTGGCTCGTTCGTCGGTGAACGTGACAAAATCGCTGCTGCCGAGAGGCCGGATTTCCAGCTTGTAGAAGGCAAAGACCTTCTCGTCGGCAGCGGCGGTGCCGTAGAAGAGAACGTCGTCCACCAACACCGACCCCGCGACCGGCGAGGTGATCTGCGCGCCGGGGTTGCTGCAGCCGGGCACCAGTGTAGGGGGTGCGTTCGGGTCGGGAGTGGCTGTCGGCGGCGACTGGCTGATTGGCGTCGGGGGCAGCGGCGTGACCGGCGGCACGACCAGTACCTGCCCGGCCTTGACGTACACGGAGGTCAGGCAGTTAGCCTTCAGCATGCCGTCCACCGTCTGGCCGTGGCGCAAGCCGATGCGGAACAGGTTCTCGCCTGGCTGGACAACGTAGGTCCTCCAGCCTGAGGGTGGCTTGCACCCTTGCGTGATGGCCGTCGGCTGCTGCTGCGCCGCTTGCTGCGCAGGCTGCGCCGGGGCGTACAGCAACTGGCCGATCTGCAGAAGGGTATCCTCCAGGCAGTTACCCTCCATCAGCAGGTCGTCTCTGGTACCGTATTCTGCAGCCAGACTGCTGAGGGTGTCCGTTGCGCTGACGACGATAGGCCGCCAACCGGGAGGATAGCTGCAGGCGGTGGGGACGCTCGTCAGGGTAGGAAGCGGTTCGCCGCTGGGAGGCTCGGCCTCCTCCACGATATCGCTGGTCGGCTCGGCTCCCTCCAGGATGTCGCTGGTCGGCGTAGGCGTAGGAGTGACCGTGTTCAACAGCAAGAGCGTCGGCGTGGGAAGGCCATCTGTGGCCGGAGTGATGTCGCCGACGCGCGCAGCGCCATCCGTCTGAGCCAGGATAAAACCGATGGTCAGCGTGGCGACGACCCCTACCACCACCGCCACCGCGACGAGCGCCTGTTGCCCGATCCCCTGTCTCATACCGTTTGCTCCGCGTCTGCTTCCGAGGTAATACGGTCCACTGGCAACAAGACGTTAAAGGTGCTGCCGACGCCCGGTTCGCTTTCCAGCCAGATGCGCCCACCATGAGCGTCTACCAGCGTCTTGGCAATGGACAGCGCCACACCTGTATCGCCCAGCCCCTCGATGAGCGGGTTATCGGCGCGATACTTGCGCATGAACACCCGCGCCTGATCCACCGGGCTGATGCCCCCCCCGGCGTCGCTCACCGAAAGCAGCACGCAGGACGTCTCGTGGTCCCCACCTTGCGGGCCGGGCACGGTGCCCTCGACCTGACTGGCGCTGACGAGCACCTCGCCGTCAACCGGGGTCGCCAGGCTGGCGTTTGTTAGCAGGTGGGCCACAATCTGGTAGACAGCGTCCTGGTCGGCGGTGATGGCTGGCAGGTCATCGTCGATCTGCAACCGCAGGGTCAGGTTCTTCTCCTGGAACTGCGAAGCCGTCACCGCGATCCCCTCCTCCACCATCTTCGTGACGTCCACCTTGGCCGGTTCCAGTCTGAGCTGGCCGCTGTCGAGGGCGCTGATGCTGACGAGGTTGTCGAGCAGCGAGGCCATTCGCTCGGTATTGGCCTTGATGCGCTGGAGAAACTTGCGTTGCAGCGCGCCGATGATACCCACCGACTCGCCGAGCAGCAGGTCCGTGTACCCCGTGACAGAACTCATCGGCGTGCGGAGTTCCTGGGCGATCGACGTGATGACTTCGTCGTGCGTGTCCACGCGCTGGACGTCGTGGATGGCCGTTTCGACGGCAACCGACGCAGCGGCCAGTTGTTCCTCAAGGGTGCCAAGCGACAGATTGGCCTCGGTTAGCTGTCCTTCCAGCCGGTCAAGCGACGCGGACTTGTCGGCCAGTTCAGCCTCCAATTGGCCGATGATAGCCGCCTGGGCTTCCGCTTGCTCGTCGTTGCCCGGATTATTCGCTTCGGCAGCCGCAGCCGCCAGTTGCGCCTGAAGCTCGTTGATGCGTTCCTGGGCCTGAGCGCGGGTCTCGTTCAGGCTGGCTTCCAGCGCGGCGGCCTCCTTGGTTTTGCGCTGCAACTGCTGGTCGAGCGCCCTGAGCGAGGAATCGACGCTGCCCACGCTCGAACCCAGATCGACCAGCGCCCTGGATTTCTCGGCCAGTTGCTCTTCGAGCGACCGGATGAGGCTGCTGTGTTCGGTCAACCGGGCCTGGAGATCGTTCATCGCTTGCCGGTCTGCGGCCTCCATCTGAACCTGCTTCTGGATAGAGGCGAACTCTAACTGGGAGTTAGCCTCGGCCTCGGCCAGCCGCGCGCGCAGCTTCTCAATTTCCTCGGTCTGCCGCCGCACCTGCCCCTGCAGGTCGGCTATCTGTTGCGGGTCGCCAATGCCTTGCCGTTGGTCTCGCAGCGTGTCGGCAGCAAACTGCGCGTCGGCCACTCGCGCCTGCAAGCTGATAACCTCTCGCGCCTTTGCCATCAACTGCTCTTGCAGCATCATCACCTCGTGCTGCGAAACGGAAGAGGTCGCCAGCCGCGCGCGCAGGGCGGCCAGTTCAACCTGGGAGGCAGTGCGAGTCTGATCCAACTCGCGCTCCAACAGCATCACGCGTTCGTCATCTACCGGAAATTGCCGGGCTTCCTGCGCTTGCCGTTGCGCCTCCTGTTGCGCTTCTTGCGCTTCCTGGGCTTGCTCCTGCGCCTCCTGGAGTTCCTGCCTGAGCGCTTCTACCTGCTTCTTGGCCGACTCCGTCGCCAGTTCCACCTGGCGTTCCAGGTCCTCGATATAGGCCCGCATCTCGTCCCCGTGCTTGCGAGTGTCTTCCAGCTCCTTCTCCAACACATCCGCACGGGCAGCCATGGCCTCGGCCTGTGTTTCCCTCTCACTGCTGGCCTTCTCGACCTGATCGGCCTTCTCCGAGTAGGCTGTCGCGTTCAGCAGGGCAGCCGTCACCAGGGGACCCATGCGATTCAGCAGGCTCCGCTCGGCGTTGGAGAGCGAGACTTTGGCATAAGGCGAGGCGACGACCAGCACGCCCAGCCGGTGTTCGTCGGCGTGGAGTGGCTGGACGTAAGCCGGGCCGGTATGCGAAATCTTGAGCACCTTGAAGAAACTGCGCAGTTCGCGCATATTGCGTTGCGGCGTCATTCGCTCCTGGCGCAAGCGACCCAACGCATTGACCATCGTCCTCTGCTCGTCCAGAGCCAGGATCACACCCTCTTCGATCTCCACCAGAAAGGTCTGCGCGATGTTGTCGTACGCCGCCACGACGGTGCCGCTGTGCTCCCCCTCGTCGTGCACGATGATGGCCGCCACGTCTGCGCGCAGGGCCATCGCCACCGCTCTGGCGACGTGATTGGCTGCATCGTGCACGTCCAACGAAGCCACCAGCCCATCCAACGCGCCGATAACCTCGACAGCATTAGGGTACTCGCGTGATAGCTCTTCGGGCAGCGACGGCGGCCTGACGAGAGTCTCCGCTTGTGGTATGAGAACGGGAGCGGATTCGAATTCAGGCGTTGGCGGTTCAATAGGACCCAGTTCGGACAGTTCATCCGCCGCCTTCACGAGCGGGTCCTCTTCCAACGAAACGTCCGGGAACGGCAGCGCATCGGCCTCTTCCGCTGCCGGTTCTGTTTCCCACACAATATCCGGGAACAGCGGTTCTTCGGCCTCGGCGGCCTCGATGGCCTCGGCGGGCTCGGTCTCGACCCCCGGCACCGGCATCGCTCGAATGGCCTCCACCACCTCCTCCGACATGGCCGGCGTTTCACCCGCCGTCTCGTGGAAGGCATCGTAACCCAGCAATTTGTCCACGATGTGCCGGTAGGTGACGGCGGCCAGCATAGGCATCGTGAAAGCCAGTCCAAGTCGTGTAGCGGCGGCGATGTCGCCAGGGGAAGGCACGACCAGGTGCAGGGCCGCTCCGGCTCCAAACAAGACCAGGATGGCCCCCTTCAGAAAGGCATCGTAGACGTAGCTGCTGCGGAAACGCATCCACACCAGCCCCACGGCCAGGACGGCAGCTTCCACAGCCCCCCAGACGAAATCTTGCAGCAGGCTGTTGTAGGGCACGCCCTGGCCCGAAACCTGGAACCATCGCGTCGCTGCGATGGCCGAACCGGCGAGGATGAGAACGACCCCGATACCGCCCAGGATATCCGCCACCCTGTTGCGCTTGAGCACGATCGGATCGTCCATCGTCACGAAGGCCCACGCCACGGCCAGCGCCGTGAGGGCATCGACGGAGCGCTCCACAGGAGGCAAGATCAGGCTGCGCGCCAGCACACCCTGCCAGGCCAGCAGCGCCATCCCCACGAAGACGGCCCGCGACAGCCCGACCACCAGCAGGGCGATCGTCAGGCGGCCTGTCCGCTCCTCGCGCTCGCGCAACCACTGGCTGAAGGCCATCGCCAGCGCGGCCTCAACCGAGAACAGCACCAGGAAATGATAGACGAGACTGCTCGGAGGATTGCTTACTAAAGCAAGAACTTGATCTAACACCCCAAATGACCTTACGTCAACATCGCAACGAAACGTGCAATACTACGCGACGATTATACCATAGGCCCGCCTGGGCGCGCTTTGTGCCCGGAAGCACGATGCCCAGGCCCGACGGCAATAAACCAGACCGGTGTCATTTTTATGTTGACAGAACGAACCACCTTCGCCTATACTCAGACTGTGAAGTCATTATTGGCCCATCATCTTGATTTTTTATACCCGGCGATGTACCATTCCGTGGTGTGCTCCCATAGACCATTTCCGATGCTCCCAGGTAGAGACCGTTGAATCATCATACGTCGTGGTCAATCTGCCAGCGCCTCCACAGCCGCTGGACGCCTGAAGGCTGGGAAGCAGGCCGGTGTTAATGTGGGACGCGCCCTATGCCATTGCTCTGGCGCTCATCAAAAACCATCCCGACCTGAACGTCGAGGACATCGGCTACGAGCAGCTATTTGAACTGGTAATCGCACTCCCGGACTTCGGCGACGATCCCGAACTGGGCCATCGAGGTCTGCTGGACGACATCATACGGGAGTGGTACGAGGAGGTCAGCGACGCATGACAAACGGTCCTAACGACCTGAACGAACTCCAAAACCCCGACATTCCGGTGCCGGAGGAATTGCAATCCAACATCGCCATCACCACGCTCGACAAGATATATAACTGGAGTCGACGTTCGTCGGTGTGGCCCATAACATTTGGCCTGGCTTGCTGTGCCATCGAGATGATCGTCACAGCGGCCTCGCGCTACGACCTGGCCCGCTTTGGCATGGAAGTCTTCCGCGCCAGCCCGCGCCAGGCCGACCTGATGATCGTTTCCGGCACCGTCACCAAAAAGATGGTGCCGCAGATTGTTCGGCTCTACAACCAGATGCCAGAGCCTAAATATGTCCTGGCGATGGGCGCTTGCGCCAGTGGCGGCGGGCCGTTCAAAGATGGCTACAACGTCGTGTCCGGCATCGACAAGTTCATCCCGGTAGACGTCTACGTGCCGGGTTGCCCGCCCACCCCCCAGGCATTGATATACGGTCTGATGACGCTCCAGAGGAAAATCGACAACCAGAGCGTGACGACGGTGCCCTGGTACCGCCCTGGCGATAGTGAGGGCATTCCCGTCCCCGTGCTCGGGCCAGACCTCATCGACCCACGGCAGGCCAGTCTGATTCGCCGCGAGACCGCCAAATCGGCAGAGGCAGGCGCCACCCATACCAACACCGTCGCCGCCACCCTTGAGACAGAGACTCCGACAGAAGGCTAACCAATAACATGGCTGATACCACACCTGACATCGCCAGAACGCTGGAGACCGATCCAGAAACCTTCCTGACCGAGAAATTCCCCGGTGCCATCGAACCGGACGCGCGCGAAGGCTACCAGGGCATCGTCGTCAAGGGCGACAAACTGCTGGAGGTCGCCAGATCGCTGCGCGACGACCTGGGCTACGACTACCTGACCAGCGCCACCGCCGTGGACTACATCGACGACGGCCACCTCGAGATGGTCTACCACGCCTGCCAGATTGCCCAGGGCGGGCCGCCGCTCACCTTCAAAGCGCAGACCCCGCGCGATCAGGCCACACTCCCCTCGCTCGTCGAGGTGTGGCCCGGCGCCAATTTCCAGGAGCGTGAAGCCTGGGACCTGATGGGCATTCGCTTCGAGGGCCACCCAAACCTCCAGCGCATCCTGATGTGGGAGGGCTTCGACGGCCACCCGATGCGCAAGGACTGGCAGGAAGCCTACTACGAAGCAGAGGGCAAACCCTTCCAGAGCCGGTGGCCGGGCGGGAGCGTGTGGCGCTCGGAGCAGCACGCCCCCTTCGGCAGGAACGTCCGCTATCCGGCAGGCTTTGACGCCGAAGGGGCGGTGTCCGAGGCCGACGAGGCGCTCTACGAAAGATTCACCAGTGGTGTGGGCGTCGAACGCCACCAGATCAAGACCGACGAACTGGTGGTCAACCTCGGTCCGCAGCACCCCTCCACCCACGGCGTGTTCCGCATGGTCGTCACCGTCAGCGGCGAGACCATCACCCGCCTGGAACCGGTGATGGGCTACCTGCACCGCAACCACGAAAAAATCGGCGAGCGCAACACCTTTCTGCAAAACATGCCCTACACCGACCGGCTGGACTACATCTGCAGCATGTCCAACAATTTGGGCTACGCCATTACCGTCGAAAAACTGCTGGGCAGGGAAGTGCCGGAGCGTGCAGAACTTCTCCGCGTGCTGATGGCCGAACTCACGCGCATTGTCAATCACGTCTGGGCCATCGGTTTCCTCCTCAACGACATGGGGGCGTACCAGACGCCTGCCCTCTACGCCATCATTGAGCGCGAGCTTGTCCTCGACCTGTTCGAGGCTGTTGCCGGGTCGCGTATGATGTGTAACTACTTGCGTTTTGGCGGCGTCGCCCGCGACCTGCCGCCGACCATCGGCGGCCCGATGGTGCTGGAAGGCGACAAGCCGCGCGACATCCCCACGATGGACTTCATTCGCGACCTGGTTTACGAGCGCCTGCCCCGCAAGATTGACGAATTGGACGCCTATCTGTCCAACAACGAGATCCTCAAGAGCCGTTCCATCGGCGTGGGGCTGCTGCCGCCTGAGCATGCCATCGCCTACAGCGCTGCCGGGCCGGTGCTGCGGGCCAGTGGCGTCCCTTACGACGTGCGCCGCGCCGAACCCTACAGCATCTACGACGAACTGGACTTCGACGTCGCGGTTCGCTACGGCTGCGACGTATATGATCGCTACATGATCCGCATCGACGAGATGCGCGAGAGCGTTCGCATCCTCCGGCAAGTCGTGCCCCGCCTGGAGGCCACCGAGGGCGAGCCCACCATGACCGGCAAGAACCCCTATCAGGTGCGCGTGCCCGTCGGTGAGAGCTATGGCCGCGTCGAGAACCCCAAGGGCGAGCTGGGCTACTACGTCGTCAGCAACGGCCAGGCCAACCCCTGGCGCTACCACATCCGCGCCCCATCCTTCATCAACCTGACCGCTTTCGGCAAGATGTGCGAGGGCGTCAAGGTAGCGGATTCGGTAGTCATCCTGGGCAGCATCGACATCGTTCTGGGCGAAGTAGACCGCTAACGACAATGACGAAATCCAAGATCACAAATCCAAAAATCGCCCCTCATTCCCCTTTTGGATTTTGCCATTTGGATTTTGGATTTAATCCAGGTTTTAGGCGAAGTAGACCGCTAACGACAATGACGAAATCCAAGATCACAAATCCAAAAATCGCCTCCCATTCCCCTTTTGGATTTTCCCATTTGGATTTTGGATTTAATCCAGGTTCTAGGCGAAGTAGACCGCTGACGACAATGACGAAATCCAAGATCACAAATCCAAAAATCGCCCCTCATTCCCTTTTTGGATTTTGCCATTTGGATTTTGGATTTGACCTAAAGGAGTAAGCATGTACGGACTCGGCATTCTGCGCGGCATGGGCATCACGCTAAAACACTTCATCACCTCCTACGTCGAGGACCTGAAGTGGGCGGGGCGTCGCTATGCCAACACGGACGCCGGTAGAGACGTCTTCAAAGTGCGCCAGGGCAGCAACTCGCGCGGCATCTTCACCGTCCAGTATCCCGAAGAGAAACTGGCCGTGCCGGAACGCTTCCGCTTCATCCCCTTCCTCGTCGTCGAAGGCGACCCACCTCACCCCGACCAGGAAGTCGGCCAGGACTGGTGCACGTCGTGCGGTATCTGCGCCAAGGTCTGCCCGCCGCAGTGCATCTGGATCACCCGTGGCACCCACCCCAAGACCGGACGCCCGAAGCCCGAGCCGGAAGCGTTCTTCATCGACATCGACATCTGTATGAACTGCGGCTACTGCGCCGAGTACTGCCCGTTCGACGCGATCAAGATGGGCCACGACTACGAACTGGCAAGCTACGACCGGACCACAGCCCACATCTGGGACAAAGAAAAACTATCCAGGCCGCACCAATACTGGGAGCAACTCGCCCCCACCATCGCTGCGGCAGAGGCCGAAGCGCGCGGCGAGGAGGTTGCCAAGAAAGCCGAGAGAAAGGCAAACAAAGGCGGCTCCGGCTGACAGACGCATAGCTGAGAGGCTGTCCTCTGAGAGGGCAGTCTCTCTTTTTGACTCAACTGGTTAGCATCTCATTCGAAGGAGGCAAGCAGCCACCTCACCGGCCCACAGGGCGAACCCACATCACCGCCGGGAGCGCGTCGTAATCGTCCATAGTAGGAATATCCTTCCTATCTCACGTATAGGGGCGAGCAACATGATGTACCAAAGCGATGCCGAAATCATGTATCCGAACCGCGTCACGCCCACCCTGCGCACACTGCGCGGCAAAATCTGGCAGCAACTCGTGGAGAACGTCCTCTCACAGCCGGAGAGCCACGCTGCGACCCTAGCCTTTACCCTGATGATGATTCGCCTCGATGGTTGTCTCACCTGCCATGCCGATAGCTACCGTGCCATGCGCGGTTGTGCGTCGTGCGCCCAACACACCATCAAGCGCTACAAAGGAACCGACGAACAACTGCTGATCGCCTTCCAGCAGGCGCAATCCGACATCCTGCGCTGGCACCAGACCGGCGAAGTGCCCCTTAGCGAGCAGCTACCGCAAGAGGTACAATAACACTCACAACCATTAGCAAAACCGGGTTGATTGACAGGAGAAACCACGACAAAGTATGGCAAAAGAGCGTAACGATTTAGAAGCGCAGGTCATGGAACAACTGAGCACGGTCATCGAGCCCGAACTCCACCGTGACCTGGTAACGCTTAACATGATCCGGGACCTGAAAATCGACGGTGACGACGTTTCCTTCACCATCATGCTGACCACGCCCGCCTGCCCCCTCAAGGACGTGATGGAAACGCAGTCCCGCGAGGCCGTTTTGCGGGTGGAGGGCATCAACTCGGCCACCATCAACTTCGACGCCGACGTACCGGCCAATTCGCGCATCATGGGGCAGCTGAACCTGTCGCTCAAGAGCATGGTCGCCGTCAGCAGCGGCAAAGGCGGGGTGGGCAAGAGCACCGTCGCGGTCAACGTGGCCGTGGCCCTCGCCCAGAGCGGCGCGTCGGTGGGGCTACTGGACGCCGACATCCTCGGCCCCAACATCCCCATGATGATGGGTGTGGACCGAATCCCGCCCCCGGTCAACCAGCGCCTCGTGCCCGCCAGCGCACACGGCGTCAAGCTGATGAGCATGGGCTTCCTGGTGGAGGCCGACCAGCCGTTGGTGTGGCGCGGCCCGATGCTGCACAGCGCCATCCGGCAGTTCTTCACCGACGTCGATTGGGGACCGCTCGACTACATGGTCGTCGACCTGCCGCCCGGCACCGGCGACGCGCAGCTGTCGCTGGCCCAGTCCGTGCCGCTGACCGGCGCGGTCATCGTGACCCAACCGCAAGAGGTCGCGTTGGGCGATGCCCTGCGCGGTCTGGCGATGTTCGAGCAGTTGCAGGTGCCCATCGTCGGCGTCGTGGAGAACATGAGCGGCGAGTTGTTCGGGCAGGGCGGCGGCGAGAAACTGGCCGGGCAGCGCGGCGTGCCCTTCCTGGGCAGCGTGCCCATGGAAACCGAAGTGCGCACCAGTGGCGACGGCGGCACGCCCATCGTGGTCAGCCACCCGGACTCGGCGGCAGCCACCGCCCTGACGGCCATCGCCCAGGAGGTAGCCGCCCGCCTCAGCGTCATTACCATCGAGCAAGACCAGAATATCATCCCCCTGACCACCATCGACTGAACTTCTGGACGAGCAACCGGCGGGCAGAGCCTCCTCTGCCCGCTTTTTTTGTGGGTCGTGGTATAACTGAGACGTCTCCGCAATCGCCATAACAAGCAATCAAAGGGTAGAAAGAATGAAAATCCTGGTAATCGGAGGAAAAGGCACAATTGGCAAAAAGGTAAGCGACCATCTCTCAAAGAAGCATGATGTCTTGATCGCTGGAAGAAGCTCCGGCGACGTAACTGTAGATATTGCCAGCAGCAAATCTATCGAAGAGATGTTTGAATCGGTTGGAAACCTGGATGCCGTCGTCTGCATCGCTGGCGAAGCTAAATGGGCGGCCTTTGATTCGATGACCGAAGAAGACTTCTATATCGGTTTGAGAAGCAAATTGATGGGCCAGGTCAATCTGGTAAGAATTGGACAGGACTATCTGAATCCCGGTGGCTCTTTTACGCTCACCACAGGAATACTGGCCGATCATCCTGTCGTGCTAACCACAAGCGCTGCCATGGTCAACGGTGGAATACACAGCTTTGTCAAAGCGGCAATGTTAGAACTGAGAGATGGGATCAGAATCAATGTCGTCTCACCGGGACTTGTCGAGGACGCAGTAGAAAGATACGAAGCCTATTTCCCCGGCCACAATCCCATCCCAATGGTCAAAGTGATAAATGGCTATGTGAGAAGTATCGAAGGAAAAGGCACTGGCGAGATCATAAGAATGTATGACCGTTGCTGAAATCTCTCCAGTCCCAACTGGCATCCCACAGTATGTCAGATGGATCAAAAAGATGCTCCCCACTACCCTTAGGAGTCTATCCGTAAATTCTGGACAAGGGGCTTCAACGCTCGGTGTGGATTGATTCGCTGCCGTTCAATCCGCGTGAGTTCTCACACCCTCCCCCTTTGAGGCTGAGGGGAGGACATGTTTGGAGGTTGAGAAAAAGGAGTTCATCGAACACACTAGAAGTTGACCAAAACTTCGCAAAGGCGTGTCCGATGAACTATCGTGTACTGTATCAGCGGAGTGGAA